>WNGF01002583.1_pt1 | contig 25201 bp, 22 predicted proteins | sample 5400641 | NCBI WGS metagenome assembly WNGF01 (sample SAMN13153371, study PRJNA577476) | soil metagenome | isolation source: 80 cm soil or saprolite under grassland replicate 2 | place: USA:California | collected 2016-06-15 | reverse complement strand
CGGCGACGATCGCGACCGCGCCGGCCGCAACCGCATCGGGGATGAAATGCGGGCCATCCGCCTTGGCGCCGCTCACCGCCACGAACACGTCCCCGGGGCGGATCTTGCGGCTGTCGGCCGACACGCCGCTCACGTCGAGTCCGGCATGGCCGGCATCGATCGTGGTGCCGTCGCTCAGCAGATCAGCAAGTTTCATCGGCGTTGTGCAGGTTGGGCTCCTCGAGGCTCGGCGCGCGCCACACCGCGATCACCGTACCTCTTTCGCGCTCGTCAGGATCAGCCGGTCGGCCGGAGGCAGATCGAACCGCGGCTCGACCCCGAGCAGGGGCGCGATCCGTGCGATCACTTTGCCCGTGGTCGGCGCCGCGTTCCAGCCGGAAGTGGTGAAGCCGTGCGTCTCCGGCGTCGCCTGCGGCTCGTCGAGCATGATGGTCAAAAGATACCGCGGCTGATCCGCCGGCAGGATCGCCATGAAGGTGTTGAGTACCTTGGTCTTGGAATAATGGCCGCCCACGACCTTTTCCGAGGTGCCGGTCTTGCCGCCGATGTAATAGCCTTTCACGTCGGCCTTCATGGCTGTGCCCTTCTCGGCGTTGAGCCGCATCAGGTAACGCATCTTCTCGCTGGTCTCGGGCTTGACCACGGTCCTCGCCAGCGCCCGCGCCTCCGGCTCGCTCCGCTTGAGGAACGTCGGCGGAATGAGATGGCCGCCGTTGACGAGCGCGCCGACCGCCATCACCGCCTGCAAAGGGGCAACCGACAGCCCGTGGCCGAACGCGATGGTCACGGTATTGAGCTCGCCCCAGCGCTTGGGCACCAGCGGCTCGGCGCTTTCCGGCAGCTCGGTGCGCAGCCGGTCGAGCTGCCCGACTTTCCTGAGGAACGCCTTGTGCGCGTCGACGCCGACCGCGAGCGCCATGCGCGCGGTGCCGATGTTCGACGAATAGGTGAAGATCTCCGGCACGCTCAGGACCCGGTTCTGGGCATGGTAGTCGCCGATGCTGAACTTGCCGTAGCGCAGCGGCACGCGGGCGTCGAACGTGGAGGCGAGCGACACCTTGCCGGAATCGAGCGCCATCGCCAGGGTGAGCGCCTTGAAGGTCGAGCCCAGCTCGTAGACGCCGGTGGTGAGCCGGTTGATGCGGGTCGGATCGATCGCCTGGCGGGGATTGTTGGGATCGTAATCCGGCAACGACACCATGGCGATCACCTCGCCGGTGCGCACATCGGTGACGAGGCCCGCCGCCGCCTTGGCCTTGAATTTTTCTTGGCTCGCGAGGAGCTCGTCGCGTAACGCATGCTGGACCCGCAGATCGAGCGCGAGCGTGACCGGGTTCTGCAGCCGGTCGGTGGCGAAGCCCGCGGTGTGCAGGGCGGCGAGCCCGCTCGCGTCGAGCCATTTCTCGATGCCGGCAATGCCCTGGTTGTCGATGTTGACGAGGCCGATGACGTGGGAGACTTCCTCGCCGTTCGGATAGACGCGCTTGTTCTCGTCGAGGAACCCGAGCCCCGGGATTCCGAGGTGATGGATCTCCTGCTGCTGCTTGGTCGAGATCTCGCGCTTGAGCCAGACGAAGCCGCGTTTGGAGGCGAGCCGTTCGCGCAGCTCGCCGGCGTCGAGGTCGGGCAGCACCGCGGTGAGCAGCTCGACCGCCTCGTCGACGTCGATCAATTTGCGCGGCTCGGCGAACAGCGACGGCGCCTTGACGTCGGTCGCCAGAATCTCGCCGTTGCGGTCGAGGATATCCGGCCTTGCGGTCGCGACCGCGTCCTGCGCGGTGCTGCGCCGGGCGACGTGCACGTCGGGCGCGACCGCATGCATCACCAGCCGCGTCGCGATCACCGCATAGACGGCTGCGAATGCCGCAATGGCGAGCGCCACCCGCGCCTTGGCCTTGGCGCCGCGATCGGCCCCTCGTCCATACAGCAGCCGGTAGAGCGGGCGCTCGCGCCACTTGTCGCCGGAGGCGTCGGGTCCAGGCTGTGGAACGGGCGCGTGCATCGGCTCACCGCGGGCCCGCCGGGATGCTTCCGGTCGGCCGATCGCCGTGCGCATCGATGTCGACCATGATCCCGATGGAATCCACCGGCGGCACCAGATCGAACGGCCGGTCCGGCAATTGGTCGAGAGCGTCGAGTTGGGTGATCTCGATCGGCTTGAGCGGCAGGTGACGGCGCGCCAACGCCTGGATCCGCTCCGGACGGTCGAGCGCGGTCCATTCGGCGCGCAGCGCCGCGATTGCGTCGCGCTCGCGGCGGATCTCGGCGCGCAGCTTGGCGACGCGCTCGGCCTGCAGCGTGGAATCGAACTTGATCTTGTAGACGTCGGCGGCGGCGAGCACGAGCGCGGCCAGAACGCCGATATGCAGAATGCGCAGCATCAGCTTCGCCCCATGATCTCGTCCGGCGTCGGCAGCCGCGGCACCAACTCGGCCTCTGCCGGCTGCGCTGCGGCGCTCGTGCGCTCGGCCGCACGCAGCTTCGCCGACCGGGCGCGGGGGTTGGCCGAAATTTCCGTCTCGTCGGGCACGATCGGGCGCTTGGTCAGCACGTGGAAGCTCGGCGCCGCCTGCGCGCGTTCCGGCAGGTGGCGCGAGGGGGCGGCTGGCCTGCTGCGCGCGTTGAGGAACGTCTTGACGATGCGGTCTTCGAGCGAATGGAACGCGATCGCGACGAGCCGGCCCCCGGGCGCGAGCAGCCGCTCGGCTGCAGCGAGCGCTTCGGCGAGGCTGTGAAGCTCGTCGTTCACGAAAATGCGCAGGGCCTGGAACGTGCGGGTGGCGGGATGGATGTCGCCGGGGCGCCCGCGGACGACCCGCGCGACGATCGCCGCAAGTTCGGAAGTGGTGCGGATCTCCTGCTCGCGTCGTGCCGCCACGATCGTCCGGGCCACGGCCCGCGCGTGGCGTTCCTCGCCGAGCACACCGATGATCGAAGCAAGCTCCCGCTCCGAGGCCCGCGCGAGGATATCGGCTGCGCTCGGCCCGGAACCGCTCATGCGCATGTCGAGCGGCCCTTCGAGCCGGAACGAGAATCCGCGCTCGGCTCGATCGAGCTGCATCGAGGAGACGCCGAGATCGAGCAGGATGCCTTGCACGGCGTCGAACCCGAACTCGCGCGCGACCGCATCGAGCTCGGCGAAATTCGCCTCGACGAGCGTGAGGCGCCCCGCCGCGCGCTCGACGAGATCGGCCCCCAGCGCAATCGCGCTCGGATCGCGGTCGAGCCCGAGAACGCGCACGTCGCCGGCAGCAAGGATGGCGCCGGCGTGCCCGCCGGCCCCGAAGGTGGCGTCGACATAGACGCCGCGGTCGCGCACGGCCAACAGCTCGACCGCCTGCGGACCGAGCACGGGAATGTGAGGGGCCAGTCCGCCAGCGACAGCCGGTTGCCCGCTGTCGCTGCCCATCATCATTCCCGTGCTCCATGCGGGTCTTCCGCCGCCATCCGGGAGCCCAATTGCTTCTTGAGCGCGCGCACTTTCCCGGTGGCCTCCGCGAGCTGCGCGCGGAAGCGTTCGGGCTCCCAGATCTGAAACTTGTGGCCGAGCCCGACGAAGGCGACCGTCTCGGTGACCTCCGCATGGGCTTTGAGCGGCTCGGACAGGATCACCCTGCCCTCGCCGTCGATCTTCAGCGTCTCGCTGGTGCCGTAGAGCGCCGCCGAAAAATCCTCGCGCTCGTCCGAGAACGGCGGAAAGCGGCCGATCAGCTGCTCGATCTCGGCGAGCAGCGCATTGCCTCCCGCATCGAGTGCCGGCCGATCGAGGGTGGGATAGACATAGAGGCCGTCGAACCCGTCCCGCGCCAGCACGCCGCGGTAGGCGGCGGGAATCGAGACACGGCCTTTGGCATCGAGGCGCAGCGTGAAATTGGACACGAACCGGTCCATGTCGCTCCTCGCCTCGCCCTGCTCGATCCCGATGCGCCGTTTCACCGGCGTCTTTTTCCCCGGGATGGGAGCCGCTGCCGCCGGCGGATCGAGACACGGGCTGCGATTCCGCCGGCAAGAACCCGAATGGGAATTTTTGGGATATCATGGGATATTATGGTCGTCAATGGAAAGCGCGGGCCTCACGGCGCTTCGCCCGATTGACCGATTAACGCGGTATAAACTTAAGGAAGGGTTTGCGGCGGGCCCGTGCCGCCGCCTCAGGACGATCCTCCATCCCGTGCGGTTGCCATGTCGGGCTTTGCGCCGGATTCCCCGCTCGTAACCTCGGTCAAAAGCTCGCCGAACCACGGCGAGCGGCGCGATCATCGGCGCGCCGACATGATCCTGCTGCACTATACGGGGATGGACAGCGCCGAGGCCGCGCTCGAGCGACTGTGCGGCGGCGGTCCGGAACCCGGCGTGTCCGCGCATTACTTCGTCCACGAGGACGGCCGAATCGTCCAGTGCGTGGCCGAGGCGCGGCGCGCCTGGCATGCCGGCGCGTCTTCCTGGGAGGGCGATGAGGACATCAACTCGCGCTCGATCGGGATCGAGATCGCCAATCCGGGACACGATTTCGGCTATCCGGATTTTCCGGAAGCGCAGATCCGCCAGGTGATCGCGCTGTGCCGGGACATCGGCGGGCGGAATTTCATCCGCGCCGACCGCGTGCTCGCGCATTCCGACGTGGCGCCGAGCCGCAAGCAGGACCCCGGCGAGAAATTTCCTTGGGCCCGGCTGTTCGAGGCGGGCGTCGGCCATTGGGTCGAGCCCACGCCGATCGCGGCCGGGCCGGTGCTCAAGCTGGGCGACCGCAACGCCGGCGTGTCACAGCTCCAGGGCCTGCTGGCCGAATACGGCTACGGCCTCAACCCGAGTGGATTCTTTGGCGACCAGACCCGCGACGTCGTCGCCGCGTTCCAGCGCCATTTCCGCCCCGCCGGCGTCGACGGCATCGCCGACGGCTCGACGCTCGACACGCTGGAGCGCTTGGTGATCGGCCGGCGTTTTTTGCTGGCGGCGGCGAACGGCGCCAACGCCCGCGCCCCTTGACCTTATGCCGCCGGCTCCCCATTCCTAGCGGGTCAGTCGGCCGGACGGCCGTCCCGGCAAGGACCGAAAGGTCGCCGGGGAGGAAAGTCCGGGCTCCATGGACATGCGGTGCCGGATAACGTCCGGCGGGGGTAACCCCAGGGAAAGTGCCACAGAAAACGTAGACCGCCTCGGGGTGAAAATCCCGCGGCAAGGGTGAAACGGTGCGGCAAGAGCGCACCGCGCCTCCGGCAACGGAGGCGGCACGGCAAACCCCACCGGGAGCAAGACCGAATAGGGGCGGCACGGGGAGCAATCCCCGGATCGATGTCCGGATCGGCCGCCCGGGTAGGTTGCTCGAGACGCCGGGCAACCGGCGATCCAGAGGAATGGCCGTCACGCGCGAAGTGCGTTCTTGCTTTGCGCCGTACAGAACCCGGCTTACAGGCCGGCTGGCGTGATACGGGGCGCTCGGCGGGAGACCGTCGGGCGCCCCACCAATTTGGGGCATCCTGCTTCAGCTGTCGACCATCATGGATTAGCTCTGGCCCGTGAGAACGGCTCCGGCTTAGCGTCCTGGTATGTTGCTGCGCCGGGAAACCCTCGGTCTGCTGCTGGCCTTCGTCGGCGTCGTTCTGTTCGGCGGCACGCTGCCGGCGACAAGGCTCGCGGTAGAGTTCCTCGATCCCTGGTTCGTCACCTTCGCGCGTGCCGGCATCGCGGGAACGGCGGCCCTCCTCTTGCTGCTCGCGTTTCGCGCCCGCGTGCCGCCGCGCGATACCTGGGCTGCGCTCGCGATCGTGGGGCTGGGCTCCGCGATCGGCTTTCCGCTGCTGACCGCGCTCGCGATGCAGACGGTCCCGGCCGCGCACGGCGGCGTCGTGGTCGGCATTCTGCCGCTCGCGACCACGCTCGCGGGCGCCTTCATCGCGCACGAGCGGCCGAGCCCCGGATTTTGGCTCACCGCTTTCGCGGGCACCGCCCTCGTCGTGACCTACGCGCTGTGGCACGGGGGCGGCGGCGGCGGCTTTGCGGGCGGAGATCTCTACTTGCTGCTCGGCATCGCCACCGGCGCAATCGGCAACGCCTATTCGGGGCGGCTCGTGCTCGCGATGCCCGGCTGGGAAGTGATCAGCTGGGCGCTCGTCCTCATCTTGCCGCCGTCGCTCGCGATCGCGCTCCTGCTCGCGCCCGAAAACCCTGGCGCGGTCCCCGTGAACGCCTGGATGGCGCTGCTCTATGTCGCGATCTTGAGCCAATTCGTGGCGTTCTTTCCCTGGAATCTCGCATTCAAACTCGCCGGGATCGCGCGCGCCGCCCAGGTGCAGCTGCTGCAGACCTTCGTCACCTTGGGACTTGCGGCGCTCGTCAATGGCGAAGCGATCGATCTGCAGACGATCGGCTTCGCGGCAGCGGTCGTCGTCACGCTGATGATCGGCCGCACCATGCGGGTGCGGCGCTGACGAACCATCTCAATCCGCCGTGAGCTCGCGCCCGCGCGTTTCCGGCAGCAGCAGCGCCATGATCACCACGATGCCGTAGGCGATGCCGGCGAACACGCCGATCGACTGGCCGAGCGGCAGGACCGCGCTCAACAGCCCGACGAAGGTTGGATTGAGCGCGCCGATGCCGCGGCCGAAATTGTAGGCAAAACCCTGGCCGGAACCGCGCATGCGGGTGGGGAAATTCTCGGTCAGGAACGCACCCATGCCCGAGAAGATGCCGGAGGCGAAGAAGCCCAGCGGAAAGCCCAGGACAAGCATCCAGGCATCGTTGACCGGCAGCTGCGTATAGACCAGCACGGTGATAAGCGAGCATACCGCGTACAGGATGAAGTTCGGGCGCCGTCCGATGCGGTCGGCGAGATAGGCGCCGACCAGATAGCCGATGAACGAGCCGACGATGATGACCGCAATGTAGCCGCCGGTGTTGATCACCGAGAGCTGGCGCTCGGTTTTCAGATAGGTCGGCAGCCAAGTGGTGATCGCGTAATAGCCGCCCTGCGCGCCGGTCGCCAGCAACGAGGTCAGCACCGTGGTTTTGAGCATGGCGGGCGAGAAGATCTCGAGCCAGCTCGCCGTTTCGGCTTTCGCCGCGGCGCCGCGCCGAGCGGCCTCGAAGATCGGCGGCTCGTCGACGAAGCGGCGGATGAAGAACACCAGGAACGCCGGGAGCACGCCGACCCAGAACAGCGCGCGCCATGCGGTGTCCTGCGGCAGCACGCTGAAGAACACCGTCGCCATCAGCGCCGCCACGCCCCAGCCGATCGCCCAGCCGCTCTGCACGCTGCCGACCGCCTTGCCGCGGTGCTGCGCCCGGATCACCTCGCCCATCAGCACCGCGCCCGCCGCCCATTCGCCGCCGAAGCCGAACCCCATCAGCGCGCGGAAGATCAGGAGCTCCGTGTAGCTTTGCGCAAACCCGCAGAGCAGCGTGAACAATGCGAACCACAGGATGGTGATCTGGAGGGTGCGCACGCGCCCGAAGCGGTCGGAGAGCGCACCCGCCACCCACCCGCCGAATGCCGACGTGAGCAGCGTGACGGTGCCGATCAGGCCGGCGTCGGCGTTGGAGATGTGAAAGGCAGCAATGATCGCCGGGATCGCAAAGCTGAAGATCTGCACGTCCATGGCGTCGAGCGCCCAGCCGCCGAAGCAGGCCCAGAACGTGCGTTTCTCCTTCAGGGTGAGCGCGGCGTACCATCCGGTGGCGCCGGAGACCGGCTGAGTTGCCATATCGCTGGTCATGCTTGCCTCCGCGCTTGGCCGCCTGTCGCGTGTGCCGATCGTTCCTCCATCGAAACAACGCGGAGATCCGTGCGCCGGTTCGGCGCCGTCGGGACGGATTGCGGCACGCGCAGGAGATGCCCCAGACTGGGCGGATGACCGCTGCCGAGCAACAAGCCTGGGAGTTCTGGATCGACCGCGGCGGCACGTTCACCGACGTGATCGGCTTGAGGCCGGACGGCACGCTCGTCGCCCACAAGCTGCTCTCGGAAAATCCGGAGGCCTATCGCGACGCCGCGGTCCAGGGCATTCGCGATCTGCTCGGGCTCGAGCCGGGCGCGCCGATCCCGCAGGGCCGCATCGGCGCGGTCAAGATGGGCACCACGGTTGCGACCAACGCGTTGCTCGAGCGCAAGGGCGAGCGCACGCTGCTCGTCACCACCCGGGGGTTCCGCGACGCGCTGAAAATCGGCTATCAGGCGCGGCCCAGGATCTTTGCCCGACACATCGTCAAGCCCGAGATTCTCTACGAGCGCGTCGTCGAGATCGGCGAGCGCGTGCGCGCCGACGGCACGGTCGAATGCGAGCCGGATCTCGCCGAAGCCGGCGCCGCGCTCGAACGCGCGAAGGCCGACGGCATCGCCGCGGTCGCGATCGTGTTCCTGCACGCCTATCGTTATCCGGCGCACGAACAGCGCATTGCCGCGCTCGCCCGCGCGCTCGGCTTCCCGCAGGTATCCGCGAGCCACGAGATTTCGCCGCTGATCAAGCTCGTCGGCCGCGGCGACACCACCGTGGTCGACGCCTATCTCTCGCCGATCATCGCCCGCTACGTGGCGCGGGTCGCCAAGGAGCTCGACAGCGCGCGCTCCGGCGCGCGCCTCATGTTCATGATGTCGTCGGGCGGGCTCACGGCCGCGGATCTGTTCCAGGGCAAGGACGCCATTCTGTCCGGCCCGGCCGGCGGCGTGGTCGGCATGGCGGAGACCGGCCGCGTCGCCGGATTGGAGCGCCTGATCGGCTTCGACATGGGCGGCACCTCGACCGATGTCAGCCATTTCGACGGCGAATACGAGCGCGCGTTCGAGACCGAGGTCGCCGGCGTGCGCATGCGCGCGCCCATGATGCTGATCCACACCGTGGCGGCGGGCGGCGGCTCGATCCTGCATTTCGACGGCGCGCGATTCCGGGTCGGGCCGGATTCGGCCGGGGCCAATCCCGGCCCGAAATGCTACCGCCGCGGCGGGCCCCTGGCGCTCACCGACGCCAATGTCATGGCCGGCAAGCTGATCCCGGAATTCTTTCCGAAGATTTTCGGACCGCATCAGGACCAGCCGCTCGATGCCGAGGCGGTGCGCGGCGCATTCGCGGCGTTGGCGCGCGAGGTCGGCGATGACCGCACGCCCGAGCAGGTGGCCGACGGCTTCATCCAGATCGCGGTCGAGAACATGGCGAACGCCATCAAGAAAATCTCGGTGCAGCGCGGCTACGACGTGACGCGCTACGCGCTCAACTGCTTCGGCGGCGCCGGCGGCCAGCATGCCTGTCTGGTCGCCGACGCGCTCGGCATGACGAAAATCCTGATCCATCCGTTCTCGTCGCTGTTGTCCGCCTACGGCATGGGCTTGGCCCAGATCCGCGCGACGCGCGAGCAGGCGATCGAGGCGCCGTTCGGCGAGGAGGTGCTCGACGAAATTTCGAGCGTCGGCCGCCGACTGGGCGAGGACGCTCGCGTGGAGGTCGCCGCCCAGGGCGTGGGCGCAGCCGACGTACAGGTCCACGTCCGCGCGCACATCCGCTACTCCGGGACCGACACCGGGCTCATCGTGCCGGCATTCTCGATCCCTCCCCGGAACGGGGAGGGTCCGCCGCACAGCGGCGGCGGTGGGGTCCGCGCTCACAACAACGCCCCACCCGCCGGACTTCGCCCGGCGACCTCCCCTGAAGGGGAGGTAAGACTCGCCGCCATGAAATCCGCGTTCGAAGCCGCGCATCGCGCCCGGTTCGGCTTCATCGATGCCAGCAAGAGCTTGGTCGTCGAGGCGGTATCGGTGGAAGCGATCGGGGCTTCGCAAAAATTCGCCGAGCCGACGCTGCCCATTGCCGGGGACGCGCCGCCCAAGGCCGTGCAGCACACCCGGTTCTACTCCGGCGGCTCCTGGCGCGAAGCAAGCGTCTTCGTCCGCGATCGGCTCAGACCCGGCCATCGCCTGGCCGGACCCGCCATCCTGATCGAGCCGCATCAGACCTTGGTGCTCGAGCCGGGTTGGGAGGCGCGGATCACGCAAAAGAACCACGTGATGCTCGAGCGCATCGCGCCGCTCGCGCGCGAGAAGGCGATCGGCACCGAGGCCGATCCGGTCATGCTGGAGATCTTCAACAATCTGTTCATGTCGATCGCCGAGCAGATGGGCGTATCGCTGCAGAACACCGCCTATTCGGTCAACATCAAGGAACGCCTCGACTTCTCGTGCGCGGTGTTCGACCAGGAAGGATCGCTCGTCGCCAATGCGCCGCACATGCCGGTGCATCTCGGCTCGATGGACCGCGCGGTCGAGACCATCATTCGCGAGAATGCCGGAACGATCCGGCAAGGCGACGTCTACGCGATCAACGCGCCCTACAACGGCGGCACGCATCTGCCCGACATCACCGTGTGCACGCCGGTGTTCGATGCGCCGGGCCGCGAGATCCTGTTCTGGGTCGCGAGCCGCGGCCATCATGCCGACGTCGGCGGCATCTCGCCCGGCTCGATGTCGCCGCACGCCACCGGGATCGAGCAGGAGGGCGTCTATATCGACAATTTCCAGCTGGTCGCGGAAGGCGTCTTTCGCGAACGCGAGCTCGAAGCACTGCTCACCGGCGCGCGCTATCCGGCGCGCAATCCGCGCCAGAACATCAACGATCTCAAGGCGCAGATCGCCGCCAACGCCAAGGGCGCGCAGGAGCTGCGAAAGATGCTGGCGCAGTTCGGGCTTGCCGTGGTGCGCGCCTATATGGGCCACGTCCAGGACAATGCCGCCGAGAGCGTGCGCCGCGTGATCGATCGCATTTACGACGCTTCGTTCGCCTACGAGATGGATCAGGGCACCTGGATCAAGGTGAAGATCAGTGTCGACAAGAAGAGGCGCGAGGCGACGGTGGATTTCACCGGAACTTCGCCGCAGCAGGACAGCAATTTCAACGCGCCGGAGCCGGTAACGCGCGCGGCCGTGCTCTACGTGTTCCGGGTCATGGTCGACGACGACATCCCGATGAATGCCGGCTGCCTGCGGCCGATCCGCATCGTCATTCCGGAAAACTCCATGCTCTCGCCGAAATATCCGGCCGCGGTCGTCGCCGGGAACGTCGAGACCTCGCAGGCGGTCACCAACTGCCTGTTCGGCGCGCTCGGCGCCTTGGCGGCCGCCCAGGGCACGATGAACAACCTCAATTTCGGCAACGACAAATATCAATATTACGAGACGATCTGCTCCGGCTCGCCGGCAGGGCCGGGATTCGACGGCACCGACGCGGTGCACACCCACATGACCAACACGCGGCTGACCGATCCCGAGGTGCTGGAGTTCCGCTATCCGGTGCTGCTCGAGGATTTCCACATCCGGAAACATTCCGGCGGGCGGGGCAAGTGGTGCGCCGGCGACGGGGTGCGCCGCACGATCCGGTTCCTGGAAGAGATGGACTGCACCATCCTGTCCGGCCATCGCCGGGTGCGGCCGTTCGGGCTCGCCGGCGGCGAGCCGGGTCAGGTTGGCGAGAATTGGGTGCGGCGCAAGGATGGCCGCGTGGAGAGACTGCAGGGGTGCGACGCGACCACGATCGGGCCCGGCGAAGCGGTCGTGATTCAGACCCCGACCGCGGGCGGCTACGGCGATCCGAGCGAGCGCAAACGCTGAGGGCGTCGCCGCGCGTTCAAAAAAAAGCCGCGCCAGCCGCACAGGGTTTCGGCCGCGGACGGCCTCCGGCGTCCTCGTGGCGCGGCGGTTTTGCCGCGAGCCGTTCCTGGGCTATAGCTGCCGCGCTGCCAGCCTAGGTAGTCGGCGCTCCTGAATGGAATCCCCCGTGCCGGACCGCGATCAAGCCTCACGCTTCACCGGAGTGCGCGTGCTCATCATCGAGGATGAGACCCTGATCGCGCTGCTGCTCGAAGACATGCTCACCGATCTCGGCTGCACCATCCTCGGCTCGGCATCGACCGTCGAGACCGCGATCGACATGCTGGACCGGACGCCCCCCAGCATCGCCGTGCTGGACATCAATCTGGGCGGCGAGAAGAGCTATGCGGTGGCGGAAGCGCTGGCCAAGCGCGGGATAAAGTTCGTGTTTTCGACCGGCTATGCCGACGGCCGCCTGGAGCCGCCCTGGCAGGATCGGCCGGTGCTGCAGAAACCGTTCGGCCAGGAGCAACTCGCCGAAGCGCTCGATGCGGCCCTGAAGGTCTGAATTGGTCTCGGCGCCTCCCTCCCCGCTGGCGGGGAGGGGTCGCGAGCAACCGGATCGGCGGCACCGGCACAAGCCTGGAGTTTTTCGCAAGGCCTCGGAACCGACCCGGTAGGCGAGGGTTCTTCGATTCAAATCGTTTAAACCATGCCGTGGGTAGTTCGGGAGACGATCCTGTGGGTAATTACGGCAAATACCGCAAGGCCGCGTTGGATTGCATCGAGCTGGCGGACGCGTCGAAAAACCAGCAATCGCGCATGGTGCTGCTGAAGATGGCCCAGATGTGGGCGAGGCTCGCGGACCAGGCGGCGCAGAACAGCACCACGGACCTCGTCTACGAGACTCCGCTTCGCCCACGCGATGATCGCCCCGACCATTAGCCTGAATATCCGTTTCGAACCGACGCACCACCCGGAGCGCTGACTCGCCCGCCTGCGGGAAATTCCGCAGCCCGGATCGCGCAATGGCGACGTCGGCAAGCGCCTGCTCTCATATTTATTCTTGTGAGATCTGTGGCTGCACCCAGCGTGTCTCAACAAAAGGCCGCCATGGCATCCTCCAAATGGAATGCGATGCCATTTGTTGGGCAGGTTTCCAAGTTTCCTAAGACGCTTTTCGGCCCCAGGCGTTCGGGGGATTCTCGCAAGCAAGGATCGTCGCCCTGGCCTTTTCGACGGCCCTGGAGCGCGGTCCGTAGACGGTGCCGGACACCAAGGTCCACCCGCACGCGTCCACGACTTCCCACAGCCAGAATGCCAAGCCATCGCCTCTGACTTGCTTGCGCACCATGAAGTGGAGTTTTTGTCTGCTCATCGCCATACCCAGGAAACTGCGGTCGCGCTTGCTTGTTCCGATGCAGCTTTTTCCGAAGCTGCACGACTTCCACCCGAGGGCTTGCATTGCGCTGCCAGGCGCGCTCGCAAGCAATCAATCTTCGCCGGCGGCCGCCGAAGGCAGATGACCGCGCGCGCCGGTGCGCACCGACCCCGTGAACGAGGGATCGCCGCGGCGTCCTGCCACGGCATCGCCCGGAATGGCCGGGGGATTGCAGATGCCCCGCCCGCTCCCGCGCCGCGCAAGATCGACATGAATATGGTCGTAATGGAACGCGTTCGAGCCGGGCGCGAGCACGGTCGCGAATTGCCGGCACGCCGCGGCGTGAACGTCGTGCAGAAAGCCGCGCTCCTCGGGCGGCCCGTGCCAGCCGTCCCTCACCGTGACCTTGCGGCCGTCCGCCAGCGTGAAGGCGGCGACGTCGAGCGCATTACCGAAAGCGTGCTCGGAAATCGGCGCGCCGCGCTGCCCGTTCATGCTGCGGCACGAATAGGCCGAGATCTGCTTGATCTCGATCACGCCCTCGCCGAACCAGCGCTGCGCCGCGGGCTGCACCGCCTCGGTGACCCATTGATCGAGCGCCGAGACCATCGGGCACGCCAGCGTCGCCGCCGGCGCAACCGCTGCCGGACCCGACGTGATCGCCAATGCCGGATCCCGGCTCGGCCCGAGCGGCACCTGGCTGCCATGAGGCTGCGGCGCGGGGCGCCCATAGGTCCCGGGCCGTGTCTGATAGACCGGATCGGGCGCTTGCGGCGGCGGCTCGGGCGCAAGCCTCGGATCCGCGCTCGGGCCGGGCGGCGCACCGGGCTGGGGCCGATATGGCGGATAGGACGGGACCGCGAGCTCCCGCGGGTAGGCCTGCGGCAACGTCGAGCCCGGGATTGATGCCGGCGGGCGCACTTCGTCGGCGAAGCCGAGCGCAGGTCCGGCCCCGAGGGCGACCACCTTCAGGGGAAAATCGGCGCCGCAGATGCCCGGCCCTTCGATCGGGCTCATCCGCGTGACGCTCGAGCCTTCCCGGACCGCACCCGACTGCAGGCATTCGACTTCCGCATCGTGCCGCCAGGGATCGCGCTGCTCGAACCAGCGGCCGCACCCCAGCAGCGCGACGAGAAGGAGGGAGCCGACGAGGAACAGGGCCACTCCGCGCGCCATGGCGCGGAGCATGCCCGCCATTGCGTTAAGGATGCTTCAATGCTTCTTTCGCGGCGGGCGCTGTGCTGTCGCCGCCCTCTCCTCTTCGGATCGAAACGCATGAACATCCATGCCTTGAGGACCAGCGAGCGCGCGCTCCATGCGCTCGATCTGGCGTGCCGCATCGAAGCCGGAGGGCTGACGCCCGCGGCGGTTCTGGAGAACTGCGAGCAGGCGATCACGGCGCGCGAGGCCGAGATCGGCGCGTTTACGGCGCTCGATCTTCCGCGCGCGAAACAATCCGCGGCCACTTCGGGCGGGCCGCTGCGCGGACTTCCCGTCGGCGTCAAGGACATCGTCGATACGGTGGATTTCCCCACCGAATACGGTTCGTCGATCTACGCCGGCTATCGCCCCCGGACCGACGCCGCGGTGGTCTCGCAGATCCGTCGCGCCGGCGGGCTCCTGCTCGGCAAGACCGTCACGACCGAGTTCGCGCATCTGCAGCCCGGCAAGACCCGCAATCCGCGAAATCCGCAGCACACGCCCGGCGGCTCGTCCTCGGGTTCGGCCGCGGCGGTCGCCGCCGGCATGGTTCCAATCGCGATCGGCAGCCAGACCGGCGGCTCGGTGATCCGGCCGGCGGCGTTCTGCGGCGTGGCGGGCTTCAAGCCCTCCTATCAATTGCTGCCGACGGTCGGCATGAAATGCTTCTCTTGGCAGCTCGACACGGTCGGCCTGTTCGCGGCCAGCGTCAGCGACGTGGCGTTCGCGGCGGCGGCCATCGCGGACCGCGATCTGCGGGTCGATCGCACGACGCCGGCTGCACCGCGCATCGCGGTGATGCGCATGCACATCTGGTCGCAAGCAAGCGAAGCGATGCAGGCCGCGCTCGAGGCGGCGGGGCGCGCGGCGGCCGCCGCGGGTGCTCGCGTGACGGACATGTCGCTGCCGCCCGCGCTCGAGGACGCCTGGCGGGCGCATCCGGTGATCCAGGACTACGAGGCCTATCGGGCACTCGCCTTCGAGTACGATCGTCATCGCGATCGCATCGCGCCGACGCTGCGCAAGCTGCTCGACAACGCAGCCGAGATCACGGCGGAGCGTTACGACGACGCGCGCCGCGCCACGCGGCGCGCGCGGCAATTGCTCGGCGATCTGCTCGACGAAGTCGACGTCATCTTGACGCCGTCGGCGCCGGGCGCGGCGCCGCACGGCCTGCAGACGACCGGCAATCCGATCTTCAATCGGCTGTGGACCCTGATGGGCACGCCGTGCGTGAACGTGCCGGGGCTCGCCGACGATGCCGGTCTGCCGCTCGGGGTGCAAATCGTCGGACGGTTCGGACGCGACAGGAGCGCGCTCGAAGCCGCGCTGTTTCTCGAGCGCGCGATCGCGCGCGCGCACGGGTGAGCGCAACGGGATCTTAGGTTCGAGGATCGCGGCTTGGTCAGCGGAGCCCGCGCGATCGGACGATTTGCCAGCTCGCCGTTTGCAGCGATTTGTAGAAGAATTGCAAAATTCGCATGAATGCTCACGATGCCGGCCGAGCGGAAGGGTATTTTGGAATCTTCATAAAGTTCGCCGGTAAATCGCAGCCTGGCCGAATCTGGAACGATCCCAATTCGTTGGCGCGCGATGATCCATCGCTGCGCGTTCGCGCTGCAGCATGTTTCTTTCTTCGGAACGAGATCGCGCTCTGCTATACTATAGCTTCAACTGCGAGGGAGGTGGATGGTCGTGGATCTTGCCCTGAAACTCAATGTCCTGGCGGTGTTCGCGGTGTTTCTTTTCATCGCCGCGATCCTGCTCGGCGCATTTTGAAGGGGACTACAACAAAAATCTTTCCGCCAAATTGCCGGTCGCGAATGAAAACGGCTACACGGTTCCGACACCGGAGAGAATTTCTCTCCGGTGTTCGCATTTCAGGGAATAGAAATCGGTCCTCAGCGGTCGTAAAAGCGGCGCGGTTCCGGACTTCGACTGATTACTGATTACTGACCTCTGATCCCGATCACGGCGGCGGCGGCGAGAAGGAATCGCGCGCCACCGCCTCGACCCAGCCGAGCGCGATCGAGACGCGGCGCGTCTGGCGCACCCGCCGCTCGACCAGGAGCCACAATTCGCGCGGCGCCGGCGGGTCCGCGACCGGAACCAGCATCAGCCCGCTGTCGCGTCGGGCGATCGCCAGCGGCAGCAAGGCGCGGCCGATGCCGGCGCGCGCCGCCTGATAGATGGTTTCCATGTCGGCCGCGCGGGCGATGACCGGCTCGTGCTCGCGCTTGGCGAGCCAACGCGCCTCGGGCAAGTCGCCGAGCATCTCGTCGAGCCCGATCCACGGCAATTTCCCGGGATCGGTGCCGCGGCGCGCGAACACGCCGTATTCCACCATGGCGATGCGCCGGGCGAGGAAGCTGCCGCCGGCGGGTCGGGTCAGGCGCAGCGCCACGTCTGCCTCCCGATGCGTCAGCCCGAGGTTCTCCGGCGCGCCGATGAGCTCGACGATGATGCCGGGCGCGAGGTCGCGCAGCAGCCGCAACGCCGGCGCCAGCACGTGCGCGGTGATCATCGGCGTCGCCGTGATCCGCACGACCCCCTCGGGCTTGCCCTCCACTTCCATGTCGAAAACCGAGGTGAGCGCCGATTCCGCGGATTCGGCCTGTTCCGCCATGCGCCTGGCGAGATCGGTCGGGATGAGCCGCGTGCCGTCGCGCAGGAACAGCGGAGCGCCGATCACATCCTCGAGCCGCAGCAATCGCCGCGACACGGTCGCCTGGTCGACGCCGAGCGCCTTCGAGGCCGCCCCTTGCGTGCCGTGCCGCACCACTTCGAGCAGGATTCGCGCATCGTCCCAGGACAGGGCTTTATGCATGTGCGCATGAATACCATGCGCTGATTCCCGTTTCGACGCTGCCGTGCCGGTATTTTCGAACCTTCACTCCGCCGCCTCTCGCGTCGGCGGAGCGGGCGTGTAATTGAGGATGGGCGCGAGCCATTTCTCCGCCTCGGCCAGCGACCAGTTCTTGCGCGCGGCATAATCCTCGACCTGGTCGCGCTCGATCTTGCCGACGCCGAAATAGCGGCTCTCGGGATGGCTGAAATAGACGCCGCAGACCGAGGCGCCCGGCCACATGGCGAAGCTTTCGGTGAGCCGCACGCCGATGCCGGTCTCGGGCTGGATGAGCCGGAACAACATGGCCTTCTCGGTATGATCGGGCTGCGCCGGATAGCCGGGCGCAGGCCGGATGCCGACGTATTTCTCGGAAATCAGGTCCGTAGGCGCCAGCGCTTCTCCGGCCGCATAGCCCCAGAACTCCTTGCGCACGCGCTCATGCATGCGCTCGGCAAGCGCCTCGGCGAGCCGATCGGCCAGCGCCTTGACCATGATGGCGGAATAATCGTCGTTGGCGTTCTTGAAGCGGTTCGCGAGATCGTCCTCGCCGAGTCCCGCGGTGACGATGAAGCCGCCGACGTAATCCTCGCCCGCGCTCTCCAGCGGCGCGACGAAGTCGGACAGCGACAGATTGGCCCTGCCCTCGCGTTTTGCCGCCTGCTGGCGCAAGCCGTGCAGGACCGCGACGGGTTTCTTGCGGGTTTCGTCCGCGAACAGCACGATGTCGTCGCCGACGGTGTTGGCGGGCCAGAAGCCGATCGCGGCCGCGGCTCCGAACGGGCGATCCTTGACGAAGCTTTGCAGCATCGCCTGCGCGTCTTCGTAAAGGCCGCGCGCCGCAACTCCGTATTTCTCGTCGTCGAGGATCGCCGGAAATTTTCCCTGAAGCTCCCAGGTCGCGAAGAACGGCGACCAATCGATGTAATCGACGAGCTCGCCGAGCGGATAATCGGCGAATAGTTTCGTGCCGAGAAAGCGCGGCCGCGGCGGCCGATAGCCCCGCCAGTCGAATTTCGGGGCATTCGCCCGCGCCTGTTTGATCGAGAGCCGATGCCGATCCTCGTGCTGGCGCGCGTGCGCGGCGGCGATCTTCGCATATTCGGCGCGAACCTCGGCGACATAGGGTCCGCGGCTCGGCGCCGAGCGCAGCGCCGCCGCAACGCCGACCGCGCGGCTCGCATCGGTGACATAGACCGCCTGGCCGCGCCGATAGTTCGGATGGATCTTCACCGCGGTGTGGACCCGGCTGGTGGTGGCGCCGCCGATCAACAGCGGCAGATCGAAGCCCTGGCGCTCCATCTCGGCCGCGACATTGCACATCTCGTCGAGCGAGGGCGTGATCAGGCCGGACAGCCCGATCATGTCGGCGCCTTCGCTGCGCGCCGTCTCCAGAATCCTGGTCGCCGGAACCATGACGCCGAGATCGATCACTTCGTAATTGTTGCATTGGAGCACGACGCCGACGATGTTCTTGCCGATGTCGTGCACGTCGCCCTTCACCGTCGCCATGACGATCTTTCCGGCGGCGCTCGCCTGCTTGAGGCCCTTGTCGCGCTTCTCCTGCTCCATGTACGGCATCAGGTGCGCGACCGCCTGCTTCATCACGCGCGCCGATTTCACCACTTGCGGCAGGAACATTTTTCCCGAGCCGAACAGATCGCCGACGACGTTCATGCCCGCCATCAGCGGACCCTCGATCACGGCGAGCGGCCGATCGGCGGCGCGCCGCGCTTCCTCGGTGTCCTCGATGATGAAATCGGTGATGCCGTGGACGAGCGCGTGCCCGAGCCTTTGCTCGACCGGCCCGTCGCGCCAGGAAAGATCCGGCTCCCGGCGTTCCCTGCCGGCGCTCTTGAAGCGCTCGGCGAGCGCCAGCAGCCGCTCGGTCGCGTCCTTGCGGCGGTTGAGCACCACGTCCTCGCAGGCTTCCCGCAGCTCCGGATCGAGATCGTCGTAGAGCGCGAGCTGCCCGGCATTGACGATGCCCATGTCCATGCCGGCGTTGATGGCGTGGAACAGGAACACCGAGTGCATCGCCTCGCGCACCGCCTCGTTGCCGCGGAACGAGAAGGAGAGATTGGAGACGCCGCCCGAGATGTGCACGTGCGGCAAGTTCTGCCGGATCCAGCGCGCCGCCTCGATGAACGCCACGCCATAGGCATCGTGCTCCTCGATGCCGGTGGCGACCGCAAAGATGTTGGGATCGAAGATGATGTCTTCGGGCGGAAAGCCGACCCCATTGACCAGGATGTCGTAGGCCCGCGCGCAGATCGTCCTCTTGCGCTCGATGCTGTCGGCCTGGCCCTTCTCGTCGAATGCCATCACCACGACGGCGGCACCGTAGCGGCGCACGATCTTCGCCTGCCGCACGAACTCCGCTTCGCCCTCCTTCATCGAGATCGAGTTCACCACCGGCTTGCCCTGCAGGCATTTCAGGCCGGCTTCGATGATGCGGAATTTCGAGGAATCGACCATCACCGGCACGCGGGCGATGTCCGGCTCCGCGGCCATGAGATGCAGGAACTCGATCATGGCCTGTTCGGAATCGAGCAGACCCTCGTCCATGTTGACGTCGAGCATCTGTGCGCCGTTCGCGACCTGGTCGCGCGCGACTTCGAGCGCGGCGGCAAGGTCGTTCTCCCGGATCAGCTTGCGAAAGCGCGCGGAGCCCGTGACGTTGGTGCGTTCCCCGATGTTCACGAAGCGGATTTCCGGCGTCAGCGTGAACGGCTCCAGCCCGGAGAGCCGCAGCAGGCGCGGCGGCTGCGGAATTTGCCGCGGCGGCTTGCCGCGCACCGCCTCGGCGATGGCGCTGATGTGCGCGGGCGTGGTGCCGCAGCAGCCGCCGACGACGTTGACGAGCCCCGCGGCGGCGAACTCGCCGATCAGCTCGGCCATGAATTGCGGGCTTTCGTCATAGCCGCCGAATTCGTTGGGCAGCCCGGCGTTCGGATAGGCGCACACCAGGGTGTCGGCGACGCGGCTGATCTCGGCGATATGCGCGCGCATCTCCTTGGCGCCGAGCGCACAATTGAGCCCGACCGCAAGCGGCGCGGCGTGCCGCACCGAGTTCCAGAACGCCTCCGGCGTCTGTCCCGACAAGGTGCGGCCGGAGCGATCGGTGATCGTCCCCGAGATCATGACCGGCAAGCGCAGGCCGCGCTCCTCGCACAGCTCGGCGATCGCATAGAGCGCCGCCTTGGCGTTGAGCGTGTCGAAGATGGTTTCGATCAGCAGGAGATCGACGCCGCCGTCGAGGAGCCCGCGCGCCTGTTCGGCATAGGCCGCCTTGAGCTCGTCTAAGGAAATCGCGCGGAAGCCGGGACGGTTCACGTCGGGCGAAAGCGAGGCGGTGCGGTTGGTGGGCCCCATGGCACCGGCCACGAACCGCTGCCGGCCATCCTCTCCGGCAGCGATCGCGGCCGCCTCGCGCGCGATCCGCGCGCCGTCGCGATTGAGCTCGTAGGCGAATTCTTGCATGCCGTAATCGGCCTGCGCGATCGCGGTCGAGGAGAAGGTGTTGGTCGCGGCGATGTCGGCGCCGGCGCGGAAATAGGCAAGATGGATGTCGCGCACCGCATCCGGCTGGGTGAGGTTGAGCAGATCGTTGTTGCCGCGCACCTCGCGCTGCCAGTCGGCAAAGCGCGCGCCGCGATAGCCCGCCTCCCCGAGCGCGAGCGCCTGGATCATGGTGCCCATGGCGCCGTCGAGCACGAGGATGCGCTCGGCCGCGAGCTTTTTCAGCTCGGCCTCGACCGGGGAGATTGTGATCGCCGGCGACGCTACAGACATCGGGTTCAGCAACCTCGGCGCTTGTTCTCCCTCTCCCCGCAAGGGAGAGGGTCGGGGTGAGGGGGTTCGGACCTGGCGAGGAGGTTCAGAATCGATTCCAGAACTCCGTCGATGTTTTCGTGCACCTCGTTGTTCCAAAATCTCAGCACCAGATATCCCATTGCTTCCAAAACCTTCGTCTGGTTCGTTTCGTCAGCCGTGGCATGCTGCCCACCATCGACCTCGATCACCAGATGAGCATCGGCACAGAAAAAATCCACGACATATCGGTCGATCGGTACCTGTCTCCTGAACTTCAGCCCATTGAGCCTGCGATCCCGCAGTTTCAGCCATAGAATACGCTCGGCGTCCGTTTGATTGCGGCGCAATCGCCTCGCCGTTGAAGTCCTGCCGCTCACATTCATTCAAACGCATTGCGCTCCCTATTTCTTCCGATCCCCCTCACCCCACCCCTCTCCCCTCCGGGGAGAGGGAGTCGCATGCCGATTCGCTCTGCCCTATCTCTCCGCCTTACTTGCTGCAGGTCTCACGAATTTGTCACATCCCCTGACTTCGTCGCACACTGCCCGATCTCATCTACTGCAGGCATGCTCACGCCACGGCTTTCTTGGCTTCCGGTGCCGCATTGGGCCGCAGGCCGAGCAAATGGCAGATCGCGTAGACGAGATCGGCGCGGTTCATCGTGTAGAAATGAAACTCGCTCACGCCGCGATCGACGAGGTCGAGCACCTGCTCGGCCGCGACCGCGGCCGCGATCAGCTTGCGGGTCGCCGGATCGTCCTCGAGCCCGTCGAAGCGCTCGGCGAGCCAGCGCGGCATCGAGGCGCCGCAGCGCTCCGCGAACGCCTTCGCCTGCTTGAAGTTCTGCACCGGCAGGATTCCGGGCACGATCGGAATGTCGATGCGGCGGGCGCGGACGCGATCGAGATAGCGGAAATAATGCTCGTTATCGAAGAAGAACTGCGTCATCGCCCGATTGGCGCCGGCGTCGACCTTGGCCTGGAGCATGTCGAGGTCGGCTTCGACCGTCGGGCTGTCGGGATGCTTCTCCGGATAGGCGGCGACCGAAATCTCGACGTCGACGATCTTCCGGATGCCGGCGACGAGTGCGGCCGCATTGGCATAGCCGCCCGGATGCGGCGCATAGCGCTCGCCCACCCCGCCGGGCGGATCGCCGCGCAGCGCCACGATGTGCCGCACGCCGGCTTCGCAATAGGCGCGCACGACCGCGTCGATCTGCGGGCATGCCGCCGCGACGCAGGTCAGGTGCGCGGCGGGAACGAGCGCGGTCTCGGCCAGGATGCGCTTCACCGTCGCATGCGTGCGCTCGCGGGTCGAGCCGCCGGCGCCGTAGGTCACCGAAACGAAGCTCGGCGCGAGCGGCGCCAGGCGTTGGATCGATTCCCACAGCGTCTTCTCCATCTCCTCGGTCTTCGGCGGGAAGAACTCGAACGAGACATGAATCCGGCATTGGCCGGCGATGCCCGCGGAACGGCTCGCGTGGAATTGCTCTTGCGCAACCATCAGGCGACCTCGCGCGCCGAGCCCGCGAAGGCGATGCGAGGATCGCGCGCAAGCCACAGCGATACGGCAATCTTGCCCTCCGACCCCGCCTCGGGCGCCAGCGTCTCTTGCAGCACCATGTCGAGCCCGGCGGCGGTCATCCATTGCGCCACGGTCTCGGCCGCAAAGCCGAGCCGCAGGTGCGCATGCTCCTCGCGCAGGAACTCCAGATCGTGCGGGGCGAAATCGACGACCAGCAACGCGCCGCCGGGACGCAGCACGCGGGCGGCCTCGCGGATGGCTCTCGCGCCGTCGTCGAGATAGTGCAGCACCTGATGCACGAGCACGACGTCGAAGGAATCCCGCGCGAGCCGCAGATCGTAGATATCGCCCTGCCGCACGCTGCAATGCTTGAGCCCGGCGCGTTCGAGACGAGCGCGCGCGAGCCGGAGCATGTCGGGGGAGAGGTCGATGCCAAGTCCGCGGTCGATCTGCGGCCCGAACAGCTCGAGCATGCGCCCGGTTCCGGTGCCGAGATCCAGCAACGAGCGCAGCGGGCGTTCGGCGAGCGCGGCGCGGATGGCGGCTTCGACCGCCACGTCGGATACATGCAGCCGGCGGATGCGGTCCCACTCGGCGGCATGCGCGCGGAAATAGGCTTGCGCGGCCGCGGCGCGCGCGGCGCGCACTTCGGCCAGGCGCTCGCGGTCCCGGGTCACGACCGGGTCGGCCGGATCGAGCCGGCCGATGAGGACCCGGGCGACCTCGGCGCCGCCGCCGCGCTCGGCGAGACGAAAGAATGCCCAGGAACCCTCGCGATAGCGCTCGATGAGCCCGGCTTCGGAGAGGAGCCGCAGATGGCGCGAGATCCGCGGCTGCGACTGGCGCAGGATCTCGGTGAGGTCGGAGACGGTGAGCTCCGCCTCCGCGAGCAGCGCGAGCACCCGCAGCCGGGTCGCTTCTGCGGCCGCCCGCAACGCGGTATGAAGCTCGCCGAAGGGTAACTGGCCGGGGTTCGACATGGCCTCTTACGCTGCCGCAACAGACATAAAGATATCTTTATACCGTTAATCCGAATCTCGCAAGGGCGTTCCGGCGCGAAGGTAAAGGCCTTGAATACGGCCCGTTGGCGCGGGCCGGGACGGTCTGGGAGAGCGAAGCATGAGTGCATCCGACATCCGTCCTGGAGAAGTCGCGGTGCCGCTGCCGGAGCATTTCGACGCGCAGCTCTACTTCATCGGCTGCATCCGCACGCCGTGGACGCGCCGGGAGGACTGCCCGAAGAACGCCCGCGAGTCCGATGCGATCTGCACCATCGAGGTCGACGAGCGCTGGGCGGACGCGCTGACCGAGGTCGAGAGCTGCAGTCATCTGCTCGTGCTGTATTGGATGGACCGCGCCCGGCGCGACCTCGTGCTGCAGGTGCCCCGGCACTACGGCGAGCCGCGCGGCAGCTTTGCGCTGCGCTCGCCGGTGCGGCCCAATCCGATTGCGGCGAGCGTCGTTCGCCTGATCGAGCGCAACGGCCGCGTGCTCTCGGTCATGGGGCTCGACTGCCTCGACGGCACGCCGTTGCTCGACCTCAAACCCTATTTCGCCTCGACCGATGCGGTGCCGGACGCGGTGGTCGGTTGGCAAAGCCGGCGCTGAACCTCATCTGCGTTCTTTCGGCTTTATCTCGAAATCGTGAGATTTCCTCCACGGAACTTTGAACCCTCTGTGTCGTTGTCGCGACGAATGGCCAGCCGACAGGGGGTTGCCATGCCAGCGTTGAAGTCCATGTCGAGCCGCCTTGCGGCGGCCGCGATCAGCATTGCCGCGTTGGGCGGCACGGTTTGTGCCGATCCGCTCGGGCTTGCCGAGCCGATGCGCAATCCGGGGATGATTTTCGACAATGTGGTCCGGGATCAGGGCTCCGATCTCGGCCTGCCGACGCAGCTGCGGCGCCAAGTGGTTGCATTCTCCGGCTCCGAAGCGCCCGGCACCGTCGTGATCGATAGCGCAAACACGTATCTTTACTATGTGCTCGGCGGCGGCCGGGCGATCCGCTACGGCATCGGGGTCGGCCGCGAGGGCTTCACCTGGTCGGGCATCGAGACGATCGCCCGCAAGGCCGAATGGCCGGATTGGATTCCGCCCGCCGAAATGGTGGCGCGCCAGCCCTATCTGCCGCGCTGGGTCGCGGGCGGCCCCGGCAATCCGCTCGGCGCCCGCGCGCTCTACCTCGGCAACACCGCCTATCGCATCCACGGCACCAACCAGCCCTCGACCATCGGCGGCCACGTTTCGAGCGGCTGCATCCGCATGCTCAATGAGGACGTGATGGACCTCTACGAGCGGGTCAACGTCGGCACGAAAGTCGTGGTGCTGCCGAACTCGCGCGGGCGCGACACGATCGCCCGCGCGCAATCGCCCGGCTATGCGGCCCAGACCCTGCCCGCCCGATACCCCACGCAAAACTCGGGCAATCTGCGTCCCTTCGGGCTCTATTGAGCCGGGCGGCGGGCGCTCGGTGCTTGCGGAGCGCCGCTCGCGTTGACACCTAAGGCGACAGGTCTAGACTGACCGCGTTCCGAGGGGAGCCCCGGTAAAGGGGCTGAGATACCGCATGCCGACGGCGATAAAGCCCAGGCGACGCGGTGACCCTTTGAACCTGATCCGGGTCACGCCGGCGAAGGGACGGGAACTGTTCCTGCCAAAGCCGCTCTTCAGCCCGGATCTCCCGACGAAGCGAATGGAGGAGATCCGATGAACAAGCACGTCGTGGAGCTCGCCGCCCCCAAGGTGACGACGGGTCCGCTCCCGGCCTCGCGGAAAATCTATGCAGCGCCTGACGGCGCGCCGGACCTGCGGGTGCCGTTGCGCCAAGTCGCGCTCTCGGAGGGCGCGGGCGAAGCGCCGCTCCCGGTCT
>WNGF01007298.1_pt1 | contig 25219 bp, 29 predicted proteins | sample 5400641 | NCBI WGS metagenome assembly WNGF01 (sample SAMN13153371, study PRJNA577476) | soil metagenome | isolation source: 80 cm soil or saprolite under grassland replicate 2 | place: USA:California | collected 2016-06-15 | reverse complement strand
TTCTGTGACAAACGACTGGGAAAGGCTGTTGCAGGAACGGAAGCGCGGCACTGAAAAAGCCAGGAATGACCCATCAGAATGAGCAAAAGAGCGTCTTAGGGCTTAACGGGGATTCTCCCTGAAAAAATGTCGTCACCCCGAGTCGCAAGCGATCTTTGACTAGTCCAGCTGCGCGAGCCTGGGCGACCACGCCGTCGAAGATCTGCTGGTAGAGACTGGCGCCCAAGCGTGCGCGGAGGACGGTCAGCAAGCTGGAGTGCGGGAGCGTGTCAGTCAAGGCCAGATTGAGGAAGTAGCGAAAAGCGACATTGACTTGAGCAGCTGCGAGCACCTCACGATCGGAAAGGTTGTAGTGCGTTTGAAGGAAGCCAATTTTCAAGAGCACAACCGGGTCGTTGGCCGGTCGCCCGTCACTTGCGTGATAGCAAGCAGCCATCACTGCGCGGTACTGTTCAAAATCGACCAGCGCGTTTGCCTGGCGCAGGTAATGATCTGCCGGGATAAGCACGTCAAAGATCAGCTCATCCTGCTCACTCAACATCGGCGCATAGTTCGCTCGCAGCGCACAGCCGTCGGGCACGGATAGATCAGGGACCGGGTCTGCTCCCAGTGGACGATCGGTGAATTCCAATTCCCAGCCGTCGACATCGGGCTCAGGAGGCAGCAGCTGGTTGTAGGGGTGGTCCGGCCAGAGCGCGAGCGCGACATCCCGCTCCTGTCGCTGTTCCGCAACCAGCTGGTGGACCAGACTGGGTTCCGCAACCAGCTGGTGGACCAGACTGGCCTCTGGTCGCCCACCCAGAAACAGGGTGCCGAACGCCGCCTCCTGGACAGCGTCCCAACTCGGCTGGGCCAGATCGTCCGTCCATATCTGCCCGCGAATAGCGCCATCCATCACCGCAAAGCAGCGAATGGCAAGCGGCTGGTTCATGTCAAACAGGGCTCAGAGCGACGGCGATACCTGGTGCGCTGGGATGGGTATGGTCCCTTTCATCCAGCTGCCCCTCCACGTGGCGTAAGCTGAACCTTCCCGATGGAATGACAGCGATGATGGCACCACCGACGAGTTGAATGATCGCCCACATCGTTATCAGTACCGCAGTCATGCGTCGATACGGAAGCAACCCGGCATCTGCGTTAGTCTCATGCTGAAAACCACTCCAACACCCGTAGGGCGCGCAGCGTGTTCCACCGGCTTGGCTGGCCCTCGGCCACGCCCGGCTCGGCGTCCAGCTGCTCGGGATGCACGTTCTCCAGCGGCCAGCGGCCAGCGGCGTCGCGCTTGGAGGCGACCAGGTCGATCGCCTCGGCCATTCGCGCGTCCGGCGTGATATGTGCGCTGCGCAGATACTCCAGCCCACGCAGCACGTCGTAGTAGTAGCTGGTGGGAAACGAGAACTGCGTCCAGGCCTGCTCGATGACTTCATCGGTCGAGCGGCGGCGAAGCAGGCGGCGCTCGAGCAGGTACTCCTGCCCCCGCTCACGGGCTGCGGTCAATGCTGGCGAGCCGCCTGTGGCCCGCTCGTGCTCCAGTAGCCCCTCGAGCACGCAGATCGTCGTGTGGAAGGAGCCGCGCGTCGATCCGCGCTCCTGTTCGCAGTTCCACCCGCCATCGCTCATCTGCTCGCCCAGCAGTCGGTCGACGATGCCCTGCGCGTCCTGGCCGAAGTACGCGCCGACCGCCACGACCCGTCCGTTGATGCACGGCTCGACTTCGCCTGCAAACAGCGGCTTGCCGTGCCAGGCGGCGTCCTGCGGCAGCACGCCCTGCCACGTCACGTTGTCACGGACCATATCTACCGCGCGCCGGGCCTGCTCGCTCGTTGGATCCAGCCCCATCTCACGCAGCAACAGCAGTGTCTGCAAGGTGACCCACTCAGGGTTGGGCGTGCCCACTCCCCAGGAGCCATCCGCCTCCTGGTTGGCAAGCAACTCGGCACCCCAGCCCTCGGTCGCGACCCTGGCGCGCTCGGCCCCGACCGCCTCGTCGGGCGCGTCGGTCAGGTCGCGCATCGCCTGCCAGCGGATCGAAGGGTCAGAATCAAGCAGCCAGCGTATGACCGAGCTCGTTGGCTTCGGGACGTGTCGTTTGAGTGGATTCGTCGCCATCTACTCCTTCCTCCTTCTGGTGGTTACAAGACGCCGGTGATGGCCAAGCGACTTGGCGTTCAGCTGCGCGAGCGCGCTGTACGAGATTGCGATAAAATGCCCGTCGAAACGGTGGGGCAATTACTCCATGCGAAGCTCGTTTTCCTCGTCATTTGACGGCCAAAGTGGAGCGGCAGGAACGCTCGAGCGGCCGAAATCGCCGGGGAGTGGAGGGCCCAAAGCATTTTCACACAGTCTGACGCCGTGTTGGGTCACCTGCTCACGCACTCGTCGTTGCTAGTTGCGCAGCTTGTTGACGATGCGTTCAATCTGCTTAATATGCGATTGTTCATGGTTTGCCAGCCACTGGGCATATGTCTGTACGGTTCGCTCACGTGGCTTTCCCGCTCCCGTCACCAGCGCCATACGTGACCAGGCTTCCAGTGCGACTGGCTGCAACACCGTCACCAGTTCGGCACGTTGCGCAGTAAACGCCTGCAACGAGGGGTGAAATGCCTGCTCGCGGTAGTTCGTCTGCTTAATCCAACTGGTGGGATTGACGGCTTTGATCGTCGGCCGATCCTCGCTGAGTATCATCCCGATGTATCTGCCCCACATGTCAGCGCAGGCGCGCAGATGGGCAAGCACATCCCGTGCCGACCATGCACCGGGCTCGGGAGGTGTCAGCAGCTGAGCGGGTGACAGGCCCTCGGTGAGGTCGGCGATGCGCGCGGGTGTGGCTGCCAGCATCGTCAGATTCTGCTCAATGGTCAGTGGTCTGTCGTACACACGAGTTGCCCTTTGGCATCCATGATGGGTTGCTTGCGCTTGTGGACGATAGACCAGGCACGATGGCAATCTCCACCAAAGCGGGTGAGCGACGAGCAAAGGCATCGAGCAGAGATAGATCGCGATGACGTTCGGCTCGATTGTACCTTTCAAAAAGCCGCCATCTTGACGCTGCGTAGCGGCGTCGGGCTGCAGGCATAGGGATCAAGCTCTTCCTGGCTTGACGCACGCGTCCTGATCAAGTGCTGGCGCGAAGCTCGCGAAAGGCGCTGGGCTCATGCGCAAGCATATGGCTCCGAATGTGCTCGGCACAGAGCTCGGCAGGTGTCGCCGATGTATCGACTTCGAAATCATATGTGCCATAGCGATGCACGCGATCGAATTGCCGGGCCGCGGTTCCAAGGTAGCGATCACCTCGAGCCGCTTCACGGCGCTGGAGTTCGTCCAAAGAGCACTGCACCCCAATCAGGTATGTCCGAAAGGGCATCAGCAGATAGGCGCACTCGATCAGCGAGCTATGCCAACCCTCTCGATACACCGTGACATGGTCGACAATCAGATTGTTTCCTGCCGTTGCGAGCGCCGCAATCGAATGATGAAAACCGGACAGTGCGCGTGGGAAGAGAACCTGCCAGGCGAACGCCCCACCCTCGTCATAACGCTCGGGTAACATCGCTTCAAAGCTATCTAGCTGTACATGGAGATAGGGATCCGGGAGCGTGCGTTGCAGCACTTTGGCGATACTGGTCTTGCCAGCGCTGGAGACGCCATTGAGGAAAATGACGGTCACGGGATTCATAGGACACGCTTTCATCGCTCGACGTCTGCGAGAGCGAATGATACCACACAAGCAGTGAGTACTCTCTGTGATGGCACGATAACGCTTCGCATGGCCCAACGAGTTGCCCATCAGCCGCCACAAGCGCGCCGTACAGAGAACATCAAAAACTGAGCGCTCTCGCGCGCGAAACGGGCGGGCCACATACGCGCGTTGGATCGCACCGGATAGGTAGCACAAGACCCCTAGACGTTCCTCCTATACAGGTTCGCTTGCTTATGAACTTTTATTATTAAATCGGGCATTTCGCACCGTCACACGCGCGGGGCTAAAGCACCCGCGCTAACAGCCCAAGCCCGCTGAAGCGGGCTACCCGATTAATTTCTTAATCTTCATCAGCTTGTTCGGGCGTGGGCACTGCTCCCAATTGCTGGAGCTCCAACAGCTCATTAAACTGATCCCATATCTCGACGATGACGCCATTGACAATACGGAAAAAGCAAAACCCCTTGCTCATAAAGGACTGACCATTGGTGCGATAGCGCCGCCAATACGTGCGCGGTGTACCTGATACGAACAGACGCACGGCGACTTGATCATGCTCCGCCAGCATATCCTCAATCGAGAAATGCCAATCCGGTACTTCGCTTTGCGCCCAGGTAAAAAGCTCTTTCCATTCGTTCGGATCAAAGGGCCCACCATTCAGCCGGAAATCAGCAGCGAAGAGCCGGTCAACCATCGCGGCTCCATCGCCAGTATTAATGGCTTCAAAATACTGGCGCGCAATCAACTTATTGGCTTCGATAGTCATGGAGGCCTCCGTAGTAGCGAACGACGGCTTGGCTGATGATACGCGACACGACGATGGTTGCAGATGTGTAGGTTGCTTACGTCGAAACTGTCGCTGATCGGCCAAATGTTACCGATGCGGCATCGATCAGCTCGACCTCATCACCAAGCGCATGTTCCGCAACCCGTGCAACGATGGCAGCGGGGATATCGTCCAGGTTGTACGTGGCGTGAGCATCGCGAACGAGTACCACGTGGAATCCGCGGGCGAGAGCGCCGCGCACCGTTGCACTAACACACATCTCGGACAGCAGACCCACGACGGCAATACGCCTCACCTGATTGCGCGCGAGGATGTCTGCAAGCTCGGTTCCATCGAAACCATCGTCGCGACTCTTGCGAAGGAGTAACTCGCTTGGTTCGGGCGCCACCTTTGGATGGATGAACCACCCAGGCATTCCCGGCTCGTCAAGTGTCCCCGGAGTCCCGTCATTCTGCAGATGAACGACAAGCGCACCAGCGGATCGTGCGGCTGCCAGCACTGTCCTGATGCGATGGATAACACCTATCGCATCAGGAACAGCCGTCTCGCCATCGAGCAGACCCTGCTGCGCATCAATAACGAGTAATGCTGTAGGCGGTGCAATCATTCACGAGATCTTTCCCGCTTAGGCTCTTCGCCCGTCTCATTGTCGTCCAAGTCAGCAAATGTGCTTCAAGTCTCCATGGATTTGAAAACGACAAAGAACACGCGACGACTTCAGCTATGCGTATTACCGAAGCCACTGGACAGGCAGCTCATCAATAGATCGGGAAGGCAATCCAGCCAACTTCACGTTTCAAAAACAACGATCTTGTGGCCGCGGAGCAGCATCAGGCTGCTTGCGCCTGTTCGGCGCTCCGGGTCAACAATAACGGCAAGCGCAAAGGTATTGCCTGGGTCTGGATGGAACGTATCCATCCGAAAAAGGCGCGCGTGCCCAATCTGAACGTCATCGCCATCCGGGTACGCGACCTCGCCGAGAAGGACATGCTGCTCGCTGCTCGCCCGAGCACGCTCTTCACCGAGCCGCACTATAACGGCTTCCCGGCCGTCCTGGTTCGGCTCGCCGCGGTCGACGGCGACGAGCTCGAGGAGCTCATCCTCAACGCCTGGCGGTGTCAGGCACCCCCCGCGCTGGTGCGGAGTTTCGACCAGCAACGTGAATGATAAGTCAATCTTCTGGTGACTGAAACTCTGCATCCATGCTGATACACGAGCGATGAGATAGCGGGCAGGTGCAACGGGCTGTCTGTGAGCCTCACGAGCTTCATCCGGCATTACGAAAGCTGGGAAAGTTCGCGCTCAAAGGCTCGGCGCATTTCTTCCAACGATGCTATTTGACGAGCGATGCGTGCGATTTTGCTATTCAAGAACGCCCGTCGTTCATCGGCGCCGAGCATGCCCGCGTCATACGCCGTTGTCAGGTTTCTGAGTTCCGCCACGGTATAGCCCTGCACGCGTGCGTGCTTGAGATGCTGTAACCGTTGGATTGCCGCAGGGGTGAACGATCGATACCCATTCGGCTGCCGCGTGATGTGCCGCTCATCGAGCAGATGTTGGCGCTCGTAATAGCGAATGGCGTCGATGGTCAGCCCCGTGACCGCTGCTGCCTCGTGAATGAGCATATGTTTCCTCATGTTGCCTTGACTCTGGTCTATACACCAGAGTGTACCATCTCCACACAACCATACGCAAGGAGCGACGAATGCTATCACTCGAAGACCGCATTACCATTACGGAACTGATCTCCCTGCATGGCCACCTGGTGGACGATGGCAGACTCGACGAACTGAACCTAGTATTTGCCGAGGATGTGACGCATGACTTGACGGCATTTGGACTCGGAATCCATCACGGTCTTGGCAGCGTCCGGGAATCAGCGGTGGCGTTAGGAGACGCCAACCCGGTGGGCCATCACGTCACAAATGTTGTCATCGTCGCGGTGAAGGATGACCATACCGTCGTGACACGATCGAAAGGCATTGGTGTACGCGTTGACGGAACTGCCGGAAGCGTAGTATACGACGATACCGTCACAAAACGCGATGGCAAGTGGTACATCACGTATCGAAAAATAACGGTTCGTCGCAAACCGTTAAGACGTGATTGATAAAGGCGCGGTCGACAATGTGCCAACCAGGCTCGATCGCAAGGTGCCCCGGCTCCGTACAGGCGGCGCACAGGTTGAGATGATCATCCCGGACATCCACAGCGTACAGGCCTTCGGCCTCAACTGATGAACCAAGCGCAGTCCGGCGATGCAGCACGGGCGGGGCTGCGTCAAGGTCACGCGGCAGCCAGTGCACTTAGCGCAATTTGGCAATAGGCAGACACAATCACGCACCTGAGAGGCCTCTGCGTCGCTCCATGTCGCAGGGCTCCTCGCCGTAAGATAGGGTGTCAATCATCCCAAAATGACTGACACTCTTCTTACCTAGCCTTCTTTGGAAAGAGAAATTTAATCTCACATCGTAAACTCTAGCATCGCTGAGATTCAATAATGCGCGCTATGTGTCATGAACGGCGAGAGGGCCGGAGCGATGGCGCCACTCACCGCTCCGGCACTGAAGCTCTGTTGATACATTGCAACCAACACACGACTGACCGCGTATCGAGAAATGACGGAGGACCAAGGGCAGGCTGCCAACCATGGCGGCGGCTCCATTCTCAGTGCCGTCGTTGGTGGTGTGGGAACGTTTGCCGTCCAGCTTGCCAAATCGTTTGGCGCGGACGTCACTGGCGTATGCAGCACGCGGAATGTAGCAATGGTGCGCTCGATTGGCGCAGACCACGTGATTGATTACACTCGCGAAGATTTCACTCGGATTGGGCAGCGGTATGACCTAGTGTATGACGCGGTGGGCAATCGTTCGGTTGCTGATTATAGGCGTGTGTTGAAACCGTACGGAAGGTGTGTGATTGCCGGATTCACAACCCTGCTACGTTTGTTCGAACATATTGTCTTCGGAGCCTGGGTGTCAAGGACCGGGAGTGAGAAGATTGGCCTGATGGGCACGGCGAAACCAAACCAGCAGGATTTGCTGTTTGTGAAAATGCTTTGGGCCCTCCACTCCCCGGCGATTTCGGCCGCTCGAGCGTTCCTGCCACTCCACTTTGGCCGTCAAATGACGAGGAAAACGAGCTTCGCATGGAGTAATTGCCCCACCGTTTCGACTTTTCACACAGTCTGGCGTTACAGTTGGCGACGGGGAGCGGTGGTTTGTATTCGTATTTTTGGGTTGCGACGAGTTTTGGTTGGTCGGACGCCTTGCGCCAGCCCCCTGTCGCAGCTGAGCTAAGGTCGTTCGCCCACGCTCAGCAATCTTGTACCGTGACTCATGGAGCAGCGCTGCTCTCCTCCACAACTATCAGTCGCCGACAGTCTACCACATCCTTCTTATCAGAGCCACTACGAGGAACGGGATTGGGCTTCGTGGCCTCGTCCAAGCAGGTTACCTGCTCATCCTTCCTCTTCCATAGTTCGGTTCTTTGTGGTAGATTGTTTCTCCTCACTGTGGTGGAGCGGAGGTAGTGTATGCGAGTCCGACCGACAGTCGGCTTGATTGTGCTGGACGATACGCAGCGCGTGCTGCTCTTCAACATCCACGACGCCATCGCAATTGACATCGCGCGTCCCAATGTGACGACCTGGTGGGGGCCACCCGGTGGAGGCCTTGAGGGCACCGAAACATTTGAGCAGGCTGGGGTCCGTGAGTTGTGGGAGGAGACCGGTCTGAGCGTCGCTCATCTCGGCCCCTGGGTGTGGACCTACGAACGCACGATCAAGTTCCCCGACGAGACCGTCCTCTTCCACATCCGCTATTTCGTCGTAGAGGTGCCAGCCAGCCAGGTAGACATCACCAATCTGCTGGAGGATGAGCGAGCGATCTACCGCGATCACCGCTGGTGGACGGTTGAGCAGATCGAGCAGTCAGACGAGGTCTTTCTACCGCCCGGCCTGCCCGATTTGCTGCAACCGATCATCCTCGGCAAGCTTCCACCTCAGCCGATCGTCCTCAGATAAGATCAGGCAGGCGCAACACGGGGATCCTGGTGCATGGGTGCATGGATGTGCGAAGTCCGCTCGTATCGGCCTGGGAGCTGGCACCGGTGTGGCCAGACAGCGAGCTGGTGTTCGTGCGTGGCGTCGGGCATTCCACAGCCGATCCAGGGATGGATGCCGCACTGGTAGCAGCAAGCAAGCACTTGGTCCAGCGCTAGAGCGGCGCGCCTATGGCGGCAACTGAAGCGCAGGAGCACGCCAATGAACAAAAACCGGGTCGAAGTCTTCAGCGATGGTGTGTTTGCGATAGTGATTACCTTGCTCATTCTTGATATCCGGGTTCCGGACGTCGACTATAGCCAGCTGCTATCAGCGCTTGGTGGTGTGCTCCCTCGCATGTTCGCCTATGTGATCAGCTTCGGCGTCATCGGAGTCTACTGGCTTGCACATCATCAGTCGTTGCAGTTGGTCGGAAAACTGAACGGCTTTCTCATTTGGCTCAACTTGGTGTACCTGCTGGCGGTGAGCTATGCTCTCTTTGTGGTTGTGCTGATGGTGGTGATTGCCTACTACAGTTTCGCTCCCGTCGCTCGGCCCATCGCAGCAGCGCAAGCTGCCACCCACGAGCCATAAACGATCAGCGATGCGAGATATCAACCACTACTTTGGCCAGAGCACAGAACGTTCCGGGGTAGTCATGCATAGGTAGTAATGGTAGAATACCACATCAGAACGCCACGATCATACAGGATATTGTTCATGGCCGAGCTGCAAGAAAAAACACAGGCTCGTGGGCATGCTCCCGTAAGCCGCAAAGAGTACCTCGCCCTGGCGATTATCGTCGGGTTGGCGGTGCTTAAGCTGCTCATTCATGTGCTGACCAGCTCCACTTACGGGTATTTCCGTGATGAGTTTTATTATCTTGCCGCCAGTCAGCACCTGGCCGTCGGCTACGTAGACTTCCCACCCTTTATTGCCCTGCTCACGGCTTCTGTACGCTTCACGCTTGGCGACTCGCTCCTGGCGCTGCATTTCTTCCCGGCCCTGGCAGGCGCAGGCGTTCTCGTAGTGACCGGGCTAATGGCCCACCAATTGGGTGCAGACCCGTTTGGGCAGGTGCTGGCAGCCCTGGCCGTGTTGGTCGCGCCGGTGTATCTAGGGACAAATGCCCTTTTGACGATGGATTCGTTCGATCAGTTGGTCTGGGCGGCAGCGCTCTATGTGCTTCTCCTCATCCTCACGTACGACCGCCCGAAGCTCTGGCTGGTCTTCGGCCTGGTCATGGGCATCGGCCTGACGATCAAGGTTACTCCGCTCTACTTCGGCCTTGCGCTGCTCGTCGCCTTGGCAGTGACGCCCTATCGCACCTATTTCCGCAATCCGTATCTCTATCTGGGCGGAGTGATCGCCCTGGCATTTCTGCTGCCGTACGTGATCTGGAATGCCACCAACGGCTGGCCGACGCTCGAGTTCTGGCGCAACTACGGGAATAAGGTCTTCCAAGCCTCCCCGCCGGTGTTCCTGCTCCAGCAGGTGGCCATCATGCACCCGATCAGCCTGCCATTGTGGTTGAGTGGCCTGGTGTTCCTGTTCACTCAACAGGGAAAACCTTACCGCCTGTTCGGCTGGATGTATCTCGTCTTATTCCTCATCTTCATGCTCCAGCACGCCAAGGATTATTTCCTGGCCCCCTTTTATCCGCTCCTGTTCGCCTCCGGGACGGTCGCCATGCAGCAGTTCGCCAGTTCACGCGGCTGGCGCTGGCTGGGATGGCTGCGGACCAATTACATTCCCTTCCTCGTAATCGGTGGGATCGTGCTGGCTCCACTGGCCATCCCACTCTTGCCAGTGAACGTCGAGGTGGCATATGTGCGCGTGATGGGCGGCACGAATGTAAAAACCGAAAATGCCGATAGCGGTATCCTCCCGCAGCATTTTGCGGATCGTTTCGGCTGGGAAGAGTTGGCTGTCACCATGGCCAATGTGTATCATTCCGTGCCGGCTCAAGACCAGGCGAAGGCGTGCATTTTCACCAGCAATTATGGGGAAGCGGGCGCATTGCAGTTCTATCGTTCCAAGTACGAACTGCCGCCGGTCATCAGCGGGCACAATACCTACTATTTGTGGGGACCGGGAAACTGCACCGGCGACGTGCTGATCTACTTGGGTCAGGCCACCATAGCTGACCTGAAACAGGGGTTTGCCGACGTTCAGCAGGTGGCGGTCACCAAATGCCAGTATTGTATGCCTTTCGAAAATGACGTTCCCATTTTCCTCTGCCGTGGGATCAAAATGCCTATCAAGCAGGCCTGGCTGCAGACGAAGGTCTTTCAATAAATACTGTCGCAATGTATTGGGCCGTTATGCAGATGGAGAGATGTTGCGTTTCGCGTGTTGCTGTGCGTTATAGTCGTGAATGCATGACTACCAGTTCCAGGGTGTTGGGCTCCCTTTCATGAGGATTGCCATGATGTACTTGGTCGGCGGAGCAGCCAGGGCGGGCAAGACCATCCTGGGCCAACAGATCGCCACGAAACTGAGGATTGGTTGGGTCTCAACCGACCTTCTGCTGACACTCTTGGGCATGACCAACGTGGCAGGTATAAAAACCGAGTGGAACGCAGCTCCCGCGGCAGTCACAGCCAATGCGGAATGGTTCTTTCCCTATCTGGAACGGTTTGTCTGGGGTGTCAACTCGATGGCCGAGCACTACGTTATCGAAGGTGTCGACTTTCTTCCCGCACAGGTGGCGCAGCTTGCTGCTCAGTATCAACTACGTGCCGTGTTTTTGGGGTGCTCCAGGATGACACCCGAGGATGTCGAGCAATTCCCTGGACGTTCGCGCGGGTATCATGCTCTGCCTGAGGCGAAGCGCCGCCAGATTGCGCAGGATGTACCACCCTGGAGCGAATTCATTCGGCAACAAGCCGAACGGTTCGGCTATCCCTACGTCGATACAGTGAGCGATTTTCCCCAACGTCTGCAAGAAGCCGAGGCGTTACTGACAGCCGGTAGATGATCACGCTTATGCCAGCATATTATTCCATTCGCGAATATACCACCTGATAACTTTCCCGTTTAACACAAATAGGTCTCCTTTGGCAAATTCTTCAGCGGCTTCAAAATCGGGTGGTTTCCCCAAGGGATACAGTGTTGTGTCCGGATTACATAGACAGTCCGCGCTGAACTCAACCTCATTCGGAAGGTCATTATCTTCCTGTCTCGCTCGCATCTGGTGGATGCTCGGTAGAATCGGGAGCGCTGGTCACAGGATCGACATCTGGACGCCGCGCCTCGGCGAGCGCTTCCTGCAGCAGCTGCACCTCGCGCTCAAGGCGACTGGATCTTAGTCGCTCGTTTCGCAGCTCATGCTCAGCCGCCTCAGCGCGCCAGTATAACCGCAGCACCGCGTAGGCAGGTCCGCCGAGGGCGAGCAGAACGATGCAGGCGATCTGAATGGCGGTCAGAAGGTCGAGCATGACAGGTCTGAGAGCTGAGGACGGAGGACGGAGGGCGGAACTGAAACCTCCGGGTTTTCCGGAGGTTTCAGTTCCGCCTGCGTAGGGCTTGGCATCTGGGGCTGGACACGCGCTACCAGCCTCGGGGTTGGGCGGTCAGGCGCCGCGGGCCGTCAAGCCGGCCATGGAGCGTTCGGCTGCCTGCTCTCACTCGGCCAGTACAACGACTTATTCCCTGCCACCTCCTACCTGGATCACCAGTGAGTCGAGGATTTGCTCGTTCACTGTCGATCTGGGGTCGTATATGATCCGGTAGGTGCGAAGAGCCGAGTCCAGGAAGATGAAACGCCGGACCTTCCAGCGACCCCCGAGTGTACCTTCGAAACCAAACTCGCTGGCTGCAAAGCTACGAACCACGCTCTGCTTCGTTGCTGTTATGGCGGCATCGAACGATTGGCTTGAGAGAAACGCCTTCTGCTGAGCGACAGCCTCCTCGTGGTTGATCAGCCCAGAAGCGGACACAATCTCAAAGTACAGTTCGGCAGCGTCCGGCGACTGAGCATGTATTCGGTGCGCGCCCGTGCGCTGGTCCTTGACAATCTCTATGGGTTGTCCGCTTGGAGTCGTGGTGGGGATTCGTAGTGAATAGTTGTGCTCCGTATCTGTTATGACTGTCGAATCGGCCATGGCAGATCTCTCCTGGCGCCTCACAGATGGCGTATCAGCCTCTTCCAGTATACGAGACATGGCTGGCGTGATGGTGTACAACGATGTTCGGTCGTCCCTTGCCCCGGCTTGCTGCTTCTGTACCGAGGCTGACCTGATCGTCTGGACCTCGCATCGATTATGTCGCGAACGCCATCGAGCTGTCCCTCGAACGCTCACGAGACGAGATGCCGCAACGTGAGCATCCAGACGCGCAGTATGACACACGAGACCGGCGCTGGTGAGGCGCTGGTCTTCATCATAGCCAAGTCGCCAAGCAAGCCGTGAATCATCGGCAGGAATTCCCTCAGACGCGCTCGCGCTCGATGACGCCACTCAGACAGCCGATCGCGCCGGCAGCCTTGGCCAGTTCGTCCACCGGCACTGCGTGGCAGGCGATGCCGTGCTGCTCATAGAACGCTTGGGTGGTCGGGTTGCTCGCCGCCATCAGCACCGCCCGCGGCCCCAGCGTGACGATGTTGAACGCCGCGCCATGGAGCGCCTCGCGCACGTCGGGCAGGAAGATCACCTGGTACCCGCAGCGCTGCAGCGCCTCGACCGCCCGCACCGCCAGGCGCGTCGGCCAGGCGATCGCCAGGTCGCGGTCGACGATCCGCAGCATGCCCATCAGGTGCATCGTGCCATAGGGCAAATCCACCTGAATGGCGCTTACGCCCATCTCGTGCAGGACTGCGCTGACTTGCGCCGCCCCGGCGTCGTTGGTGCGCAGTCCGCGTCCGAGCAGGACGGTCTGCGCATCGAGCCAGAGCATGTCGGCGCCCTCGAAGGTCGCGCTCCCGCTGACGCTGCGAATGATCGGCACGCCCAGATCCGCCAGGCGCCGGGCGGCAACTCGTTCCTCGCCAGCGCGGACGGCCGAGGCCGGGCGGGCCAGGATGGCGCCCTCGGGTGTCATGGCGAACAGGTCGGCCATGAACAGCTGGTTGGGCGTGGGGGTGGTCGGCGGCTCGGCATACGCGACGCGCACGCCCGCCGCGTGGTAGGCCTCGGCCAGAGCATCGTGCTGCTCCTGAGCGCGGGCGATATCGAGCTCCGCGAGCATGTTCACGGCGTCGGGGTCGGCCGAGGCGCTGAGCTCGACGCCTGGGCGATGGAGCAGCACGGCACGCAGGGGTGCCCACTCGCTATTCAGGCCGCACGCGCCCCAGAGCGTGCCGAGCTCCTCGCGGGTGGTCTGCAGTCGCGGCTGCCATCCGTCGCCGCCATAGGCTGAGAGGAGTTGCATCGTGACCTCGCATACATTCCAGCGCGGCGGCTGCCTCCGCCGCCCCTGCCGCACCGATACTCGAACGGGCGATCGGGATAACGAGCCGGGATCTGCCGGCGTGTGCCGTGACGCGTCGGCGGCGCATCGTATTATACCCTGCTCTGATCAAGCCATCCGCGCCGCCCAGCCTCCATCTCCGTCTGCGGCGTCAGAGCAGATGTCGACGCGTGCTCTGATTGGCGGTATCATGCCGGGAAGCGAGTCCACGAGCCGTGCCCTCACGCACTGACGCGGCCTGATACAGGAGTAGAGACGCATGGAGCATGATTTTCGCGGCCGCCTGCGGCGGGGAGAGCGCCTGATCGGGACGATGGTCACGCTGCCGTCGCCGGAGGTGACCGAGGTGCTGGCCAGTATCGGGTTCGACTGGTTGTTTCTCGATGCAGAGCACGGCGTACTGGGCGCCCGCGACCTCCAGGCGCTGCTGCAAGCTGCCGGCCGGGCGATGCCCGGTGTGGTTCGGGTGGCCGCAGCGGCTGAAGTGCCGATCAAAAAGGCCCTGGACATTGGCGCGGCGGGCATCATCGTCCCACAGGTCAATTCGGCAGCGCAGGTGGCTCAGGTGATCCGGCTCGCCAGGTATAGCCCGCTGGGCACGCGGGGCGTGGGCATCGGGCGCGCGCATGGCTACGGGCTGCGCCTTCAGGAGTATCTGGCCAGCGCCAACGACCAAGTCGCCGTGATTGTGCAGGTCGAACATATCGACGCGGTAACACAGATCGAGGCGATTGTCGGTGTGGCTGGGATCGATGCCGTGCTGGTTGGCCCCTACGATCTCTCGGCCAGCCTGGGGCGGCTGGGCGACGTGGCACATCCGGATGTGCAGGCGGCCATCGATCGTGTCACGCGCGTGTGCCACGACGCCGGCATCCGGCTTGGCATCTTCGGGGTCTCCGCTGCGGCCATCCAACCGTACCTGGCGCGAGGCTACACGCTGTTGGTCGCAGGCGTGGATACCCTGCTGCTGGGCCAGGCCGCGCAGGCCATCCTCACTGAGCTGAAGGCCTGAGGACGATCTGCGAGCCTGGCAGTCGCGCTCGGCGTGATCGGGAGCGGACGCGTGTGGAGCGGCGGGGCGGACGGCCAGCGATCGGGGCCGCAGCCATCACCGCCTCTGATCAGCCGCCCGTATCCCTGCTATAATGGAGCCATGAACTCACGATCCTCACGCACACCATCTGCCCATCCATCGCTACTCGCGTGGTTGGCGACCAACACCAGCGGCGTCCCGCGGGCCCAGGTGCGGCGTGTCGTCGCGCTTGGGCTCATACTTGGTGTGCTGCTTGGGCTGCTGAGTGGCCTGCTGACCGGCACAGCTATCGAGACACGAGTCTTCGGCATCGTGGGTGGCGTACTTGGCGGAGCAACACTCGGTGCGCTGGGCGCGGTGCTGATGGCGCGGCTGCTGGATTGGGCGGTGCGGTGGAGCGACCCGCTGCTCGGCTACTCTGGTCTGATGCGGATGCTGCTCCATGCCGGCGAACTCTCACTGCTCGGCGCGCTTGGTGGAGGCATCGGCGGGGCGTTTGGCGGCCCCGTGAGCGGCGCGGTGGCAGGCGGCCTGATCGGCGGCCTGCTCTACCGCATGCGCGGCCTGGGGGTCGTACTGGGCCTCACGAGCGGTCTCATCGCAGGAGCAATTGGCGGTCTGATCGGCGGGGCAATCGACCACCTGAGCTGATAGTGGGATCGATCGTCGTTATGCCCACTCGAGCCACGCGCCGTGAGCATCGCAGGTGGCAAGGATTTGTTCTGAACGAGTACCGTTGCGGTACGTCATCAGCGTGAGCGGCGGTGCTGGCTCCTGCCATTCAATCCCAACCACCGAAAAGTCACGGGCTGCACCAAAAGCATCAAGTAATTGGCGAAACTGCTCTCGGGCTGCCTGCTGAAACTGATTGAGCACAAACGTATGGTACAGGCACAGCGTGGCCCCGGGTGGCACCTGCGCCATCACGTCTGGTAAGAGCGTGATCGCATCGCCTGCACGCAGTTGGAGTGATTCTGCTTGTGCAAGCCCAATCGCCTGCTGCAAATACACCACACGGTCGCGCTGCTCCGGCCAAATCAATGCCCGCAGCCACAATGCCTCCGCTTCGTCATGAACATCGATCGGATGGAGATCGAGACCGATCCGACTTGCAATCTCGGGCATGTGTTGGGGAACTGGTGGCCGTGCTGGGCCGCGGAGCGCGCAATGAAGTTGAACGGGTGAGGCAGGATCACCACACGATTGCTCGCCGTAATCGTAGTGATAGCGATCCCATAACAGATTGAGTCCGGCACTGGTGCCAACTTCTACAAGCGCAAGCGGGCGTTGGCCACCGTACTGATGAACCAGCGTAAAGGCGGGTAGCAAACAGGCACAGCGCCGTACTTCGTTGGTTTGAACACGGCGCCTTTTCAGCAGCGCGCTCATCGCTTCGGCATGTGCCAAACAGAAGGCGCGGAACACGACAAAGGGGTCGTGCTGGTGGATGTCGAGCGGCGCATCGCTGAGAGCAGGGTAGAATGCGGCGAGTGGGTGAGTGATACCTGTGAGCAGCAGATACTGCACGGCGCCAAAGAAGAGATTGGGCACTGGCCGAGCCAGTGCAGCCGCAGCAAGCCTCAGCAATTGCTCGTCACCAGCAATGCCAACGGCTAGTCGCGCATACAGCGGCGAGGCAGGCAGACACTCTCGTTCGCCAAAGCGCTGAAACTGGTGGGCGAGACGCGTCAGTGTTTCAGTCATAGCTCCATGCTCCCTGGAACGACGCAATTACACCACATCGGCACAAAGGACGCAGCGATGGTGTTCCAGCGAGGGAGTATCCACAAACGGCTGCGACCGTCGTCTGTTCTCGACCAGCCCGATGGCTTCGATGGAGCAGCCCTGCCCATTGCGGGCGGCATAGCCCTCGAGTTGTCGGCCCGCACGCATCAGTGCTACAATCAGTCCGAGCGATCATTGTGGCGCATGTTCTCGCAACTGTACGCCTGGTACTCAAGCGAATAGCTTGCCTGAGGAAAGCCTGTATCACTATGATCCAATCGTCGCCTGCCCTCACCGTTGAACTGGCTGCACAACTCGCCCGCATCGCGCTGAACGGCATCGCCAGGGAATACCCGACCTACCCGGGCCACGTTCTGCTGGACGCCGCCGACCGACGGCGCACCCGCGAGTTGCATCCGGCTTTCTATGGCTGCTTCGACTGGCACTCGGCCGTGCACAGCCACTGGCTGCTCGCCCGCCTGCTGCGCCTGCTGCCCGCCATGCCCGAGGCCACGCTCATCCGCAGTGCGCTGAATGCCCACCTGACTGAGGCCAACCTACGCGCTGAGGCGGCCTACTTCGCCCAGCCCGGTCGCCGCGGCTTTGAGCGACCCTACGGCTGGGCTTGGCTGCTCAAGCTTGCCGAGGAATTGCTCGATTGGGACGACCACGATGGGCGGCGCTGGTCGGCAGCCATCGGACCGCTCGCCAGGCTGATTGCAGAGCTGTACCTGGAGTATCTGCCCCGCCTGACCTACCCAATTCGCAGTGGCACCCACAGCAACACCGCCTTCGGCCTCACGTTCGCGCTTGACTACGCCCAGGCCAGCGGGCACGCGCTGCTTCGCGACCGTATTGTCGCCCGCAGCCTGGACTACTATCGAGCCGACAGGAATGGACCGGCCATGTGGGAGCCGGGTGGCGGCGACTTCCTCTCGCCCTGCCTGGCTGAAGCTGACCTGATGCGTCGCGTGCTGCCTCCCGCAGACTTTGCCACCTGGCTCGCGCTGTTTCTGCCCGCTCTGGCGGAAGCTGGCCCGCCGCAGCTGCTGACGCCCGCGGTGGTGAGCGACCGCAGCGATGGGCAGATCGTCCATCTGGACGGGCTCAATCTGAGCCGGGCCTGGTGTCTCTGGGGCATCGCCGGGGCGCTGCCGCCCGACGAGCGGCGCTCCATCCTGAACGAGGCGGCCGAACGGCACGCGCGCGTCGGGCTGACAGGCATCGGCAGCGGCGACTACATGGGCGAGCACTGGCTGGGCAGCTTCGCGCTGTACATGCTCGGCTGTGCGCCGCAAAATGAAACAGGATGAGCGCGATTGGGAGGGTTGAGACAAGGCCTGCACAACGCCCAGATAGACTGGTACGAACGCTCGGTAAACGCGACGATCGTTCCCCGAGTGCGGAGCCGGGGTCATATTGGGGCAAACTGCAGGGCGCCGACGAGACGAAGCGTGGCGCCGGACCTACACAAAGGCACGCATGGCAGCGCACCTTGCAGCGATCATGGCTCGGCACGAGGCGGTTGCGCTCTGGTCTTCACGGAAGGCTCGATCGGGCGCTTGGCGTGCCGCTTGCGTGCATATTTTGCCTCCACGCGGGCAAGCGCTTGGCGAGCAATGCGCAGTTTTTCTTGCTGACGCTCGAATTGTGCTCGACTCATACTGATGGCTGGTTTATAGCTCATATGTTCACCTGCAGATGTCGTGCCACCAGAGGAACAGGAAGGTGAACCCTGCCAAGCGCGAGCGGGAAAATCAAAGCTTATCCGCTAGGCCAGTATCGGAAACGTAAGGAGTGCTGTGTATGCGTATCACCGACGTAAAGCTTCGGCTGCTCTCTGGCTCGATGCCGGTCGAGGCCGAATTCTGGGAGGAGCGGCTCAGCCGGCCACTCGATGTCTACCCCGAGCACAAGGCCGCACCAGGGTTGTTCGGGGACATCCGCCGAGGCGAGACGAGCAGCTACCTGATCGAGGCCGTCTTTGTGCAGATCGAGACTGACGAGGGTGTAGAGGGTCTCGGCGGCCCCGTCCAACCCTCTGTCGCCTATATCATCGACACCGAACTGCGCTGGCTGCTGCACGACGCCGACCCGCTCGCCACCGAGCGCCTGTGGGATCTGATGTATCGCCACGCCATCCACGGCCGCAAAGGCGTCACGATGCAGGCGATCAGCGCAGTCGACTGCGCCCTGTGGGATCTACGCGGTAAAGCAGCTGGTCTTCCAGTCTACCGTCTCCTGGGCGGCCCGGTACGCGAGACGTTCCCCGCCTATGCCAGCGCGCTGGGGTTTTCGCTTGAACCTGAGCGCGTGGAGCAGCGCGCCCGCGCATTTGTCGAGCAGGGCTACACGGCCACCAAGTGGTTTGTTCGCCACGGCCCAAGTGACGGCCGAGCCGGTATCGAGCGCAATCTCGAGCTCGTTCGGACACTGCGCGCCGCGCTGGGGCCAAATGTCGATATTATGCTCGACGCCTGGAGCAGCTGGGATGTGCCGTACACTATCCAGATGGCCGAACGCCTGGCCGAGTACGATGTGCGCTGGATCGAGGAGCCAGTGCTGGCGGATAAGATTGACGCCTGCGCCGAGATACGGGCGCGCTCGAAAGTGCCAATTGCGACCGGCGAGCACGAGTACACCCGCTGGGGCCTCAAGCAGCTGATGGATGCGCGCGCCGCCGATGTACTGCAGCCCGACATCTATTGGGCTGGCGGCATCTCCGAAATGCTCAAGATTGCCGCGTTGGCCTCGGTCTACGATCTGGTGCTGATCCCCCATGGTCACTCGACACCGGCAACGGCCCAATTCATCGCCGCTCAACCGCCGACGCTGTGTCCAATACTTGAGTATCTGATCAAGTGGAATGAGATCCACCAGTACTTCTTCCGCAGCCCGCTGAGACCTGTGGATGGGATGATTACGGTGCCAACAGGTCCAGGAATGGGCATGGAGCTCGATGAGGGCAAGATCGAGAGTGAACGCGAGCTGCGCCGGTCGGCGTGATGGTGAAGGCCAGCACCACCGTAGTGGCGCCGACGCCGCTGTGCGCCTGCAAGAGCAGATGAATGCAGGTGAACACAGATATAGAGCGTATCCATCTCAGTTGATCTGTCGTCATCTGCCCTTGTGAGCTGAAGTGAAGCGCAGCACCCATCCACGAAAGAGTGGCGGCCAGATTCACACGGCTGTGGCCAGCGCATCAATAATGCGTATATGCGACGCCAGTCTGCGCGCCTCGACCTCGCTTCTCGAAACCTCCGGAAAATCCGGAGGTTTCAAGCGTGGCCACTCGTCTGTCCAGACCTCCGGGTTTTCCGGGGGTTTGGAGCGCGGCCCTCAACTCTTCGACCTCAGCGCGCCTATTCGCCGTATTGAGCGCGAGATGCCGCAGTTCCAGGCGTGGTATTTCGTGTCACGATTGATAATGTGGTTCATCGTCACTTCCCGTGGTCCAAGCTAAAAATCGGAGCTCGTAATTTTTAACTACTGCGTCTATACGCCATGCCTGGAATCGGCACCACACAAAGATACGGTAATGCTTGTCAAGCCCCTGCCTGAGCCGGGCGGACAACGCCAGGGTCACCGCACGGTCAAGACCAGGGCAAGCGCCCACAGGGCCGGCAGCGGTCGTGCGCGAAGCACGACCACTGGGCCTGCGGGCGGTCTTGACCTGAGCGGCGAAGGAACTGGCGTCCGCCCTGTTCAGGCAGCCAGAGCATCTGGCTGGGCTGCTTGCGGCGCGCAGTAGTGCTGCTGCTTCTTGACCAACGCCCAGGCCAGATGCAGCAGCTTGCGGGCGGCGGCGCAGCGGGCGACTTTCATCGGCTTGCCCGCTGCGCGTAAGCGCTCGTAGAACGTCCGAATAGTCGGGTTGTAGCGTGCCGCATTCAACGTCGCCATATACAATGCTGTCCGGAGCCGGCTATTCCCGCTGTGACCAATCCGGCGGCGGCCGCGCACGCTGCTGCCCGACTCGTGTGGCATTGGCACCAGCCCAGCATAGGCGGTTAGCTGCTCGGGCGTCGCTGCCAGAGAGAAGTTCAGCGTGCCGACCAACAGCCAAGCTGTGGTGATCGGGCCGAGCCCTGGGGTGGCCAGCAAGATGGTTGCCGAAGCCGCCCAGGCTCCGTCGGCCAATACCTGGCCGATCTCGCTATCCAGGTTGCGGATCTGCTCGTCCAGTTCGGCAATGATGTTGTCGAGGGCTTCCACAGCAGAGGCGATCTGTACCGGCCACTGCTGCACCGCGTGGCGCTGATTGCGGGCCTGCGTGCGCATGTGCAGTAGACCATCACGGACGACCAGGCGTTGCCGCAGCTCGTGATACACCTGCTCAGGCGGCTCCCACCGGGGTGGCTTGCGCTCGGCTGCGAAGCGAAGGAGTAGCTGGGCGTCGAGGGCATCGGTCTTGGCGCGGCGCGGGAGCGAGCGGGCGTATTGCGCGACCTGACCTGGGTTGAGCACTGCCACGGCGTAGCCAGTTTGATGCAACTGCGTGGCGAGGGTGACCCAATAGCTGCCGGTCGCTTCGAGGGCGACAAGCGTGGCAGCTGGGGCAACGGCGGTGGCGGCCAGTTGCTGCTGAAAGGCGTGGTAGCCGTCGGCGGTCTGGTCGAAGGTTGTGGCGCGAGGGGCTATAGCAGGGTCTTGCGCCCAAGTGGCGGCAAAGCTGGTTGCGGCAATGTCCACGCCGACGTAGAGTGAGAAGCTCGTGGTCATCGGTTTGACCTCCCTGCACGTCATACGTTACGTGTATCCGCTGACAGTCCACAGCAACACTCGTGATACGTGGTCGAGCCACTCGATACGGTTCTGCCTGGACTGTCCCGCGGGGTGGTGGGCGTATCTTTCCGGCGCGGTCGATGCCGCAGTGACGATGTCAGCCTCACCACCACGTTGGATGTCAGTTATTATACGAGTGACGATGAACTGATAATGTGCGTTACAACAGGCTGAAATGTGTATAGCCGAGTCTGAACAGGTCTTCTACCGCAGCTGATCATATCGGTCTGAGATACCTCCTATGGTATAATCGACGATACTTCAGCCGTCGCTGCACGTATCAACTCCCACGCTTTCCCGCTGAACACACCGTCGCTCCCAGATAGGAGCAGTCAGAATGGCGTGAGGCTTGGCCTGACTGACCTCTTGTCTATGCTCAGCGCAGCCGTACGAGACCATTCCGCGTATCAATGAGATGAGGCATGGTTTGAACCCAAGAATCGCCAGTGTCCCTGGCCACTCCCTCCGCGTCGCGAGCGTCCAGATGCAAAGCGTACTCGCAGACAAAGAGGCCAACCTCGCTACGATTGAGACCTTCGTAGCCCAGGCGGCCCACCAGGGCGTCAAGCTGATTATCTTCCCAGAGTGTTGTATCACGGGATATTGGTTTCTGCGCAACCTCACAGCGCACCAACTGGCTGACCTCGCCGAACCGCTCGCCGGGGCAAGTGTAGAACGACTCGTCGAGCTTGCGCACCGGTACGATATCAGCATCGGGGCCGGCTTCGTGGAACGGAGCACCACGCAGACCTATCATAACAGTTATGTGGTCGTGCTCGCCGATGGCGGTGTGCACTGCCATCGCAAGCTGCATGCGTTTGAACACCCCTTGATTGAGAGCGGGACCCAGTACACCGTCTTCGACACGCCGTATGGCTGGCGCGTCGGCGTGTTGATCTGCTACGACAATAACCTGATCGAAAACGGGCGCATCACGGCGCTGCTGGGTGCCGATATCATCGTGGCGCCACACCAGACTGGCGGCTGCCGCACCCGCAATCCACATCTGATGGGCGCTATCGATCGCCAGCTCTGGGACAACCGCCATACTAATCGCGCGGCCATCGAGGAGGAATTCCGTGGGGAGAAGGGCCGCGGCTGGTTACTGCGCTGGCTCCCCAGCCGCGCCCACGACAACGGCGTCTTCCTGGTATTCGCCAATGGCGTCGGTGTGGACGATGATGAGATCCGCACTGGCAACGCCATGATCCTCGACCCGTATGGACGTATCTTGAGTGAGACCTGGGCTGCAGCCGATGCGATGGTGGTGGCGGATCTCGACAGCACCTTGCTGCAACAGGCAACCGGGCGCAGCTGGATCGCGGCTCGCCGTCCTGAGCTGTATGGGCTGTTGTCGACCCCGACCGGTCGGGAACGCGATACGCGGGAACTGAAGTTTGAAGAGTGACGGACGGCAGTCTATACTCGTGGCGCTGCCCGCCCGACAGGCCACGACGTGCCATGAGCAGAGCAGGAGATTGTCGATGGAGTCCCTTGACCCAACCGCGGTGCGCCGTGCGTGCAGCCGCTTTCTCACCCACCACGTGAGGTACTGGCCGACCTGGCTGCCTGGACCGACCCACAGCTCGAGAGCGACCGCTACGGCAGCGGCTCACTCATCGCCGACTTCGAGGCTCAGATCGCTGCGTTGCTTGGCAAAGAGACGGCTCTGTTTCTGCCCAGCGGCACCATGGCCCAGCCGATCGCGTTGCGCATCTGGGCCGAGCGCGCCCAGCGACGCACGGTTGCCTTCCACCCCACCTGCCACCTGGAGCTCCACGAGGAGGGCGCCTACCGAGTGCTCCATGGCCTGCACGGCGTGCTCGTTGGCAACCGCACCCAACTGCTCACTAGCGCTGACTTGAACTCCGTCCGTGAGCCACTCGCCGCACTGCTGCTGGAGCTGCCGCAGCGTGAGATCGGCGGCCAGCTGCCGTCCTGGGAGGAGCTGGAGGCCCAATGCGCCTGGGCGCGCGAGCACGGCGCCGCCTTGCACCTCGACGGAGCGCGGCTGTGGGAGTGTCGGCCCTTCTATGACCGCGACTATACGACAATCGCCGCCTTGTTCGACAGCGTCTACGTGTCATTCTACAAGACGCTGGGAGGTATTGCGGGCGCCGCGCTGGCCGGGCCCGCCGACCTGATAGCTGAGGTGCGCGTCTGGCAGCGACGCCAGGGCGGCAACCTGGTGCGCCTGTTCCCCTACGTGCTCTCGGCCCGCAAGGCGCTAGCCGAGCGGCTGGGGCGCATCGACGCCTACGTTGCCCACGCACGGGCGGTCGCCGCGGCGCTGGCGGCCCTGCCCGAGCTGACGATTCTGCCGCAGCCGCCCCACACGAACATGTTCCACCTGTTCCTGCGCGGCGACCGGACTGCGCTGGAGCGGGCGCTGCTGGAGGTGGCGGCCGAGACCGGCACCTGGCTGTTCCACCCGCTGCGGCCCTGCCAACTGCCCGGGCACTGGATGGCTGAGTGGGTGGTCGGCGACGCCAGCCTGGACATCGCCCCAGACGCCACGGTCGAGCTACTACACATGGTGCTGCGCCGGGCGACCGGCCTGGGGGCAGCGGAGCCGCCGGTCCGCGAAAACGGGAAGGCACAAGGAGCTGAGAGCCAGGCACCCAATGACATGAGAGCCAGTGCTTGAGCCGCAGGACAGAGAGCGTCGGCGTGGACGCGCCAAACAAGGGGATCCGACGCGGCGCCGGTGATTTACCAACCATCGGTGCCTCGTCGGATTCGTTATTTTCACGCTTCTGTCGCTCTCAGAATCGGATAATGTGCGCTATGATCGCTTAGAAGTGCTGAGTAGCGGGAACGAAGCGGATACCGCTGGTTGATGTACAATGCGCTCTGCGGCAGGAATGATGCCCGCGATGTCATCTCCACATTTGCACGATCATGTGATGGAGGTAGCTCGCATGCCTGATCCACACAATCAGCCAATCGCCCAAGCAAAACTCCACTGGTACCGCATCCCCCTTGACCGCGCTCTCCTGGCCGAACTCAACCAGCGCAGCGATGCCTGGGGGTTTGCCCAGACGCTCGGTCATCTCGGCGTCATCAGTGCAACCGGGGCGTTGTCGTGGTATGCCTCCCAGCATTGGCGTTGGTTTGTACTGGCAGGTTGCCTCTTGCTCCATGGAACGGTCTATGCGTTCTTGCTCAATGCGTTCCATGAGCTCTGCCATAACACCGTATTTAAAACCCGCTCACTCAACCGTTTCTTCTTGTATCTGATGAGCTTTCTGGGGGGACTCAACCACGTGTATTTTTGGGCGAGCCATCAAGAGCACCACAAATACACACTCCACCAGCCAGACGACATGGAAGTCATTCTGCCAGTAGAAATCACGCTGAAGAGCTTTCTCGCCACCGCATTCATCAATCCGCTTGGGCTGTTTGCACGCTGCAAGAGTTGGATCTTGCTCAGCAGCGGCCGACTGGAAAATGATTGGCAACACATCCTCTTCCCCGAGCACAAAGAGGCCTGGCGCCGCGAGCTCTTCACCTGGGCGCGCATTCTGCTCGTCGGTCACACGCTCATCGTCGTTCAGGCTTTGTTCACGGGTTGGTGGATGCTGCCGGTGCTGATCACCCTCGCGCCATTTTACGGCGGGTTGCTGCTGTTCTTGTGTAACAACACCCAACATGTGGGATTACGGGACGAGGTCGAAGATTTCCGCCTGTGCACACGCACGATTTACCTCAACCCGATTGTGCAGTTTCTCTACTGGC
>WNGF01002573.1_pt1 | contig 25248 bp, 21 predicted proteins | sample 5400641 | NCBI WGS metagenome assembly WNGF01 (sample SAMN13153371, study PRJNA577476) | soil metagenome | isolation source: 80 cm soil or saprolite under grassland replicate 2 | place: USA:California | collected 2016-06-15 | reverse complement strand
CGTTGCGGGGCGTCCTCGTTATCGCCTCCTGTCGGACAATCCCTGATCGCGCGACCGTCGAGCATGAGTTCGTGACTGAACACAGCGGACGTCGGCGATCCGGCTGGGCCAGGAATCGAGGCGCGGCACATAGGAATCGAGGCGCGGTCGTCCTTGAGGTGGCTCTGGCGAATGCCGCGGGGTACAGTGTCACGCGAATCCGTTGGCATCAGGAGAACAGACCCAGTCGGCAAGCACGTCGCCATCCGCCTTAGCGGTGCCTCAAGTTTGCCGTGCCGACATACGCGTACTAATCGCTGGCTGTTGTCACGGGCCCTGTAGTTCATTCAGCCGACCAGAGCTGGAGGATTGTGGTGATCGCTCCCGACGACCTGGCCTTTCCGCAGCCGGTAACTGAGGATGGTCAGCCGGCCACCATTCTCCGCGAGCTCAGCTATCATAAGCCCCTATTGTCCGTCATTTCGCCAGGTGGCGGCCATGTGTGGCTCGTAAGTGGGAATGAACTTGTCAGGGAAGTGCTGTCGGACGCGGCGCGATTCACGAGCATGTTCGACCCAGCATTCGCGGATAATCGTGCGGATATGGTGCTTCTGGACCCGCCGGAGCATACCCGGATACGGAAGCTGGCAGCCCGCGCCTTTACGGTGCGCCGTATTCAGGCGCTAATGCCAGAGATCGAGCAGTTGTTAGCTTCGCTTTTAACCAGCATGGAACAGGCGGGGCCGCCCGCCGACTTGGTGCCCGCCCTCGCCTCGCCTTTCCCGGCTGCCGTGATTTGTAGTGTTCTTGGCATCCCAGACGAAGATAGGCTGAGAATGCGACGATGGGTGAGCGCTTTCACGTCTGTCGCACCTGCGGCGTCGGGTGAAGGAAGTTCTGAAAATGATACAGCTGATGCGCTCGACGACATGCACACGTATGTGCGGCGGTTGGTAGCCGATCGCTTCAAGCAGCAAGGTGAAGATGTGCTGTCAGCTCTTATCGAGGCACGGAGCGGAGATGACAGGTTAAGCGAGGAAGAGCTGCTCGCGACCACGATGCTCATGATCGTTGCCGGCCAGGAAACAACGGCTAAGGCCATCACTCGAGGCGTCATGGTGCTTGCGGGTTCGAGCCAGTGGAGCCGACTGGCAGCGGGCGAGATGATTGCGGAGCACGTTGTTGAGGAGATTCTGCGCCACCAGTCGCCAATTGACACGGCCATCTTCCGCCGCGCCAAGATGGAAACTGAACTCGGTGGCGTCCCGATCAAGGCTGGCGATCAACTGTTCGTCAGCCTTCATCTGGCCAATTTTGATCCTGATGCCAGGTCAGATCCTCAGCTGTTCGATCCTGGCCGCACTGATCAGGGCCACGTGTCTTTTGGTCATGGACCACATTTTTGCCTCGGCGCAGGGCTTGCCCGGGCAGAGCTTGCCGCTGTATTTCACACGCTGCCGGCAAGGTTCCCGGACCTGCGGCTTGACTTGCCGCTCGGCAAGCTGCACTGGTCGACGGGTTCTGTCGTAAATGCGCCAACCAGTCTGCCGGTTCGGTGGTGAGAGTCCCCGGCCGACGCTTGGATCACCAAGTCGTATGCCCTGCGGAGGCGATCGTGAACGACCAGCTTCTCGCCGCATCTGCTGCCGAGGCCGTGGAGAAAGGCATCCAATATCTGTTCGGCCGGCAGCGTGCCGACGGCGGGTGGACGGATCGCCTGTCCTCGTCGGCAATACCCACGTCAATGGCCGTAGTGGTCTTGGCGCGCGCAGACCGCATCGGATATCGGCATGAAATCGAGGACGGGCTCGCGTGGTTACGGCGGCACCAACGGGACGACGGCGGATGGAGCCAGTCCGATGCGGACGCGCCCAGCGATACCGCTGCCACCGGGTTCGCCGTCGGCGCGCTGAAATCGCTCGACCCTGACCGCTCTGGGCAGGCCGTCGAGACGGCAATGGCTTACATCGACGCGAACGGCGGCGAATCGGCCATCGTTTCCGACGTCAGAACGTGGCGGGAGTTGGTTGCGATCCTTTGGGTGCTGGTGGGTCTCAGGGATATCAGTGAGGTGCCACGTCAGCCGATGGAGGCCATGCTGCTCCCAGCGCGATACCGGAATAGGGCGTCCATCGCGCTGCCTGGTGTCATGGCTCTCGGCACATGGCAGTCGCGGGCGCTGCACTGGAACCCAGTGCGGAGGGCCTTGCGGCGTATAGCCGAACCGAAAGGACTTGCGTGGCTGCGTGGACTGCAGGGGCCCAACGGCGGCATTGAGGAATGCCAGCTAATGGCGGGTTTCGTGTTCATGGGCCTGGAGATGGCCGGGCCGGGCATCGGCGACGACATCCAGCGTGGTTGTGTGAGGTACCTTCTCGAGACTCGCCGGGCCGACGGCTCGTGGCCAACTGATCGTGATCTTGAGATCGCGGTCACCGCTTATGCCATCCTGGCGCTCACCGAATGCGGTTTCGACGTGGCCACGGACTATCGGCTTCGGCCTACCCGCGACTGGCTGCTGTCGACACAGTGGCGTAAGCCATTCGAGCCACTAAAGCAGCCCGCCGGAGGCTGGTCGTGGGCCGTTCCATCGGGCTGGCCGGAGTCAGAGGATACGGCCGTGGTGCTGGCCGTGCTCAATGACTTCGGCATGCCGAGGGAGGATCCCGCGATCGAGCTGGGTATACAATGGCTACTGTCCAGGCAAAATAGGGACGGCTCGTGGTCGGAGTGGGTTAAAAATACATCAGAGACGTTCGATGCGTCATGCCCAGGAGTCACTGCGCATGTGGTAATAGCACTGCACCGGTATGGCATTCCAGCCATCGCTCGCAGGTCAGCGATAGGCCGTGCGTTGAGATACTTTGAGGAGGCACAAGCGCCGGACGGCTCATTTGCCTCTCTATGGTTCCGTGATTCTAGTCATGGCACCGCCAAGGTGCTCGAAGCGTACACTGAACTCGGTCGGCAGAACGAAAAGGTTGCCCGGCGGGCGCGAGAATGGCTGGAGGCGAGCCAGCGCGCTGACGGTGCCTGGCCATCGAAAGTCGAGGAAGGACCGCCGGAAGGCGGGACCGCCGAAGAGACGGCGTGGGCGGTCTATTCTCTTCTGCGGGCGGGAAAGAGCGCATTCGATGACCAGGTCAGCAAAGCCATCGAATGGTTGGTGCAAAACCAAGACCAGCAAGGCACCTGGCGGCCGAGCGCCGTTGGACTGTACTATCCAACGATGTTTTACAGTGACGACCTTATAGCACATAACTATGCACTAAGGGCGCTCGGGCGATGGCTACGGTGCGCCAACCTCTCGGGCCAGGAGAATAAGTGATGTTAACAGAAACGGGAACGCACAGGGAGGGGATCGCACGGATATGAATCCGGACCCTCCGTCTGTTCTCGATATCTTCACAGACCCGGCAGTGATGGCTGATCCTTATCCACTTTACCGGAAGCTTCTCACCGATCGTCCGGTACATGACATCGGCGGCCCTATAGCCCTAACCCGCTACGCTGACGTGAGAGCGGCGTTGCTGCATCCGAGCCTCAGCAGCGACGACCGCCACGACAACAACCAGCGGAGAATGGCACGGTCTGGCGAGCTCACACCGGAACAGGTCGCGATGCTCGGTCGGCGCTCGTTCCTGCACCGGGATCCGCCTGATCATACGCGGCTACGCGGAGTCGTGTGCAACGCAGTCATGTTGCACCGCAGCGAAAGCCTCAGCGTGGACGTTCAGCGGATAGTCGACGAGTCGCTTGACACCGTTGCTGAGCGCGGCGTCATCGAATTGATCGCGGACTTGGCGTACCCGCTTCCGCTCACGATTATCTGCCAGGTTCTCGGCATTCGGCCCACCGATCACCTCGCGGCTCCGTGGTGGCGCTCACAGTTGTGCGCCGACTTCGAGGCGCCTGCCGTGGCCGGCGACGAATGCTCTGAGTACAGTCGTAAAGTCCAGCATGACATGATAGCTCGGTTTGATGACATCATCGACGCGACGCGCCGGCACAGGCGCCGTGGCGAGGACGTGCTGTCGGCGCTGATCACGGCGAGCGAAAGGGGGGAGCTGACCGCTGCGGAGGTCAACGATTCCTGCCGATTGTTGCTCATCTCGGCGCACGAGACCACTACCAGCCTGATCGCCAACGGAATGCTGGCGCTGCTTCGCAACAAGGACCAGCTCCGGTTGCTCCGTGACGATCCCGCGCTTGCAACCTCCGCGGTCGAGGAGGTGCTGCGCTATGACACCCCGGTCCAGTTCACCCGTCGGATCGCTGCTAAGGATGCCGAAATTAACGGCATCCGGATAGCCAGCGGGCAGATGCTCATGCTGTGGCTGGCGGCAGCCAACCGCGATCCCGACCGGTTCGCAAACCCCGATCGATTCGACATCAACCGGGCCGACAATCAGCACTTGGGATTTGGCGTCGGAATACACGACTGTCTGGCTGCTCCGCTTGCTCGCCTGGTCGGTCAGATCGTCTTAGCCACCCTCAGCCGCCGACTTGTCGATCCTGACTTGAGTCTCGACCCGCCCCGGTACCTGCCAAGGGCGATTCATGCTCTGGAGGAATTGCCGGTCACATTTCGCGGCATGCGCCCAGCCTAGCGGAACGAGAAGGCCCGCAGACATGAATGCTTTGGCCAGGGATTGGTGTGTGTCGCCGGTGACGAGCACGTGAATCGGCGTAAGGACCGCCTAATTGCACATATTGAGGTATGGCGACTCGACCTGTTTTCGTACGCTGGTTTTGTTAGCGTCGCAGGCGCTCTGTTGGCGTCACATCACCCAGCACCGTTGAGATTGATTGGTGCCTGGGCGGCACCTACCCTCGGCTGGTTCGCCGCAATGTATGGCGGTGATTATTTCGATCGGGAGCTCGACGCTGCGGCCAAACCTCAGCGGCCGGTCCCATCGGGACGGGTGAGCCCGCGAACCGCATTCGGCGGTTTGGTCAGCAACGTCGCCTTGGGGATGATCATCGCAGGTCTGCTGAATCCGTTCAGTGTTGGCGTGGTAGTCATCACCCTCGCGCTCGGGGTCGCCTACAGCAAGTATCTCAAGGCCCGAGGCGTCCTCGGTCACCTCATACGCGGTGGAGTGACGGCGATGTCGTTTCTGTTCGGAACGATGGCGACCGGTACAACGCCGCCGCTCACGCTCGTTCCAATCTGCCTTGTATTCTGGGCACACGATTCAGGATCCAATGTTGTGGGTGCAATCAGCGATCGAGAAGGCGATCGCGACGGAGGCTACCTGACCTTCCCCGTTCGGCACGGGGATGCCGCGGCCCTGCGTCTGATGATCGCGTTCGACGGCCTATGGCTAACTCTTGCTGTCACCTGTCCGATCTTTGTGGATGGGCCTTTTAACACCATTCCCTACAGTCTGTTTCTCGGTGCCGCGGTCGTATTAGGAATCGCCTCGGCCGCGATGCTTTTCCGCGCCCCGCGGCCAATACCGCGACTGCGCGCCTTGCAGGCGCACGAGGTGCTCGTGGTCGAGCGCCTGATACTGACGGCCGCGTTCGTCGCGGCAGCCAGCTCGGCGTGGGTGGCGTTGGCCCTCCTCGTGCCGTCGGTAGCGATAACCATGTTTGCCTCAATGCTCTTCATGCGTGGAAGTTACGAGCCAAGCCGGGCGCGCAACAGCCCGCGAGGGGAACCGGGTCGGCGTCCATGGGGCGCCGGATAAGGTGTGACTAGTGTGGGAGATACTTTGATGGGCCTTCTGGAGAAAGTCTGCTCCCCGGCCGATGTCCGGGCACTTGACCCATCCGAGCTTGACCAGCTTGCTCGCGAGATTCGTGAATTCCTGGTTGACGCCGTCTCGAGGACAGGCGGCCATCTCGGGCCGAATCTCGGAGTTGTGGAGCTGACCATCGCGCTACATCGGGTATTTGAATCACCGCGCGACCGGATTCTGCTCGACACCGGGCATCAGGCGTATGTTCACAAGCTCCTGACCGGCCGGAGCGCGGGATTTGCCCGCCTACGGCAGCGAGGTGGGCTATCTGGATATCCAAGCCGGGCCGAGTCCGAGCACGACATCATCGAGAACTCGCATGCATCCACCGCGCTCGGCTACGCCGATGGTCTGGCAAAGGCTTACGAGCTTCGCGGCGAGTCCCATCGCGCTGTTGTCGCGGTTATCGGTGACGGAGCGCTCACCGGTGGCATGGCATGGGAAGCGCTCAACAATATCGCGGCCGCCAAGACCCGGCGCGTCGTCATCGTTGTCAACGACAACGGGCGTTCCTACTCTCCGACCATCGGCGGGCTCGCCAACCACCTCGCCGCGCTGCGCCTGAATCCACGGTACGAGCACGCGTTAGAGTTCATGAAGACGGCGGTCCCCCGTGTTCCGCTCCTCGGTCCGTCCCTGTACACGGCGATGCACGCAGCGAAGGTGGGCCTCAAGGACGCGTTCGCGCCCCAGCCATTGTTCGAGGATTTCGGTATAAAGTACTTCGGCCCGGTCGATGGCCACGACGAACCCGCTGTGGAGCGCGCGCTACGCGCGGCACGCGAGTTCGGCGGCCCCGTGATCGTGCACTGCGTGACTATGAAGGGCCGCGGGTACCTCCCTGCCGAGCAGGACCAGGACGATTGCCTGCACGGTCCTGGCGCGTTCGACCCAGCCACGGGGGTGCCGCTCGCAAGGCGTGCCGCCTCGTGGACGAACGTGTTCGCTGAGGAGCTGGTCAGCATTGGCGCCACGCGTCCCGATGTGGTCGCAATCACCGCGGCGATGCTGCGCCCCACCGGCCTCGCGCCGTTCGCGCGCGCCTATCCGGCGCGGGTTTACGACGTCGGGATCGCGGAACAGCACGCGGTCACGTCCGCGGCGGGCCTCGCGCTCGGCGGCCTGCATCCGGTGGTGGCGCTTTACGCCACGTTCCTCAATCGGGCCTTTGACCAGGTGCTGATGGACGTGGCGCTGCATCGTCTGCCGGTGACCTTCGTGCTCGACCGGGCAGGGATCACCGGTAACGACGGGCCGAGCCACAACGGAATGTGGGATATGTCGATTCTCCAGGTGGTGCCCGGCCTGCGGATCGCGGCACCGAGGGACGGGACGCGACTGCGTGAGTTGCTGCGAGAGGCCGTGGCCGTGACGGATGACCCAACTGCTGTGCGCTTCGCCAAAGGCGCCGTGCCGCCCGATATGCCAGCAATTGGCAGGAACGGCGGCATAGACATCCTCGTCCAGTCCCGTGGTCAAGCGGGCGGCGCGGCCGAGGGCGCGGCCGAGGTGCTCATAGTCGGCGTCGGCGCAATGGCGCAGGTCTGCGTGGAAGCCGCGACCATCCTCACCGCTCACGGCATTGGCGTCACCGTGGTGGATCCCCGCTGGGTAAAGCCACTCGACCCGGCGCTCCTGGACATGGCGCGACACCACAGCCTGGTCGTCGTAGCGGAGGACAACGTCACTGTTGGTGGGGTCGGCGACGCGGTCGCCCGAATGCTACGGCCCACCGGCGCGCCAGTCCGTACATTCGGCGTGCCCGCGCGGTTCCTCAGCCATGCCAGCCGGGAGAGCATCCTTTCCGAGGTCGGGCTGGATGCGCAGAATCTCGCACGCCAGATAACCGAGATCATCACCGGGCGGTCAGCGCCGCTGCAGGCCCCGGCGCAGTGTGATACCGGCCGTGTCTAGGCGTTTGGTCACATTATCATTACAGTTGGCGGCGACCCACCTCGGGCGGGCAGGCCCAATCCACAATCAGCGCCGAAGAGGTGGGCTTCACGTCATTTGAAAGGTGCCGCTGCCGAGCGGGATTCACGGCGGTAGGCGAATCTATCCATTCGGACACCCCGGTATGCTGGTCACATCCGGATGGGCGCGTCACTTTGCGCGGCCGTTAAGGAAAATGATTCCGAACGGCTAGCGTAAGCTGTCACGAGACCTTTAGCTTGCACGCTGCTGACCGCACCGACCTGAAGGAGGTCCATGTCGCGTTTAGCTCGCCGAATCGCCGTCTTTGTGGTGCCCGCGGTTCTCGCCATGATCCTCACCGCCTGTGGAAAGGCTCCTGGTGCCACCGGCGCGGTGGGCCGCTTATCGGGCAAAACGCTAAACATTGGCGCGATCCCAGACCAAAACCCCCAGGACCTGCAGCGGCGCTACGGCGCGCTCGCGACCTATCTTGCCAAGACGCTACACGTCAAGGTGCGCTACGTGCCAGTGACCGACTACACGGCCGCGGTGACCGCCTTCCGCCACGGCGACTTGGACCTCGCCTTTTTCGGTGGCCTCACTGGCGTCCAGGCCATGCAGCAGGTCCCAGGAGCGCAGCCCGTGGCACAACGGGATCTTGATGCAGCGATGCGCAGCGTTTTCATCGCCAGTACAACCAGCGGCCTTGAGCCTGTCAGCGATGTCGCCGGCCTGCACGAGCTGGCGGGCCACACCTTCACGTTCGGTAGCCAGTCATCGACTTCGGGACGTTTGATGCCGCAGTATTACCTCGCCAAGGCCAACGTTAAATTGAGCGACTTCGCTGGCCAGCCAGGCTTCTCAGGCTCACACGATATCACCTTGAAGCTGGTGGAGGCGGGCACATATCAGGCAGGTGCGCTCAACATCGCTGTGTGGAAGGAGCGCTTAGGGCAGGGCGTGGTGGACTCGAGCAGGGTCCGCCTCATCTTTGAGACGCCGCCCTATCACGACTACTTCTGGCTGATTCGCCCCGACGTGGACCATAGGTTTGGTGCGTCCTTCACACGGCGGGTGCGGACGGCGCTGCTTTCCATCAGCAGCCGGAACGGCCAGCAACGGCAGATACTCCGTCTGTTTCAGTGCCACCGGTTCGTCCCCACTGATGCGGGCAACTACCGGCAGATCGCCGCGGTCGCGCGTAGCCTCGGCCTGTTGAGTTAGCCGCAAGATGCCGACGGCTCCCGTCTTCGAGCTTGAAGGCGCAGGGATCCGATACGGCACTGTCCGTGCCCTGCGCGGCGTCGATCTCAACGTCGGCCGGGGCGAGCGGGTCGCGGTTATCGGCCCTAGCGGCGCAGGGAAAAGCAGCCTGATCGGGCTTCTGAACGGAACGCTTGTGCCCACCCAGGGCCGGGTGCGCGTGCTCGGCCGCGATCTTGCGGCCTCGTCGCCCCGCGAGTTACGTGATGTGCAGCGCAGACTCGGAACGATTCACCAGCAGTTCGATCTGGTGAATGAGCTGCGGGCGGTGCACAACGTGAACGCGGGCCGCATTGGTAGCTGGCCGCTCTGGAGGGCGGTGCTATCTCTGCTGCTGCCTCGTGAGGTGGCTAGTGCGCGGCTCGCCATGGAACGGGTGGGGATAGGCGGCAAACTCTACGCACGCACCGAAGACTTGTCGGGCGGTGAGCAGCAGCGAGTGGCAATCGCCCGTGTCCTCGTGCAACAGCCCGCCGCGATTCTGGCGGACGAGCCGGTCGCCAGCCTTGACCCGGCACGTGGCAGAGAGATCGTGAACTTGCTGCACGACATCACCGCCGAGACCGGCGCCACCCTGCTAGCCAGCCTGCACGATGTACAGCTCGCCATGGGTCGGTTCGAGCGGGTGATTGGCCTGCGGGACGGGCTCGTTGCCTTCGATGCGGCGCCTGCGCGGCTTGCGCAGGGGGAGATCGACACGCTCTACGCGCTGGAGCACAAGTGAGAGCTGGCATGACGCCTCCCGTCCGAACTCCCCCAGCCGACTTCGTCGGGTTGTCGGACCTGAGCCTGCGAGAGGTCGCCCACGCCGGTACCGGCCCGGGCCGCTCGATGATGCGCCGGGCGTGCGCTGCGGTGGCCATCCTGGCCACACTCGCCGCTCTGGCCACCGCCGCCCGGCACAACGTGGTCAGGGCGAGCGGCGCGCCGCTCCTCGTGCAGTTCTTTGATGCGGCCGTACACCCCCGCGTGGACGGGCAGTTCCTCGCCCTTACCGCGAAGGCGGCCGTGACGACGCTCGCCTACGCGGTGCTCGGCACCGGGCTCAGTCTTGTGATCGGTGCGGCGGGCGGCGTGCTGACCTCTGAGACCTGGTGGCGTCAAGGGGCACGGCGCCGTCATCTGCGCATCGCGCTCGGCAACTGGGCCGTGTCACGAGCTGTGCTTGCGATCCCCCGCGGCATCCACGAATTGGTGTGGGGACTGTTCCTGCTTAGCGTTCTCGGGATCCAGCCCCTGGTTCCGGTGCTGGCAATCGGAATCGCGTATGGCGCCGTGACGGCAAAGGTTTTCTCGGAGCTTCTTGACGAAACCGCGCGAGAGCCGTACACGGCACTTGTCGCTTTGGGAGTGGGCCGACTCGCCGCGATTCTCTACGGCCTGCTGCCACCCGCGCTGCCGGATCTCATGTCCTATGCCTTCTACCGGTTCGAGTGCGCGATCCGCAGCGCCACGGTACTTGGGCTGGTGGGGGCCGGCGGGCTTGGCTTCCAGCTCTCACTCAGCTTCCAGGCGCTGCGGTACAACGAAATCTGGACCTTGCTCTACGCTTTGATCGCGCTTTGCGCTGCCGCGGACTTCTGGAGTGCTGCGGTGCGCAGGCGGCGTGCCGTACCGCTGCGGGCACACGTCCGTCCTGGCCATGATCGCGTCCGGACCGGCTCGATCCTGGCTGTGCTCGCGCTCATCCCCTTCTCGGTCTGGTGGGTTGGTCTGAGCCCGGCTGCGGTGTGGGCCGCACAAACCTGGGACCTCGTCGGCCGCCTGTTCACGCAGGCATGGCCGCCTAGCTTGGGCGGTGAAGGCGCGCTCGGGCTACTGAAGCTCAGCGCGGTCACGCTGGCGATGTCCGTGCTCGCGATTGCGCTCGCCTTCATTGGTGGGATCTTTCTCGCGTTCCCGGCAGCAAGCCGCGCTCGCCAGGACGCACAGGGCCGACTCGGCAAAGCGCGACGGGCCAAGCGGATGCTCGTGTACCTCACAGCCCGCGCATTGCTCATCGTGCTGCGGGCCATACCGCCGCCCGTGTGGGCATTGGTGTTCCTGCTGGTGCTGTATCCCGGTGTTCTTCCCGCCGCGCTGGCTCTGGGCGTCTACACGCTCGGTGTGCTGGGACGGCTCATGGCTGAAGCAGCGGAGAATCTGGACCAGCGCCCGCTGCGCGCCCTGCGCGCCCACGGCGCCTCCAGGCAGCAGGTCTTCTGGTACGGAGTGATCCCCTCTGCTGCGCCGCGCTTCATCGCGTTTAGCCTCTACCGCTGGGAGGTGACGATCAGGGAGACCGTGGTGGTCGGGGTGGTTGGTGCGGGTGGGCTTGGACTCCTGCTTAACCAGCAGCTCGCCTCATTCGCCTACGGTGGCGCACTCGCGACGCTGCTCGCTGTGATAGTCCTCACTCTTCTTGTCGACTTCACCAGCGCCGTAGCCCGCCGAGCGCTTCATTAGCCCGGGGTCTTCACCGCTGATTGACGGGGAGCTTAGCGATCGGGGACGCCGCGCGATCGGCAAGGTCCCGTGCGCAATTGGGCGAATTCAGCGGGCCGCGCAGGTCCGGAATCCGGCTATCACGTCCCGGCGCCCGGGTGGGAAATAGTTGCGCAGGGTGCAGCGCAGCAGGCGCCCGCGGGTGGCCCACGCACCACCACGCAGAACCTTGCGCTGGCCAAAGAACTGCTCCGAGTTCTCGTGATATGCGTCCCGCTCGAAATTGGGGTAAGCGGCAAAGTCGCTCGCCGTCCACTCCCACACGTTGCCAATCATCTGGCGGCATCCACCCGGGCTGTCTCCCGCCGGGCAGGCGGCGACGTCAACCGGGCCGCGCGAGCGCCAGTCGGTGGCCGCGTGATTCGCCTCCAGGGCAGCGTCACCCCACGGGTAGATGGGTTTCGGGGTCAGGTCCCCGGTCGCGGAGTACTCCCACTCAGCCTCCGTCGGCAGCCGCCGGCCCGCCCACCGGCAATAAGCGTCAGCCTCCCACCAGGACACATGGGTCACCGGAAGGTCTGCCTCCAGGTCTGCCCAGGCGTCGAAGTGCCGTCGGCGCCATTCCCCCGAGTGGCCGGACCAGTACACGGGATGTGTCGCACCGGTCGCCGCCAGCCACGCGCCGCCGTCGGACCACATCCTCGTATCTCTGTAGCCGCCGTCATCAACGAACGCCGCGAACTCACCCTGCGTCACGGGCGCCTTGGCGATGGCGAACGGGCGGACCTCCACCGGGTGCGCCCACTTCTCGTTGTCGTAGGTAAATGGGTCGCTGAGCAGCGCGCCGAGCAAGAAATTCCCGCCTGACGGCTCCACGTCACCGGGGAGCGCTCCGGCGGTGGCATCCGATTCGCCCGTCCCGACCGCTAGCGGCCCCGCCGCCGGGGCTAGCGTGGGCGCCGGCATACCGAGCGTCTGGCGCGTGTAGGTCAACGCCTCGGTATGCATGTCGTAATGGTGGACGCTGTAGCGCGTGAAGTGACGAACGACGTCGATTGCGTCGGGCCGCGCCACCTCATTCGCCACGCGCTCGGCGACGAGCCGCATGTAGTCGGCTGTTTCCGTGCGTGACGGCAGCACAAGCCGCCACCTGGTGTCATGCGGTATCGCGCCAGAATCGTACAGCGCATCCCCATAGTCCAGAATGGGAGGCTGGCTGCGTGCTTGACGCAGAACAAACTTCTCTTGGAACCAGGCGAGGTGGCCGATTTCCCACAAAGGTGGGTTCACCGTCGCCAAGAGCGGGCCCATGAGCTGCTGGTCGTCGAGATCTGCGACGAGATCCAGCGTCCGCTCACAGGCATCGATGACCCAGGCCGCCAGTTCGGCCGCGTCCGGGGAACTCTTGTGCATGGCACCTGCCTTTGCGTGCGACTCGATGCGCCTTGCGCACCAAAGGGACCAATCCCTTTGCGCGCCACAAGACCCTGCCGCATGGCCTACATGAAGTTGCGGGTGTGCAGGGCGGAGATCTCCGCCGCCTCATCTGCGGGGAACCCGAGGCGGATGAGCCGGTGCTGACGTCCCTCGTCCATCTCTGCCCGCAGTTTCTGAACTTGGTCGTATCCGCGGCCGATGGCCTGGGGGGTCCACTCGCCAGCGGCGAGCGTGACGAGGGAATCGAAAACGTCCTGGTTCAGGCCTGCCGTGTCGAGCAGCACGTCGTGGCGTCGTTCAACCGCCGCACGGAGCCGTGTGCGCAGCGTGGTATCAACTGTCGCCTGATGCTGAAGATGGGCGACACCGAACGCCACATGCCGAGCCTCGTCTTGGCGGGCGAGCCTTGCCACCTGCCGGGTAACGGGGTCCGGGGCATTGCGGTCTATGAATGTGAGCAGGTTGAGGAAGCTGCCTTCGCCGAGCACCGAAAGCAGGAAGGAGGCCAGCGAGAAGTCCGGTTCGTTGACCAGAGTCGCCAGCGACTCCCTGCCGCCGACCGCCGAGGTTCCCATCTCGCAGCCCTTGAGCTGCGCCCTGCGGGTGAAGATCTCAACGTGCCTAGCCTCGTCCGCAGCCTGGACCGCCAGCAGCTGGAGAACCTCGCGGAAATGCGGGTGAATCCGGGCGAGCAGGCGGGAGGGGATGACCAGGGCGGCCATCTCATTCTCGATCAGGTAGGTCATCACCTGGACGACGGCGCGCTCGATCTCGTCGGGCAGGTCGACCTCCGCGTCCCAAGCCACCGCCGTGGCAGGATCCCACTGCGCCGAGGCCGCGCTGGCGTACAGGCTGGGAGCGATGTCGGCCCACACGCAATCACGGTCGGCAAGGTCGAAGCCGAGTTCCGACCCGCCGGGCTCCACCAGCGAACCCCTCGCGGCCAGGCCCCAATGCAGCGGTGGATTTCGCAGGATCTCATCCGCCTTCGGTCCTCCTGACCGCTCAGCCCCCGACCAGCGATCGAGATCGGCGCGACCGCGAATCACCCACGCTCGCGCGTCCTGCGGATCTGCTCGTTCGGCGCGCCGGATGCGGTGTCCCGCGTGCCGACACCAGGCGTCCAGATGTACGACGAGATCAGGGGCAAGGCCGGTCACGCCAAGCTCATCCCCGGGATTCAGGCCCTGGAGAGCCCGTTGCACCAGCAGATGCGCCCCCCGCTCGAAACTAATCTCCTCAAGATCGAGGACCTGGGTCATGTCTCGCCGCTCTCCCCTGTCATGGATCGTAGTTCTCTGCCGTGATGCTGCCTGACGCGTCATAGAAGCGGCTCTGCGTGACCGCCGCGTCAAGGAGGGAATACCCGCTGGTCCGGCCCTTGTGCCAGACGGTTAGGCCCTCCAGGTCGAATAGCGGCCGGACCTCCGGATCGGTATATGACATGGAGAGCAGCAGATCGCCGAAACGATGCACCTGATCCGCCGGTGCTCCATGCGCGATCGTCATGTTGCAGTGGTCGTACGCCCCCGTCTGTGAAAGGACGCGGGTGCTTCCCGCAGGAAGCGTTCCTTCACGGCCAAACAGTAGGTGGTTCGCGTCGATCATGGAGGCCGCAGCGACCTTGCCTGCGATCAGCGCACGGGCCGCGTCCCGCTCACCGCCAATGTGGTCGCCATGCAAGCCGACACCGACATCGAAGCGGATTACAGAGATGTCCTCACCTGGCCGCAGGCCCTGCGCGCGCAGATGTGAGCACGGGATGAGTGTCGCCTGCGGCGAGTCCACCGCACCAACCGCGATCGTCTCTCCCTTTAGATCGGACAGGTCCTTATAGCGCGAGTCGCTGCGCACCACGACAACCGACTTGAGGTCACGGTCTGTGTCGCGCATGACGAGGGGAGTCAGTTCCTGGCCACGCGCCGCGGCGAGCCGTGCGGCGCGAATCCAGGCCAGCGGCGAGTTCCAGGCGGCATGGATCCGCCCGTCGATGAGGTCTTCTACCTGGCGTTCGTAGTTGGAGTACAAGATGAAGTCGGTTGGCAGGCCGCGCGCCCGTAGCCACGACCGGAAACCACTCCAGATGGTTACTACCTTCGGATCGTAAGCAACGGCGCCCACGAGAAGCGTCATCGTGAAATCTCCGTACAGGCTGGGGAAGTCCGGGTTCTACAGTAAGGGCAGGCCGAGCGTCGCACGGCCGACGAAGTCGTGCAGCGCCTCTGTTGTCGGCGCCATAACGCGCGCAGCGAGCGCGTCACGGAACAGCCGCTCTACGCCGAACTCCTTGCGGAAGGCGGAGCCTCCGCACAATCGCATCACCCCGTCGGCGACGTCCGAGGCAGCCTCCCCGGCAACGGCCTTTATCTCGAGCACGCGCAGCGTGGCGTCTTCCCGGCCAGTGTCAAGCGCGGCAAGCGTGTCCCGCAAGAACGCCCGCACCTCGTCGGTCCGGATGCGTAGCCGCGCGAAGCGCGCCCGGTGCGGCTGCTGCTGCGCGAGCGTCTGGCCGAGATGCTCAAGGCGCGTCCGGGTCAGGTGCTCGGCCGCCTTGGCGACAAGGGCTTCCATCAGGCCGAGCGAGAACGCGGCATTGAGCACCAGGAAGTGCGGCAATACCAGCTGCAGTGCGATGTCCAGCCCAGCACCGTCCGCGCCAAGCATGGTGTCATGGCCGACCTGCACGCCCTCTGCGGTCACTGGGCTGGAAGCGTTGCCCCGCAGGCCAAGCCCGTCGAACGCGCCGCGGACTGTGAGACCCGCCGACCTGCTCGGCACCAGCCACAGCGTCATCGGGCCCTCCACGCTCAGCGGACGGCTCGACCACACGTAGCTGTCCGCCTCGCCGGCCGATGTCACCCAGCTCTTCTGCGCGTCCAGGCGCACCTGGCCTCCTCCATCAGCCGCGGTGCTCAGTGGCGCCCAAAAGTGGCTGCGCGAGCCAGCCTCGGAAAAAGCGAGCGTGGTCAGGTGCTCGTCCCTGGCGATCGCGCCCCTGACTTCCGCATTGCCGTACGCCTCAATCACTGGTGTGGCCGAATAGTGCATGAGCAGCACCATTGCGGTCGACCCGCACGCGCCCGCGAGCCGCTCGATCACCTCGGTAGCAGCGGCCAGCCCGTGCCCGCCGCCGCCGGCATCCTTTGCGCTCACCAAACCAAGCAGGCGCTCCTTGGCGAGAGCCTCGAGATTGGAGCGCGGAAATGCACCGGAGCGATCAACATCGGTTGCCCGCGGGGCTATGGTGCTTTCGATCACCGAATCGAGCGCGGCCAGGTAATCCTGTGCTGCTCGCGTAGACACCCTTCTCCTCACCCCTCCCAGTGGCACATCGCGGACCTCAGAGAGGCCCTCCGGGCCGGAACCAATGATGCGGCGGCCACGCGCGACCTCGACATGGAGGCGCCAGGTGCGGCCCGTCCTGACAATTCCACCGTTTCGGGTTCGCAGCAAGACCCGGTCCCCTGGAGTGGGCGCAGGGTAATCGGTATTCTGCGGTCAGCAAGGCATACGAACTGCCAGCGAAGGTGCTCACCCTCCGGGAGGGAATGCCGTGACACAGCCAGGCCGACGGTTGACTCAGTTCAGCAGCGGCGCGGGTTGAGCTTGTAAGTTCGCGCCCAGCGAACTGGCGCAGGTGCTGCGCTTGCTGCCTCCTGTGGTCCATCCGGACCTGATCGTCGGCATCGAGACCGGTGACGACGCCGCGGTGTGGAGGATTAACGCCGACCGTGCTCTGGTCATCACCGCAGACTTCATCACCCCCATCGTGGATGATCCCCACGCGTGGGGAAAGATCGCGGCGGCCAACTCCGTTTCTGATGTGTATGCGATGGGTGGTGCGCCGCTGTTCGCACTCAATCTGGTCGCATGGAACAGCGCGGAGCTGCCGACAGAGCTTCTCGGTAAGGTCCTCGCCGGAGCGAGCGAGATCAGCGGCGAATGCGGCTATGTGACGATCGGCGGGCATACGACCGAGGACGCCGAGCCGAAGTTCGGGCTCGTCGTGGTCGGCGAGGCGCGCCCGGGCCAGCTACTGACCAATGCCGCGCTGCGTGATGGAGACGCGCTTGTTCTCACCAAGGAATTGGGCACCGGTATCATTGCCACGGCCATCAAGCGGTACGTTGCACCCGAGCCGGTCGTGGCGGCGGCCGTCGCATCCATGACCCAGACCAACGCCATGGCCTCCGCCACCGCCCTCGCCGCCGGCGCTACCGGCGGCACAGACGTCACCGGCTTCGGACTACTCGGGCACCTTGGGCAGATGGCCAAGGCATCCGCGGTCGACGTGGTCCTGAATACCGCCGCGGTGCAGTTGCTGCCTGGGGTGATCGAGCTTGCGGAGAGACAGCTGATCCCCGGCGGCACCAAGCGCAACCTGGACTGGGTGCGTGGCCAACTGGACGCGGACGGCGTTGCTGAGCTGACCTTGCTGATCCTCGCTGATGCCCAGACCTCTGGTGGCCTTTTGTTCGGCGCCGCACCTGACCGGGCCTTCGACGCAGTGGCTCGTCTCACCGCCGCCGGCGTGCCAGCCGCGGTGATCGGCCAGGCGCGAGACGGAGCCGGCCGACTCGCGCTGCGCTGACTTCCCAGGCTGACCGGGTCGCTCATTCACGGTGGGCGCGCAGCCGCAGGTCAGCAATGAGGGCGGCGAATGCGTCTTTCTCCCGCCGGGGGTCGACGAGCCATCGCAGGGCCGCGCAGCGCTCGCGGAGTGTGTGGTAATACCCGTCGCTGTCCTGCTCGGCGGCACTCAGCCTCTCAGCGAGCGCATCGGCGTCACCAGCGGGGAAGTATCCCGGGTAGTCTTCGCCGAGCAGCCCGATGGACCCGGGGATCCTCGACGAAATGATCGGCACACCTGCGGCGAGCGCTTCTGAGATCACGTTGGCGCCACCCTCGTGCCGCGACGTGAGTGCCATCAGGCGGCTGCGGGCCAGCAGGCGGAGCGCCTCCTCGCGGGGACACGGGCCAAGCCACGCGTAGCGGGGGTTGCTGGCCGACTCCGCGGCCAGCCGGGCGGCGAGGGTGCCGTCCTCGGCCGCGCCGACGTGCGTAACGCGGACCTTCGACGAGGCGGGAAGCCGCTGGACGGCCGCGGCGAGCACGGATGGGTCCTTGACCGCCCGCGCGTGTACAAGGAAAGCCACTTCGAAGCAGTCATCGCGGGCCGGCAGTCGCGGGATTCGCGGGACCGACTGAATAACCACCCTGGCGCGCTCCCGTAGTGCGGGCTCAAGCTGGGACAGACCGAGCGGCTGCAGCAGTATGAAGGCTGAGGCCATGGCGAGCACCGCTGGCTCGACCCCGGCGCTGAGCAGGTCCGGGTACAGGTCGGTACCGGTCAGAGCGATCACAACAGGTGCGTCTGGATGGCTGGCGTGGAAACGGCGTACAGCGCTTGCGCTCTTGCGGGCGTGTAACGCAATCAGCGCACCGTAACGACCGGCGCGGTAGTCCTGGGCGACAACCACCTCATGACCGAGGTCTCGCAGGATGCCTGCCCAACGTCGTGCGGTAACCCCATTCCCGTGTGGGCCATCCGGAGGTGCGGGGGTAACGAGCAGGATCATGGATGAGGCGATGGAGTGGTGCCGACGAGAGCGCGGTGGGGCGCCCCGTTACGACCTGATCCAATGGCGCCTCCCAAGCATGTCCTGATTCGCATGGCTCCTCCTATGCATCAAGCGCCTGTTGACTTCCCCTCCGGCCTCGGCATGCTCACCAGAAACTACCTCGCCCGCGGATTTCGGCCAACCGCGAGCGGAATCTTTCGGCGGTCTTGGCTATGGTTCCCTGGGCTGAGGTCTCCGCGTCCTGAGTGCTCGCCAGCGCCAACGGGGCTGCTGGGCATGTGCGCGAGTGCCAGGATGGGACCATGACAGCGACGCTGACATTCGACACCTACGTGCGGGCCACGCCCGACCAGATGTGGGTGGCGCTCACCGACTCCGCGATCGTGCCCCGTTGGCGTTTCGGGATGAGCTTCGAGGGCGACTGGCAGGCCGGCTCGCACCTGACCAGCCGATCCCCCGACGGCGTGGGAACGGTTCTTGATGCTGTCCCAGGGCGGCGGCTGGTCTACAACTGGGAGCAGCCGGACTCACCGGAGGTCAACGGCGGGCATCCTTCCACGGTCAGCTTCGAGCTCACCCCGATGGGGCCGACGACGCACCTGCACGTCGAGCACAGCGACCTAGAAGAAGATGGCCCGTTCTGCCGGATCGTCACCGGTGGCTGGCCCATGATCTTGTCCAGCCTGAAGAGCCTGCTCGAAACCGGCGAGCCGCTTAGCTTCCCCTTGCCCGGCTGACGCTGCGCCGACCGCGCAACTCCACCCGGCCGGCGCCATCCAGGACGGCGGCGGGGTGCCCGTGGTCCGTGATGGTGATCCGTTGCCGGCCTGTGGCGGCCCTGCGGACCAGAGATCCGAGCTTCGCGCGTGTTGGGGATGGGCTCCGGCGCGGTCAGCTGTGGGTGGTGAGGATTTCGCGCAGTTTGGTGAGCAGGGTGGTTTCGGAGAATGGTTTTTCGATGAGGTGGACGCTAGGTTCGAGGACGCCTTGCGCGCCGAGAAGGCCCTGGGTATAGCCGGACATGAACACCACCCGGACGTTGGGCTGGAGGATGCGGATCTTGTCGGCGAGTTCTTTTCCCTGCATGTGCGGCATGATGACGTCAGTGAGCAGCACGTCGATGTGCTCCAGTTGGCGGGCGAGGACATCCAGTGCTTCGTGGCCGCTGGCGGCCGCCACGACCTGGTAGCCGTTGCGGGCCAGGATCCGGCGGGTGACCTCTCGCATGGCGGCTTCGTCTTCGACGACCAGCACCCTCTCGCCGTGACCGCGCTGCGGTTCGGCGGGCGGCTGCGGCGCGACGTTGGCAGCTTGCTCGTGACCGGCAGCAGCGCGGTGAGGATGGTGCCCATGCCGGTTTCGGAGTAGATCCGCACGCGCCCGCCGGCCTGGGTGATGATCCCGTACACGGTGGCCAGCCCAAGACCTGTTCCTTCGCCCTTGGGCTTGGTGGTGAAGAACGGCTCGAAGACCCGGTCCACCACGTCCTTGGGCATTCCGGTGCCAGTGTCGGTCACCTTTACTGCCACGTACCTGCCGGGCGACATGTCAGTCTGGCTGGCTATGGTGTCATCGATGTCGGTGTTGGCGGTCTGGATGGTCAGCTTCCCGCCGCCGGGCATCGCGTCGCGGGCGTTGACCGCCAGGTTGACCAGAACCTGCTCGATCTGGCCAGGGTCGGCCAGCACCGGGCTGAGGTCATCGGCCAGGTCGGTGATCAGCTCGACGTGCTCGCCAAGGGTGCGGACCAGAAGCTGCTCAACGCTTTCGACCACATCGTTGATGTTCAGCACGCGCGGCTGGATCACCTCTTGCCGGGCGAACGCCAGCAGCTGATGGGTCAGCCCAGCCGCCCGCTCGGCGGCCTGCTTGACCTGCTCGATGTCGTCATGAACGATTTGCCAGCGCCCGTCCGGTGCTTGTTTGGCGACTTCTTCGCCAGCGAACGCGGCGTAGTTGGAGATGACGCCGAGCAGGTTGTTGAAGTCGTGGGCCACCCCGCCAGCGAGCTGACCCAGGCTTTCCAGTCGCTGTGACTGGTGAAGGTGTCGCTCCAGCTTGTCCCGCTCGGCCTGGGTCCGCAGCCGCTCCCGCTCGGCCTGGATTTCCAGTCGCTCGGTCACATCCCGGACCACGGCGGTGACAAGAATCCCTTCATCGGTGTCAATCGCGGACATAGAGACTTCGGCCGGGAAGCTGGCGCCGTCCCGGCGCCGCCCCGCCAGCTGCATCTGCGCGCCCATCGGCCGCGGGCGGGGATCGGTCATGTAACCGGCCCGGTGGCCCGGATGCAGCCCTCGCACCTTGTCAGGGACCAGAATTTCCACCGGCTGACCGACAAGCTCGTCTCTGCGGTAGCCAAACAGCCGCTCGGTCTGCGCATTCACCAGAGCGATACGGCCATCCCGGTCCACGCACACCATCGCGTCGGGGGCGGCTTCCATCAGCCCGCGGAAGCGGGCTTCGGCGCGCTGCCGGTCGGTCAGGTCCCGGGCCACGGTCGCCACGCCGACGATGGCCCCGGCACGGTCGGCGATGGGGGACAGCGTCAGTGACACGTCCACCGGCGTCCCGTCCTTGCGGATCCGCCGGGTCTGATACTGCTCCACCCGCTCGCCCTGCGCGACCGCAGCCACCTTCGCTTCCCCCTTACGGTCCTCCAGGGGGATGAGCACCTCGATGTGACGACCGATCATTTCCTTTGCCGTGTACCCGAACAGCCGCTCCGCGCCAGGGTTCCAGCTGGTGATCACCTGGTCGACGGTCTTGCCGATCACCGCGTCGTGTTAGGACTGGATGATCGACGCCAGCTGCGCGGCGGTCTCGGCCGCCAACCGCCGCTCGGTCACGTCACGGACCGCGGCGGTGACCAGGATCCCCTGGTCGGTGTCGATGGCCGACAGGGAGATCTCGGCGGGGAAGGTGGTGCCGTCGCGGCGGCACCCCGCCAGCTCCATCCCGGCGCCCATCGGCCGCGGCCGGGGATCGGCCACATACCCGGCCCGGTGACCGGGATGGGCGGCCCGCACCGCATCCGGGACCAGGATCTCTATCGGCTGGCCGACAAGCTCGCCCCTGCCGTACCCGAACAGCCGCTCGGTCTGCGCGTTCACCAAAGCGATCCGGCCGCCGACGTCGACGCACACCATCGCGTCCGGCGCTGCTTCCAACAGCCCAGCGAACCTATGATCGGCGAGATGCTCCACGGCCACCACCCCCCGGGGTCGGCCGGTCACTCAACGCCATCATCGCACGTGCGAGACAGCCGCGCCACCGGGCCGCCGCGGCAGCCCGGCTGGGCGGGTGACAGGCGAGCCGCGCAGATCGGTCATTAGGTACTGTCTGAGGTCGACGACCACTGGACGGGATGGCGCCGCGGCGATCGACTTTTACCGCCGGGCGTTCGGAGCCGAGGAGCTGGGTGATCGGTTCACCGGACCGAATGCTGAGCTGATCCATGCCGAGATCCGGATCGGGGACTCGGTGGTGATGATCACCGAAGACGCCGCGGATGGACCCGTCAGGTCACCCGAACGGCTGGGTGGGATGGTCAGCTGCGTGATGTCCCTGTACTGGGAGAACGTCGACGCCGCATGGCAACGAGCGGTCGGCGCCGGAGCCGAGGTGATCTACCCGCTTGACGACCAGTTTTACGGAGAGCGAGGCGGACGGCTACGTGATCCCTTCGGCCAGCAGTGGATGATGAGCCAGCACATCGAGGACGTGTCGCCCGAGGAGATGTCCCGCCGGGCAGCGGCGCTATTTGGCATGTAGCGATCCGCTCGCCGACGGGCCCACGCGGCCTGCCCAATCAGCCGGATCGGGCCCGGCGCCGAGACGTCGTGCCCGGCTGGGGCTCACCACCGATCGTTAGCTCGACGCGATCGTTGTAGAAGCACATGAGGCCGGCGATACCTTCGGCGCCAGGGATCGGCGCCTCATAGCTCCATACGAGATCATCGTGGACCTCGCCGCCAACCTCGACGGACCAGTACGAGGCCTGGCCCTTGAATGGGCACGCGGTCGTGCTGCTTGTGGCGCGCAGCAGCTCCATGCGCACATCGTCCCGTGGCACGTAGTAGCGCGCCGGAAGCCCGGTCTCGGTCAGCACGACCGCGCGGTCGGACTCGGCCAGCTTCACGCCATCGAGCGCGACCTCGACGCGGCGATCGGCCGGGGTGATCGTGATCTTGTGTCCAATAGCCATGCTCAAGCCAACCTCCGCAGCGTCGCGATGATTCCGGCGCGACCGATCCGGGATCAGGAGTGGGAGGGCTGGCGATGAGGGGGCGCCACCGCGCGTGAGCCGTTCAGGAGCATTATCCCTAACGGCTGCCGCTCGGTGACACGCCGCCAACGCCGGCCGCCCATGGCCGACGCCGCGGCGTTGCCCGCCCGCGCCCGTCATACCGTGGTGAGGGTGAGCAGCGGCACAAGCTGCTCGTCCTGCGTCAGTGAGCCGTGCATGCCGATCAAAGCGGACTCCTGCGGCTCGGCGCGTGACGCGACGACGGCGGCCTGGCCGTAGGACGCGGCCACCACGTCGCCGATGCGCGCGGCGAACTCCGGCGCCACCTCGCCAAACCAGCCGTGCGCGATCGCCTCGTCCCTGCTCAGAACGCACATCCGCCCATCGAGGAGCTCACGCCAGGTGGCGAGCACGTCGGCGGCGGCCCCCGGCTCGGCGTACACGTGCCGCGCCCGCGCCTCGCCGCCCAACAGCGCCACACCCGCGCGCAACGCGGGAATGGCGTCCACGTCGATCCGCTCGTCCAGCCCTACGTCGACCATGCCGTGATCAGCCGTTACGTGCAGCACGCAGCGGTCGGGCAGACCGGTCGCCAGTTGCTCAGCCAGCTTGTCCACGTGCGCGAGCTGGTACCGCCACGCGTCGGAGGCCACGCCGCTTGTGTGGCCGGTGGAATCGAGATGGCCGTGATAGGCCATCACGAGAGTGCGATCGGCAACCCCCGAGCGCAGAGCCTCCTGCGCCCCCGCGGTGAGCTCGCCCAGGCTGTGCACGCCTCGGTAGTCAACGCCGCGGGCGAAGGCCCTGGTCAGGCCGGAACCACGGAAGGCGGCAGCGGCGACGTAGCAGGTATGCACGCCCGCATCCGCAGCACGCTCGAAGATCGTGGGCGCCGGCTGCCATGCGACAGGGTCCACCTCCGGGTCCCAGCGCAAGGCGTTGAGCAGCTTTCCTTCGCCGGGCCGCGCCACCTGGTAACCGAGCATGCCGTGGCCGCCTGGCGGAAGACCGGTGCCGAGCGAGCTCATGCTGGTGACCGTGGTCGAGGGGAAACCCGCCGAGATCGGACCGGCGGTTGCGGCGAGCTCGGACAGGAAGGGCGCCGTCGCCTGGTGCGCGCGCAGCAGATCCCAGCCGAGACCGTCCACGACAAGAAGGCACGCGCGGTCGGCGCGCGGCAGCCCGAGCACGTCTGGCTCACCGGGCACCCGCAGCGATGCAAGCAGCGAACAGGCGAGGTCAGGAAGCGTCGCGCTGCCGTAGGGCGGTGGGTTAAGCGGCATCGGCTCGTAGGTCATGCGGGGGGAGTCCTCCGGGCGCCGTTGGCCGTCCAGCCCGATCATCGTGTCACTGCCGCCGTCCGAGGGCAAAGCGGCACGTGGCGCCCGGGTCAGTTCTACGCGCCAAGCCGCGCGGTGGCCGCAGAGAGCGCCTCCGCGAACGCGAGCGCCTGCGTGACGCCCTCCGCGCCGTCCGCGGCCTCGCTCATCCGAAGGGTGAGGTCATCGGTCACAATCGTGCCCGTGTAGCCGTGATCGGCCTCGCAGTTGTCGTCACCGCAGTGCGCAGGCTCGAGCTCCACGTGCGAAAGCACGTTCCACCCGATGGTCAGCACAACCTCGGTCGGCATGGTCGCGCCAGGGATGTACGACGCCGGGTCCGGCACCACGCGTGTGATCGCAACAGACTGGATCCTGGAGAACCTGACGACCTCGGTGCTTGTTTCCGCGCTCGGCGCCTCGTTCTCCTCCGTGGCCGGGTGCTCGTCGGTGTGGCTGTGGATCAGTCTGCTCGGTGTGAGCGCGAGCACCGTGATGTGCCTGCGGACCTCCATCGCGGGGTCGAAGATGGCGTCGTGGTGCACGACATAGGCCGTCACTGGCTCGGCACCGAGCGCCGAGGCGACCGCGTCGGTGACGAGGCCGGGATAGTACCCCGTGCGCTCGATGGCGGCGCGCAGGTCCTCGGCCGTAGCTCGGGTATCCCTCATCCCCCCATCCTCCACCCTGTGGGCAGCCGGTTTCACCCCGCGTCGCCGTTATGAACCCCCCCGGCACTCGATGCCGCGAACCACCAACGCTCCCCCGCAGAGCTTAGGCTGATCGCCCATGATCTGGGACGGCTTCAGGCTCGCCGTAAGCCTGCTGTCGGTGCTGCCGCTGCGGGCTCGCCAGGTGACCAGGCGAACTTCGGCCGTGGCGATGGCAGTGACGCCCGCCGTGGGCCTGCTGCTCGGCGCCGCGGGGGCTGCCACGCTCAGCGCGGCCGATCACGTTCTGCGCCTGGCGCCGCTGCTTTCCGCCGTCCTAGCTCTGGCCGCAATCGCGCTGCTCACCGGGGGTTTGCATCTCGATGGCCTGGCCGACCTCGCCGACGGTCTCGGCAGCCGCAAACCGGCGCGGGAAGCGCTCGACATCATGCGGCGCTCCGACATCGGCGCCTTCGGCGCGGCGACGCTGGTGTTCACGCTGCTGGTCCAGGTCGCCGCGCTGGCCCAGGCTGAGGTCCGCGGCCACGGGCCGATTGCGCTCGTCGCGGCGGCCGTTACCGGCAGGCTTGCGATCGCATGGGCTTGCCGACGCGGCGTTGCCGCGGCGCGCGCGCAGGGAATGGGCGCGCTCGTGGCCGGAACCCTGCCGCCGGTTATCGCCGT
>WNGF01002572.1_pt1 | contig 25249 bp, 35 predicted proteins | sample 5400641 | NCBI WGS metagenome assembly WNGF01 (sample SAMN13153371, study PRJNA577476) | soil metagenome | isolation source: 80 cm soil or saprolite under grassland replicate 2 | place: USA:California | collected 2016-06-15 | reverse complement strand
TCGAGAGCGAGTCCGCCGAGCACGACCTGCACTGCTTCCAGGCGATCCGGCGTATGGACGAGATCCTGCTCGCGAACTTCATGGTCTTCCACGATCTCGTCCGCGAGGAGCAATACGACCTCTGGATCGGCGACGAGGCGTGGGAGCTCGACTACTACCTGCACGAGAACCCTGAGCAGAAGCGCACGCCCTACGTCTGGCTCACCGACTTCGTCGGCTGGCTGCCGATGCCGGACGGCGGCGACCACGAGGCGTTCCTGACCGGCGACTACAACGAGGAGATGATCGAGCACATCGCGCGCTTCCCGCGCGTACGCGATCAAGCCGTCTTCGTCGGCAACCCCGACGACATCGTGCCCGAGCGATTCGCGGCCCACCTGCCGTGGATCCGCGAGTGGACCGAAGAGCACTACGGCTTCGCGGGCTACGTGACGGGCTTCGATCCCGCCGAGTTCACCGACCGCGCAGCGCTCAGATCCGAGCTCGGCTACCGCGAGGACGAGCACGTCTGCATCGTCACCGTCGGCGGCTCGGGCGTCGGTGGCGACCTCCTGCGGCGCGTAATCGCGGCCTTCCCCGAGGCTAAGGAGCATGTCCCCGCGCTGCGGATGATCGTCGTCGCAGGCCCACGCATCGACCCGGCGACGCTACCCGCACTCGACGGGCTCGAGGTGCGCGCCTACGTCCACCAGCTTTACCGGCACCTCGCCGCTTGCGACCTCGCCGTCGTCCAGGGCGGCCTGACCACCTCGATGGAACTGACGGCGAACCGACGCCCGTTCCTCTACTTTCCGCTCCGCCACCACTTCGAGCAGAACCTCCACGTCCGCCACCGACTCGCCCGCTACCACGCCGGACGCTGCATGGACTTCGATGCCGCAACACCCGAGACGATCGCCGCCGCGATCACCGAGACGATCGGGCAGGACGTCGACTATCGGCCGGTCGAGTCGGACGGCGCCGCGCGGGCAGCGGCGTTGATCGCGCCGCTGCTCGAAGAGGGCAAGGGGCGAACGCCGCGGGCGCCGCGCCCGCGCCGCACGACAGCCGCTTCATGAAAGGAGCTCACATGCACACGGGACACGATAAGCCCGCTTCCTTCCACAGCTCGCCGCAGGAGGCCATGCAGGCGCCACCCGAGGAGTTCCTCTACCTCGCCTGCCTGCGCGAGGGGACCGGGGTCGAAGCCCCCGACTTCCTCGCCGTCGTCGACGCCGAGGCGGGCCACATCGTCCACGAGCTGGCGATGCCCAACGTGGGCGACGAGCTTCACCACTTCGGCTGGAATCGCTGCTCTTCGGCCTGCCACGGCCCCGACCGCTCGCACCTGATCGTGCCGGGCTTCCGCTCCTCGCGCTTCCACATCGTCAACGTCGCCGACGACCCACGCCGGCCGCGGTTCGAGAAGGTAATCGAGCCGCAGGAGGTCGTCCGCGAGACCGGCTACACCCGTCCGCACACCGTCCACTGCATGCCCGGCGACAACATCGTCGTCGCCATGCTCGGCGACGCCGACGGCAACGGCGCCGGCGGCTTCGCCGTGCTCGACGCGAGGACGTTCGAAGTTAAGGGCCGCTGGGAGAACGGCGGTGAGCTGCCGCCGCTCAACTACGACTTCTGGTACCAGCCGCGCAAGAATGTGCTCGTCTCCAGCGAGTTCGGCGAGCCGAACGCTTACGAGAAGGGCTTCGACCTCGCCGACGTCGAGGCCGGCCGCTACGGCCGCCGCATCCATTTCTGGAACCTGGAGACGCGAACGCGCGAGCAGACCATCGACCTCGGCGACAAGGGCCTCGTCCCACTCGAGGTGCGCTGGCTGCACGACCCCGACGCCGAGCAAGGCTTCGTCGGCGCCGCCCTCTCCAGCGTCATGTGGCACTTTCACGGCGCCAACGGCGCCTGGACCGCCGAGCCGGTGATCGAGGTCGAGAGCATCCCGCTCGAGGGCTGGCCCTTCCCCGTGCCCGGTCTGATTACCGACCTCGTCCTCTCGATGGACGACCGCTTCCTCTACTTCGCCAACTGGCTGCACGGCGACCTCCGCCAGTACGACGTCTCCGATCCCCGCAACCCGATGCTGACCGGCCGGCTCTGGCTCGGCGGCCTCCTCGGCAAGCCAAGCGACGCCGAGCGCAACCTCAACGGCGGCCCCAACATGCTCCAGCTCTCCTACGACGGCCGACGCCTCTACGTCACCAACTCGCTCTACTCGACCTGGGACAACCAGTTCTACCCCGAGTTGCGCTCCTGGCTCTTGCGGATCAACTGCCACCCGGACGGTGGCATGGAGATCGACCGTGACTTCTTCGTCGACTTCCACGACCGCCCCGAAGGGCCGGCACGCGCACACGAGGTACGCCTCCAGAACGGCGACTGCACCACCGAGATCTTCCAATGATCGTCGGCCACATCATCGGGATCCCGGTCGAGGAGACCGTCCTGCAGTTCGCGCCGGGCGGCGCGGCGATCGTGACGGCAGTCGCGATCGCCGGCCGGACGGGGCTCGGCCGGCTGCGCCGCCGGCTTCGTGACCGGGCGCGGCACAAGAACGGGGCCCGCGGCAGAGAGACCCATCGGCCGCGTCGCCCCTTCTCGACTGCGCGGCGGATGCGCCAGCGCGTGTTCGGCTCGTCCAGGTCGCCACAGCGCAGGCCTTTTTCCTCGAGCTCGCCGACGCGCATCCCGGTTGCGTCCAGGACGAGCACCGCGAGCGCGTATCTGCGCGGCATGAGCGGGAGGACGGCCTCGATTTGGACGGCGGTCGGCGGGGTCGGCTCCTCGCGTTCCTCGCGGGGGAGGCGAACGTGGACTCGATCGCGGGCCGGGTTGTCCTTGACGCCAGCGAAGTCGAGCACCTGCGCGAGGACGCTCAGACTCTTGCGGATCGTCTCTCGCTTGCGGCCGGCAGCATGCAGGGCGGCGACGAGCCCGGCGACATCGGCGGGTGTGCTCTCGTCGATGTGGCGGGAGCCGAGCAGCGGCAGGACGCGGTTGAGCTGGACGCGATGGCCGACTGCGGTTCCGTCGGTGACGTCGAGTCGGGAGACGCGCCAGCGCTCGGCCAACTGGGCAAGCGTCGGCGTCGCCGCCTTCAAGCGTTCGAGCTGACCAAGCCGCGGCACGCGCATCGCGGCGAGCTCGCCGGCCACCCAGCGGCTGCGGGCGAGCGCCTCGCGCCGGGTCGCGAACGAGCCGGCGTAGCGGTGGGCGCTCTCGCGGCCGCCGAGCCGGTACTTGACCACGTAGCGGCTGCTGCCGTCGGCGGTTGCACGTCGCTCCATCCAGACGCTAGGCATGGCAGGGGCGGACGCGGTCGTCACGGTAGGTGTGCTGCTCGAGGAACTCGAGATACTGCTCGGCGCGAATCATCGGCCGCGAGTAACCCGGCAATGCGACCACCGGTAGGGCGCGGAAGAGGGCGTCGATCGCGCGCCGCTCCAACCCGAGCCCGCGCAGATGCGAGCGCGTCAGCAGCGCCCCAGGCGTCTCGAGCAATTCGGGGGCCGAGGGGCGAGGAGCCGCGCGCTTGGGCGCGCACTCGGCGCTGTTGCCATCGGGCGCTCGGGCTGGCTTCAACGAAAGAGGCTCCTCCATCGCCTCCGGCGGCTCCAATGCCGCCTCGAGCTCCAGCTGCTCCGCGGCCACCTTGCGCGGCATGAACATTATTGTAGCAGATAAGTCAACTATGCACTCTGAGCAACAGTCGGTAGAATCGCAGATGTGACGAGCGGGACGCTGATCCGGCAGGCCAGGATGCGGGCGGGGCTGTCGCAGGTGCAGCTCTCGGAGCGGAGCGGCAAGGACCGGGCGCAGATCGCCCGCTGGGAGCGCGACGTCGTCACATCGAGCCTGGAGACTTTGCGCGAGCTACTACACGCCTGCGGCTTCGACCTGGAGATGTCGCTGGTGCTCTACCAGCCTCCCGATGCACGCCGTGACGCGCGGCTGGGGAAGGCGCTCGAGCGAACGCCGCAGAAGCGGCTCTTGGCGATGCTGGACAAGCGGCGGCGGGGCTGATGGCACGGGAGGACGCGTTCGACCCCTACGCGCTCCTGCAGGCACTGGAGCGGCAGCGGGTCACCTACATCGTGATCGGGGCGCTGGGGCGGGTGATCCACGGCTCGGACGAGGTCACCGACGGCATGGACATCGTGCCCTCGACCAGAGAGGAGAACCTGCGCCGGCTCGGGCTCGCGCTCGAGGAGCTGCACGCCCGCCGCCCCGACGGCAAGGCGCCCGCGCTCGAGCGCGACCTCGTCGGCCGCGGCCCCTCCAGCTCACCACCGACGCGGGCGAGCTGAAGATCGTGCCCGAGCCGGCCGGTACGCGCGGCTACGACGACCTGAGCCGCAGGGCGGAGCGGGAGCCGCTCGGCCAGGGCCTGCGTCCCTCGGTCGCCTCCGTCGACGACCACGCGCGCATGCTCGCCGCCCTCGGCCGCGAGCAGGACCGCGAGCCGCTCCAGACGATGTAGCGCCTGATCGAGCTCGAGCACAGCCTCCACCGCCGCCTCTCGATCGAGCGCTGACACCCACGCTCCGCAACCTCTCCGCGTACAGGAACTACCAGCCTCGATGGCAGGCGAGACACAGATGCACCAAGATGCAAATCCGTCTCATCATTCGTGTGCCGTGTACGCATGTCGCGCCGCCGCCACAGGCGCAGGAGCGAGAAGGCGCGACGATACGCGCCGCCGCCCGCGAGCCCGCGCTCGGAGCGCGAGCTTGTTCGCGAAGCGACCCGCGTCGAGCGGCTCGCCTACACCCGCAGCCAGGCGGCCGAGGCGCTCGGCGTCAGCCGCTCGACGTTCATCCGCCAGGTACTCCCGTACGTCGAGACGATCGAGATGCCCTGGGGCGCGAAGCTGATCCCGGTCGACGAGCTCGAGCGGCTGCTCGCAGAGCGGCGGCGTCAAGCCCATGCGCGAACGACGCCGAGGCGGTGGCGGGGCCGGCCACGAGCGGTGTCGCCCAGCGTCGTCGAGAGGATCCGCGTCGAGCGCGCCGCGGGCAAGAGTCTTGGCCAGATCGCGAACGAGCTCAACGCCAGTCGTGTGCCAACCCCGCACGGCGGCACGCGGTGGTGGCCTTCGACCATCCGCGCCGTCCTGCGGCGAAGCGTCTGACAACACACACGAGCGCGGTCCGACGGCGTGGGTGGGCGAGTTCGAGGTGGCGTCGTCGCCCCGGCGAGGAGGTGTTGCGCCTTTCCGCGCCGAGGCGTCCGTGCTCCCCGTTAGCGTGGCGTCGTGAACCCGAGGCGACTCCTCGCACGGGTCGCTCGCGGAGATCTCGCGAACGTCTCGTTCTCCGATATGCGACGGCTGGTCGAGGCGTTCGGGTTCGAGCTGCGACGGACGAGTGGGAGCCACCACGTCTTCGTCCACCCGGACGTCCGCGAGCTTCTCAACCTGCAGGAGGTTCGCGGTCAGGCGAAGCCGTACCAGATCCGCCAGTTCCTCCGGCTGGTCGAGCGCTACGCTCTGAGCCTGGAGGACAAACAGTGAGCCACTACCACATCAACGTCTTCTACAGCGAGGAGGACGGCGGCTACATCGCCGACATCCCCGACCTCGAGGCGTGCTCGGCGTTCGGCGCCTCTCCTGAGGACGCGCTCGCCGAGGTGGAGAAGGCGAAGGAAGCCTGGCTCTCCGCTGCGCGCGACTCTGGAAGGCCGATCCCAGAGCCTCGCTACCGGCCCGCGATCTACACGCGATAGCTCTCGACCACCCCCGCCCGGACGCGCCCAAACGCGTCAGGCGTGACCGCTCGGGCGCGCCGCGTGCCCCCACCGGTGCCCCCACGGAAGCGAAAATATGCCTATTTGCAGGAAGGTTCGAATCCTGCCCGGCCCATTCGGCGGAACGAAGTGCGTCTCCGGTGCCGGCGAGACGCGCTATCGTCGCGGTATGGACGACCTTTCCGCAGCGCTCCACCCACGATCGGAGGACGGCATGACCACACGAACCGCCACGCAGGGGATCCTCTCCGCGGAGAACGCCGAGAAGCGGGAGGAGATCGTCGAGCTGCTCACCCGCGCCTACTGGATGGAGATCGAGAGCGTGATGAGCTACCTCGCCAACTCGATCAATCCCGACGGATTGCGCGCCCAGGAGATCCGCGATTCGCTCCAGTCGGACATCCAGGACGAGCTGCGGCATGCGCAGCTGTTCGGAAACCGGATCAAGGAGCTCTATGGTGTCGTCCCGGGCTCGCTGGACTTCAGCGCCGAGCAGTCCTACCTCCAGCCACCGGACCATCAGACCGACCTCGTCCACGTGATCGAGGGCGTGATCGAGGCCGAGACCGGCGCGATCGAGCACTACAACCGGATCATCGAGACGACGGACGGCGTCGACTGGGCGACGCAGGACATGGTGATCGAGATCCTCCGCGACGAGGAGGGCCACCGTCGCCTGTTCGAGGGCTTCCTGCGGGAGTTCGAGGAGGCGCGCTAGTCGGAGAGCGAGACCCGCAGCTCCCGCAGCACCGGGCGGGAAGGCGGGCCGGAGACGACGAACATCTGCGCGCGGTTCCGCCCGGCGCGGAAGGCGAACTCGGCCGCGAGCGCCGAGAAGCGGATCGGTCCGGCCGGGTCCCGGTAGGCCTTGGTGACCGCCGCGATGCGCCCGTTCAGCGCGAGCGCGAGCGGCGTACCCTTCTCGACGCCGGACAGGCTCCCCATTAGCGGCGAGGGGATGAGCGGGGACCTCCTCGGAAGCGAGCCAAGCAGCCTGCTCCCGAGCGCGTCTACCTTCGCCTCGCCGGCCGCGTGCCCGACAACGCTCAGGGTCTTTACGCGCTCGCCCACGAGCCCCCGATACTCGCCGGTGCCGTAGAAACGCCGCCCCCAGCTGCCGCTGCCGAACAGGCCGAGCTGGCGGTCGAGCGACGCCCCCCGCTGGGCCAGCGCCGCCGGGTACGGTGCCGAGACGTTCTGCACCTTGACCGTGCCCGACCCGGGGCCCGCGCCGAGCGCGGAGCTGCCGGCAGTCTTCCACGGGATCTTCACGCCGATTACGTCGGCGATCGTCGGGAGGATGTCGACTGTCACGACGTGCCGGTCGACGACGCGCCCGTCCTGCTCGCCGGGGAGCTTGACGAAGAGCGGCGTGAACGCCAGCTCGGCCAGGTTGGTCCTCGTCGGGTGGCGGCGCAGGTCGCCCCCGCGGAAGCTATCCCGTGATCGGGCGTGACGATGATCAGCGCCTTGTCCCAGAGCCCCGTCTCGTGGAGCCGCCTGAGGAAGAGGCCTAGCAACCGGTCGGTGTAGCCGACCTGGAGCAGGTGACGCTGCCAGGCCTGCACCGCGAGATCGGAGTCGTACCACCGCTCGCCGACACGCCCGGGTGCGTTCGTCCGGGCGAGCGCGCGCCCGCGGCCGTCGGGGAGGAAGACCCACGGCGTGTGTGGCAGGAGCACGTGGATGAAGTACAGCGTCGGCGGCCCCCGCCCCGGGGGACGGAACGAGGCGACGAAGCGGTTGAAGGCGCGAACGCGGCCCTTGTAGAAGGTGCGCATGTCGATCTTCGGAAGCACCGTGCCCTCGCCCAGGTTGCCCGTGGTGTCCGCGCCGAAGTTCGTCGACTCGTCGATCACGGGGAGGGGCTCCTCCAGCGCGGGCGGAGCGAGCAGGTGGAGGTAGACGATGCGCGCGTCGGAGTAGAGCGAGGACAGGCGCGACGCCGTATCGGGATGCTTGCGCTTGCAGAGCCGCTTCGGGCAGAGCCGGGTCTGCGACTCGGTCACCTCCATCCGGTAACGCCCGCCGAGCAGGGTGAACAGGTTGTTCGGGTAGTCCTGGACGATCGGGAGCGCACCGCGCTTCGGCGGGCTCCCGGTCAGGATCGCGGGCACGGCGAAGGTGGTCGAGGCGGACACGGTCGTCGTGTTGCGGAACCAGACCGACCTCCGGGCGAGGCAGGCGAAGTTCGGGTAGCGGCCGGCGTCGATCTCGCCCTTCCCGTTCTCGAGGTCGATCACCGGAAACTCGTCGAGGAGGAGGAGGACGATGGGCGTCGGGTGACGGACGTTCGCCACGGCTGCGCGGAGCTGCTCGTTCGGGAACACCAGCTTCTCCACGGGGGTGTCGAACAGGAACACGCGCGAGGAAGACGAAAGGCGCGGCGACGAGGACCGTGAGGAATGAGCGGGCCGGCTGGAGCCGCCAGAAGGCGAGAGCGACTGCGAGCCCGACGAGGACGGCGCCGGCGATCAGGACGGTTGTCCCGTGGATCTCCAGGTGCTTGAGTGCCTGGACGCCGAAGACCGCGCCGAGCCCCGCCAGGAAGACGAGGTGGAGCGCGAAGCTCGCGCGCCTGCTGACCGCGCCGACTGCGGCCTCGACCGCGAAGAGGACGAGCGCGGGGACGAACGTCACCACGAGGGCGAAGACGACGATGTCGGAGGGCGTCGACCCGCGCACGGCGAAGAACTCGGCGTTCTTGCCGAGGAGCTCGAACAGCGGCTGCGCGAGCGCGAAGCTCGAGGCGGCCAGCAGCTGGGCTCCCCGCGTCGCAACCTCGCGGAGCCCGGCCGCCGACACGTGCGGGAGGTTGGCCTCGGCGGGCGCCGGGGCGGTGGATGATCTCGTGATCGGCGTCGTCGTGCCCTCGTTCGCGGTCGCGTGCGGATTGTCGCAGCCTCTGAGTCCGACTACGAGAGCCCCTGGGTTGGACCGACTCCCGCGGAGCCGAGGCGGGCGGCGATGACGGCGTCCGCTGCCTCCGCGGTCGGCGCGTGGCCGGTGACCGCGGCGATGAAGTCGTGGCGCTCCAGGGCGAAGAGCTCGACGTCGGTACGCGCAATCACCGTCGCGGTGCGCGGTACGTCCCGGAGAAGCGCGATCTCGCCGAAGTACGAGCCGCGGCCAAGCGTCACCGGCGGCCGGCCGTCGAGCGCCATCTCCAGCTCGCCTTCGCCGATCACGTAGAAGCGGTTGAGAGCCCGCAAGGATCAGGCCGAGGGCAGCTCCCTCGGCCTGATCATGTCTCGAGGTTATCCGCCTCCAGAAGCTCGAGGAACGTGCGCGGCCGGCGGATCGGGAACCGGTCTGCGAGGCCCAGGACATGCCCGTCACCGGACACGAGGATCGCGTGCTCGCTCTCCGCGAGAGCGATTAGGTAATCGTCGCCTGGGTCGGGCGATCGTGGCTCCGGCTCGGCTGGATCGGGAGCGAGGACCGCGGTGTTCGCAAGAAGGGCGACGAACGCGGCGGCGTCCACCGCAGAGATCAAGGCGCGCGGCTTCCGGTGGGCGAGCGCCCGTTCGAGCTCGGCCAGCAGCGACTCGCTGACGACGAGGTCGAACTCGCCCGCGAGCCAGCGAGCGACGATCTGCGCCGGTGCTCCAGTCGGCGAGAGGAGCGCGGCGATGAGGACGTTCGGATCGAGTACGGCCCGCACTCAGCGGCGCCGGCGCCTCGTTCCGTGCTGGGCTTCGACCGCGAGAGCCGTCGCCTCGTCCTCCCGCAGGTCGTTGTCCTGCCACAGCCGGTCGAGCAGATCGAGCCCGAGCTCGCGCCGAAGCGCCTCCTCGATCACCTCGCTGTCACCCTTGCCGGTTCGAGCGCCGCGAACCTTGACCGCCCGCAGAACCTCGGGATCGATGGTGAGGGTGGTCCGCACCTTTGCCATAGGCGCATCTTAGCATCATGATGCACCGCTTGCCGTCCGAGTTACAGCGGGGGAAGATCCTCCGACCGACAGGAGGTTTCGCCATGGCAACTGTTGCTGACGCCACGGGACGGCGCGACGCGCTCGTCGAGCGTCTGTTCATGAACGCGATCGGGGCGTTCGATCTGTTCTCGGTCTACGTCGGCGACGTTCTCGGTCTCTATCGGATCCTCGGCGAGAAGGGGCCGCTGACATCGGCCGAGCTCGCAGACGCGGCCGGCGTGCACGAGCGGTACGCGCGCGAGTGGCTCGAGCAGCAGGCGGCGAGCGAGCTGCTCGAGGTCGAGGGCCAGGGCCCGGAGCGCCGCTTCCGCCTGCCGGAGGGCCACGACGAGGCGCTGCTCGACGTGTCGAGCCTCGACTACATCGCGCCGATGGCGCGGGCCGTCCTCGCATCGATCCGTCCGATCGATTCGCTGCTGGACGCCTTCAGGAGCGGCGGCGGCGTGCCGTATGCGGACTACGGCGAGGACCTGCACGAGGCCCAGGCCGCGTTCACGCGCCCGCTCTTCGAGAACCTGCTCGGCAAGGAGTGGCTGCCGGCGGTGCCGGAGGTCCACGAGCGGCTGCTCGCCGATCCACCGGCGCAGGTCGCCGACGTCGCCTGCGGCCAGGGCCGCTCGAGCATCGAGATCGCGCGCGCGTACCCCAAGGTGCGGGTCGACGGGATCGACTCGGACCGTGCCTCGATCGAGCGCGCGCGAGAGAACCTCGTCGGCGCCGGCGTCGAGGACCGCGTCACGTTCCACGAACGGGACGCCGCCGCTGCCGGGCTGGCCGGCCGCTACGACCTGGTCACGATCTTCGAGGCGCTGCACGACATGTCGTACCCGGTCGAGGTGCTGCGGGCGGCGCGTGGGCTCCTTGCCGACGGGGGCGTCGCCTTCGTCGGCGACGAGCGCACCGAGGACACGTTCACGGCGCCGGCGAGCGAGGTCGAGCGCCTCTTCTACGGCTTCAGCGTCTTCCACTGCCTACCGGTCGGCATGGTCGGCGAGGGCGCGGCCGGAACGGGCACCGTGATCCGAGCCGATACGGTCCGTCGCTACGCGGAGGACGCCGGCTTCTCGAGCTGCGAGGTGCTATCGATCGAGAACGACTTCTGGCGCTTCTATTTGCTGCGGCCGTAGGCGGCGGCGTCGGGACTACTCGGAGACATTCCAGCCTAGAGCAGGATCCGCAGTGCCAGCGTCGCCGGGCAGCCCTGCGTCAGCAGCTCCATCGCCGGTTCGAGGCCGATGTCGACCCGGGCGGCGAGAAGTAGGCCGCCCGCCGGGTCGGCGCCGGCGTCGAGCAACCGCCGGAGGCGCCACCGAAGCAGATCCTCGGCTTCGGCTGGGGTCAGGTCTTCGAATTGGGCCGCAGTCATCGGAGTCGGTTCCCTCGGCCCCGCCGCATGGGGGCCGCCGGAAGCAATCCGCAGTATCAGAGCCGGCGCGCGGTTGATTCGTCCCCCTTTGGTTGGTTCACCGGGCCTCTTGACTGCGATTCCTGCGCTTAGGAGGTGCAGTCCTCCTCGCTGGTGCCGTCGACGGGCAGGCGCTCGAGAAGCTCCCGCAGGGTCGCCATCTCCCTCGCCGAGAAGCGCTCGACGAAGACCGAGTGGATGTCCTCGACATGGGTCTCCGACGCCTCGCGCAGCTTCGTCTCCCCCTTCTCGGTCAGCTGCGCGTAGGTGACGCGCGCGTCGCTCGCGCAGGAAGCCCGCTCCACGTAGCCGCACCGCTCGAGGCCCTCGAGCAGGCGGGTGATCCCCGACGGCGTCAGGAGGATCCGCTCGGCGAGGTCGACCCGGCGCAGCCGCTGCCCCTCGGCGCGGGAGAGGTGCAGCAACACCTCGTAGTCGTTGAGCGTCAGCCCGTGGTCGGCCACGAGCTGCGAGTTGAAGCGGCGCGTGATCGACGCGTGGGCCCGCAGCAACCGCACGTACGCCTCGACTGCCGGTGTCCGGGGGATCTGCCGCGAAGAAGCTTGCGTGGTCATTACTTGACGCCTCAACTTTCGGTGCCAGGATTGTTGATTACTCAAGTATATCTCACGAAGAGGAGGACGCCAATGTCCGCAGTCGAGACCACCACCCTGATTCCCGCCGGCACCTGGACCGTCGATCCGGTGCACACCACGATCGGCTTCCAGGTCGTCGACACGACCGACCTGTTCAGCACGATCAACGGCCGCTTCACCGATTTCGAGGGCCGCCTCCAGGGCGGCGCCGAGCCGAAGCTCGCCGGCACGATCCGCGTCGCCAGCGTGCGCACCGACAACGAGCAGCGCGACGCCCACCTGATCTCGCCCGACTTCCTCGACGCCGAGAAGCACCCGGAGATCCGCTTCGAGTCGACCGCCGTCGAGCCGCTCCGCGACCGCTTCCTCATCCGCGGCGACCTGACCGTGAAGGAGACCCCCTTCGAGGTCGAGCTCGAGGCACGGATCCGCGGGCTCGGGCGCGGCAAGGCCGGCGACGAGCGCCTCGTGCTGGACGCGCAGGGCTCGTTCGAGTGGGGCACGACCACCGTCGAGCTGACGGCCGCCGTGTCGGCGGTGAAGGAGGTCTAGATGCACGGGCTCAAGGATGCGATCCGCTCGGCGGACGCGCTCCTGATCGCGACGCCCGAGTACAACCGCGGCGTCCCGGGCGTGCTCAAGAACGCGATCGACTGGGCCTCGCGCCCGCCGCTCGGCTCGCTGCTCGCCGGCAAGCCGGTGGCGATCATGGGCGCGTCCACCGGCCGCGGCGGCACCGCGTGGGCACGGGAGCAGCTCCGCGCGGCACTGGAGTACTCACGCGCAAACGTGCTGAACGAGCCGGAGGTGCTCGTGCCGGAGGCGTACATCCACTTCGACGAGGAGGGCCACCTGACCGACGAAGAGACGCGCAAGGAAATCGCCGCTCTGCTCGAGGCTCTCAGCGCCTCCACCCGCCGGCTCTCTCGCGCCGCCTAGACTCAGCGCCGATGGCGCGTGCGCACGGAATCGTCGCGGACGACCTTGTCCGCGAGTTCAAGGGCGGGATCCTCGCAGTCGCGGGGATCGACCTCGATGTCGAGCCGGGCGAGATCTACGGCTTCCTCGGCCCGAACGGGGCGGGCAAGTCGACTACCGTCCACATGCTGACGACCCTGCTCCCGCCGAGCGCTGGGACGGCCACGGTGGCCGGCTACGACATCGTCCGCCAGGGCCCACAGGTGCGCGCGGCGATCGGCGCGGCGCTCCAGGAGGCCGCGCTCGACCCGCTGCTCACGGGCCGCGAGCACCTGAAGCTCCAGTGCGCCTTGCACGGGCTCTCCCGGGCCGACAGTCGCCGGCGCCAGAGCGAGCTGCTGGAGCGGGTCGGGCTCACGCAGGCGGCCGATCGCAAGGTGCGGACGTACTCAAGCGGGATGAAGCGGCGGCTCGACCTGGCGCTCGCGCTCGTGCACGAGCCGCGCATCCTCTTCCTCGACGAGCCCACCACGGGCCTCGACGTCCAGAGCAGGACCGCGCTCTGGAACGAGGTCGGCCGCCTGGCGCGGGACGAGGGCGTGACCGTTTTCCTGACGACGCAGTACCTCGAGGAAGCCGACGTCCTCGCCGACCACGTCGGGATCATCGACCACGGCCGGATCGTCGCCGAGGGCACGCCCGACGAGCTGAAGGCGGAGATCGGCCGGCCCACGCTCGAGGTCGTGCCGGCAGATGCGGCCGAGCGCGGAACGCTCGCTCGCTTGCTCGAGCGCTTCGGCGACCCGACCCAGGCCGCGCCCAAGGCGGTCGCGGTCCGGCTCCACGGCGGCGAGGCGGCGCTCGCCGACGTCGTCCGGGCGCTCGACGCCGAGGGCCTCGAGGTGGCCCATCTCCAGCTCCACGCGCCGACGCTGGACGATGTCTTCCTCGCCAAGACCGGGCGCTCCCTCGAGGGCGCCGGCGAAGAGCAGGAGCAGGAAGCGGAGCCGGTCGGCGCGTGACGTCGGTCGTCGCCGCACAGGTCGGCCACCTGGCCCGGCGCTCGATCGTGCGCACGCTGCGCCAGCCGGCGAACGTCGTCTTCCCGCTCGTCTTCCCGCTCGCGCTCCTGGCCGTGAACGCGGGCGGCCTGCGCCCGGCGACGCGGATCCCCGGCTTCCCGACCGACTCCTTCGTCGCCTTCGCGCTCGCGGTTCCGTTCATGCAGGGGGCCCTGTTCGCGACGATGAACGCGGGCACCGATCTGGCGCGCGACATCCAGACCGGCTTCCTCAACCGTCTCTCGCTGACGCCGATGCGCAGCGGCGCGCTGCTCGCGGGCCAGCTTGCCGGCGTCGTCGTGATGGGCTTCCTCCAGGCGATCGTCTATCTCGCGGTCGGGCTGGCCGTCGGCGTCGACCTGCGCTCCGGGGCGGTCGGCGCGCTCGTCCTGCTCGCCCTCGCCGTCCTGATCGCGCTCGGCTTCGGGGGGCTCGGCGCCTTCGTCGCCCTTCGCACCGGTTCCGGAGAGGCGGTGCAGGGCTTCTTCCCGCTCTTCTTCGTCCTCCTCTTCATCTCGTCGATGAACATGCCTCGGAACCTGATCGAGGTGACCTGGTTCCGCGACCTGGCCACCGCCAACCCCGTCTCGTACCTGATCGAGGGCATCCGCAGCCTGATCATCACCGGCTGGAACGGCGAGACGCTCGGGATCGCGTTCGCGGTCGCGGTGGGGATCACGATCGTCGCGCTCGCGGCCTCGTCCTGGGCGCTGACCGAGAGGATGGCGCGGACATGAGTCCGCGCGTGGAGGGGGATGGGGGGAACCGGGAGGTTCCCCCTGCCTGGATCCTCGGCGGAGCCGAGGCGAGCTTGGAAGAAGAAGGGGGGCCGTGGGGGAAACATGGTTTCCCCCACGCGACCGAGCCGGAGGCGAGCGAGGCCAGAACGTGAGTCGCGGCGGGATCCTTTCGGTCACGCGCGCCGTCGCCTGGCGGGTGTTGCACAACGTCTTCACGACGCCCTCGCTCCTCTTCCCCTCGCTGCTCTTCCCGCTCTTCTTCTTCACCGCCTTCGCCGGCGGGCTCTCGCGGGTGGACAAGATTCCGGGCTTCGATTTCCCCTCCGGCTACACCGCCTTCCAGTTCGTCTTCGCGCTGCTCCAGTCGGCGGCCTTCGGCGGCGTCTTCACCGGGTTCGGAATCGCCCGGGACTTCGAGGGCGGCTTCGCGCGCCGGCTCCTCGTGGCGGCGCCGCGCCGGAGCGGGATTGTCGTCGGCTACGCGCTCGCGGCGCTCGTCCGCTGGACGGTCACGGCGACGATCCTCACCTCCGTTGCCCTGCTCGCGCACATGCAGATCGGCGGCGACGGCGTCGACCTCTTCGGCCTCTACGCGCTCGCGCTGCTCGTGAACGTCGGCGGGACGCTCTGGGCGACGGGGGTGGCGATGCGGCTGCGGACGATGCAGGCCGGGCCGGTGATGCAGCTGCCGGTCTTCCTGACCCTCTTCTTCGCGCCGGTCTACGTGCCGCTCGACCTGCTCCAGAGCTGGATCCACGCGATCGCCACCGTCAACCCGGCCACGGCGTTCCTCGAGGCCGGCCGCGGCTTCGTCTCGGGGGAGCCCACGCGGGTCGCCTCGGCGTACGGGCTCGCGGTTGGGCTCGGGGTGCTGTTCGCCCTGTGGGCGCTACGTGGATTGAGAAGCGCCGAGCGGGCCGGCTAAACCGCCCTCTGACTCGCCGCCCCGACCTTCTCGCCGCGGACATCCTCGAGCAGGCGCCCATCGCGCAGGCGGATCGTCCGATGCGCCGCGGCCGCGATCTCCGTGTCGTGCGTGATCAGGACGACGGTCTGCCCGCGATCCTCGCAGAGCGAGCGCAGCAGCCCGACGATCTCCTCGCCGGTCGCCGAGTCGAGGTTTCCGGTCGGCTCGTCGGCGAGCACGACCCGCGGCTCGTTCCCGAGCGCCCTGGCGATGGCGACACGCTGTTGCTCGCCGCCGGAGAGCTCCTCGGCAGGTGGTGCCCGCGCGAGCCGAGTCCCACGGCCTGGAGCAGCGCCTCGACCCGCTCTCGCCGGTCCCGTGCACGGACGCCGCGCGGAGCGAGCGCGAGCGCGACGTTCTCGGCGGCGCTGAGCGTCGGGATCAGGTTGAACTGCTGGAAGACGAAGCCGATCGTCGCCAGGCGCAGGGCGGTCAACTCGGCCTCTTTGAGCGTCGCAAGATCGCTCCCTTCGAAGAGGATCGCGCCCTCGGTCGGCCGGTCGAGCGCGCCGAGCAGCTGGAGGAGCGTCGTCTTGCCCGAGCCGCTCGGGCCCGCCACCGTGACGAAGTCGCCGCTCTCGATGGTCAAGCTCAGGTCGCGCACCGCGCGCACCTGCGTGGCGCCCTGGCCGTAGCTCTTGCCGACGCCGCGCAGCTCGTAGAGCGGCGGTGTGGTGATGTCCGTGACGGTCATTGTTCTCTCCTTGTCGTGGTCAGTCGATGTGCCTGAGGGCATCGGCAGGACGAAGCCGCGAGGCTCGCAGGGCTCCGACTGCGCCCGAGACCAGCCCGCCGGCGAGCGCCAGGACGACTGCGAGGGCGATCACTCCGATCGAGACCGGCGCGGTCAGGTCGACGGTGGTCGAGCTCGGGCTCGTCACGGCTCCCTGGCCGAACGGCCCCGGGCCGGGCAGCGCGGCCGCAGCGACCGTCGCCGTAAGGGAGGGGGCGAAGGCGGTGATCGCCGCCGCGCCGGCGACCCCGATCGCGATTCCGAGCGCCGCTCCGAGGAGACCCTGGAGCAGCGACTCGCCGGCGACCTGGCGCACGACGAGCCGCTGCGGCCAGCCGAGCGCCTTCAGGGTGCCGAGCTCGCGCACTCGCTTGGCCACCGAGGACAGGCTCAGCAGCGACGCGATCAAGATCGCTCCCAGCAGGCCGACGAGCTCGAGCGCGATCCCGAGCTTGCTCGTCAGGTTCTTCGCGTCCGTGAGCGAGCCCGAGACGCGGTCGGCAAGCGTCTTCGCCGTCGTCACCGACGAGCCGGAGAACGCGGCACGGATCTCGTTCGAGACGGCGTCGACCTTTTCCGCGCTCGTCGCCCGGACGTAGACCGTGTTCACGCGGCCGGCGCGGCCCGAGAGCTTCTGGAGCTGTGCGAGCTTGACGTAGATGTCCGAGGACTGGCCGCCGAGCGGCGTCTTCGCAAGGCCGACCACGGTGAACTTCTTGCCGCCCAGCTTGATCGTGTCGCCCAGCTTCAGGCCCTTCCGCTTCGCGTAGCCGACGTTGAGGACCGCCTCGCGCGACGAGCCCTTGGAGAAGTAGCGGCCGCTCGAGATCTCGCCGGGCGTGATTGCTCCGAGCGCCGATCGAGTCTGGTCGACGCCCGAGACCGTGGTCGCGGAGAAGTCGATGCTGCGCGGGCCGACGAAATCTCCGCCGCCGCCCGCGCCGGGTGCGGGCACGGCACCGCTCCCTGTCTGCGCCTGCCTGGGAACGGTTCCCGTGATGTGCGTCGCGCTCAGCGTGAGACCGCCGGCAGCGCCCTGCACACCGGGGAGGGACGCGATCGTCGAGACCTTCGAGGCAGGAAAGCTGAGCTGCGAGGTCGCCATGAACGCGTCGCGCGAGAAGTGCGCGCCGGGCTTCAGGCCGCTGAAGGCGAAGCGGGTGGCGCCGTTCTCCTTCTCGAGCTGATCCCGCTCCTTGGCGGAGAGGCCGCGGAACCCGTTCGCGGTGTTCGAGATCTTCAGCGGGCGCGTGACGGACAGGTCGGTGCCGACGCCGGTGAGCGGCTTCAGCACCTTCGCCTGAGCATCGTCGAGACCGCTCGAGAGCGCGCTCACCGTGATCACGAGGCCGACTCCGATCGCGAGCCCGAGCGCCGTCAGGAGCGTCCGTCCGCGCCGGCGGCGCAGCTCCGAGAGCATGTAGTTGAGGTAGATCACGGTCAGCTCCTTCGTCCGGTTTGCAGATGGAGGCGCACCCTCCAGCTCGAGCAAACCAGCGCCGGATGAGAACTCCTTGTGATCGGGGTAAGAAGTGACTAAGAGCTCGTCCAAGACTGAAACCCTTGTGCCGCCGATCTGAGACGAGCTCTGAGAACGGTGGTGTACGCTCGCGCCGTGAGCTCCGTCGGCGACCTGATGACGAGCGACGTCCTGACCGTCGCGCCCGAGGACACGATCGGGGAGACAGCGGAAAGGATGGTCGACCTCGGCGTCAGCTCCGCGGTCGTCTCGGACTACGGCAGGCTGATCGGGATCGTTACCGAGCGCGACCTGACGCGCGCCGTCGCGGGCCGCATTCACACGAGCGAAGCGCGAGTTCGCGAATGGATGACGCCGGAGCCGGTGACCCTGCCGAAGGACGCCTCCCCGGCCGAGGCCGCGCGGATCATGCTCGAGCACGGGTTCCGCCACATCCCGATCGTCGAGGACGAGCACACGATCGGGATCGTCAGCATCCGCGACGTCGCGCGCTGGAGCACGGAGGAGGACTAGGCGCTCGGCTCGTCGTAGAGGTTCTCGCCGCGGTGGAGGCGGCGGGCGATGTCGAACGTCTGTCTCTGCGACCGAGCCGTCGTCGCGTGCGCGGCGAGGTAGCGCGCCGCGGCGAGCAGCGGCAGCGATGCGTCGTCGCTCCCCGCGAGCAGCTCGTGCTGACGCACGGCGGCCTCGACGCACTGGATCGTGTGGAAGTTGCGGTCCTCGCGGACGAGCGCGGAGCCGAGGGCGGCGACGAGCCGGGCCGGTTCGCCGCCGGCGCCGAGGGAGGAGACAGCCAGCTGCGCGGCCTCGTCGACCTGCTGCTGCCGGTCGAGCAGGCGCGGAAGCTCCTCCAGCAGGGCATCCGGGTCCGCGTCCGCGTGGGGCGCCGGGATCCTCGTCGCCGGCACGTTCAGGAACCGGTCGAGGTGAACGCTCGCGGCTGCGTCGAGCGCGCCTCGGAGCAGCTCCGGCGAGGGCGAGCGGCGCAACCCCTGCTCCACGGCGTTCGCGAACGTGAACGTGTGCAGCGCGGTGTCCCAGTCGCCGAACTCGTTGCTCGTCGGGAAGCGGGCGATCCGCTTCGCGGCGGCGAGCGAGACGGCCGATGCGAGATCGGCCTCGGTCGCGCCGCTCCGGAGCGCGCCGAGGAGCACGTCGAGCATCGCGGGCGCCTCGCCGTCGAGAATCGTCTCGACGAGTGCGGCGCGGCCGTCCCAGCCGCCACGGCGGGCGCGACCTTCGGCGAGCGCCTGCGGAAGCTCCCCGAACGCGCGCTCGAGCAGCATGACGAGGTCGATCGGGTTGCGCCACGCGTTCGCCTCCTCCATCCGCTCGGCGCCCGCGAGCTGCGCGGGGAGCGAGGCGAGCACCGGCTCGGCGCGGTCCCAGCCGGCCACGTCGAGCGCCTCGAGCGCCTTGTTCACGAAGTCGAGCGTGTGGCCGCCGTCGAGGTAGCGGTGGTCGGTGGCGGCGGCGAAGAGCATGTCTGCGAGCGCGCCCGGCGGCGCGCCTGCCCGGACCGCGGACACCAGCGCGCGCTCCGCGCCCTCGGCGTCGCGGACCTCGACGAAGCGGCGGAACCAGAGTGCGAGGCGCTCCGTGTCCGGCGCGCCGCCTGGGAGCGGGTCGAGCGGGAAACGCGGCGGCTCCGTCGCCGAGTCGGCGGCGACGTCGGCGACGCCGTGGTAGAGGGCAGCAGCGCGGTCGCGTGGATCGAGCCGCGGCGCGAGGTTCATGAAGCAGGTGAGCGTGGTCAGGCCGCGGAACCAGCCGCCGCCGCGGCGGGCGACGCCGAAGTCGAGGCCGGAGCGAAAGACCTCGACCCCGCTCGGGTCGGCCTCCAGGAGGGCGATCGCCGCCTTCGCCAGCACGAGCGGAATGTCCCGCTCGAGCCCGTCGCGCAGCCGCTTGCGCTGGTGCGCGACCGGGCCGGCAGCCGGGCTCAGATCGACGAGGACATCGTCGCCGTCGAGCTCGACCGGGAACCGCCGCAGCTCGTCGGCCCACTGGTCGAACGTGCCACCCGTGCCGAGATCGAAGCGCGCGTGATGCCAGTGGCAGGTGAGGATCCCGTCGCAGACGGTGCCGCGGTGGAGCGGAAAGCCCATGTGCGGGCAACGGTTGTCGACCGCGTACACCGCGTCGCGCTCACCGAACAGGCAGACCGTCTGCCCGTCGAGGTGGACGACGAGGCGCCCCGCCGCGCGCAGCTCCGCCAGCGACGCGGCACGGACGAGACGTTCAGGGGCAACGGCGGTCATGGCTCCTCCTTCGCTCGGCGTGCCTCAGGCTAGAACCTCAAGTAATGTTGAAGTCAAGTGCCCGACGAGCTGACCATCGGCGAGCTCTCGGCCCGCAGCGGGGTCGCGCCCTCGGCGTTGCGGTTCTACGAGGCCCAGGGACTGATCGCCGCGCGCCGCACGAGCGGAAACCAGCGCCGCTACGACCGCGCCGTCCTTCGCCGGGTCGCGCTGATCCAGGCCGGACGCGCCGCCGGCATTCGCCTGGAGCGGATCCGCGCCGCCCTGGACGGCCTTCCCACACGCCGCACCCCCACGCGCCGCGACTGGGAACGTCTCTCGCGCGGCTGGCGGGACGATCTCGACCGCCAGATCGCCGCCTTGCAGGCGCTCCGCAGCCGCCTGACGACCTGCATCGGCTGTGGCTGCCTCTCGATCGACGCCTGCGGGCTCCTCAATCCCGACGACGAGGCCGGCCGGGCCGGCCCCGGCGCGCACTATCTGCTAGACCAGGGCGAGCTGGCGGTGGGGCTCGAGGCCGGAGACCGCGACGCCGACGAGCCGTAGCGCGCCCGGACGGTCGGCCAGCGCCCGGTCGAGCAGGGCGCACGCGAGCTCCCAGATCCGCTCGGCGTCGGCGATCCCGACCGCGAGCGAGGTCGAGCGGGAGCGGATCGAGAAGTCCGGGTAGCGCACCTTCGTCGTCACCGTGCGGCCGGTCTGGCCCGCGGCGGCGAGGCGCTCGGCGACGTGCTCGGACAGGCGCCGTAGCTCCTGCTGGAGACGTTCGCGCTCGGCGACGTCGCGCGGGAACGTCTCCTCGGCGCTGATCGAGACCGTCTCGGACGAGAGCTCGAGCGGGCGCGGGTCGATCCCGCGCGCGCGATCGCGCAGGAGCGGGCCGAGCTTGCCGGGGAGCAGGCGGCGGAGAGCATCGTCGGGCAGGGCCGCGAGCGCGCCGACCGTCTCGATCCCCGCACGGCGGAGCCGCTCTTCCGCCCGAGGGCCGACGCCGGGGAGCCGCCGGACGTCGAAGGGCGCCAGGAAGGGGGCCTCCCGTCCGGCGGGCACGACCGTCACCCCGCCGGGCTTGCGCCGGTCGCTGGCGATCTTCGCCACGACCTTGCACGAGGCGACCCCGAGCGAGCAGGACAGGCTCGTCGTGCCGCGCACCGCCGCCTGGACGGCCTCTGCCACCGCCCGAGCCCGCCCGAAGTCGGCGGCCACCTCCCCCACGTCGAGGTAGCCCTCGTCCATCCCGGTGCGCTCGACCGTCGGCACGACCTCGCGCACCGTGTTCCAGACCGTCTTGGAGTACTCCGAGTAAAGGCGGTGCCGCGGCTGGACGAAGACGGCCTGGGGGCAGCGGCGCAGCGCCTCCGCGCAGGACATCGCGGAGTGGATCCCGTACCGGCGCGCGACGTAGTTCGCCGTCGCAACGACGCCGCGGCCGTGCGGATCGCCGCCGACCACGAGCGGCCGCTCGCGCAGCTCCGGCGCCTCCAGCTCCTCGACGGCGGCGAAGAACGCATCCAGGTCGAGGTGCGCGAGAATCACGAGTCGTCCCGCCCGACGAGGCGCATGGGCACGCCGAGCCGCTCCGCGACGACCGGCATCGTCGAGCCCTGGAAGATGACCGAGAACGTGACGACGACGAACACGATCCCGTAGATCCGATCTGCGCCGCCGACCCCCTCGAGCAGCGCGAAGGCCGCGAGCAGGATCGGGACCGCCCCTTTCAGCCCGCTCCACATCACGAACAGCCGCTCGCCGCGCCGCAGGCGCGTCGGCAGGAGCAGGGGGCCGACGACGAGCGGGCGGGCGACGAACGCGAGGATGAGCGAGATCAGGATCGCGTCCTGCCAGACGGAGCCGACCGAGACGTTGTTCACCGTCAGCCCGAGGGCGACGAAGACGACGATCTCGGCCAGGCTGGCGAGCGACTTGTGGAAGCGGACGACGTCGCGCCTGTGCGGGTAGTCCGCGTCTCCGAGCAGGATCCCGGCGACGAATACGGCGAGGAAGCCCGATCCGTGTGCGATCGCGGCGACGCCGTAGATCACGCCGGCCGCAGCGAGGCTCCAGAGCGGATAGAGGGCCGGGTTGACGAGGCTGATCCGGCGGACCGACTGGAGGAGAACGAGCGCGCCGGCCATCCCGATCGCCAGCCCGACCGACATCTCGACGACGAACTCGCGCACGACCGTCCAGAACGAGGAGTCGGAGTGGGTGGCGAACTCGAGCATCCCGATCATCAGCGCGATCCCCACGGGGTCGTTCACGCCGGACTCGCCTTCGAGGATCGTCCCCGTGTGGCCGCCGACCTCGCGCTTCCCGAGCACCGAGAACATCACGGCGGGGTCGGTCGGGGCGAGCGCCGCGCCGAGAATCCCCGCCCCCGTCCAGGAGAAGTCGAAGAGATAGCGGCCGGCGAGCGCGATCACGGCGGCGGTGCCGAACGTCCCGAGCATGCCGAGCAGCGAGATCGGCACGGCCGAGACGCGGAAACGCCGCCAGCCGACCCGCATCCCGCCGTCGAAGAGGATTGCGACGAGTGCGACGACGGCGAGACGCTCGACGTCCTTGATCGAGAGCTCGTCGCTGAGCCTCCCCGAGAGCCCCGCGGCAAGTGCCGCGGCGAGAAGGAAGATCGCCGGCGACGGCAGCGGGAACCACTCGCTGAGCTTGTTCGAGAAGACCGCGAGGGCGAAGACCCCGGCGACCACGGTCACGATCAGCCCGAAATCCGTGATCTCCGCCACAGATTGAGCCTATTGAACGCCCTGGCTGCCTACGTCTCGGCAGAGAGCGCCCGCTTGACCGCGTCCGCCGCAGCCTCGGCGGCGCGCTCGGCGCGGGCCAGGCGCTCGTCCTCGCTGCTCGTCGCCAGGTTGATCTCGACGAGACGGCGGGCGGCGGTTGCGGCGCCGGCGGCGAGGCAGGCGGCGGCGGCGGCGTCCGCGCGGGCGGAGCCGTCGGCGCGCTCCGAACCCTCGGCGGCGAGGAGCGCTGCGTCGGCGGCGGCCTCGGCGATCGCGAGCGGGACCTCGGCGGCTCGCTCGAGCGCGCGCGCGAGACCGGTGTCACGGCGCTCCAGCGCGGTCAGGGCTCGCTCGTAGGCCCGCGCGTCCTGTCCGGCAAGTGCGAGCAATCGGTCCCGCAGGTCGAGCGCTTGCGCCCGGGCTCCTTCCGCCTCGCCCCAGCCCTCGGAGCGCGCGGCGGACTTCGCGACGAGCGAGGCGGCCAGGGCGGCCGAGACCCCGGCCACCCAACCCGAGGCCGGAACGGGCTCGCTTGAGGAGATCCGGTCGGCGAGATCGTGGGCGAGGGTCTCTTCAGTCAACGGTCTCCGCCGGTCAAGGCGTTCTCGAACGCTTGCCTTGCCTCGTCTCCGAAGACCGCGAACACGACTCGCTCGAGCGTCGCCGGCCGGTGGGACCGGCCCTCGCCGACCATGATCCGGGCGCACTCAGGGAGCGGGAAGCCGCCGACGCCGGTGCCGAAGGCCGGCAGGGCGAGGGAGCGGCAGCCGAGCTCGTCCGCGAGCTCGAGGCAGCGGCGGGTCGTGCGCCGCACCAACTCGGCGTTCGTCCGCAGGTCCTGGCCCATCACCGCGCCGTGGATCACGTGGCGCGCCTTCAGTCCGCCGGCGCCGGTCGCGACCGCGTCGCCGACCTCCACGGGCCCCTTCGCCACCGCCTCGCGCTCGATCTCCTCGCCGCCGGCGCGCTTGATTGCACCCGCCACGCCGGCCCCCATCCAGAGGTGGTCGTTGGCCGCGTTCGCGATCGCGTCCACCTCGAGCTTCGTGATGTCCCCCTCCACGACCTCCAAGCGCATCAGAAAAAGAATTGCTTCCAGGCAGTCCACCAGTCGTCCGCCCGGGAGACGAGGGTGCGGGCGTCGAGCAACTCGACGCCGGCGCGGTGGCGGAGCTTCGAAGGCGGCTGCGTCCACTTGTACTCGACCTTGATCTCGCAGGGCTTGCCGGGGTCATAGGGCTCGACCGCCTTCAGGTTCGAGAGGGCCTCCTTCGCGCCCGCCTCGACGAGCTCCCGCGCCCGCTTCGGCGCGAGCATGCGGGCGCTCTTGACCGCGAGCCCCTGTTTCACCTGGACGGTGGTGAGGCCCTCGCCGAGCAGCTCCTTCCCTTCGCGGCAGGCTGCGTGGTCGCCGGTCACCAGCAGGACCGGACAGCCCCAGGTTCCGCAGAGCGCAGCGTTGATCCCGGTCTCGCCCACGTGGGTGCCGTTGAACCAGAGGTTCTGCCAGTCGACGCCCGAGACCGTGTGATTGAGGAGGCCGTCGCCGGTGCCCGCCATCGCGTGCATGCCGACGAAGAGCGCGGCGTCGCAGCCTTCCTCGAGGAAGCCCGTGAACTCGGTCCACTCCTCCTGGACGACGAACTCGCAGTCCGGATCGATGTCCTCGGCGATGAGCGAGTTGAAGTTGTGCCCCTTGCCGGCGCCGTGGCAGTCCATCACCACGATCTCGGTCGCGCCGCCGGACTTGGCGCCGCGCACGGCGGCATTGATCTCCTGGGTGTAGAGCTTTCGCCCCTCCTCGTAGAGGGACTCGCCGGTGTTCGTCTGGAACGTGTTGACGATTCCGGAGATCCCCTCCATGTCGCTGATGACGAAGACCTTCACCACGGTAGCCTCTCATGCCTTGGACACCGGCCTCGAAGGGAAGCGCGTGCTCGTCACCGGCGCCTCGGGCGGGATCGGCTCGGCCTGCGCGCGGGCGTTCGCGACCGAGGGGTGCGACGTGGTCGTGCACTACCACCGCGGGCGCGCGCGGGCCGAAGCGCTGGCTGTGGAGCTCGGCGGCGCGCCGGTCATCGGAGCCGATCTGCGGGAGGAGAGCGAGGTCGATGGGCTCTTCGAGGCGGCCGGGCTGCTCGACGTATGTGCCGCCGTCGCCGGAGCGTGGCCTAGCGAGGACGTACCGGTCTGGAGGCTTCCGCTGGAGCGCTGGGAGGCGACGCTGCGCGTCAACCTGACCGCGACCTTCCTGACCGCGCGCGGATTCCTGCGCGGGGTGGAGCAGCGCGGACACGGGGCCCTCGTCCTGGTCGGCTCGACGGCGGGCCTCTTCGGCGAAGCCGGGCACGCCGACTACGCGGCCGCCAAGTCCGCGATCGTCCACGGCCTGCTCCTGAGCCTGAAGAACGAGGTCGTGCGGATAGGTTCACGCGCGCGCGTGAACGCCGTCTGCCCCGGCTGGACCGAGTCGCCGATGACCCGCGGCTCGCTCACGCCGGAGACGGTCGAGCGCGTGACGCGGACGATGGCGCTGCGCAAGGTCGCCCGGCCCGAGGACGTGGCGCGGCAGGTCGTCGTGCTGGCTTCGGACGAGATTTCCGGCCACGTCACCGGCCAGGTCGTCACGGTTGCCGGCGGGATGGAGGGGCGCGTCATCCAGGGCTGAGCA
>WNGF01002568.1_pt1 | contig 25267 bp, 22 predicted proteins | sample 5400641 | NCBI WGS metagenome assembly WNGF01 (sample SAMN13153371, study PRJNA577476) | soil metagenome | isolation source: 80 cm soil or saprolite under grassland replicate 2 | place: USA:California | collected 2016-06-15 | reverse complement strand
GCGGTGCCGACATGAGCGCGCGGCCGATGACAAGCATCTGCTGCTCGCCGCCCGACAGATACCCTGCCTGGACATGGCGCCGCTCCTTGAGCCGCGGGAAGTACTGATAGACGCGCTCGATGCCGTCCGTGAGCTCCTGTCCAGCGCGGCGGATGTGCCCGCCGGCGATGAGGTTCTCCTCGGTGGTCAGGTGCTCGAACACCCGCCGGCCTTCGAAGATCTGCACCACTCCGCGCCGGACCACCTCGTGCGGGGCGAGGCGGTCGAGCCGCTCGCCATTGAGCTCGACCGAGCCCCTCGTGACCTCCCCGCGCTCGGCGCGGAGCAGGCCCGAGATGGCCTTGAGCGTGGTCGTCTTGCCCGCGCCGTTGGCGCCCAGCAGCGTCGTGATGGCCCCCTCGCGGACCGTCAGCGACACCCCCTTGAGCACGAGGATGACGCTATCGTAGATGACCTCGATATTGTTGAGCGTGAGCATGGGTGCTACTTCTTCGCGCTCGCCTCCTTGATGTGCTTGGCGAGCACGTCGGGATAGGCCTTGTACCAGTCGGTTGTCTTCACGAACTTGCCGCCCTTGACCTGCCAGATCTGCACCCAGCCTCCGCCTTCGTGGTCCTGCGCGGTGATCTCCAGCGGCGGCACCAGGCCGCCCAGCGTGAAGCCCTTGATCTTCTCGAAGCCCGCCTTGACGTCGCTACCGGTGATGGTACCGCCGGCCTTGGCCTTGAGCGCGTTCCGGATCGCCTCCACGTGGATCGCCGCGATGAGGACGCCGCGATTGTAGAAGACGGTCGAGGCCATTTCGCTCGGCGGCTCCTTGCCCTCCTTCTTGTACATCTCCCGGATCTCGTTCAGCACGGGGAAGTCGGCCCCCACGCCCGCGAACTGCATGGCGTAGTAGCCTTCGGCCTGGGCCATGCCGCCCGCGGCCTCCACATCGGCCTCCGAGGCGCCCCAGACGAAGGAGACGACCTTGCGCAGCGGGAAGCCCACGCGCTTGAGCTCCTTGATCGACACCGACGGCGAGCGCCCGAAGAGGTGGGCGATCACGAAATCGGCCCGGTAGCGCTGGGAGATGTCGAGCACCTGGGCGCCCATCTCGATGCCGGGCGGCGGCACGGCGAAGACCTTGAGCTGGAAGCCTTCCTTCGCGGCGAGGTCCTCGATCACCGGAAGCGGCTCGCGCCCGGCGGGGTTGTCATAGAAGAGATACGCGATCTTCTTGCCCTTGAGCCCGCCCATCTGGTCGCCGGCGAACTTCACCGCGGCGGCGCCCTGGGACCAGTAGGTGGCGGCGATCGGGAAAATGAACGGGTACTTCTGCCCGTCGGCCGCCGCCGCCGTGCCGAAGCCCGGGGACGTGCCGGGGATGCGGTCTTCAGTCAGCTTCTGGGTCAGCGCCTGGGTATGGGGAGTGCCGTAGATGCTGATGAGCACGGCACCTTCCTTCTTGTGGCGCTCGTAGGCCTCCATGCCCTGCGGCACCTTGTACTCGTGATCGATCTCGACCACGCGGATCTTGTGGCCCTCCACGCCGCCCTTCATGTTCACGAGCTTGATGTAGTCGTGATAGCCGGGGCAGAGCTTGACGCCGACCGTCTGGGTGGCGCCCGTCCGGTCGCACTGGAGGCCGATCACGACCTCCTTCTGGGCAGCCGCGGGGCCTGGACCCGCCAGCGTCGCAACCGCCAGGACGAGCAGTCCGATCAAGACAGCGAGAGGCTTCTTCATGGATGCGTTCCTTTCCCGCGCACGGTCAGTACGCGAATGGCCAGACACGAAAGTAGCTGCGGATATTGCGCCACAGCCGATTGAGCCCCTCCGGCTCGACAACGAGAAAGAAGATGATGAGCGCGCCGAAGAGGATGAGCCGCAGGTTCGGGATGATGTTGAGCACTGCGGCGGGGGAGAAGAACATGCCGCCGAACGCCTCCATGCCCAGGCGGATCACGATGGGCAGGAGGGTGACGAAGATGGCCCCGAAGATGGAGCCGAGGACCGAGCCGAGGCCTCCGATGATGATCATCGCCAGGTAGTCGATCGAGACCGTGATCTGGAACTGTTCGTAGTTCGCGATGCCGAGGTAGTACGTGTACAGCACGCCCGTGACCCCCGCGTAGAAGGACGAGATCGCGAACGCGAGCAGCTTGTACCGGAAGATGTTGATGCCGATGATCTCGGCTGCGATGTCCTGGTCGCGGATGGCGATGAAAGCACGGCCGATCCGCGAGCGCACGAGGTTCATGGTGCCGACGATGGCCAGGACCACGAAGACCAGCAGGAAGAAGTACATCTGCCGCTGCGAGGCGATCACGTAGCCGAAGAGATCGGGCCGCGGCACCTCGATCGAGGCCTGGACGCCGCCGCTGATGAACGTCACGTGGTTGATCGTCCACTCGATGATGAGCTGGCCGGCGAGCGTGGCGATGGCGAGGTACAGACCCTTGATGCGCAGGGACGGAATGCCCACGATGGCCCCGACCAGCGCCGCCATGAGTCCCCCTGCCGGCAGGGCGACCCAGAAAGGGCAGCCGAGACGCACGGCGAAATTGGCGGCCGTGTAGGCGCCCACGGACATGAAGGCGCCGTGGCCGATCGAGATCTGTCCGGTGTAGCCGACGAGAATGTTGAGCCCGAGCGCGCCGACCACAGCGATCGAGATGAGGTTGACGATCGAGAGGTAGTACTCGTGCACGGACAGCGGCAGCGCCACGATGAAGAAGACCGCGATGACGGCCACCGCCCACCGCGCGACCGGCAGCGGGTAGAGGGCCATGTCGGCCTCGTAGGTGGTCTTGAGAATGCCGCACTCGCGGTGGAACATTCCGTCAGGCGCTCCTCACACGCGCTCGATGATGCTCTTGCCGAAGATGCCGTAGGGGCGGACCATGAGCGCGACGATCATGAGCACGTAGGGAATGAAGTCCTTGGTGCCGCCCCCCACATAGGGGTCGACGTAGCCCGCCGCCACGTTCTCCACGATCCCGACGATCAGCCCGCCCACGATGGCGCCAGGAATCGAGTCGAGCCCGCCCAGGATCACGACCGGGAAGACCTTGAAGCCGACGAGCGCCAGGTGGACGTCCACGCCGAGCAGGCTGCCCCAGATGATGCCGCCCAGCGCCGAGACCACGCCCGTCATCGCCCAGGCGAGGGCGAAGTAGCGCTCGACGTTGATACCCATGGCCATGGCGACCTGCTGGTTGTCGGCGACCGCCCGCATGGCGACGCCCTTGCGGCTCTTCAGGAAGAACCAGCCGAACCCGCCCACGAACAGCAAGCTCACGGCGGCGCCCAGGAGTTGGATCGGCGGGATGAAGAGCGGGCCCCAGACGAAGGGTTCGTCGCTGATCGGCAGCGGCAGCGGCCGGGTCTCGGCGCCCCACACCACGGGCCCGAGGCCGCGCAGCACGGCCGCCAGCCCGATGGTCGCCATGATCACCGCCACGATGGGACGGCCGATCAGTGGGCGCAGCATCACGCGCTCGAGGCCGAAGCCGAACGCAGCCATGGCCACCAGCACCGCCGCCACGGCGAGCCACAGCGGAGCCCCGTAGGCGCCCAGCGCCGCGGCGGCCACGAAGCCGGAGATCATGACGAACTCGCCCTGGGCGAAGTTGATCGCGTCGGTCGCCTTGTAGACCAGCACGAAGCCCATGGCGATCAGCGAGTACATGAGACCGATCAGCACGCCGTTGGACATCAGCAGCCCGAAGAAGTGCCAGTCAAACATGCGCGGGCACCCCGGCCTCGACGTCCTCGATACGCACCCGGCTCTGGATGGTGACCTGCCGGCCGTCCTCGTAGGTCACGACGGTCGCGATCTCGACCTCGTCCTTGCCCGAGTACAGGGCGTCCGTCACGGCGGCGTACTTGTCGGCGATGAAGCTGCGCCGGAGCTTGCGGGTGCGGGTCATCTCCGCGTCGTCGGCCTCCAGGTCCTTGGTCAGCAGCAGGAAGCGCCGCACCTTGGTCGAGTCCGGCAGCGTGGCATTGCCCTTCTGCAGCTCCTCGCGGATGAGCTCCCGCACCTCGGGCTTCTGCGAGAGATCCATGTAACTGGTGTAGGGCACGCGCTGCCGCTCGGCCCAGTTGCCGACGGTGTTCGAGTCGATGGCGATCATGGCGCACACGAACGGCCGCCCGTCCCCGAAGGCAACCGCCTCCCGGACGTACGGGCTGAACTTGAGCTTGTTCTCGATGAACTGGGGCGCGAACGGCGTGCCGTCGGCGATGGCGCCCACGTCCTTGGCGCGGTCGATGATGACGAGGTGCCCCCGCGGGTCGAGGAAACCCGCATCCCCGGTGTGGAACCATCCGTCCGCGGTGATGACCTCCCGCGTCGCCTCGGGCGCCTTGAAGTAGCCCTTGAACACCCCGGCGCTCCGGATCAGCACCTCGCCCTTGTCGGCGATCTTGACCTCGATGCCCGGGCACGGCTTGCCCACCGTCGTCGGATTGGCCTCGCTGTCGGGCTGGACGGAGACCAGCGCCGACACCTCGGTGGAGCCGTAGACCTGTTTGAGGTTGACGCCGATGGCGCGGAAGAATCGGAACGTGTCGGGACCGAGCGGCGCGCCGCCCGTATAGCACCAGCGCGCGCGCCGCAGGCCCAGCTGGTCCCGGATCGGCCGGCACACGAAGAATTCGCCGAGCGCGCAGAGGAGCCGGAGGCCGGTCGGCACCGGCGCGCCGTCGGCGCGGAGGATCTCGGCCCGCTCGGCCGCCGCGCGACAGCGCTCGAAGACCCAGCGCTTGAGCGGCGTGGCGTCGGCCGCCCGGACCTGCACCGAGGCCAGCATGTTCTCCCAGATGCGCGGAGGCGCCAGGAGCGTCGTGGGCCCGAGCTCGCGCAGGTCGCGCTGGACGGTCTCCGGGCTCTCGGGGCAATTGCAGCAGAAGCCGACCGCCAGGCTCAGCACCAGCGAATAGATCGTGTCACCCACCCACGCCATCGGCAGGTAGGACAGCCACTCGTCGTCGGGGCGAGTGTCCTCGGCTTTCATGAAGGTCCACGCCGTCTCGACGGCGTTGGCGTGGGTCAGCATGGCGCCCTTGGGATTGCCCGTCGTGCCCGAGGTATACGCGATCATGGCGACGTCGTCGGGCCGGCCCGCGTCCACCTCGCGCTCGAAGTAGCCTGGATGCGCCTGCTCGAACTCGCGTCCCAGAGCTTCCACGTCCGGGAAGGCCTTGAGCCAGTCGTGGCGATAGTGGCCCATGCCCCGCGGGTCGTCGAAGATCACGAGGCGGAGGGCTGGCAGCTGGTCCTTCAGGGACAGGACCTTGTCCACCTGCTCCTGGTCCTCGACGACGATCACGGACACGTCGGCGTGCTGCCAGACATAGGCGAGCTCGCGCGCGATCGAGTCCTGGTAGACCGGCACCGAGACGCCCCCCAGCGCCTGCGCGGCGACCTGCGCCCAGTAGAGGCGGGGCCGGTTGTCGCCGATCACCGACAGCGCGTCGCCGCGCGTGAAGCCCAGCGCCGCCAGCCCATGGGCGAAGTCGCGCACGTGGCGGTGGTATTCCTCCCACGTGTACGTCTGCCAGATCCCGCGATCCTTTTCGCGAATGGCCGGGCGCGTCCGGTGGTCGCGGGCATTTCTCTGGAGCAGCTTCGGCAGCGTCACCGGCTCAGCCATGGGCGGACCCCTCCTTCTTCGCCCTGGCGTCGCCGAGGTAGGCCTTGATGACCCGCGGGTTGGCGCGGACCTCGTCCGGCGTGCCCTCGGCGATCTTCTGCCCCATGTCGAGCACGGCCACGCGGTCCGAGATGTCCATGACGACGCCCATGTCGTGCTCGATCAGGATGATGGTCGTGCCCCACTCCTCGTTGACGTCGAGGATGAAGCGCGCCATGTCCTCCTTCTCTTCCTGGTTCATGCCGCCCATGGGCTCGTCGAGCAGCAGGATCTTGGGATCGAGCGCCAGCGCGCGCCCGAGCTCGACCCGCTTCTGCAGGCCGTAGGCAAGCGAGCCCGTTGGCCGGCGGCGGAGGTCCTGGATCTTGAGGAAGTCGATCAGGTCCTCGACGCGCCTGCGGTGCTGGACCTCCTCGCGCTGGGCGAGGCCCCAGTAGATGAACGAGGAGAGGACGCCGGCCCTCATCCGCACGTGGCGGCCGAGCATCAGGTTGTCCAGCACGGTCATGCCCTTGAAGAGGGCGATGTTCTGGAACGTGCGCGCCACACCCAGCTCGGCCACGCGACTCGGCGACAGCTCCGTCAGGTCCGCGCCGTCGAGCGTGATGCGGCCCCGGTCGGGATGGTAGAAGCCGCTGACCATGTTGAGCAGCGTGGTCTTGCCGGCGCCGTTCGGCCCGATCACCGAGGTGATCTCCCCCGCGTTCACGTCGAGACTCACCGCGGAGACGGCCTGGACGCCGCCGAAGGACTTCGAGACCTCCCGGATCTCGATCTGCGCGCTCATGGAGCCCCGGCGGGGGGCACGCTCACGAGAGCCACCGCTTGCGGCGCTTGTAGTGCTTGACGTCGCGGTAGCTCTTGCGCTGGCCGACGCCCGAGAGCCCGAGGTAGAACTCCTTGATGTCCTCGTTCTCGCTGATGGTCGTGCGGTCGCCGTCGAGCACGATCCGGCCGGTTTCCATGACGTAGGCGTACTGTGCGGCGCGGAGCGCCATCGTGGCGTTCTGCTCGGCCAGCAGCACGGTGACCCCCTCATCGCGATTCAGCCGCGCGACGATCTCGTAGATCTCCGCGACCAGCATAGGCGCCAGCCCCATGGACGGCTCGTCCAGCAGCATGAGCTTGGGATGGGCCATGAGGGCGCGGCCGATGGCCAGCATCTGCTGCTCGCCGCCCGAGATGTAGCCGGCCTGGCTGTCGCGACGCTCCTTGAGCCGAGCGAAGTACCCGTAGACCATCTCAAGGTCGCGCTTGAGCGTGGCACCATTGCGCCGCGTGTAGGCGCCGGTCAGCAGGTTCTCCTCCACCGTCAGGTGCTCGAAGACGTGCCGCCCTTCCATGACCTGCACGATCCCGCGCCGGACCACTTCGGCCGGACCGAGCTGGTGGACCGGCTCTCCCTGGAGCTCGACGCTGCCTTTCGTCACGTCTCCACGCTCGGTTCGGAGCAGGCCCGAGATGGCCTTGAGCGTGGTGCTCTTGCCCGCGCCGTTGGCCCCGAGGAGGGCGACGATGCCCCCCTCGGGAACCTGGATCGACACGCCCTTCAACACGAGGATCACGTGGTCGTAGATCACCTCGATGTTGTTGACCGAGAGCAGCGGCCGGGCGGCGTCGCTCATGGCGCGTCGGTGCCTATTTCTCCTTGCTGCAGTCGCGCATCGTATAGCCGAGCTTTTTCCCCTCGTCGACGGCCGCCAGCTCCAGCTTCGGCCGGACCACCTCCCGCATGGACGGAATCCAGTCCGACACGATGTTCCACTTCTTGCCGTCCCACTGCTGGATGAGCACGGGGCCATTGCCCTCGTGGTCTTCGCAGGTCACCTTGATCGGGTGCGTGAAACCCTTCAGGCCGATCTCGTCCAGCCGCTTCTCCGTGAGGTTCAGGTTCTCGAGTCCCCAGCGGACCTGCTCGCCGGTGAGCGGCTTATTGCCGAACTTGGCCATGGCCGTCCGGAACGCTTCGACGGCGTACATGGCGTTGATGAGGCCCCGGTTGTAGAGCGCCTCGCCGACCTTGTCCTTGGGCCCGATGCTCTTTCCCTTGTCATAGACGAACTTGAAGATGTCCGCGTGCACCTTGAAGTTGGTGCCCGGGGCGTGGAACGTCGCGCCCTTGTAGCCCTTGGCGCCGTCGCCCGCGGGAATCACGTCAGCCTCGCTGGCCGTCCACCAGTTGCCGATCATGTGGTCCATCTTGTAGCCGATGGCCGCGGCCTCTTTGACGGCCACCTGGTTCATCACGCCCCAGCCCGACACGTAGATCCAATCCGGGTTGATGCGCCGCACCTGGAGCCATGTGGCCTTCTGTTCCTGGCCGGGATGGTCCACCGCGAGCAGTGTCAGCTCGAAGCCGTACTTCCGCGCCAGCTCCTCGAGCGTGGGATTGGCCTCGCGGCCGTACGGGCTATTGTGGTAGACGTGGACGATCTTCTTGCCCTTGAGCTTGTCCAGCCCGCCCTCCTGCTGGCCCATGTAGCGGATGACCGCAGAGGCCTGGCTCCAGTACGTCGTGGGGAAGTTGAACACCCAGGGGAACCAACGCCCGTCCGCCGCGGCGGTCATGCCGTACCCCATCGAGTGCACGGGGACCTTGTCGACTGCGGCCTTCGGGATCAGCTGGTACGTGATGCCCGTGCTCAGCGGGTTGAAGACCGTCGCGCCTCCCCCCTTGCCCTTCAGCCGCTCGTAGCATTCGACGCCCTGCTTGGTGTCGTACTGCGTCTCGCACTCCTCCACGAGGAGCTTGACACCGTTGACGCCACCGTCCCGCTCATTGATGAGCGTCAGGTAGTCCCAGTACCCGTTGGCGAACGGCGTGCCGCTGGGCGCGTACGGCCCGGTACGGTATACCGTCGAGGGAACGAACATCTCCTTCTGCTGGGCCAGCGCCGGCGCCGCCATCAGAGCGCCACTGACGGCCACCGCCAGCAGTCCTACCCCAAAACCTCTCGCATTCATCTGCTGCCTCCTCTCGGTCAGTACGGGAACGGCCAGAGACGCATTTTCTCTTTGGCGATCTGCCAAAGCCGCGCCAGTCCATGCGGCTCGACGATGAGGAAAAAGAGAATCAAGCCACCGAACACCATGAGTTCGATCTGCTTCTGCAGCGCCACCGGGAGCGCCAGGCCGACGAAATGCGGCACGTTGGTGAGGAAGATCGGAATCAGCACGATGAAGCCTGCGCCGAGGAACGAGCCCAGAATACTGCCGAGCCCACCGATGATCACCATGAACAGCACGAGAAAAGACACGCCGATGTCGAAGGCCAGGGTCTCGGCGCTGCCGAGGTACAGGAACACGTATTCCGCTCCAGCCATGCCGCAGTAGAACGAGCTGATGGCGAAGGCGAGGAGCTTGGTCCGGAGCGGACGAATCCCGATGATCTCGGCGGCGATGTCACGGTCGCGGATCGCCATCCAGCAGCGGCCCATGCGCCCCCGCACCAGGTTCTTGGCCACGAGGGCAAAGAGCACGACGAAGACGAGCGCGACGAGGTATCGCACGGGCGCGGTGGCCTCGGGGCCCGTGACCATCACGCCCGCCACCTCGCGAGGCGGAGCCGTGATGGTGCCCGATGAGGCGTAGTTGACGAACCACGCCACCTTGTTGAAGAGCCACAAGAGGAAAAACTGGGCCGCCAGCGTGGCCACCGCCAGATAGAACCCCTTGATCCGCAGGCTCGGGATGCCGAACAGCACGCCGACCAGAGCGGCCATCAGCCCCGCCAGCAGAAACACCACGAGGATATTCAGACCCGGGAAAGCGGTGGTGATCTTGAACGCCGAGTACGCGCCCACCGCCATGAACCCCCCCGTGCCCAGGGAGAGCTGGCCCGCATAGCCCGTCAGCAGATTGAGCCCGATCGCCGCCAGCGAGTAGATCAGAAAGGGAATGAGGACGGCCTGGAGCCAGTACTCATTGGCCATCAACGGGGGCACCACAAAGGCCGCCAGCAGCAGAAGCAGAACGACCCACCGGTCCTGGGCGATGGGAAAGATCGCCTGGTCGCTGACGTAGGTGCTCTTGAACTGCCCGGCCTCGCGATAGATCACGCTCGCTCCGCTCGCGTTCTAAGAACTTTTTTCACCGCTCACCTCGTCACGCTCCTCGCCTGCGGCTCGTCGGCCGTGCCTCGGCTCGCCTCCTCACTACCATCTCACCGCTCACCTCGTCACGCTCCTCGCCTGCGGCTCGTCGGCCGTGCCTCGGCTCGCACGACGCTAGACTCGTTCAATGATCTTCTCGCCAAACAATCCCTGCGGGCGGATCAGCAGGAAGGTGAGAGCCATCACATAGGCGAACCAGTTCTCGATGGCGCCACCGACCAGCGGGCCCCAATAGACCTCGGCCAGCTTCTCCCCCACCCCGATGATGAGTCCGCCCACGATGGCGCCAGGTACGGAGGTGAAACCGCCGAGGATCAGCACCGGCAAGGCCTTGAGCGCGATCAAGGAGAGGCTGAACTGCACCCCGCTCTTGGCGCCCCACATGATGCCGGCGACGATGGCGACCAGGCCTGCCACGGACCAGACGACGACCCAAATGGTATTGAGCGGGATACCGATGGAGAGCGCCGCCTCATGGTCGTCGGCGACGGCCCGGAGCGCCCGGCCCACCCGGGTCTTCTGAAAGAACACCGCCAGGATCGCCACCAGGACGCCCGAGGTGAGGGCGGCGGTCATCTCCAGCTTGTTCACCTGCACACCTGCCACCATGAAGGAGGCGTCCGGGATCCCGATGTCCAGCTTCTTGACGTTGCTTCCCCAGAGCAGCTCGCCGAAGCCCTCGAGGAAGAAGTTCAGTCCGATGGTGGCCATGAACAGGATGATGTGCTCCTGGTTCACGAGCGGCCGCAGCACGATACGCTCGATGGCGAAGGCCAGCGCCACCATGATCAGCATCGTCAGGGCGAGCGCGAAGGGGATCGGGACGCCGCGCTCCATCAGCCCGACCAGGGTCAGAGCGGCGAAGAGCACCATGACGCCCTGGGCGAAGTTGAAGACGCCCGAGGCCTTGAAGATCAGGACGAAGCCCAGGGCCACGAGCGAGTACATGAGACCCGCGGCAATGCCGCCGATCAGGACCTCGACCAGGAACGTGGGGGCCGTCAACATGTCCCGGAACGGTCCGACGAAGACGCCGTAGAGGAGTTCCATGGCGCGCCGCTACTGCGGCTCTCCGAGATAGGCTCGCATCACCGCCGGGTCCGTGCGCACCTCACCGGGCCCGCCCTCGGCGATCTTCGCGCCATAGTCCAGGACCATCACATGGCTCGAGATGTCCATCACGACGCCCATGTCGTGCTCGATGAGGACGATCGTGGTACCCCACTCGTCGTTGATGTCCAGGATGAACCGGGCGATGTCCTCCTTCTCCTCCACGTTCATGCCTGCCATCGGCTCGTCCAGCAGCAGCAGCGTGGGTTCGGCCGCGAGCGCCCGAGCGAGCTCGACTCTCTTCTGCAGGCCGTAGGGCAACCGGCCGGCCGGAGACTTACGGATGGCTTCGATCTCCAGAAAATCGATGATCCGCTCGACGAACTCCCGGTGCTTCACCTCCTGCTTCAGCGACGGTCCCCAATACAGGGCATCGAAGAGCACATTGCCCCTCATCTTGAGGAGTCGCCCGGTCATGATGTTGTCCAGCACGCTCATACCCTTGAAGAGAGCCACGTTCTGGAACGTCCGCGCGACGCCGAGCTCGGCGACCTCGTACGCCTTCAGCGCCGTCCGGTCCTTTCCCTGGAACACAATCCGTCCCTTGTCGGGCCGGTAGAACCCGCTAATGACGTTCAACATGGACGTCTTGCCGGCGCCGTTCGGTCCGATGATCGAGAAGATCTCGCCGGTTTGAACGTCGAAGCTGACCCCGCGGAGCGCCTGGATCCCACCGAATCTCACCGACACGTCCTGGACCTGGAGCAGGGCTTCCGTGGACGGCGCGCCCGTGACCTCGCGACGCTTCCGCAGCTCGCCAAGGGCGACGAGCGCTTCCTCGCGGGTCTCGAACACATTGGCCCTGAACTGCGCCTGCAGCGCCCGAGCGCGGATCGTCTCGCGGGTGGACGCCGATACGCCATAGCGCACCGTGCCCAGCCCATGGGTGACGTTCGAGTGCTTGCCCCGGTTGCCAAAATGATCCCAGACTTCGTCGGCGATCACGCAGTCTGTATAGTTGACGAGGAAATACCAACGGCGGCCCGTCGCGGCGAGCATGCGGTCCACTTCATCGTAGAATTCGTCGATCTCCTCCTTGGTGGTGAACGTGACAGCGGAGAAGTCGACGTCGAGGGTCTCGAGCCCCTCGATGATCGTGACCCTGTCGCGGAACCTGCCCCCGGCCATCAGGGCTTCTCCCGCTCCTCGAGCGGCCTGCGTCGCGGTTCGCGAGCGTCCGAACACCTCATCGTGGCGTTCCCGTCGCTCCTACCGTCTCTACGTCTCGGATCCTGACGTCGGCGCGGATCATTCCGGTCCGGCCGTCCTCGTAAGTTACCTTCGCCTCGACTGCGACATGGTCGGCATTCGAGTAGAGCGCGTCGATGAGGGTCTGGTACTTCTCCGCGATGAACCGCCGTCGCAGCTTGCGGGTCCGGGTCATCTCCTGATCGTCGGCGTCGAGCTCCTTGTGCAGGATGAGAAATTTGCGGATCTGCGCTCCTCGTAGGAGCTCGTCCTCGCTGAGGCTCTTATTGACTCGAGCGATCTCCGGATAGACCAGGTCGTAGACTTCCGCCTTCTGAGCGAGGTCGGTGTAGCTCGTGTATGGGATGTTCCGCCGCTCCGCCCAGCTGCCGACGGCCGCCAAATCGATATTGATCATGGCGCTCACGTAGGTGCTCCCCTGGCCGACACACATGGCTTCCTTGATGAAAGGCGAGAACTTGAGCTTGTTCTCGATGTACTTCGGAGGGAAGAGCGTGCCGTCCGCGAGCCGCGAGACATCCTTGGCCCGATCGATGATCTTGAGCTGCCCGTCGTGGTCGATGAATCCGGCATCCCCGGTGTGAACCCAACCGCCTTCCATCATCTCCTGGGTGGCGTCCGGGTTCTTGTAGTATCCCTGGAACGTCCCCGGGCTGTGAAAGAGCACCTCCCCATCTCCGGAGATCCGGATCTCCACCCCGGCAATCGGTGTCCCCACCGTGTCGAGCCTCGCCTCCCCATCACGCTGTATCGCGACGAAGACGCTCGACTCCGTCATGCCGTAGAGCTGCTTGACGTTGATCCCGAGCGCACGGAAGAAGAGAAAGATCTCGGGGCCGATCGCCTCGCCGGCCGTGTAGGCCAGGCGAATTCGTCGCATACCCAGGTTGTCTTTCAGCGGCTCGTAGACGAGGGGACGTCCTAACGCGTACAGGAGGCGCAGTCTGAGCGGCACGGGGCGCCCGGTGAGGCGCCGCCGCTCGATCCGTTGGGCCACGTCGAGGAAAAAGTGGACGAGCTTCCGCTTCACCCAGGCGGCGTCCTCGAGACGGATCATGACATTGGTGAGGATGTTCTCGAAGATGCGCGGCGGGGCGAAGAAGTAGGTCGGCCCGATCTCCCGCAGATTCTGCAGCACCGTTGCGGCGCTCTCGGGGCAATTCACCGCGAAGCCCGTCAGGATGCACTGCGCGTAGGAGAACACGTGGTCTCCTACCCAGGCCATGGGCAGATAGGCGAGCACCTCATCATCGCGGCGCAGGCCTTCCTGCGTCGCCGCGGTCTGTGCGGTGACGATGAGGTTCTTGTGCGAGAGCATGACGCCCTTGGGGACTCCGGTGGTCCCTGACGTATAGCAGATGACCGCCATGTCGTCGCCCCGCCCTTTGGCGACCTGGTCCTCGAAATAGGTCGGGTTCTCCATGGCAAACGTACTGCCGACCTCCTGCAGCCGCTCGAGACTCATGAGGAAGGGCTGGCTGTAGTGACGCAGCCCACGGGGATCGTCGTAGATGATGTACTCGAGGCGCGGGCACTGCTCCTTGACGTGGAGCAGCTTGTCCACCTGCTCCTGGTCTTCGACCACGGCGAACCGAGCCTCGGCGTGGTCGACGATGAACTGCATCTCCTTCTCGATGGAGTCCTGGTACAGCGGCACCGGCACCCCGCCCAGGGCCTGGGTGGCCAGCATCGACCAGTAGAGCTGCGGCCGATTGTCGCCGACCACCGCGGTCTTGTCCCCGCGCGCGAACCCAAGCGAGGCCAGCCCGAGCGCGATCAGCCGGGCCTGGTCGAGGTATTCCTTCCACGTGTAAGGCTGCCAGATGCCCAGATCCTTCTCGCGGATGGCGACCTTCGTGGCGAGTCGCTGGGCGTTGCGGAGGGCGAGCTTCGGAAAGGTGTCGAGGTTCGGATCGAGCATCAGGTTGTGGCCATCCTCCCTCCTATGATGGTCCTGTCCGGGGCCTCGACGTGGGACACCGCGGGCGACGCCGCGGGTCGCGTGGCCTGTATCAGGGTAAACTTGCCGCGGTGGCGGAGGTTCCGCTCCGCACACAGGAGGCGATTACGGTCACACGTTCGCGCGCGGATCACGTCAGGATCCGTGATGCGACACTCGCCTACGTCGTTGGAGAGAGTCTCCACACCACTCCACACCCTATCCCGAACATCGTCTGGGAAGGTGACCGCGCCGCGGGGGGATGGACTGGCGCGAGTCTAAACGACGGGCACCTGGGCTGTCAAGGGACTTTGCTAGCCAGGACAATGGTTTACGGTCACCGAATGCCCGTTCTCACAGGGGGAGATGAAGGTTGACAGTGCGGGAGCCTGCGGTGCTTGTTCTCTGCTGGGCCCTGCTGGCAGCTCAGTTCGATCTGGACTGCGCGCGGCCCGCGGAGGCACGGACACGGGTCGGACAGCTCATGCTCGCCGAGATCGAGGGAGCCGAGGACATACATCGGGCGGTCATGTGGGAGGCCTTCGGCCGCTGTCCGGCTGGAGAAGCCGGACGGTCCTGCCGGGAGAACGAACGGAGACGCTTCGAAGGTCAGTGGGAGCAGCAGAAGAAGGCAATCGAGGCGAAGTACCGGACGATGCTGTCCGAGTTCGAGCAGCGATGCCGAGCCGCCGTCACGCTGGCGCGTCCGGCCGCTGCAGGGGCCCCGAGCACCTAGGAGTCTGTCCGGCTAACCACGCATGACGGCTATCTCGTTCGCGATGCGCTCGCTGTCCCGCTTCGAGCGCGGGCTTTGCCCGCGCAATCGGATTCGGGGGAGGTCCGGAAGGGGGGCGAAGCTCCCCTCCGGGTTGCCTAGAGCGGCTTGCCGATGAGCCGGGCGATCTCGCCTACCACCCCGCGCCTGAAGGTCAGCACGCAGAGCACGAAGATCGCCCCTTGCACCACGGTCACCCAGGCCCCGAGCTGGGCGAGATAGTTCTCCAGCGAGATCACGATGACGGCCCCGACGACCGGCCCGAAGACCGTGCCGAGCCCGCCCAGGAGGGTCATCAGCACCACCTCGCCCGACATGCTCCAGTGCACGTCCGTGAGCGAGGCGAGCTGGAAGACGAGCGCCTTGGTGGAGCCCGCCAGCCCCGACAGCGTCGCCGAGAGAACGAAGGCGATCAGCTTGTAATGATCCGCCGCGTAGCCCAGCGACACCGCTCGCGGCTCGTTTTCGCGGATGGCCTTGAGCACCTGCCCGAACGGCGAATGAATCGTCCGGGAGATCAGCAGGAACCCCCCAAGGAAGATCGCCATGACGACGAAGTACATCGTCATCGTCTGACGCAGATCGAGCACGCCCAGCAGCGTTCCGCGCGGAACCGCCTGGATACCATCTTCGCCATGGGTGAACGGCGCCTGGAGGCAGAAGAAATAGATCATCTGAGCCAGCGCCAGAGTGATCATTGCGAAGTAGATCCCCTGCCGGCGGATGGCGAGCGCGCCGACAGCTAGGCCCAGGAGGCCGGCCGTGGCGGTGCCGGTGAGGAGGGCCAGTTCGGGTGGCCAGCCCCAGACCTTGGCAGCGTGAGCCGCCAGGTAGCCGGCCGAGCCCAGGTACGCCGCGTGGCCAAACGAGAGCAGCCCCACATAGCCGATCAGCAGGTTGAAGGCGCAGGCGAAGAGCGCGAAGCAGAGCGCCTTCATGAGAAACAGCGGATACACGAAGAAGGGCGCTGCCACGAGGCACGCGACCATGATGACGAAGGCCACGAGCTGGTGTCGGGGCGTCGCCGGGAGAGCAGGGGCCTCTGTGGTTGCATTGGCGAGGGCCACGTCAGCGCTCCTGGCCGAACAGGCCCGCTGGCTTGACCAGCAGCACCAGGGCCATGATGACGAAGATCACGGTGTTCGAGGCTTCCGGGTAGAAGAACTTGGTCAGCCCCTCGATCACGCCGAGCGCGAAACCGGTCACGATGGAGCCCATGATGGAGCCCATGCCTCCGATGACCACGACGGCGAAGACCACGATGATGAGATCGGCGCCCATCAGCGGGTTGACCTGGTAGATGGGCGCCGCCAGCACGCCCGCGAGCGCGGCCAGGCCCACGCCGAAGCCATACGTCAGCGTGATCATCCGGGGGACGTTGATTCCAAAGGCCTGCACCAGCGCCGGGTTCTCGGTGGCCGCGCGAAGGTACGAGCCGAGCTTGGTTCGCTCGATGACGTACCACGTCGCGAGGCAGACGACGAGGGAGAAGAGCACGACCCAGGCCCGATAGTTGGGCAGGACCATGAAGCCCAGGTTTTGCCCTCCCGTGAGCTGCGCCGGGATCGAATAGGGCAGCCCCGACGAGCCGTACTGGTTGCGGAACAGCCCCTGGATGATGAGCGCCAGACCGAACGTCAGCAGCAACCCGTACAGGTGATCGAGCTGATAGAGCCGCTTCATCATCGTGCGCTCGAGCACCATGCCGAAGAGCCCGATGACGACCGGCGCGATGAGCAGCGCCCACCAGTATCCGAGCCCGGCCCAGTGCAGCAGGAAATAGGCCACGAAGGCGCCCATCATGTACTGGGCGCCGTGGGTGAAGTTGATGATGTTGAGCAGGCCGAAGATGACGGCCAGGCCCAGGCTCAAGATGGCGTAGAAAGAGCCGTTGATCAGCCCGATCAGGAGCTGGCCGAGGAGAGCCTGGGTTGGGATGCCGAAGACCGTGGTCATCGCGAAGCGTCCCCTCTCACCCGCTCAAGGGAGAGGGGACGCGTCAGTCGCGCTACTTCTTGACCAGTGGGCAGTCGCCCTGGTCGATGGGGCGGAAGGCCTCGTTCGCCGGGATCGTGGCCCTGATCTTGTAGTAGTCCCACGGATACTTCGACTCCGCGGGCTTCTTCACCTCGACCAGGTACATCGGGTGGATCTTCCGACCGTCGGCTCGGATCGTGCCCTTGCCGAACAGCGGGTCGTCGGTCGGCGTCTCCTTCATCCGGGCGATGACCTTGGTGCCGTCGTCGCTCTTGAGCGCCTCGACCGCCTTGAGGTAGTGCGTCACCGCCGAGTAGACGCCCGCGTGAATCATGGTCGGATGAATGCCGCGATTCCGCTCGGCGAACTTCTTCCCCCAGGCCCGTGTGCGCTCGTTCAAGTCCCAGTAGAACGACTCCGTGAAGATCAGCCCCTGGGCGGTCTGCAGCCCGAGCCCGTGCACGTCGGTCAGGAAGACCAGGAGTCCCGCGAGATTCTGGCCCCCTTTCACGATGCCGAACTCCGCCGCCTGCTTGATGGCGTTGGTCGTGTCCCCACCGGCATTGGCCAGGCCGATGATCTTGGCCTTGGAGGACTGGGCCTGCAGCAGAAACGACGAGAAGTCCGCGGTGTTGAGCGGATGCCGAACCTTGCCCAGCACCTTGCCGCCGTGCTTCAGGACCACGGCCTCGGTGTCGCGCTCCAGGGCGTGACCGAACGCGTAGTCGGCGGTGATGAAGAACCAGGTATCGCCGCCCGTCTTGACGATGGCGTTGCCCGTGCCGTTGGCCAGCGCCCAGGTGTCGTAGGTCCAGTGGATCGTGTTGGGTGAGCACGCTTTGCCGGTCAAGTCCGAGGTCGCGGCGCCCGACACGAGGAAGGCCTTGCCCTTTTCCCGCGTGATCTGGTTGACGGCCAGAGCTACCGCGGAGTTGGGCGTGTCGACGATCACGTCCACCTTGTCGGCGTCGTACCACTGCCGGGCGATGTTGGCGCCCACGTCAGCCTTGTTCTGGTGGTCGGCGAAGATGATCTCGACCTTCATGCCCTTGGCGGCGACGCCGAAGTCCTCGACCGCCATCCGAGCGGCCAGTACCGAGCCCTGACCGGTCAGGTCGGCATACAGGCTCGACTGGTCGTTGAGCACGCCAATCTTGATCACGCCGTCCGAGATCTGGGCGGACGCCGTACCCACCATCAGGGTCAGCGCCGCCAGAATGATCAAAAGTCTCCGAGCCATCGTGCGACTCCTTTCGTCGAGTGGGAAGTTCGGCAGCGTGGGGATCATACCCCGAGGTACTCGTGGAGCTTGGGCATGCTGGCCTCGAGCTGAGCATTGGGGATCATGTCCACGATGCGGCCGCGCTCCATGACGTAGTGGCGATCGGCGAGCTTCGCGGCAAAGCGGAAGTTCTGCTCGACCAGCAGGATGGTGAACCCCTCGGCCTTGAGGCGTCGGATGGTGGCGCCGATCTGCTGGACGATGACCGGGGCGATCCCCTCGGTGGGCTCATCCAGCAGCAAGAGCCGCGCGCCAGTCCGCAGAATGCGGCCGATGGCCAGCATCTGCTGCTCGCCGCCCGACAGCTTGGTCCCCTGGCTCTTCAGGCGCTCCTTGAGGTTCGGGAACAGCCCGAAGACGGTGTCCACCGGCATGCCGCCCGGCTGCACCTCGGGCGGCAGCAGCAGGTTCTCCTCGACGTTGAGGCTGGCGAAGATCCCGCGCTCCTCGGGGCAGAAGGCGATGCCGAGCCGCGCGATGGCGTTGGAAGGCCGATGAATCAGCTCCCGGCCCGTGAACCGAACCGAGCCTTCGCGCCGGGACACGATGCCCATGATCGACTTGAGCGTGGTGGTCTTGCCCGCGCCGTTGCGGCCGAGCAGCGTGACAACCTCGCCCCCGCGGACCTCGAACGCCACCCCGTGGAGAATATGGGACTCGCCGTACCAAGCGTGCAGGTCGCGGACCTCCAGCAGCGGCGCCGACGCGGCCTCAAGCATGCTCCGACCCCATGTAGGCCTGCACCACGTCCGGGTGCCTCGAGACGCTGGCGTAGTCGCCCTCGGCGATCACCTCGCCGCGCGCCAGCACCGTGATCGTGTCGGACAGGTTGGCGACCACGCTCAGGTTGTGCTCGACCATCAGCACCGTTCGGTTGGCGGCGACCGTCTTGATCAGCGCCGAGATGCGGTCCACGTCCTCGTGGGCCATCCCGGCCGTGGGCTCGTCGAGCAGCATCATCTCCGGATCGAGGGCCAGGGTGGTGGCGATCTCGAGCGCGCGCTTGCGGCCGTAGGGCAGCACCACCGCGGGGGTGCCCGCGAAAGCGCCGAGCCCGACGGCCTCGATCAGCTCCATGGCCCGCTCGTTGAAACCCTCCAGCACCCTCTCCGACCGCCAGAAGTCGAAGGAGCGCCCCCGCCCGCGCTGCAGCGCGATCCGGACGTTTTCCAGCACCGTCAGGTGCGGGAAGACCGCCGAGATCTGGAAGGAGCGCACCAGGCCGAGCCGCGCGATCTCGGCCGGTCGGGAGCCCGTGATGTCCCGGCCGTTGTAGGTGATACGCCCGCGCGTCGGGGGCAGGAAATGGGTGAGCAGGTTGAAGCAGGTGGTCTTCCCAGCCCCGTTGGGACCGATGAGGGCGTGGATGCTGCCGCGTCGGACCCTCAGGCTGACATCCTTGACTGCGATGAAGCCATGAAACTCCTTTGTCAAACCCTCAGTCCCGAGGATTACGTCGCTCGTCATCGGCCTGCTGATAGTAGATGATGCCCCTTGTCCATCGCAAGCGGATATGGTGTCGCCACATCGACCAGATGACTCGATCTCCTGCTAGCGCGCCGGCGGCGGATAGAAGCGGACGTCCTGCTTCGCGGTACCCCACGCCCGGTTGGCCGCTTCGATCTCCCAAGAGCCCATGCAGGCTTCCTGGGCCCGGACGATCTCCTCGATCATGGCGCGCGGGTCAGTGTGGAAGGACCCCTGCAGCAGGCGCTTGGCGTGGCCGGTGGCCGTGCGCGAGGCGTGGAAGGCCTTCTCGACGATCTCGGCGAGCCTGGCGTCGAGCTCCGCCGCCGGCGCGACCCAGTTGACGAGCCCGATGGCGAGCGCGGTTGCCGGGGTGATCTGGTCGTTCAGGAGCGTCAGCTCCTTCGCCCGGCCGAGGCCGATGATGCGTGCCAGCCGGAGGATGGAGCCGTCGGGGATCAAGCCGTGCCGCGTGGCGCCCAGCCCCAGGACGGCGTCATCGGCCGCCAGCCGGACGTCACAGGCCACGGCCAGCTGGAGCCCGCCGCCTATCGAGAAGCCGTGCAGAACCCCGACGACGAGCTTGTCCATGTCCTCGAGCGTGTTGAGCGCGCGGATCCAGTGGCGGTAGAAGGCCTCGCCGATGCGTCCGGCCGACAGGGCCTTGCGGTCCATGCCCGAGCAGAAGGCCCGCCCCGCACCGCGCACGACCACGACCCAGACATCGGGATCCTGCGCCGCCGCCAGGGCATGGTCGGCGAGCTCGGCCGCGAGCTCATGGTGGAGCGCGTTGAGGACGTCGGGGCGGTTCAGCGTCAGCGTCGCCACCCCATTCGAGACCTCGTACAGCACGCTCCCGTCGGCCATCTATTTCAGTCCTCGCTTCCCCGTGCTCCTCGCCTGCGGCTCGGCGGCCACGTCTCAGCTCGAAGATCTGGCCCCCTTCTAACGGGACTCCAACGAGTTTCGCCGAAAGCTCGCGCACGACCCCAGAGCGCCGGGCCAAATAACGAGCCAGACGAGGCCCGAGGGAGGCAGCAGCCCGAGGCGTACGTGGGTGTACGTTGAGGGTTGCTGCCGACCGAGAACGAAGTATGGCGAAGTTAGTTGGGCCGGCACTAACGGAGACCGAGGATGTCGCGGGCTATGAGCATGCGCTGGATCTCCGAGGTGCCTTCCCCGATCTCGGTCAGCTTGGCGTCCCGGAAGATGCGCTCGATGGGAAACTCGGTGATGTACCCGGCGCCGCCGTGGATCTGAAGCGACTTGCTCGCGGCCTTCATGGCCACCTCGGATGCGAAGACCTTGGCCATGGCCGCGGCCGTCTTGGCGGGCTTGCCCGCGTCCTTGAGCGCCGCCGCCCGAAGAGCCAGCAGGCGCGCGGCCTCGACCTCGGTCCCGATGTCCCCGATCATGCCCTGGAGCCCGTTGAACTCGGCGAGGGTCTTGCCGAAGGCGCTCCGCTGCTTCATGTAGGCGAGCGCCTGGTCGAGCGCGGCCTGGGCGATCCCGACCGCCATGGCGGCCATCGCGATGCGCCCGCCCTCGAGCACCTGCATGGTGTTGACGAAGCCCATGTTCAGCGCACCCACCAGCCTGTCCGCCGGCACCCTGACATTGTCGAAGACGAGTTCGGCCGTATTGGAGGCGTGCAGCCCGAGCTTCCGGTACGGCTGCCCCGCGGAGAAGCCGGGCATCCCCTTGTCGAGGACGAAGGCCGAGATGCCGCGATGACCCCGCGCCGGATCAGTGACGGCCATCACCACGGCCACCTCGGCCACGCTCGCATTGGTGATGAAGGCCTTGCTGCCGTTCAGCACGAATCCCTCGGCCTGAGGCACCGCCTGCGACTTCATCGCCGCGGCGTCCGACCCTGAGCCGGGCTCGGTCAGGCCCCAGGCGCCGAGCACCTCGCCGCGCGCCAGCCGCGGCAGGTAGGCGGCTTTCAGCTCCTTCGAGCCGAACAGGACGATGTGGTTGGTGCAGAGCGAGTTGTGGGCCCACATCGTGATGCCCACGGAGGCGTCCACGCGGTTGAGTTCCTCGACCGCGAGCGCGTAGGAGACGTAGTCGAGCCCTGCGCCGCCGTACTCCTCGGGCACGAGCGCGCCCAGGAGCCCGGTCTTGCCCAGGCTCCGCATGACCTCGCGCGGGAACTCGTGCGCCTCGTCGTACCGGTGAATGACCGGGGCGACTTCCGCGAGCGCCCAGTCGCGGGCCATCGCCCTGACGGCCTGCTGCTCGCGGGTCAGCTCAAAGTTCATGTGTTATTTATCCTCAACATGCTGGCGCATGTTGACCGTGGGCGAGATGGTCGCGGCGACCCGCCGCCTCCGAGCGTTGGTCGCATGATCCGCCTCATACCGTCGCCCTGATGTTGTCCCGGACGAAGCGGACGATGTCCTGCGTCGAGGTGCCTGGCGTGAAGAGCTCCTTGACGCCCATGGCCTTGAGCGCCTTGATGTCGTCGGCCGGGATGATCCCGCCGCCGAAGACGGCGATGTCCTCGGCGCCCTTCTCCCGCAAGAGCTCGAGCACCCTGGCGAACAGGTAATTGTGCGCGCCCGACAGCACCGAGAGTCCGACGGCGTCGGCGTCTTCCTGGACGGCCGTGGCGACGATCTGCTCCGGGGTCTGGTGGAGCCCCGTGTAGATGACCTCGAAGCCCGCGTCGCGAAGCGCCCGCGCCACGATCTTGGCGCCGCGGTCGTGCCCATCCAGCCCCGGCTTCGCGACCACGACGCGGATCTTGCGCTCGGCCATGCTCTGTCCTCGCTACCCGAGCAGCGCGCGGATGCTGTCCGCGGTGCCCACGAGCTCCTCCCGGTTGCCGGGCACGGGCTCCCAGTCGAAGCCCTTGCCGTCGTTGTCCCACCGGGGAATGAGGTGCAGGTGGAAGTGCGGCACGGACTGGAAGGCGGCCGCGCCGTTCGCCTGGAGCATGTTGAGCCCGTCGGGCTGGAGCGCCCGCCGGATCGCGCCCGCCACCTTCTGGCCGGTGGTGATGGCGGCGCGAAGGTCTGCCGGATCCGCATCGAACAGGGTGGCCGCGTGGGTCTTGGTGATGACCAGGCAGTGCCCGCGGGTGAGCGGATTGATGTCCATGAACGTGAGGGTTCGATCGTCCTCGTAGACCTTAGCCGACGGGATCTTCCCGTCGCGGATCATGCAGAATACGCAGTCCGCCATCGACTAGACCTCGACGGTCCACCCGTGCGTGTCAGGCCCCTTGGCGTACTGGATGCCCACGATTGCGTCGTAGAGCTTCTGCGTCGTCGGCCCGATCGTGCCGCCATTGATCACCATGCGCTGGCCAGTGTAGGCCAGCTCGCCCACGGGCGAGATGACGGCGGCGGTGCCCGTGCCGAAGACTTCCTCCAGCGTGCCCGCCTTGTGCGCGGCGACGACCTCGTCGATCGAGATCTGCCGCTCGCTGACCTCGGCGCCCCAGTCCCGCAGCAGGGTCAGCACGGAGTCCCGCGTGACGCCCGGCAGGATGGTCCCGCCGAGGGGAGGCGTGATCACCTCGCCCCCGATCTTGACCATGATGTTCATGGTCCCCACCTCGTCGATGTACTTGCGGTGCACGCCGTCGAGCCACAGCACCTGCGTGAAGCCCTCGTGCTTGGCCTCTTCACCTGCCATGAGGCTGGCGGCGTAGTTGGCGCCGGTCTTGGCGTCGCCGAGGCCGCCTTCGACGGCGCGCACGTACCGCTGTTCCACCCGGATCTTCACGGGCGCCATGCCCTCGGGATAGTAGGCCCCGACCGGCGAGAGGATCACGAAGTAGATGTACGACTTGGCCGGGCGCACGCCCAGGAACGCCTCGCTGGCGATGATGGTCGGTCGGACATAGAGGGAGGTACCGATCGTCCGGGGCACCCAGTCCCGCTCGAGGCCCACGAGCGTCACGAGCGAGCGCAGCGCGAGCTCGGGATCGAGCGGAGGGATGCACATCCGCCTGGCGGAATTGTTCATCCGCTCGACGTGTTTCTGGGGCCTGAAGAGCCGGACCTTGCCATCCACGCCGCGGAAGGCTTTCAGCCCGTCGAAGACGGCCTGGGCGTAGTGGAGCACGGCCGCCGCAGGATCGAGCGGCAACGGCCCGTATGGCTCCACGCGCGGGTCGTACCAGCCCTTCTCCTCCTGGAAATCGGCCACGAACATGTGGTCGGTGAAGATCGTGCCGAAGCCCAGCTCGGAGTCCGTGGGCTTCGGCTTGTGCGTCATTGCCTTGACGATCCGGATCGCGTCGGACATGATGCCGCTCCTTCTAGAAGATGATCGGTTCCCGGTAGAGGCCGAAGACCTGGCGGTAGACGTCCGAGACCTCGCCCAGCGAGACATAGTCCTTCACCGCGTCCACCAGCACGGGCATCACGTTCTGGCCGCTCCGGCACGCCTCGGCGAGCTGCTTGAGGCGCTTCTCGACCTTGGCCGCGTCGCGGGAAGCCTTGCGCGCCTTCACGCTGCCGATCTGCTCCCGCTCCATCGCCTCGTCGAGCTTGAGATACTCGACGGGCTTCTCGTCCGCCATGGCGTACTTGTTCACGCCCACCACGACCTTGTCCCCGCGATCGTCCATGAGCTGGTAGCGGTAGGCGGCGTCGGCGATCTCGTGCTGCGGGTAGCCGGTGTCGATCGCGCGGACGATGCCGCCCATCTCGTCGATCTTCCGGATATAGGCCATCGCCCCGGCCTCCATCTGGTCCGTCAGCGTCTCGAGGAAATACGAGCCCCCGAGCGGGTCGATCGTCAGCGCCGCGCCCGTCTCCTCGGCAATGATCTGCTGCGTCCGGAGCGCCACGGTCACCGCCTCTTCGGTCGGCAGCGCCAGCACCTCGTCGAACGAGTTGGTGTGCAGCGACTGGGCGCCGCCGAGGACCGCGGCCAGCGCCTGGATGGCGACTCGGGCCACGTTGTTGAGTGGCTGCTGCGCGGTGGCCGACACGCCGGCCGTCTGCGTGTGGGTCCGGAGCCGCATGGACTCGGCCTTCGTCGCCCCGAAGCGGTCCCGCATGACGGTGGCCCAGATGCGCCGCGCCGCGCGCAGCTTGGCGATCTCCTCGAAGAAGTCGTTGTGGATGTCGAAGAAGAACGACAAGCGCGGGGCGAAGTCGTCCACGTGGAGGCCGCGCTCGACGCAGGCCTGCACGTAGCCGAACCCGTCGGCGAGCGTGAAGGCCAGCTCCTGCACGGCGGTCGAGCCGGCCTCGCGGATGTGATAGCCCGAGATCGACACGGGGTTGAACCTCGGCACGTGTCGCGAGCAAAACTCGATGGTGTCGACCACGATGCGCACCGCCGACTCGGGCGGCGAGATCCACTCCTTCTGGGCGATGAACTCCTTGAGCATGTCGTTCTGCATGGTGCCGCCGATCGTGTCCCACGACACGCCCTGCTTGTCTGCCAGCGCCAGGTACATCGCGAGTGCCACCGAGGCGGTGCAGTTGATGGTCATCGACGTCGTGACCCTGTCCAGCGGGATGTCGCGGAACAGGGTCTCGAAGTCGGCCAGCGTCGAGACCGACACGCCCTCGCGCCCCACTTCGCCGCGCGCCCGTGGGTGGTCGGCGTCGTACCCCATGAGGGCCGGCATGTCGAAGGCGGTGCTGAGCCCCGTCTGCCCCTGTTCGAGGAGGTACTTGAAGCGGAGGTTGGTGTCCTCGGGGCGGCCGAAGCCCGCGAACATGCGCATGGTCCAGAGCTTGCCGCGGTACATGGAGGGGTAGGGGCCCCGCGTGTACGGGA
>WNGF01002567.1_pt1 | contig 25270 bp, 25 predicted proteins | sample 5400641 | NCBI WGS metagenome assembly WNGF01 (sample SAMN13153371, study PRJNA577476) | soil metagenome | isolation source: 80 cm soil or saprolite under grassland replicate 2 | place: USA:California | collected 2016-06-15 | reverse complement strand
ATCTCACCGCGGGCATCGCGCGTCAAGGAGAACTCCTCGGCGCTGTGCTGGTCCGACATCACCTCGATGCGGGGTGTAGTGCAACCTCCACACCAGGGGGACGGGTCTCGACGTTCTCGCGTTCAGCCTCGCGGGAGCAACCACCTCGCGCCCGCGCTCGGCCGGATCCCGCTCAACAAGCTCGAGGCGACGCACATCGACGCGATGCTGAACGCGCTACGTGGCCAGGTCTCGGACACCACGCGCCACCACATCCGCGCGGTCCTCTCCGTCGCCCTCGCCTACGCCGAGCGCAAGAACATGGTCCCGCGCAACGTCACGCGCCTGGCCGAGCCGATCATGATGCCGACCTACAAGGGCGTCTACCTCGATGTCGCGCAGGCAAATGCACTGCTCGACGCTGCGAAGGACCACCGCCTCGAGGCGATGTTCACGCTCGCGGTGTACCTCGGAATGCGCCAGGGTGAGCTCCTCGGCCTTATCTGGAAGAACGTCGACCTCGAACGCGGCACGATCCGCATCTTCTGCCAGCTGCAGGCCGAACCGGGCCGGCCGCGCGGAGAAACACTCGTCGTGAACGAGCGGCCGAAGTGGGGCTCCGACCGCACCATCGGGGTCCCACCGGAAACGAGCTTCGTGCTCGAGGCCCTGCGAGCGCACAGCGCCAGCGCCAACGGCTCGAGCGCATCGCCGCCAGCGCCGGCTGGTCAGCGACGATGCCGCTCAAGACCGGGCGCGGCATCACGCTCGTCGACAACGACCTCGTCTTCACGACTCGGAGCGGCCGCCCGCTCTCAGGCTCCTACATCGACGAGGGCCCCTTCCGCGCGGTCTGCCGCAGGGCGGGCATCGCCTACAGCACGCGCGAGCGGAAAGGCCTGCGGTTCCACGACCTGCGTCACTCCGCGGCGACGATCCTGCTCGCCGCCGGCGTCCCTGAGCGCGTGGTCATGGAGATCCTTGGTCACTCGACGCTCGCGATGGTCAAGCGGTACCAGCACGTCCTCCCCGGCCTGACGGTCGCCGCGGCCGAGCGGATGAACCGCGTAATGGGACGTTAGCCCGGGTGACAGAACCCAGTGGATCTTCTCGCCGGCGCGGTCGTAGGCATTTCGCGATCCAATCATCCGACGTGCGGTAGGCCACAATTAGCACGTGCCGACGCGTCTCTCTCCTGCCCTGACCGTCCACGACGCCGCGGCCGCGGCCGAGTTCTACAGCTCGGCGTTTGGAGCGGTCGAGCATTCGCGACAGCGGACGCCGACTGGCCAGTTGGTCATCCAGATATCGATCGATGGCAACGATCTGCTGGTGGTCGACGAGAATCCGGCGGCGCTCAATGTGAGTCCGACGATGCTGGGAGGGACGAGCGTGCGGCTGAGTCTCATCGTGGAGGACCCGGACGCGGTCGCCGATCGAGCGATAGCGGCTGGGGCGAAGGAGGTATTTCCGATGGCGGACCAGCCCTACGGCCTGCGCCAGGGGCGCGTGCAGGATCCGTTCGGGCACCACTGGTTGATCGGGAAGCCGCTGACCTAGGAATCCCCAGCGGCGCTGTTTGACGACGTCCTCAAATCGCTAACTCGTCCCGGTTCGTCCCGTTTCATCCCGACCCGGTGGCTGTACGTTGGCTGTACGGAGACCGCGCTCATCCGCGCGAGCGACCGCGAAACGCGCGAATTCCCGAACAAAATGCGGAGGGGGTGGGATTCGAACCCACGGAGAGCTTGCGCCCTCAGCGGTTTTCAAGACCGCCGCATTCGGCCGCTCTGCCACCCCTCCGGAGCAATAACGATAGGGCTGTCGTGAGTGTTCTCAGGGGACCTTTCTGATGCCAATAGTCCGCTAAGCCGATCACCGATTTCAGTAAGCCGGGTGGCTAGTCTGGCCAGCCACGCGGCTCCACGCAGCTGGATGCGTCACGTTCGTCGATACCGGTGGAGCGACCGAGAGCGGAATCTGAAGGGCTACGATCGGCTGGCGACAGCGCCAGGTGGTGCACTGATCGCTGCCGAGACGCCCCACTCGACCAATCAGTATCCGGCGCAAGTGACACCTCTCTTCCCTCTCTTTCCGAGCAGGTCATCTTCTGGGCAGTCCTCGTTCTCTCGCTCGGCTGTGTTGGGTTTTCGGCCGCGAGGCATAGCATTTGGCTGGCGGCGTGATACCGGACGACCTGATGCCCAGGCGAACGAAATCGCACGCGCCGGTCTCGTATCGCGGGTGCGGCGGTCGCTCGGCCCTCGTCACAGGCCGGGAGCAGGAGGCCGACCACCCCACGCACGACCGGCTCGAGGCTCGAGTTCGACGAGGCGCGGATACGCCAATGACGGCCGGGCGTGGAGTAGATTCTCGAAGCGGGAGGTTCAACGCCATGGCAAGCTACGAGTTTGAGTGTCACGCGTGTAGCGAGCGCTTCCAGGTCACTGTGCCGATGAGCGAGCACGAGAAGCTGAAGGCCAACCCGCCGATCTGCCCGAAGTGCGCCAGCCATGACACTCGCCAGTTGGTCTCGCTGTTCAGCTCCAAGCCGGCGAGTAGTTACTGAGTCTCGCGGCGGTTGGCGCCACTGAGCGCCGAGCCCCGGGAGCCCTCGGCGGAGTCACGATCACGTCATGGGCTCGATCCACGCTCGCGCCACGCCCGCGCGGGGACCGTTGACGCGTTTGGTGTGAGACGATGGGGACGTACGGCTCTCGGAGGGCAGGCGTAATGGGAGCGTTGAATCGGCTCACGCCGGAAGAAACGCATGTCATCGTGGACAAGGGAACGGAACGCGCGTTTACCGGCGAGTACGACGACTTCTTCGTCGAGGGCATCTACGTCTGTCGTCGCTGCAACGCCCCGCTGTACGTTTCGGATGCGAAGTTTCACTCCGGCTGCGGTTGGCCGTCGTTCGATCAGGAAATCGAAGGCGCCGTCCGGCGGGTACCGGATCCGGATGGGAGTCGCGTCGAAATTGAATGCGCCATCTGCGCCGGCCATCTCGGCCACGTGTTTGTCGGTGAGGGGTTCACGGCCAAGAACACGCGGCACTGCGTGAACTCGATCTCCCTCAAGTTCGTCCCAAAGGGATAGGGCCCCCGTCAGTCCTGTCGCTGCGTCCGCTGCGGCAGTCCACCATCTCGGCGCCCTTGCCCCTGATGCCATGGCGCTGACGCCAACGTTCACGCCAACGCCACCACCGGAGGTCAGTCGACGGCGGCAGGACTCACGGCGTCGAGGATGACAGCCACGACATCGTTCGCGGGAATACTCGTGTCTACTTCCAACGATGCCGATTTCCTGAGCAGCGGCTCAACGGTCTGGATCAACTGCATGACGTTCGCGACCTCGTCCGCGCTCTTGCCGTACGGGTTCGTTGTCCGGGTCGCCAATCGCTCGAGGATCAATTCGGCGGGTGCCGTCAGCAGGACGACGTGGTCGAACTGGGACCGAAACTTCGTCCAGTTTCTGACGGTTCCGGCGATGAACAGCACATCCGTGTCCTCGGTCGATAGCAGCTCTTGAACGAGATCCTCACGCCACATCCACTCGCCCTCCGCGCTTGAGTACATGTGCGAAGGATCCGACACAGGCATCCATTCGGATAACCCATCGTCGGCATCGATGGCCTTATAGCCGCGTTCGGCGAGCATGCGGATCACCGTGGATTTCCCAGTTCCCGACATGCCGGTGATGAGTACGCGCTTCACGCCGAAACTATGGCACAGCAGTGATCGATGCCCTCAGGTGCGGGGACATGCGAAGTGCGCGGCTCGCAGGCAAGAGCGACCGAATACCATCGGGTCCACGATCCCAAGACGAGGAGGTGCCGCCATACGCCAGCCTGATCGCGACACCTTCGACGCACCGTCCTTTCGAGCGCACCTCTAAGCGCCGGCGCGGATATCCCAGCGAGACGCGCGTCAAGCGCGGCGATCGCACGGTCCACGGCGACAAAGAGCTGCACGAGAAGCTGGGCCGGCGCGACCCATGCCCCTGCGGCAGCGGGCTCCGCTTTCAACGCGTGCTGCATGCGCCGAGGTCGGTTTTTGACGGAGTGCTCCGCGACGAATACCGGCGCGACTAGCGTCGAGGCTCGCGCCCTCTCGGCCGGAAGGCCGGGAGGCCGAGCCCCGAGCTGGCTCGCGTCCGGCTTCAACTGGACGGGCAAGGCCCTTGCGACCTAGGCGAGCCGGGCGGCCCGGAGCGCGAGGTAGCGCTGCTCCGGAATGCTCGCGCTCATCATCGCGGCTCGCTGGTAACACGCGCGCGCGGCGGCCACGTCTCCGGCGAGCTCCAGCAGGTGTCCCCGCACCGCGTCGAGGCGATGCGTGCGCGCCATGCGCTCGTCACCATCAAGGGTGCCGAGCAGCGCGAGCCCGGCACGTGGCCCGTCCACCATGGCGACCGCGACGGCCCGGTTCAACGTGACCACGGGCCCGGGGGAAACGCGTTCGAGCATCTCGTAGAGCGAGACGATCTGCCGCCAATCGGTGTCGGCCGCGGTGGCCGCCTCATCGTGCACGGCCGCGATCGCCGCCTGCAGCTGATAGGGCCCGACCGCGGTCGAGCCCAGGGTCCGCGTCAACAGCCCGATGCCCTCCGCGATCTGCTCCCCGTTCCAGAGCTCCCGCCGCTGGTCCGCGAGCGGGACCGGCAATCCATCTGGGCCCATCCGCGCGGCCCGGCGAGCGTCGGTCAGCAGCATGAGGGCGAGCAGCCCCGCGACCTCGCCCTCGTCGGGCAGGAGCTGCTGAAGGAGGCGGACGAGCCGGATCGCCTCGTTCGTCAGGTCGGTCCGATGCAGCGCCGGCCCGGAGCTCGTCGTGTAGCCCTCATTGAAGACGAGGTAGAGCACGTGCAGGACCACCCGGAGGCGCTCCGCCCATTCGGGTGCGGCGGGCAGCTCGAACCGAGCGCCGGTCTCCTTGATGCGCTCCTTCGCGCGGCTGATGCGCTGCGCCATCGTCGCTTCGGGCACGAGGAAGGCGCTCGCGATCTCCGAGGTCGTGAGCCCGCCGACCGCGCGCAGCGTCAGGGCCAGCTGCGACGGCGCAGAGAGGGACGGGTGGCAGCACAGGAACAAGAGCGTGAGCGTGTCATCTTCGTCCGGGGCCGGCTCGTGGACGATGGGCCGTTCAAGGACCGCGACGGTCTCTTCGCGCCGGCGCCGCGCGCTTTCGCTGCGCCACTCGTCCACCAGTCGTCGGGAGGCGACGGTCATGAGCCACGATCTCGGATCATCCGGAATGCCGTCCCCCGGCCATTGGAGCGATGCGGCGAGCAGCGCCTCCTGCACGGCGTCCTCACAGGCATCGAACTGGCCGTACCGTCGTACGAGCAAGCCGAGGACCTGCGGCGCGAAGTCGCGCAGCAGGTCCTCGATACGGCGCTCCGTGCTCACACCTCCGGCGGCGCGTCCATGATCTGGCGCAGCTCGATCGGATGCTTGATGTAGTCGACGACCCGCGAGGCGATCTCGATGGCGCGCGCTTCGTTCTCGACGTCGAGGACCCAGTAGCCCACGAGCGCTTCCTTCGCTTCGGCGAATGGCCCGTCGGTCGGGATGGACTTGCCGTTCGTGAACCTGACGGTCTTGGCCTGATTCGGCCAGGCCAGACCCTGCGCGTCGACGAGCTCGCCCGACTTCCTGAGGTCATCGTCGAGCCGGTGCATGAACTGGATCATCTCGGTGATCCATTCCTTCGACACCGTCCCCTCGGCGAAGCCATCGACCGGTCCGAACGTCTGCATGAAGTACTTCATCTCGCGCCCTCCTTCGTTCCGGCACCCGTCACGGGGTGCTCTCACCATTGGGTCGGAGCGGCCGGGCCGTTCTCGACATGCCGCGGGCAAGACCGTAGAAGATGGGCGAGGAGCGCGACCAGCCCCCGCGGTCTGACCGGATAACGGCGCAATTCGACCTCGGCGGTCCTACGCTCGGGCGCGAATGGGAAGGGTCACGGCCCCTCGGGCTCGCGTCGGCACCCGCCTGCCCCCGATCGTGTGGCTCGCCCTCGTCGCCAGCGCCTACGTCGTCGCGGGCAAGCTCGGCCTCTCGCTCGCGTTCGTCAACGCGAACGCGACGGCTGTCTGGCCGCCGACCGGGATCGCGCTCGCCGCCCTCCTCCTCCTCGGATACGGCATGTGGCCCGGCATCCTGCTCGGTGCCTTCCTGGTCAACCTGACCACGACGGGCGACGCGCTGTCGTCCATCGGCATCGCGGCGGGGAACACGCTCGAGGCGCTCGTCGCCGCGCGGCTCGTCATCGCGTTCGCCGGCGGGCCCGGCGCGTTCGAGCGACCACAGGACGTGTTCAGGTTCACCTTTCTCGCCGCACTGCTCAGCACGATCCTGTCGGCCACGATCGGCGTGCTCAGCCTGTCCCTGACCGGGCACGCGAGCTGGTCCGACTTCGCGCCGATCTGGTTCACCTGGTGGCTCGGAGACGCGAGCGGCGCGCTCATCATCGCCCCACTGCTCGTGCTCTGGGCCATTCATCCGCCCCGGCGCTGGGACGGCATGCGCGGCGCGGAGCGGCTGCTGCTCCTGGGCGTCGTCGCCGTCACCGGCCTCGTCCTCTTCGCCGGTCTCCAGCGGCTATCGCTCGAGCGCTATCCCGTGCCGTTCCTGGCGTTCCCATCGCTCGTCTGGATCGCGTTCCGCTTCGGACCCCGCGAATCGGCGACGTCGGTGTTCGTCCTCTCGAGCATCGCCGTCTGGGGCACGGTCCGCGGCCTTGGACCGTTCGCGCGACCCGATCCCAACGAATCGCTCCTGCTGCTGCAGGGGTTCCTGGCGGTCGCGTCGGTGGTGTCGTTGGCGCTCGCCGCGGCCGTGCTCGATCGGCAACGGGCCGAGGCCGCGAGCCGGATGACCGAGCGACGGCTGCGACGCGCAGCGGAGGACGCCGCGCGGCTGCGCGAAGAGTTCCTATCCGTCGCGACGCACGAGCTGCGCACGCCCGTCACCAGCCTCAGCGGCTACGCGCAGCTGGCGCTCCGCGCGGTCGATCACCGGCGAGAGGACCGCCTCCGGCCGGCGCTCGCGCATATCGTGCGGCAATCCGAACGGCTGGCGACGCTCATCGGCCAGCTGCTCGATGCCTCGCGGATACAGGGTGGCGGACTCGCGATCGAGCCGCGCCCGACGGACCTGTCCGCGCTCACGACGAGCGCCGTCGACGCGGCCAAGCAGACCACCGAGGCGCATCACTGGGCGGTCGAGATCGGGCCCGGTGTCTTCGCCGCTGTCGATCCGGTGCGGTGGGAGCAGGTGCTCGAGAACCTGCTCACCAATGCGATCCGGTACAGCCCCAACGGCACGACCATCGCGGTCGAGCTCGACACGGCCGGTCCCGAGGTGCGGTTGCGAGTGAGCGATGAAGGGCCGGGCATCGCGCCCGAGCACGCGAGCCGGATCTTCGAACGGTTCTATCGCGCGCACGAGGAACAGGGGCTGGGCGGGCTCGGGCTGGGCCTGTACATCACCCGAGAGATCGTCGACCGGCACGGCGGACGGATCGATGTGTCCTCCACGCCGGGATCCGGCACGACGTTCACGGTCACGCTGCCATCGGTCACGATCCCCATAGCGCGTCCCCCCGAGCCCCCTGCGCCACGTGATGCTCGCGATCGGAAGGCCATCATCGGACGCGTGCTCGTGGTCGACGACGACGCCGACATCCGCGCGCTGGCGGCGGAGCTGCTGCGTGAGGTCGGCATCGACGCCGACACGGCCGAGAGTGCCGCCGCGGGCCTCGAGACCGCGGCACGCCGACCGCCGGACCTCGTCATCCTCGACAAGCTCATGCCCGGGATGGGCGGGACCGAGTTCGCGGCCGCGTATCGCCGGACCGTATCGCCCGCGCCGATCGTGGCCTTCTGCGCCGCGCGCGACGCTGCGGACTGGGCCACCGCGATCGGCGCGGTCGGACATATCCAGAAGCCCTTCGACGTCGAGGACTTCAAGCGCATCGTGATCGACGAGTTGTCGCGCCAACGATCGCCGCTGGCCGAGCCGGGCTGAGTCCCAGGCGTCAGAGAGAGGCGTCGATCCGCGCTTCGAGCTTTGACGCGATCAGTCGACGAGCAGGATGGACGCGGCGCGCTCGCGATCCTCGTCGAGCCAGGTCGGATCATCGGAGAGCTTCACCGCGTCGATCACGATCCGGCCGTCGACGAGGCTGCGCCGGCCATCGGTCTCGCGTTCAGCCACGATCCGGCCCTGCGCGTCGAGCCGGCAGCGGACGAGGTCCCCGCCGGCGAGACGGAAGGTCCCGAGGTCGATCACTGCGCGCACCCTACCGCGACGCCGGCGATCGTCGACCATGTTTCTGCCTGCCCGTCATCGTCGATACAAAGAACGCGATCGCGGATCGGGTGCGCGGAGCGAGTCAGGCGGAGCCGCGGTCGCCCTTCGGCTCGAACTTCGCCGCGCCGGTGAACGACGTGCGGTTGGGCACCTGGTCCACCTTGGTCACGCGATAGAAGACCGGTGCGCCGTTCTGGCGGGTCAGCCTGAGCAGCGAGCCGACCTGGACCGCACCCGAGTTCACGGTGCGGTTCGCGAGCGGACCGCCGCTCAGCCGGATCGTCGTCTCGACCATCACGGTCCCCACTGTAGGGGTCAGCGCGCGGTCACGCGAACAGCGCGATCGCCGGCTCCCCGAGGGGGCCGGCGATCGCACCGTCGCGAGGGCGTTGTCCGGGTTTAGTAGCGCGGGGCCGGACGCCGGGTCTCGAAGCAGCTGCTGCAGTAGACCGGCTTGTCACCACGCGGCTGGAACGGCACACGAGCCTCCTGGCCGCAGGCCGAGCACGTCGCGGTGAAGAACTCGCGCGTGCCACCGTAGCCGCCGCCACCGCCGCCCGACCGGGCGTTGTAGCCGCCGCCACCGCCCGAGGCGCGGCGCGCGCTGCGGCAGTCGCCGCATCGGCCCGGCTGGTTGGTGAGACCGCGCTGCTGGTAGAACTCCTGCTCTCCGGCGGTGAACGCGAACGTGTTCCCGCAGTCCTTGCAGGTAAGGGTGATGTCGCTGAAGCTCATTGCTGGCTTCTCCTTCTAGCTGGCCGCATCCCGACCTCACCGACTCGGATCTGAAGGAGAAGAACCCCTAGAAACCAAATGGGATCGAACCTTGTGCGATACCGCTGTCCACAGCCTAGCACAGGCCGCGGGCGCGCGCGATGCAAGAGCGACAGCGATGTCGCGGATCGAGGCCGTACACGTCTCGCGGCGTACCGCCCGGCTCGCCGGTGCGGCATTGCTCGCCTACGGCGTCGTCGGGCTGATCCTGACGGCGCTGACACTGTCGCTCAGCGGACCGCTCGTGGCGCGCGCCTCACTCGCCGCCGACTCGGCCGGCGACTCGCTCGCCGCCGCGGCGAAGGCCCTGGACCAGACCACGACCGCCTTCGATGGCTTCGGCCACAGCCTCGACGACGCACGAGGCTCTTCCCAACACGCCGCGCAGCTCATGCGCGATGCCTCCGGCACGACCGCACAGCTCGCCGACGGCATGTCGATCTCGGTCTTCGGTGCCCAGCCATTTCTCTCGCTCGCCCAGAGCTTCCGGCGCAACAGCGACGAGCTGCGCCAGGTCTCCGAGGACATGACGAAGCTCAGCAACACGCTCGGTCAGAACCAGCAGGACGTCGCCGCGGTGCGGACGAGCATCGGGCAGCTGCGCGATCGCGTGAACGCGCTCGCACGTGATGCCGCGGCACGGCCGGGGGATCCGAGCGTCGGGCCGAGCCTCGCGATCGCGGTCTACGGGATCGCCATCTGGCTGGGCGTGCTCGCGCTCGCCGCGATGGGGACCGGGATCGCCCTGCTCCGCGCGGGATCCTGACCGACAGGCATCACCGCAACGACGACCACCCGACCGCAAGCAGCCCGAGACGAACGACCGCGACCAGCGGTGGGATCGGTAGGCCGAGCAGCACGACGAACACCTCGGCCGACCAGCATGCGGGCGGGATGCTACCGGGTCGGTAGCCGCTACTCGGGCGAGAGCTCGCCCGGCACGATCCGCTCGCGGCCGTGCAGGTACGGGCGCAGCACCGTCGGGATCGCGAGCGAGCCATCGGCCTGCTGGTAGTTCTCGAGGATCGCGATCATGAGCCGGGGCAGCGCGACCCCTGACGCGTTGAGGATGTGCGGATGCTCAGGCCTCCCCTTCGGCCCGCGCCTGAAGCGGATGTTCGCCCGTTCGGCCTGGAGCGAGCCGCCGTCGCTGCACGACGACACCTCGAGCCACTCCCCCGCGACCGGCCCCCACGCCTGCACGTCGTAGCCCTTCTTCGCCACGAAGCCGAGGTCACCCGTGCATCGCTCCGTGATCTGGACCGGTAGCTCGAGGCGCTCGACGATCAGCGCCGCGCGGCGCGTCAGCTCGTCGAGCTCCCGGCGGGAGTCCTCGGGCGCACAGAGCACGACCATCTCGACCTTGTCGAACTCGTGCCCGCGCTTGATCCCGCGGACATCGCGTCCCGCGCTCATGTGCTCGCGCCGGAAACATGCGGTGTACGCGACGTAGCGGAGGGGCAGCCGCTCGAACGGGATCGTCTCCTCGCGGTGGAGCGAGACGAGCTGGGGCTCGGCCGTCGGGATGAGCCAGATGTCGTCGTCCTCGTCTCGATACAGGTTCTCGTCGAAGTGCGGCAGATGCGCGCTCGCGACGAGGGTCTCGCGGCGGGTGACGAACGGCGGATAGATCTCGGTGAACCCGTCGGCGACGTGCACGTCGAGCATCCAGGTGATGAGCGCGCGCTGCAGCGCGGCGCCGGGACCGCGGAGGACGTAGAAGCGCGAGCCCGAGAGCTTCGTCCCGCGCGGGATGTCCAGGATGCCGAGGCGTTCGCCCAGCTCCCAGTGCGGTAGCGCCGGGAAGTCCGGGATCCGCTTCGCGTCCTCGCGAACGACCACGTTGTCGTCCTCGCCCTTCCCGAACGGCACATCCTCGTCGACGACGTTCGGGATCCACAGGACGTGCCGCTGCAGCTCCTCGTCGAGCGCGCCGAGCTCCTGCTCGATGACGGCGATCCGGTCGCCGACCTCGCGCATGCGCGTCTTCACTTCATCGGACGGCGGACCGCCGCGGCTCGCCTTGTTCCGTTCCGCGCGAAGCGACTCGGCTTCCGAGCGAAGCGCCTTCGCCTTCGCGTCGAGCTCGATGATCCGATCGACCGGCGCGTCCGACCCGCGAGCCCGCAGCGTGGCGCGCACGAGCTCCGGATCCTCGCGGATGCGTTCGAGAGGGCGCATCGGCGCACAGTATCGGGTCGGCCCACGTACGATGCCGCGCGTGCCGCCGGAGATCAGCGAGGTCGTCCTCGTCGCCTTCGAGGGGCCGGACCGCTATTCGTTCGTCGGTGGGCTCGCGACGCGCATGAACGATCTTGCCGAGGCGCTCATCGCGCGCGGGCGGCGGGTCCGCCACCTCTTCGTCGGTGATCCGGCGCTCCCCGCGACCGAGGAGCGACGGGACGGCAGGCTCCTCCTCGAGCGCTGGAGCCAATGGATCTCGCGGTACCACCCGAAGGACGTGTACGACGGCGAGGACGGGAAGTGGCGTGACTTCTCGGTGACCGTTCCGCCCCACCTCCTCGAGCAGGTCATCGTGCCGGCGGCCCGCGCGGGCACACGGGCGGTCCTGCTGTTCGAGGACTGGCAGACCGCCGACGCGGCGATCGCCACGGCGGCGCTCGCGGATCGGGCCGGCCTGCGGGCGGCCGCGACGATCTTCTGGAATGCGAACAACACGTACGGCTTCGGCGCGATCGATTTCGCGCTGCTCGAACGCGCCGCGACGATCACGACGATCTCGCGCTTCATGCGTGCGGAGCTGGCCAAGGAGGACGTGGAGGCCGAGATCGTGCCGAACGGCATCGCCGAGCGCTTCACGGCGGCCGTGCCTCCGACCGACGCGCGGACGCTGCGGACCGCGCTCGCCGGCCGGCCCAGCCTGGTCAAGGTCGCGCGCTTCGATCGCGACAAGCGCTGGCTCTGGGCGATCGACGCGATCGCCCACCTGCGCGACATGGGCACGAGGCCGCGGTTCGTGATGCGCGGGAGCCGCAGTGACTACGCCGACCGGATCGGCGAGCGGATCCGCGAGCGCGGGCTGAGCGTCGAGCGGGTCGTCCTCCCGGCCGAGGCGACACCGCGTGATCTCGGCGCAGCGCTGCACGCGGTCGAGGCTGACGTCGCGTTCCTCGACTTTTTCGTGAGCGAGCGATCGCTCCGCGCGCTCTACGCGGGCGCCGATGGAGTGCTCGCGAACTCGGAGAAGGAGCCGTTCGGGCTCGTCGGGCTCGAGGTGATGGGCGCCGGCGGCATCGCGTTCGTGGGCCTCACCGGCGAGGACTACGCCGTGCCGTACGGGAACGCGATCGTGGTCCAGTCCGACGACCCGCGGGAGCTCGCGACGCACCTCATCGCGCTCGGCTCGCGGCCCGAGCTCGTTGCGCGGATCCGCTCAGATGGCCGCGCGACCGCGAAGCGCTACGCGTGGCCGCGGATCCTCGACGCGATGGAGGCGAGCTGGGAGACGGCCGCGACCCTCGGCTGACCGTGCGACGATCGTCGCGGCTTCGCGATCAGAGCCGCTCGTAGATGCCGTAGGCGAGCGCCCGGCGGATGACGATCGGTCGGTCGGGCTCGCGCGCCAGGCGCGCACGCGCGCCGGGTCCGTAGCGACCGATCCGCAGCGATGTCTCGACGAACTCGTCGAGCGCGGCGAGATCGGGCATCGTGAAGCGATACCAGAAGTGCCCGGAGCGGATCGGCCGGATCAGCCCGGCACGCACGAAGCGTGAGACGGCCCGATCGCTCGCGGCGTTGTCGCCGACCGCGATCGGTCGCTCGACCAGCCCGCCGAGATCGGCGCGGCCGCGCAGCAGCCGCGGTTGATGAGTGGAATCCGGGCGCAGGTCGATCAGCGTTCCGCCCGGCCGGATCGCCCGATGGGCCGCGCGGAGGGCATCGACCATGCCCGATCGGCGCACTCATCAGAGGGACCAAGAGAAGATCGCGGTGTCGAAACGCTCGCGCCCGACGCCCGGCCGCTGAGCCGGTGCGACCCGGAACCGGACGTGATCGAGGCCGCGCTCGCGGAACGCGCGCCTGGCGCGCGCGATCGCCTCCGCGTCGGGATCGATGGCCACGACCTCGCGCGCGAGCGAGGCGATCACGAGCGTCATCCGGCCGTCGCCCGCGCCGATGTCGAGGACCGCGCGACCCTGGAAGAACCGCGCCGCGCGCATCCCGCGGACCTCCATGTCGTCGCCGGGACGGACCGTGCTCGCGCACCCGGTGCGTCCGAAGACGCTCATGTCAGTAGCCGCCGCGCTTTCCGGGCAGCATCGTGCCGCCCTCACCGGCCACGGCCGCCGCCCGGGCCGGTTCGATGAGCGGCGTGCGCAGCTCGTCGGGTGGCTCCGCCCCCGCGTACCACCAGATGACCTCGCAGTTCGCGCGGAACAGGCCGTCGAAGACGCGATCCTCGGGGCTCGAGTTGCGGCTGGAGTACCACCAGAACCAGTCGCTCCCCTCCGCGACCATCATCGGCTGCCGCACGCTCACCGGCATCTGCCGCAGCGAGCCCCATTGCTCCTGGGCGAAGCGCCGCGTCCGCTCCAGCGCGTGCCAGGCCCGCTGATGCGTCTCCTCGCCGATCCAGACGCGCAGGTTCGCGTCGATCCAGGACCCGGTGTGGAGCGACGGGAGCGTCGCGTTCGCCGGGTGCGCGTCGAGGAACTCGGAGACCCGGACCGTCTCGAAGCGCTCATCGGCCTGGAGCGTGCCATAGAGGTAGCGAAGGAAGTCATTGCCGTTGTTCGGGTACGCCTCCCAGGCGTTCTCGCCGTCCAGGATGATCGCCGCGATGTACGGGCCGCCGTCATCGGGCAGCCGCTCGCGGGCCCGTTCGAGCTTCCACACGAGGTCCCCCACCGCGTCCTGCGGGCTCATGGATCCGTACGCGAAGCCGATCCGGTCGGAGAGCTCGCGATCCCGGAAGATCGCGGTGACCCCGTTCGTGAGGCGATACGGACGGTAGAGCAGCGCCGGCTCGAGGAGGGCGCCGATCTCGTCACGCTCGAACGTGATGCCGGCGGATCGGGCGAGCACGCCCTCGTCGGATGCGAACCACTCGAGGCCTGCCTGGGCGATGACGTCGGCGGTCTCCGGGGAGACCGCTCCCTCCGAAGGCCAGATCCCCCGGGGCTTCACGCTGAACGTGCGCTGATGCGAGGTCGTCGCCTCCTCGAGCTGGTAGAGGGCGTCGTCCCGATAGGCGAATGGCGGATCCGGCAGCAGGGCGTGCGGATCCGCTCGCCGGGCCGAGGCGCTGTCGATGAGGAGCGGCAGGATCGGGTGGTAGTACGGGGTCGTCAGCACCTCGACCCGGCCCTCGCGCTCGAGGCTGCGATAGAGATGTGGCGCGCCGGAGGCCATGAAGCGCTGCCGGCCGATGACATAGCGGACATCTTCGCGCGTGAAGCGCCGTCCGCGGTCACGCAGGTCGCGCAGCCGCTCGTCCGACTCGATCTCGTTCGGGTCGATCCAGGCGAGGTTGAACCAGAGCGCGAGGTCGACGAAGTAGTCGTCGGACAGCAGCTCCGCGCGGTCACGCGCGGCCATCGCGAGCTGCAGCAGCCGCCGATACTCCTCGTACTGGGCGATGACGTTGCCGTGGTGGATGGAGAAGAAGCGCGAGAGCACGTGCGCGCGTTCTTCGGGGCTGAGCGTCCCCTCGACCATGCGCATCGTGACGCGGGTGTCCTCGTCGTCCGCTCCCCGCGCGTAGTCCTCGAGCTGATCGCGGAGCGAGGGGACCATCGTGAAGCTCACCTTCACCCGAGGGAACTCGTTCAGCAGCCGCGCCATGTGCAGATAATCCTTCGACGCGTGCAGCCGCACCCACGGCAGCACGAACTCGCTCGTCTGCGGATGCTTGTAATACGGCTGGTGCATGTGCCAGATGATCGCGATCGCGAGCTTGCCGTTCATGCGGCCCGGGCGGCCTCCTCGAGTCGTTTCGCGACGAAGTCCTGATCGAGCGTGACGAGGAGCCACGCCGCACGCGGTCCGTTCGGCTTGCCGAAGATCGATAGATAGATCGACTCGAACGCCGCCTTGCTCACGCGCCCGTCCGGGTTCGTCAGGCCCAGATCCTTCGCGATCTCGTAGAGCCGCTCCTGCATCGCCTCCGGATCGGCGGTACGACCGATCTCGTCGCGGGCGCGCTCGAGGAATGCCCGCTGCGGATCGCTGAGCGCCGCCGTCGCGGGGGGCAGGGTCGTCGAAACCGAGTGGCGCGCCTCATCCGGCGCCCAGCGCTCGAGCCAGACCCGGGCCAGCGCGATGCGGCGCTCGAGGTCGCGCGCCTCGGCGTCCGTGAGCGGCGACTTCTTGCGCTTCGCCGCCTCCGCGACGGGATCGATGCTCGGGATCTGGAGCCAGTCCGCGATCAACGAAAGGCGCACCCGGTGGACGATCGGCGCGACCGGTTCGGCGATCTGTGACAGGCGCCAGACCTTGGCGAGATCGGATCCCGGGTCCGCGAGGTAGGCGTCGGCGCAGCGGTCGTATTCGTCCACGAGCCGCGGCAGGCTCATCCCGGCCGGATCGAACTCGATCGCGCGCTTCGGGTGCGTGCGCAGCATGAGGAAGCGGACGAGCTCGCCGGGATAGATGTCGACGAGCTCGACGGCGGAGGCCCCGATGCCCTTCGAGGTCGACATCTTCCGGCCGCCGATGGTCACGAACTCGTGGACCAGGCCGGCGGGCGGCTCCTTCTTCCAGATCGCGCGGTACAGCTCGTTCGAGCGCTCCCGGGAACCGCCGCTGGTCAGCAGGTCCTTGCCGCCCTCCTCGTACGTGACCGCGAAGTGGTCCCACATCGCGCACCACTGAAGGTTCCATGGCAGCTTCGCGTTGCCGCCGAAAGGCGAGATCCGGCCGCGGTGGCCGCAGCCGGTCGCCCATGGCACATAGTCCGGACGGCATTCATAGGCGACGGTCGCACCGTCGTAGTCGGTCGCGTGGGTCGTGCCGATCCGACCGCAGTTCTCGCAGATCACCCACACCGGCATCCAGCGCTCGTCCTTCCGAACGTTCGACACCTCGGCGTAGATCCGGCGAACGACGTCGGCGTGCCGCAGGACGAGGTCGATCTGGCGATCGAGCTTGCCCTGACGGTAGAGATCGCGCAGCCAGTGGAGCTCCTCGGGGTGGATCCCGATGCGGTCGAACGTCGCGAGGAACCGACCGGCGTGGTAGCGCGCGAAGTCGCTCGCCACGGCGGGATCGGGCGACGGGATGTTCGCGAACGGCTTCCCCATGTGCTCGGCGAAGCCGGCCTGCTCGCGCATCGTCTGCGAGTCCATCGGGTCGTAGTCGTCGATCGTGAACACGTACCGCACCGCGAGGCCGTGCTCGCGGAAGGCGCGGTACAGAGCATCGGTGATCACCGGGCCGCGGAGCCCGGAGATCGGGACCGGCCCCGACGGGGTCTTCGAGTCGCGGATGACGTGCGGCACGCCGGCCGGGAGCGAGCGCGCGACCGCGTCCGCCCAGAAGAGCTCGCGATCGGTCGGCTGAGACACTCAGCGGATCGCGAGGATCTTGAGCTCCACCTCGCCGCGCGGGACCGAGGCCCGCACCAGATCACCCTTCTTGTGACCGATGAGCGCCTTGCCGATCGGCGACTCGTTGCTGATGCGGCCCTCGGCGGGCGCCGCCTCCGCCGAGCCGACGATGACGTACTGCTCCTTGTCGCCGTTCGCCTCGATCGTGACCTGGCTCCCGATCTCGACGATGTCGTGATGATCGCGCTCGTCGATGACGACGGCGTTCTTCACCATCTGCTCCACTGTGAGGATGCGGCCCTCGAGGAAGGCCTGATCGTTCTTCGCCTGCTCCAGCTCGGCGTTCTCGGAGTAATCCCCGAATTCCATCGCGGCGTGGATGCGGTCGGCGACCTCCTGTCGCTTGACCGTGCGAAGCTCCTCGAGCTCGGCCTCCAGCTTCTTGAGGCCCTCCGCGGAGATCGGGACCGGCCGATCGGGATTCATTCGAGTCCCTCCGAAAGCGCGTAGCGGCGAAAAAAAGAACACTGAAGGCCGCCTTGGCCCTCAGCGCCCCGCCGCGTACGGTGGATGTGTGCGGGAATCATACACCGTCGGCGCGCCGCTCCTGCGCCACTACCGGTCGACGGCGCGAGACCTCCCATGGCGCCGGACGCGCGATCCGTACGCGATCCTCGTCTCCGAAGTGATGCTCCAGCAGACCCAGGCCGCCCGCGTCGTTCCTGCTTACCGGCGCTTCCTGGCGCGCTTCCCGAGCCTCCGCACGCTCGCCGCGGCGCCGCTTGGTGCGGTCCTCCGGGAATGGTCGGGGCTCGGCTACAACCGGCGGGCCCGCGATCTGCATCGGATCGCGCGGGCCTCGCCGGATGGGCTGCCGCGCACCGTCGAGGCGCTCGACGCGTTCCCGGGCATCGGCGCGTACACGGCCGGTGCTGTCGCCTGCTTCGCGTTCGGCGCGCGGGTGCCGTTCGCCGATACGAACATCCGACGGGTCCTCGGGCGCGTCTTCCTCGGCCGCGTCGCCACCGAGCGCGAGGCTCGGGCACTCGACGAACGACACATGCCCACTGACGCGGTGGCGTGGCACCACGCGCTGATGGATCTCGGCGCCACGACCTGCTCGGCCCGGGCGCCCCGCTGCGCGGCGTGTCCGCTGGCGGCCCGGTGCGCCGCGCGAGCCGGCGCGACGTTGCGTCCGGCGGCCGCGGAACACGCCGGGCCGGACAGGAGCTACGCGGCGAGCGACCGGCGGATCCGTGGCGCGATCGTGCGCGCCCTCGTCGCCGCTCCGGACGGCGCGACCGTCACATCGCTCGAGCGCGCGATCGGCGACACCCGCGTCGCGCGTCTGGCCGCGGCACTCGTCACCGATGGCCTCGTCGAGCGCGCGGGCCGGAGGCTGCGGCTTCCCGTCTGATCGATCTCCGGCCTGCGGCCAGTTGCGCAGCTCAGCGGCGGACACCCACCGCCAGGCCGTCGCCGATCGGGAGGATCGTCGCGTCCAGCGCGGCGTGTCGCACGAACGCGGCGTTGAACTCGCGCAACGCGCGGGTGTCGTCCGGACGGTCGTCGGGAGCCGAGCCCGAGACCCGGCCGCTCCAGAGGACGTTGTCCGCGACGATGAGCCCACCCGGGCGGACGAGGCGAACGCAGTGCTCGAGGTAGCGGAGGTACTCCGGCTTCAGCGCGTCGATGAACGCGAGGTCGTACGGCCCGCCAAGCGTCGGAAGGACGTCGAGCGCCTTGCCGCTGTGCACCCGGATCCGCGCGCCCACGCCGGCCTCGCTCCAGAGCGCTCGGGCCCGGTCGGTGCGCGTCCTATCCGGATCGATCGTGTCGATGTCGCCGCCTTTCATGGCGCTCGCCATCCATAGCGCCGAGTAGCCGATCGCGGTCCCGACCTCGACGATCCGCGTGGCCCCGGTCGCGCGCACGAGAACGTGGAGCGCACGACCGACGGCGGTCCCCACGATCGGGATGTGCTCGGCCGCGCCCTGCTCCTCCATCTTTGCGAAGACGCCGGAGAGCGGCTCGTGCAGCCGCTCGATGTAGTCGAGGTCGGTGAGGGTCACCCGGTCCATCGCATTGCGCATCAGGGCAGCTCCGGGCCGGCGATCGAGAGCGCGTAGCGGTCGGGCGGAAGGAATTCGTCCGCGATGGCGACGACATCGTCCTTCGTCACCGCTCGCAGCTCGCGGGGATAGCGGTCGAAGTAGTCATCACCGAGACCGAAGAGCTCGGCGTCGAGCACCATGCCAGCCACGCCGCCGGGGCTCTCGCGCCCGACGTCGAGCTCGCCGACGAGCTTGTCCCGGGCGAGATCGAGGTCCTCATCCCTGATGTCGCCCGAGCGGATCTTCCCGAGCTCCCGGAGCGTCTCGGCGATCGCCCGGTCGACGTTCTGCGGGTTCACGCCCATCCGCACGACCCAGGGTCCCTGCCCGAGGGTCCCGCTGAGCGTGCTGAAGACGTAGTAGGCGAGGCCGAGCTCGTCCCGCACGACGTAGCCTGCGCGGCTCGCGAAGGTGTCGGCCGCGAACACCATGTTCGTGACGCGCGCTTTCGTGAACCGAGGGTCGTTCCGCGGCAAGCCGAGCCAGCCGAGGATGACGTCGGCCTGGGTCTTGTCGGGCACCACCGTCTGCCGGCGGACCTGCGTCGCGAGCACGGCGCCCGGATGCGCCACGATGCGGGCATCCGTTCCGGCCCACGATCCGAACGCGCGCTCGGCCGCGTCGAACGCCGCCGCGGGCTCGGTCGCGCCAGCGAGCACCAGCACCGAGGAACCGGGCCGGATGGAGCGATCGTGGAAGGCACGGACCTCGCCCAGCGTCGCCTCACGCACGGCGCGCTCCGCGCCGATCGGCGGCGTCCGGAACGGGTGGGCCGGCGGATACGCGAGCTCGCGCCATGCCCGGTCCGCGACGCTGCGCGTATCCCTCGCGGCCTCCTCGAGCTCGGCGATCGTCTGCGCCCGGACGAACTCGATGCCCGCGGGTGCGAGCGTCGGACGGGCGACCGCCTCGGCGACCAGGCCGAGGTACGCGAAGAGGTCTCCCGCGAGGCATTGACCGGAGAACACCGCGGCGTGAGGGCCGACGTCGAGCCGCGCGGATGCGCCGAGGGCGTCGAGCGCGTCGGACCAGCCGGCGGCGTCGCGCCCGGTCGTGCCCCGGAGCAGTGATCGCGCGGTGAGCCGTGCCACGCCTGGCCGGCCGGCCGGCTCGAACCACTGGCCCGCCTCGATCGCGAGCAGCGCGGCCACCGAGCGCAGGCCCGGCATCGGGACGACGACGACGCGCAGCCCGTTGGAGAGGGCCCGACGGCTCACCTGGTTCGCCCGGGCGCCGGCGCGCACGCTCATCGCCTCAGGCTCGCGGCACGGCTCACGCGGCTTCCGGCTCGAACCAGCCGACGTTCCGGGAGCGCTCGTCGAACGTCAGCGCGGCGGCCGTGCGCAGATCTTCGGGGACCAGGCGCTCGAGGGCCTCATACCACTCGCCGATCGCGCTCGCGGCGCCGGTCGCGACGAGCTGGCCGAGCCGGAACGCGCGTCCGGTGATCGTGTCGCTCGGATACGCCACGCTCGCGAGGAGCCCACGGCGGATCCGCTCGAACTCGACATCATCGATCGGCTCCTCCGCGAGGCGCCGGAGCTCGGTCAGCATGACCTCCTCGACCGCGCGATGCTCGATTCCCGGGCGGAGCGTAGCGTCGACCCAGAAGAGGAACGGCTCCTTGGTGAGCTGGAACGTCGCGTCGACCTCCGTCGCGAGCTCGCGTTCGACGAGCGCGCGGTAGAGACGCGACGACCGGCCCGACGCGGCGTCGCCACCGCCGACCCCGGCGAGCGCGACGGTGAGGGCCGTCACCGCCGGGGCGCGGGCGTCCGCGGCGGCGACGGAGTGGAACGCGATCTGGACCATCCGCAGCGCGCCTCCGGCGCGGCGCACGATGACCCGCTTCTCGCCCATCTGCGGCGGCTCGGGCGCGAGCGCCGGTGGCGCGTCGGGCTCCACGTCCAGGCCCTCGAAGCGGCCGGCGGCGGCGTCGACCAGCGCCGCGGGATCGCCGTCGCCGACCACCACCACGTACGCGTTGTTGGGGGCGTAGTGCCGGCGATAGTGGGCGTAGAGCCCGTCCCGGGTCATGCGCTTGATCTCGGCCTTGCTCCCGATCACGCCCTGACCGTAGGGATGCCGGCTGAACGCGATCGACTGTACCTCTTCGCCCAGCAGGAACGACGGGTCGTTCTCGAGCCCTTCGCGCTCGCTCACGATGACCGTCCGCTCCGCCTCGACCTCATCCTCGGCGATGAGCGCGTTGCGCATGCGATCGGACTCGAGCTCGAGGGCGACCGGGTAGCGGTCCGCCGGGACGGTCTCGAAGTAGCACGTCACGTCCTCGCTCGTGAACGCGTTCCATTGCGCGCCATAGCGGGCGAGAAGCCGGTCGAGATCGCCCTTCGGATGCGTCGGGGTGCCCTTGAAGAGCATGTGCTCGAGGAAGTGCGACATGCCCGTCGTGCCGGGCACCTCGTTGCGCCCGCCGACGTGGTACCAGACCCAAAGCGAGATCACGGGCGCGTGCCGAGCCTCGAGGGCGTAGAGCACGAGACCGTTCGCCAGCCGGCGGGTGACCGGTGTGTCGGTGGGGATGGAGCTGATGCTAGGGCGTTCCGCCGAAGCGCGCGGCGAACACGGCGCGCGACGCTCGGCCCGCATCCTGCGAGCCGAGGAGTCCGGGCTTCTCCTCATAGACCGCCGCGATCGCGAGCCGCGGGCCGTCGTACGGCGCGAAGCCGATGAACCACGCGTCGGGCGCGCCCGCCGTCGTCTCGGCCGTCCCGGACTTACCGGCGACTGCCGTGGGAAAGCCCAGGAACGGGAAATACACGGTTCCCTGCGGATCGGTGACGACCGCGCGCATCCCCTCGCGAATGAGCGACAGGTCCGTCGGGGTCGTGTTCGCGACACCGGCCTGGACCTTGTCGAACGTCTTCACCGTCGATCCGTCGCGGCGGCGCAGCTCGATCACGAGCCGCGGCTGCCAGACGATGCCGTCGTTGGCGACCGCGGAGGCGTAGTTCGCCATCTGGAGCGGCGTCGCGAGGAGCTCACCCTGGCCGATCGCGAGGTTGGTCGCGTCGCCGGGATTCCACGAGAGATTCTTCGCGAGGCGCGCGCTCTTGCTCGGCACGTTGCCCGCGGCCTCGAACACGAACGCGACCTCCGTGGCCTTTCCCAGCCCGAAGCTCTTCGCCTCGTTCGGCAGGAGATCGGGGTCGCGATCGTTCAGCCGCTGGCCCAGCGAGTAGAAGAAGGAATTGCACGAGCGGGCAAGGGCGGTGCGCAGATCGATCGGACCGAGGTCGCTCGTCTCATGGTTGAGCTGCCGCCACTCAGGTCCATATCCGGTCCAAACGGCGGGACAATCGATCCGCTCGCCTGAGCGATAGAGCCCGTTGCGCAAGGCCGCCGCGGCCGTGATCGGCTTGAAGGACGAGCCCGTCGGGTACTGACCGAACGTCGCACGATCGAACAGCGGCCGCTTCGGGTCCGCGTTCAGCCTCTCGATCGCGGCGCTGTCTCCATTCACGAACACGTTCGGGTCGAAGGAGGGGCGGCTCGCGAGCGCCTCGATCTCGCCCGTCCACGGATCCTCGACGACGATCGCGCCCTTCTCGCTCCCGAGCGCCTTCTCGGCCGCGAGCTGGAGCGCGGGATCGATCGCGAGCACGGCGTCCTGGCCGGGCACGGGCTGCGTCTCGGCGAGGGTCTCGACCGGCCGCTCGTCCGGATCGACGATCGAGAGGCGCCAGCCGTAGCTCCCGCCCAGCGCATCGTCCAGCGCGGCCTCGAGGCCATTCGCCCCGATCGTGTCCCCGGGCTGGACACCGCGTTCGTCGCGCTTCTGGGCGTCGGCCTCGCTCGCTTCGCCCAGGTAGCCGATGAGCTGCGCGGCGAGCCCGGTCGGATAGCTGCGGATGCGTTGCGGCTGCAGCTGCACGCCTTCGATCACCGTCAGCCGCGGACGCAGGGCCGTCGCGGCGTCCGGGAGCAGCGTCTTGATCGGCACGAAGGTGTCCGGCCGGACCCACGTCTGCGTGTACTTCGCCTTGATGTCCTCGGGTTTCAGTCCGAGAACGGCGGAGAGGCTCGCGAGCAGACCGCTCTCGGTCTTGATCTGCCCCGGCACGACACCCACGACCGCGGCGTCCACGAATGTCGCGAGCTCCGTCCCGTCGCGCGCGACGATCCGGCCGCGGCTCGTGGGTACGCGGGTCATCCTGACGAGCCGGCCGGTCGTCAGGTGCGGAAGGATCGCCTCGGGCGACCAATCGATCCGCCAGGCCGCCTTGTCCTTCTCTCCGATCAGGGTCAGCGAGAGGAACGTGTCACGCCGCACATCGCCCACGCGACGGGTGTGGAACGTGACGGTCAGCGGCACGGTCGCGTGACGCGCATCTGGCTTGCCGTCGGTCCCCGTCGGGTGCGTGGCGGCGCCGGCGGTCGCCTCGAGGGACCGCAGGGTCATCTCGTCCGCGATCCGCGGCAGCCGCTTGACGAAGCCGTCCTCGCCGACGCGCGCCCTGCTCTCGTCGCTGAGGAGCGCCGACATCGCGTCGTAGTCGCCCTTCGCCCATGCCGCGGCGTACGCCTGGGCGACCGGCTCCGGCGCGGGCGGCCCGGCCTCGCAGCCGGCGCTCGACGCCGCCACGAGGAGCAGCAGCGCGAGCGCGCTCGCGGTGACGCGGCCCCTCAGGGAACGGCCCCGTCCCGCCAACGGCGCTCGGCCCTCCTTCTAATAGCCGGCCGCGTATCCCTCGCGGCGCGGATCGGCGCCGCCGGAGAACACGCCGTTCGCGTCGACGGCGATGACCTGGGCGCCGCCCGTCACCTCGGCCCATTCGCCCAGCACCTGGAGCTCGTGACCCTTCGCCGCGAGCGCCTTGCGGACCGGCTCCGGGAAGCGCGACTCGAGCTGCACCGTACGACCGTCATCGTGATACCAGCGCGGCGCTTCGATCGCCTCCTGCACGTCGAGCTCGTGATCGATGAGCCCGACGCCCAGCTGGAAGTTCGTCTGCACCTGAGCGTGGCGGCCGGGCGTCCCGTACACGAAGCGGGGCATCGAGCCATCGAGCACCATCACCGTGTTCAGCGTGTGCACCGGCCGCTTCCGGGGCGTGAGGCCGTTCTGGGATCTCGGGTCGAGCGAAAATCCGGAGAGCCGGTTGTTGAGCAGGATGCCGGTGCCGGGCACGACCACCGCGGCGCCGAACGCGCTGAATACGCTCTCGATGAGCGAGACGGCGTTGCCGTCGCGATCGACGACCGCGAGGTAGGTCGTGTCGGCCGGAAGGGCCGCCGGCTCGACCCGCTCCGCGGCCCGGGAGCCGAGGGCGCGCCGGCGCAGCGCCGCGAAGCCCGGCGTCAACAGCTCGCGCGGCTCGAACGGCACGAACGTCGGATCGCCCGCCAGCGCGTCCCGGTCGGCGAAAGCGAGCTTCTTGATCTCGATCATCGTATGGAGCTGCTCGGCGGTGGCCCAGCCCATCGCGCGCAGGTCGAGGCCCTCGGCGATCGCGAGCTCCTCGAGCAGGATGTGGCCCTGCGAGACCGGCGGCTGGCCGACCACCCGCAGCCCGCGGTAGGTGACCTCGATCGGCTCGCGGCGATCGGTGCGATGGCCGGCGAGATCGTCGCCGTCGATCCATCCGCCGATCGCCCGAACCCCTTCGGCGAAGCGATCGCCGAGCGGGCCGCGGTAGAAGACGTCCGCGCCACCGTCCGCGACGGCGCGCAGCGACGACGCCAGATCCGGCTGCTGGAGGATCTCGCTCGGGCGCGGCCGCCGGCCGCGCGGGGCGTAGGTCCGTGCGGCGGTCTCGTCCGCCTCGAGCCGCTCCGCCGACTCGTCGATCGCCGACGCGAGCTTCGCGCTCACCGGAAAGCCCTCCGTCGCGTAACCGATCGCGGCCGTCAGCGCCCGATCGAGGCCGAGCCGGCCGTGGTCCGCGACGATGTCCGCCCAGGCCGCCAGGCAGCCAGGTACGGTCGCGAGCTCGGGACCGTGTTCGGGGAAACCGCTCGCGAAGCGCGTCGCGTCCGTCGCCGCGGGCGCCGCGCCGGAGCCGTTGTACGCCGTGACCGTCCGGGAACGCGCGTCGTACACGAGCGCGAACACGTCGCCTCCGATGGAAGTCCGCTGCGGCAACACGACCGAGCAGACCGCGGCGGCCGCGATCGCGGCGTCGGCGGCGGTGCCGCCGTCACGCAGCGCCGCGAGGCCCGCGGCGGTGGCAAGGTGATGTCCGCTCGCGACGATGCCGTTCGCGGCACGCACCGTCGGACGGTATGTCACGCGCCGATGCTAAACGGTCAGCTCGCGCCGAGCAGCGCGCCGATCGCGATGCGCCACGCGAACGCGGCGATGGCGGCCGTCGCGATCCCGATCGCGAGCGACCCGCGTGGCCGCTGCACCACGGGCATGAGCGCGATCGCCAGCGCGACGAGGAGGAGCTCCGGACGCTCCGTCACCAGAAGTCCCGCGAACAGGACGTACCCGATCGCGATCCAGCCGATCGTGCCCGGTCCGTTCATCGCGACGATGAACGCCGCGATCGCGGCCGCGGCGGCGGAGCCCCAGAGCAGCAGGTCGAGCGCGAGCCTGCCGAATCCGCCCG
>WNGF01002565.1_pt1 | contig 25278 bp, 17 predicted proteins | sample 5400641 | NCBI WGS metagenome assembly WNGF01 (sample SAMN13153371, study PRJNA577476) | soil metagenome | isolation source: 80 cm soil or saprolite under grassland replicate 2 | place: USA:California | collected 2016-06-15 | reverse complement strand
GTTTTTTTAATTACGGTTAGAAATAACCGGTTTAAGATATATCGGACTTAGTTTCTACTAAGTCCTCTTTTTATTTTCACTTCAGGAAATGTGGCCGGCATCCATTACCAGTAATTTTAAAAAAATATCTTTCCACGCTATGATATATGTGACCCTTTAGCAGGCGAATATCCTAAAGATTTTTAAATGGACCAGATGGCATCCTCAATGCCTTTGTCATGGTGTTCCTTTGCTTGTCAGTAAAGATAAATATGATAAGATGGAAGACTTTATGTTAGGGCTAAGCGTGTTTTGAAGCAATCTAAACAAAAAATTTGCACTATCAAAACACAATTTTTATCACAACAAAAAAGTGTTTAAAACACCTCAAAAAAGACAAAACACAATGAAATGTTAAAGACTGAAGACTGGTATAACAGTTTATCAAAAGAAGAAAAGAAAAAAGTGCATAAAACAGGTATGCAGGATAATACAGAATACTTTAATGAGAGGGGCATTTGGAAGAATAAAACTTTCCCTTTTATTTTCGTTGACACAATACGGCCACTGTAGTCATCCAGGGGCTTATTTGTTGTTCAGTAATGTTGGAAAAGATGACTAGTCACTAAAGCTGCAAAACCCTGGTGTGACATAGGACTATAATTACATCTTCTTTAATCATAGGCAACCTTTAATTTACTACTTATTTTACTACCCACAAACGCAAACACCTGCTTTACAATTATTTATAAACCTTTTAGCGGAGAGAGAGGCTCTCTTACCCTAATTAGAATTTCTTAAGAACCAATAATTTAAAAATGCATTCTAAAATCACTCAGCGAATCACTCACTATTATTTTTTTTTGTTATATCAACGCAAATTCTTACACAAATTTAAGGAAGTAATTATGGTAAATCTAATCGGTTACAAAATAAATTGAGAAAGTAAAAAACATCAAGTCTTGATCCAATCACCTCTACGAACAATTGTTGACAGTACAATGATCAACTTGTGCATGAAACTTTTTCAATGGACTGACTATGAAAAGGAATTCAGAAGATGAGTTTGTGAAGATCTATAAGCCTTCAGGTTTTAACAAAGTGAGGGAGACTTTATTAACAGAAAATGGCATAGCCCAGATATCATTATTTTCATTACAGATTGAAACATTAGCATCCCAATTATAATCAAGAATTACTTTATATTATCAGGATTAGGTACAAAGTTTAAAAAGGAATCAAACTTATGCTGATATTTTCTTTTATCGAGCTTGTAATAAAAAGCACCTCTCTTAGATGTCTCTCTTTCTTTTTGATTTTGTTTGATCAATAAGCCGGTTGATAAAACCTTCCGGCTAAAATTTCTTTTATCCATAAGCGCTTGATAAACTCCCTCATATAAATTTTGCAATTGCGGCAGCGTAAATTTCTCAGGAAGCAATTCAAACAATATAGGATGAAAAGCAGCTTTGTACCGAAGTTTTTCCTTTGCCATTTCAATCATTTGTTTATGATCAAAAATTAATGAAGGAATTTTTTTCAGATCAAACCATTCTGCATGATATTCATGACTTATTTGCTTTTCATATTTGTTTATATCAATTAAGCTGAAATAGGCAATTGAAACAGTTCGTTCCAAAGGGTCTCGGTGCGGGTCACCGAATGCATATAATTGTTCAAGATATACATTATCTAAACCTGTAAGCTGCTTTAAAACTCTTGCAGCGGCATTTTCAAGGCTTTCATCAGATTGAACAAACCCTCCCATTAAGCTCCAGCGTCCCTTTTCAGGTTCAAAATCTCTTTGAATTAATAATAGTTTTAAGTCTTGTCCATCAAACCCGAAAATGATACAATCTACAGCCACAAGAATTCCTGTATGATGTGAATAGTGCATCGTGTTTTGATAAATATTATCATTTTTTTGAAATCATAAACCCATGTATTGACTATCCAATTCTGCAGTATAACAAAATTATACTTTAAAATTTATTTGCACTTATGTATCATCAAATTCATAAATGCTTTCATGAGATAATTTAGAGTCTCATTTAAAGTGTCAAAGGTACATTAATTATAATATTTTTTTCAATAGTTAATGACAAAAAGCGCCATTTTTAGCTATAACATGAATTTATTTTAAAAATTTTAATTTTAATTTTTTAATTGTCAAAATTACACTTAATATTGTATTTTATGTTTGCGAAAAATAAACTATAATAGGATAATGTATGGATGCTTTTTCAGATTGCTTCCATTATCTGCAAAAGTTTTATTTCAGTAAGTACCTGTTCTGTAATCATTATTTTAAACTTTATGTATCCGTCTGAGTTGCCTGATGATAATTTGTTGCTTTGGAGTAAATTTCTTCATGGTGATACCTGTGCGTTTGAAAAGCTGATGAACAGACACTACCGGGACTTGTTTAATTATGGAACAAGATTTACAGGAGATAAGGAACTTGTGAAAGATTGCATTCAGGATCTATTCCTTGTCTTGTGGAAAAACAGATCAACGGTCAATCAAACAAACTTTGTAAAATTTTATCTTTTAAAATCGCTTAGAAGAAAACTGAGTAAAGCGCTAAGCTGTAATATTTATTCTTTTGTAAATAACGAATTGCATTTTGATGCTGGTTTTGACGACCCTGTTGAAACTAAAATTATTGTTTCAGAATATCACTTAGAATCATCACAAAAGGTACGCAAATTATTGGCGACTCTTTCGCCGCGGGAACAAGAAGTGATATTTCTGCGCTTTTATACAGATGTAGATTATTCCCAAATCGCCGAAATTATGTCTATTCACAGGCAATCAGCTTATAATTTACTACATGACGCCCTTAGAAAACTTAAAAAAAATTTTTCTTCCAATAAGTTTTAGATATTCCAGGCAAGTTATTTCTCTTTTGTACAAGAAAATTTTTTTAAAAAAAAAATAAAAAAAATCCAGTAGTTTTTTTGGGGGCCAGGTCTTTATTAAGATGATAGCTAACTTATTGTTCTTATGGAGCCTTTCGAATGTAATAGTATTGAAGATTTGGTTTTTAATCCTTCATTCAGAACGTGGGTGCTTGCCGGGCAAACTCCAGAAACTGAATTCTGGGCAGAATGGGAAATAAAAATCCCGATAAAGCTGAATTATTAAACTATGCCAAAGCTATAATTTACGCAATCCAAATAGATTTTAAGACACTTACAGATGAGCAAGTAAAAGAAGAAATTTTTAAAGCTCTTGAAAAGTTTGAACATAGTCAAATTTAAAAGTAAATTTTGTAGTCAATCATTGTGTTTTATTTGCTGTTGCTTTTAATGATTGCTAAATAAGATGTGCCAGAATTTTTGTTCCCTCTGACACTATTAAAGAAGAACATAAAATTTGTCCAATGCAAAAATAAAGTCTTATGAAAAAGCCATATTACCCTCTCCCTCTTCATATTTATCTTAAATCTTTAAACGCTTATATTTATTGTTACAGTTTGTTTTCACCAAATGTTAGATAGTGGGTTTTATAGTAAAATGCCTTATAAAAATAACTTATGATCAAAAAGAATATTTCGGCAAAATAAAAACTATAATCATTCCTGATGTATGATTTTCTAATTTAATAATCTCCAAAACTGCATTCTAATGAAAGTTTTAACTAACGATAACTTGCCTTTTTTTACTAATTACATGGTAGGAAAATGCTTTGTCGAAAAAACATTTATTATGCTTTTATGTGCAATAACGTTACAGATTAATTGTGTATCTGTTTTTGCACAATCCAAAACCGTAACAGGAACTGTAAAAAATGAAACTAACCAACCTCTTTCAGGGGTAACAGTTACGGTGAAAGGAACAAATATTGGTACAAGTACCGATAATCAGGGAAAGTTTTCTTTGCTGCTTTCTGATGACAAAGGGAGCTTGCTGTTTTCCTACATTGGGTATGCTACGCAAGAAATTCCAGTTAAAAATCAAACTACTATTAATGTACAACTTATACCCGAAGCTGCAGCATTAAAAGATATAGTAGTGGTTGGTTATGGCACACAGCGAAAGAAAGACCTCACCGGTTCAGTTGCGACCATAAATGTAGCCGAAGCAAAAAAAATAAGCACCAACGATATTACTGGTCTTTTGCAGGGAAGAGCGCCGGGTGTAGCTGTAAACAGTGACGGACAGCCTGGTTCAGTTCCAAGTGTGCGTATCAGGGGCTTTAGCACTTTCGGGGGATCAAGCCCTTTTTATGTTGTTGATGGTGTACCTGTTGGTACTTCTATCAGGGAGTTTAGTCCTAATGACATTCAGTCTATTACAGTTTTGAAAGATGCATCTGCCGCATCCATTTATGGTGCAGCTGCTGCTAATGGTGTTATTATAATAACAACAAAGCAGGGAAGTAAAAATTCGCAAATGAGAGTAGAATACAATGGCTATTACGGTTGGGATAATGTATGGCAAATTCAGGATGTAACCAATCGTGAGCAATATCAGATGTTGAATAATGAATCCCGTACAAACGCAGGTTTGCCATTGTTCCCCGCTAATAACCCGGCAGACCCCGGATATATTGATAGTATTGATACTGATTGGCAGGAAGCGGGTTTGAAAACAGGTACAAGGCAAAATCATAATGTCAGTTTATCCGGTGGTGGTAATAACAGTACTTATAATATTTCTTTAGATTACTTCAATAACAAGGGCACTTACGTGGGTAACGGGCCTTCTTACAAACGCTATACAGCCCGTGTAAATAGCTCAGCCGAAAAAGGCATATTTAAAGTGGGAGAAACTTTCAATTACACACATTCACACGAAAACTCTCTTACTTTCCGTGACGATATTTTGCTGGGAGCCATACCGCCAATGATCGTTTCCCTGGTAGCCGCTATCCCAACAATGCCGGTGTATGATCCTTCTCTCCCTAACGGTTTTGGTGGTTCAAATTCTGAATATAACGGTGCTAATTCACTAAATGCGATAGGAGTAAACAGTACTTTCGTAAACTGGGTGGATGTTGACAGAACATTTGGAAATATTTATGGAGAGCTTCAGCTATTAAAAAGAGGAGGAAATAACTTAAGATTTAAAACAAGCTTAAGTTATGACAAAACCCAAACCAGGGATTATTCGTGGGTGCCTGTTTTCTATTTTGGCAAATTCTTCAGCAACGATATAGCACGTTTAAATGATAATTCAAGAGTTTATACCAATTCCGTAGTGGAAAATACATTGAATTATGATGCGGTTTTTGGTAAACATTCAATACAGGCCTTATTGGGGCAATCTTACAGGGAAAACGATGTAGTTTTAAGAGAAAGTAGCGCACAAGGTTTCTCTCAACCCTATTATCCTGTTATTGATCAGGGAGAATCAAGGTCTTCAAAAGGATCGGAATATGTAGCCACTTTAAGCTCATACTTCGGAAGAGTAAATTATTCATACGCCGACAAGTATTTGCTTTCTGCAACGTTGCGCAGAGACGGTTCTTCCAGGTTTGCCCCTGCTTACCGGTTTGGGTATTTTCCCGCCGCATCAATAGGGTGGAAGATAAGCAGCGAGAACTTTTGGAATGTTCCAAAATCAATTGTGTCTTTACTCAAACTAAGGGCAAGCTATGGTAAATTAGGAAACGATAAAATCGGAGACTACCTGTATCAGCCAATTATTAATAGGGGTATTGTTTACGTTTTTAACGGTGACAGATTTGTTGGCGGATTGCAAACCAGCGTTGTATCTCCAAATATTAAATGGGAAGAAAGAGCTATCACTAATATTGGTTTTGACGGAACATTTTTAGATGGTCATCTCGATTTTTCGGCTGAATATTATAATGCTAAAAGTGAAGATGTATTAGTTGGTGTACCTATTCCCGCAACTGTGGGGTCTATTAACTTATCACCCGTGATAAATGCTGCAACTCTTAAAAATACTGGCGTAGAATTTAGTGCTGCGTATCACAAAATTAAAGGAGCGTTCACCTTTGATATATCTGCTAATCTTGCTACTGTTAAAAACAAGGTGTTGTCTTTAGGTGGTAACAATGAACCAATTTATGGTGCTGGTGCAAAAACAGCCATTGGTGGGGAGATAGGAGAGCATTATGGATTTGTATACGAAGGGATCTTTCAAACACAGGCTGAAATTGACGCCCATGCTACTCAGTTCGGTGCAGTGCTTGCACCGGGAGATGTTAAATATAAAGACATAAGTGGTCCGGAAGGGAAACCCGATGGCGTTGTTGATGAAGCCTATGACAGAGTTTATTTGGGAAGCGCTATTCCTAAATACAACTATGGATTTAATTTTTCAGCGGCTTACAAAGGCTTTGATTTTTCTGTTTTTGCTTCAGGCAGCGCTAAATTTTTAATCAACAGCAGGTTGTACAGAGATATTCACCATTCAGCGGGGGCGCTCAATTATAGTACTGATATGTTGAACAGATGGACTCCCACCAATACCAATACAGATATTCCCCGATTGAATGATGCTGATGTAAATAATTTCAAAGATTCTGATCGCCCCGGCTGGTTGCAGGATGGAACCTATTTAAGAATCAATACTGTTTCTCTTGGTTATACATTGCCTGAAAACATCATAAAGGGATTAACAAGATCAAGGTTTTATGTTACTGTACAAAATCTTTATTCTTTTCAGGAGTATACAGGATATAACCCTGACTTTACTTCGGGGGTATTTAATCCTGGTTTTGATTTTGGCTCATATCCAAAACCCCGAACTATAATGATAGGTGTTCAATTGGTATTTTGAGTATTGAAAACAGCGTTTAAAACTACAATTATGAAAAAAGTAATGTATTATATTTTCGGTTTTTTCCTAATAACAGCCGGATGTGATAAAAAACTGGATCAAACCAATCCTAATTCGTTAACAACAGGAGAATCCTGGAAAACAAAAGATCAGGCCTTCCAGGGCGTTACTGCCATTTATAACGCATTAATAAATGATGGCACTTACATGCGCTCATTTCCCGGTCTTACGGATAGCCGTGGAGATGACTTTGCAGGAGATAGTCCCTGGCTTGATCTGGTATTAACCGGTCAATTTATTATTCCCACCAATTCTGCCCCCGTGTTTTGGATATGGAGGGATTTATACCTGGTTGTTACGAGAGCTAACCAGGTAATCTATTATGTGAGCCAATATGATGAAAGTATATTATCCCCTGAAGAAAAAGGCAGGATTTTAGGCCAGGCATATTTTCTTCGCGGATTAGTCTATTATAATCTTGCAACTACTTTTAAAATTGTTCCGGTTATTACTGAACCTCCGCTTGGTACCGACCAGTATTATGCAGCTACAGGCACTGAAGAGGAATTATGGAACCAGATATTTACAGATTTACAACAGGCTGAAGCTAATTTACCCATTTCTTACGCTAACGTCGTTGGACCTGATCAGGGGCAAATCGGGAGAGCCACAAAAGGAGCCGCAGCAGGTTTATTGGGGAAAGCATACCTGTATAGAAAAGACTACACAAATGCCGCTGCTCAGTTTGAAAAATTCTTTACAGGAGAATTAAATGGTGTTTATAGTCTTGTGCCTGATTACGGGGATAACTTCAAAGATGTAAATGAAAATAACAGCGAATCTTTGTTTGAAGTTCAATTTCAGACAGGAGAAGGCACTGATTTCAATTGGACAGGCGAACCATCTACATCCTGGAAAACCGTTGAGGAATTTTCAATTACCTATGGAATGGAGGGCGCTGGTTTTTCAGACTATTTGCCTACACGATGGATTTTTGATGAGTACAAAAAAGAAAAAACCGTAGATGGTAAAGATGATCCAAGACTTGATGTTACAATTGCTCATTACGACCCTGCAACAGGTGATACATTGGCTTATGGGAGATATTGGTTCAATCCGTTTGATAGGATCTATCCAAGTAAATATACAAACAATCGTTTAGGCCCGCCTTTTGAAACAGTTGACAACGGTGGTATCAATTATAGGATACTAAGATATGCAGATATCTTATTAATGTACGCTGAAGTATTAAATGAAACAGGAAAAACTGTAGAAGCTTATCCGTATATTCAGCAGGTTAGAGACAGGGCTCATCTCCCTGATTTAGCTACCGTAAAACCTAACATGACTCAGCAACAAATGCGTGATCAATTAGGACATGAAAGAGCACTGGAATTTGCCATAGAATCCCAAAGAATAAACGATATTATTCGCTGGGGTTGGTTATACGATCCTGCAAAACTTGCAGAATTAAAATCACATGATCCTGATTTTAATACATGGATGCCGGGCAACGAATATTTGCCTATACCCCAGCAGGAATTGGATGTAAACAAAAATCTTTTACCTAATCCGGCTAACTAATTTTTAAAATGTAAATTTCTTTCAGCTAAATATTTATCAAAATAATTCATGATGCAAAGGTTGCTTGCTGCTTGCCTGGCGACATTGATAATTGAAGGATGCAACATAAAAACCTCTGAAAATAAAGGGCTCTATTTCACTTTATTAAACAGCAGTGAAACAAATATTGATTTCAACAATAAGATTACTGAAAGCGACTCTGTAAATGTTTATGACGATGAATATATGTACAACGGCTCAGGTGTAGGAACAGGAGATTTTAACAACGATGGCTTACAGGATATTTTTTTTGCCGGCAGTATGGTAAGCAGCAAATTATACATCAATAAAGGAAATTTTAGGTTTGAAGATGTTACTGAAAAAGCAGGATTACAAACAAATCAATGGTGTACCGGCGTGAGCATTGTTGATATTAATAATGATGGCTTCATGGATATTTATATCTGCTCTTCTCATTCGCATAATAAAGAAAAACGAAAGAATTTATTATTCATCAATGATGGAAAGCTTCACTTCACCGAACAGGCGGCAGAATACGGTTTGGCAGATACAGATTATTCTACGCAGGCAGCTTTCTTTGATTATGATAAAGATGGAGACCTTGATATGTATCTTCTCAATCACAGATTATACGATCACACTGCAAATAATCTTGCACCAAAAGATACGAGTGGCAATTCACCCGCACAAGATAGATTGTACAGGAATGATGGTGTAATGCCCGGACAATCTCATCCTGTTTTTCATGATGTTTCAAAACAAGCGGGTATAAAAGAAGATGGATATGGTTTAGGTATGATAATTACCGATGTTAACAACGATAATTATCCCGATGTGTATGTTGCGAATGATTATATTGCTAACGACCTGTTATGGCTTAATAACAAGGATGGCAGTTTTTCAAATATTATCTCAACATCATTAAGACATCAGAGTTATAACAGTATGGGTGTAGATGCTGCTGACATAAATAATGATTGTCTTCCTGACCTTGCTGTACTGGATATGATGCCGGAAAATAATGAAAGAAAGAAAATGATGTTCAATGTGGCAAGCCAGGAAAAATATGATTTGCAGCAAAGGATGGGATATGAACCGGCATTTGTTCGCAATATGCTGCAGTTGAATAATGGAGTAAGAAAGTATAACAATAGGGAAGAACCTTTTTATAGCGAAATTGGTCAATTAGCAGGTATATCAGAAACAGACTGGAGCTGGAGCGTTTTAATGGCAGATTTTGATAATGATGGCTGGAAGGATATTCATATTACAAATGGCTTAGCCAAAGACGTAACGAACAACGATTATGCAGCTTTTAAAAATGCTCATGTCTTAAGCAACTATACTTTCGCCGGTACAAAAGCTACTGCAACATTAGATAAAAGCACCATTGAGATGCTGCGTAAAAATCTTAATGAATATGGAAGCATTAAAATAGATAATTACTTTTTTCATAATAATGGTAATCTAACTTTTAGCAACGCAACAGCGCAAACGGGGCTTGCAAATCCTTCCATTTCTCAGGGCGCTGCGTACGCTGATTTAGATAACGATGGCGACCTTGATTTGGTGGTAAATAATATGAACCAGGAAGCATTTGTTTATCGAAATGGAATAAGAAAATCTGTAAAAGACAGCACGAATAATTTTATTACTATCCAGCTAAAAGGGCCATCAAATAATTTATCGGGATTGGGAAGCAAAATATGGCTCTTCAGTAATGGCATAACCCAGTTTTTAGAACAGTCACCTGTCCGTGGTTTTTCATCCAGTGTTGATTACCGGCTTCATTTCGGAGTAGGAAATACATTGTTGATTAACTCAATCAAAATTCAATGGCCGGATGATAGAGTGCAGGTATTACAAAATGTAAAAGCCAATCAACTATTAACACTACGATATACAGATGCAAAAGATTCTTCACTATCTACGGAAGATACTGCCGTTAGTCCAATATTCAGTGATGTAACTGAAGAATGCAATATTGATTATACTCATAAAGAATCACAATATTATGATTACGGCTCACAGCGGGGTTTACTTCAAAAATATTCTCAGCTCGGACCTTGTATTGCAACCGGCGATATAAACGGTGATGGACTTGAAGATTTTTTTATTGGAGGTGCTGCATATCAATCCGGCAAAATATTTTTTCAAAAGTCTGACGGGACTTTTAGTTCAAAAAATCTTGTAGAAGGAATCAAACCTGAAGAAGACCTTGCTGTTGCACTCTTTGATGCCGATGGAGATAAAGATCTTGACTTGCTGATAAGCGGCGGAAGCAGTGAATTTGGAGAAAACAGTCCAAATAATTTTTTGCGTTTACATAATAACGATGGCAAAGGAAATTTTACATTGAATAAGTATGCCTTCCCGCAAAATATTTCAGTTATTTCAAAGGCTGTAACTGCAGCCGATTATGATGGCGATGGTGATATGGATATATTCATTGGAGGGTATATTCTGCCGCAAAAATATCCTCAGTTTCCGCAAAGTTATATTCTGCAAAATAATAAAGGTGTATTTACAAATGTAACAGAACAAGTTTGTCCTGCACTTCAAAATCCCGGAATGATAACGGCTGCATTATGGACTGATTTTAATAATGATAAAAAACCCGATTTAATTATTTGCGGTGAATGGATGCCTTTGCGTTTTTTTATAAATAGCAATGAGAAATTAACGGAGGTAACTGACGCAACCGGTTTAAATGCAGACAATGGCATGTGGCGTTCGCTGCAGGCTGTTGATGTAGATAATGATGGTGATTTGGATTACATAGCAGGCAATATGGGATTAAATAATAAATATCATACTTCAGCCGAAATACCTGTGATGTTTTATGCAAAAGATGTTGACAAGAATGGTTCTGAAGATTTAATACCCGCTTACTACATAAAAAATAACGATGGTAAATATGAATTATTTCCGGGCATGGATCGCAACCAGCTTGCAGAAGAGTTTCCTTCTATAAAGAAAAAATATTTGCTTCACAAAGATTTTTCAAATGTAAACATGGAAAAGTTAGCGAGTGATTTTGGCAACGATGGATGGACGAAACTTAAATGTGAAATCACGAAAAATGTGTGGATAGAAAATATGGGAAACGAAAAATTCAAATTGCATGAATTACCAACACAAGCTCAGTTTGCACCTGTAAATACAATATTACCTTATGATATAAATGATGATGGAAATATGGATTTGATGATAGCAGGAAATGAGTACGAGACCGATGCGATGATAGGAAGATATGATGCATCTTACGGACTGGTGTTAGAGGGTGATGGTAAGGGAAATTTTCATCTTGTAAATATTGTAAAGAGTGGTTTTATTTTAGATGGTGATGTAAAAGATATGAAGCTGATAAATGTAATGAATAAAGGAAAGGTTGTGGTGGCTGCGGTAAATAATGATAAAGTAAAATGCTTTGCTGTAAAGAACAAAAATAAAAAATAAAAGTCACTATCATCATATGAAAAAGTTATTCCTGATTGCTTTTGTTCTTTTTCAGATTGTAGTTGCTTCCGCACAAACTTCTATTGTATTAGAAACTGATTCTGCAAAGCAAATTATAAACCGTAATATCTACGGGCATTTTGCAGAACATTTAGGGAGATGTATTTATGGTGGCTTTTATGTTGGAGATACAAGTAAAATAGCCAACACTAATGGTGTACGCAATGATGTAGTTGCAGCACTAAAGAAAATGAAGATACCTGTCTTACGCTGGCCCGGCGGATGTTTCGCCGATACTTATCACTGGAAAGATGGCATAGGACCAAAAGATAAACGACCCACTATCGTGAACAAATGGTGGGGAGGCGTTACAGAAGACAATAGTTTCGGCACACATAATTTTTTGAACATGTGCGAACTGCTGGGTGCAGAACCTTATTTATCCGGTAATGTAGGCAGCGGCACCGTACAGGAACTTGCTGATTGGGTACAATATGTAAACTTCGATGGCACAAGCCCGATGAGTGATTGGCGCCGCGTAAACGGAAGAGAAAAACCATGGAAAGTAAAACTTTGGGGAATTGGAAATGAAGCATGGGGTTGCGGCGGAAATATGACCGCAGAGTATTATGCAAATGAATATCGCAAATATGCAACGTTTATAAGCGATTGGGAAAATACGGGCGGCTTAATGCGCATTGCTTCAGGTGCAAGTGATGCAGATTATCACTGGACAGAAACGCTGATGAAAAATATTCCGCTGAACATGTTAAGCGGTGTGGCATTGCATCATTACTCAACTGTTGAATGGAATCATAAAGGTTCTGCAACCGATTTTACAGAAGCGCAGTATTTTGCTACAATGAAGAATGCGTTGTGGATGGATGAACTGGTAGCGAAACATTCTGCCATTATGGATAAGTATGATCCGGAAAAAAAAGTGGCTTTAATTGTAGATGAGTGGGGTGGATGGTACAATGTTGAGCCAGGCACAAATCCTGGTTTTCTGTATCAGCAAAATACTATGCGTGATGCAATGATTGCAGGTGTTACCCTGAATATCTTCAACAATCATGCAGATCGTGTTCGTATGGCAAACCTTGCGCAAACTATTAATGTGCTGCAAGCTGTTATTTTAACGGATAAAGCAAAAATGATTCTTACCCCTACCTATCATGTGATGGAAATGTATAACGTGCACCAGAATGCCACGATGATACCGGTTAGAATAAAAACAGATAATTATGTTTTAAATAATAATACTCTGCCGGCAGTATCAGTTTCAGTTTCAAAAGATAAAAGTGGATTAACGCACATATCACTGGTGAATATTGACCCGAATAAAAATCAGGAGATAACAGTGAATATAAATGGGGCTTCATTCAGAAACGTATCAGGAAGAATTTTGGTTTCTGCTCATATACAGGATCACAACACATTTGATAATCCTGAAAAAATAAAACCGGCGACTTTTAGTGATGCAATTTTAAAAGGTAATGCTTTAAGCGTAAAAATGCCGCCCGCCTCTGTGGTAGTGCTGGAACTTAAATAAAAGTAAAGAACGACGCCAAGGAATTGGATAATGAACAAAACTGTAAAACAATATAACTCCATCTTTTTATGCTCATGCTTTCTGTTTTGCGCAATTGTTTTTATTGCAGATGCTTCAGCACAAAATAATTCCGGCGATACAAATTTTATTCTAAAAGGTAATCCCATCATAACACATAAGTATACAGCCGATCCTTCGGCACTTGTGTATAAAGACAAAGTATATCTCTACACAGGTCATGACGAAGCTGTTCCTCCGAAGGAAGGATATGTAATGAATGAATGGCTTTGCTTTTCTTCTTCTGATATGATTCATTGGACAGAGCATCCGGTTCCTTTGCATGTAAAGGATTTCGAATGGGCAAAGGGTGATGCATGGGCTTCGCAGGTAATTGAACGCAACGGAAATTTTTATTGGTATGCAGCGGTGGAGCACAGGTCAATTCCGGGAAAAGCGATCGGTGTAGCTGTGTCTGATAATCCTGAAGGACCTTTTAAAGATGCACGTGGCTCTGCAATCGTTACAAATGATATGACGAAAGCCGCCAGCATTATGTGGGATGATATTGACCCTACCGTTTTTATTGATAATAATCGGGCTTATCTTATCTGGGGCAATACGAAATGTTATTATGCGAAACTGAAAGAGAACATGACAGAGTTGGATGGAGATATAAAAACGATTGACCTGCCCAATTATACAGAAGCGCCGTGGATACATAAGCATGATGGCTGGTATTATCTTTCTTATGCGTACCAGTTTCCTGAGAAAACGGCATACGCGATGAGCCGCACCATAGAAGGTCCCTGGCAGTTCAGGGGAATATTGAATGAGCTTTCCGGTAATTGTAACACCAATCATCAGGCTATTATAGATTTTAAGGGAAAGAGTTATTTCATTTATCACAATGGCGGCATTCAGCCGAATGGCGGAAGTTTCAGACGTTCGGTTTGTATAGATTATTTATACTACAACAATGACGGAACCATAAAGCGCATAATAATGACAAGCGAAGGTGTGACATCAGAGAACAAATAAAAGAATAAAAAAAATGCGTGATATACAAATAATAACCAGCAGGAATAATAAATCGCTTTCAGTTATAAGCAATAATAGTGTGCTGCTTTTCCTGTTGTTTTTAATGTGTAGTGTTGTACAAACTTTCTGTTCAAAATCAGGAAATGCACCAGGTGGTAACGGTGGCACAGATACCACACCAACTCCTCCCCCTGCTCAGTTCGATATCAACTCCATTCACGATACTTATGCAGACGTAGCACCTTTTACATTTTATACAAAGTGGGGACCATACAATGTGCACGACCCATCAATAGAGAAATTTGGAGATACTTATTATTCTTACAGCACTGATGTTGCGTATGGCATAACGGTGCGCCCCGGCATACAAATCAGAAAATCGAAAGACCTTGTTGAGTGGACATTTTATGGCTGGGTATTCCAGGATTTACCGGCGATGGGAAAACAATTTATCATTTCAAATGGCGGCACTCCTTTTGAATCCCTCTGGGCGCCTTATGTAATGAAAGTCGGCAGTGAATACAGGTTATATTATTCACTCTCATCGCCAACTCCGCGTCTTAGTGTAATTGGCCTGGCAACAGCTTCGTCTCCTGAAGGTCCGTGGACAGAGAAGGGACTTGTAGTTACATCTCTTAGCAACAGCACTATCCAAACAAATGCAATTGACCCAACAGTTGTTGTAACACCCTCTGGCGAACACTGGATGTATTATGGCTCTGCGTGGGATGGAATTTACATCTTAAATCTTGGTCCAACTACTGGTCTTGCTGCGGTCTCAGGCGATAAAGGCAAACGCATTGCTAACCGTGGATATACTAATAGTGTGTACAATGGCAACATTGAAGGAGCAGAAATTATTTATAATGCGAGTCTCAGCAAATATTATCTCTTCATTGCTTACGATTGGCTCGAAACAAAATACAACGTACGTGTATGCAGAGCAGATGATCCTGGAGGTCCTTTTTATGACTACGATGGTATAGATGCAAACACCGATGTAGATCACGGACCGATGATTGTTGCACCATATAAATTTAATAATCATGGTGGCTGGCAGGGTACGGCCCATTGCACCGTGTTTGATGATGGCAGCGGACAATATTTTATGGCGCACCAGGGAAGACCTGGTATTGACAAATATTTTATGGATATGATGGTGCACAAAATATTCTGGACACAAGATGGCTGGCCCATTGTTTCTCCTGAGCGCTATGCATGGGAAGATAACAGCACCGTTGCCCAAGACTCAATTATTGGTGAATGGGAGCAGATAATTCTTGGTTATCATGTTGTGCCTGGTTATGGCAACGAACAATTATCGCCAGATTTTCAAACATCGGTTGCTTTAACGATTTCTTCAGATGGAACATTGAATAATGATGCAGCAAGCACATGGACATACACTGCTCCATGGCTTCAAATGAACTGGAGCAATGGTTTCACGGATAAGGTTTTTATACAGAAAGGGAGAGATTGGGAGAATAAAAGGAGCACAATCATTTTCACAGGTTTAAACAATGAAGGAACGGCAATCTGGGGTAAGAAAAAATAAAAGCAATGAGTTGTGAATTTATTCTACTCACTATTCACAAGTAGTCGCTCAACAATTAAAGCTCGCCAATATGAAAAAAATAGAATTGATAAGCTGCATTCTCGCTGCAATTTTATTCTTCACATCAGCAACTGCGCAAAATGTCCTTATGGTAAGAGTGAATGAGCCGAAGGCAGATGTTCAGCCAACAATGTGGGGAATTTTTTTTGAAGATATAAACCTTGGCGCTGACGGCGGCTTGTATGCAGAGCTTGTAAAAAACCGTTCATTCGAATTTTTTAAACCATTGATGGGCTGGAAAATTCAAGGCAAACAAGTGCCCGAGGGTGCTGTACTTGTGATGAACCGCAAAGAAGAAAGTTCTACAAATCCGCGCTATATAAGAGTTTCAGCCAACAATGCTTCAAAGGGAGACTTAGGTTTAACGAATGAAGGCTTTCGCGGCATGGGAGACTTAGGTTTAACGAATGAAGGCTTTCGCGGCATGGGCATTAAGCAAGGTGTGCGCTATGATTTTTCAGCGATGTACAGGCAGCAATCAGCAAGCATAAAATTATATATTGAATTGGTTGACAGCACAGGGAAAAATCTCGGCGTCACAACGGTTACACCAACTGAAACAGGCGATGGCTGGCATAAAGCAACAGCAAGTTTTACCGCTACGGCAACTGAGCCAAAAGCAAAACTGAATATTTGGTTTGAAGGAATTGGCGTGATTGATTTAGATATGATTTCTCTCTTTCCCGACGATACGTGGAAGAATCGTCCCGGCGGTTTGCGTGCCGACATGGTGCAACTGCTTGCAGATATGAAGCCTGGATTTATACGTTTTCCCGGTGGCTGCATTGTTGAAGGTTATGATTTATCTCAGCGCTATCGCTGGAAAAATACAATTGGCACTCTTGAGCAACGACAACTCATCATCAATCGCTGGAATTTTGAATTTGCACATCGCCCAACACCGGATTATTTTCAAACATTTGGTCTTGGTTTCTTCGAATATTTTCAGCTTGCAGAAGATATTGGTGCAGAACCTTTGCCAATTTTGAATTGCGGTATGGCTTGCCAGTTCAACACCGCAGAAGTTGTGCCTGTTGATGAGCTTGACCCTTTTGTTCAGGATGCTTTGGACTTAATTGAATTTGCTAATGGAGATGTAAATACAAAGTGGGGCAAGGTGCGTGCAGATATGGGTCATCTCGCGCCATTTAATTTAAAGATGCTTGGCGTTGGAAATGAAAATTGGGGTCCGCAATATGTTGAGCGATTAAAAATTTTCACCAAAGCAATCAAGTCAAAATATCCAAACATTAAATTAGTAAACAGTTCGGGTACAGATCCAAATGGCGAGCGCTTTGATTACCTGAACGACACATTGCGTTCAATGCATGCAGATATTATTGATGAGCACTATTACCGCCGCCCAGAATGGTTCTTTCAAAATGCAAGGCGCTATGATAATTATGACAAGAATGGCTCTAAAGTTTTTGCCGGTGAATATTCTGCGCAGAGTGATAAAACAGTAAGTGTTGAAAACAGGAATAACTGGCTGACAGCTTTATCAGAAGCTGCTTTCATGACTGGTTTGGAACGCAACGCCGGTGTTGTTTTCATGGCTTCTTATGCGCCGCTCTTTGCAAATGCAGAGGGCTGGCAATGGACGCCTGATTTAATTTGGGTTGACAATCTCCGCTCTTATGGCACGCCTGATTATTACGTTCAAAAATTATACTCATTAAACAAAGGAACCAAAGTAATTCCCATTACGCTGAACAACGATGTTGTTGCGGGGCAGCGGGATAGTTTGTATGCATCTGCGGTAATTGATGCAAAAACAAATAATGTTATTATCAAATTGGTGAATGCATCAAACAAATCTCAAACAAATACAATCAATCTTGCCGGTGTAAAAAAACTGGCAACACAGGGAACACTCACTGTGTTAAAAGGGGATAATTTAAACAGCATGAACTCATTTGAGCAGCCTCAGAATGTCGCTCCAAAAGAATCAACAATCGTAATAAACGGAACAAAAATAAATTTCGCAGCAGCGCCTTATTCATTTAATATAATAAAAGTGAGGATGCTATAATTTGATTTATGAAGTTCTTTTGTTTTATATTATTCATTTTCACTTCAACCAAAGCATTTAACCAGTTGGCACAAACACCGCCAATGGGCTGGAACAGTTATAACTGCTTCGGCTCTGCAGTCCATGAAGATGAAGTGAAAGCAAATGCTGATTACATGGCACAACATTTAAAGCAATTTGGTTGGCAATATATTGTGGTGGATTTCTTATGGTCTTATGATAATCCGCCAGGCAGCACAATTGGCAATCCTTTTCAGCAACGATTGCAAGATGGCTCATATATTCCATGGTTAGCGATGGATGAGTATGGAAGGTTAATGCCCAATGCAAATAAATTTCCTTCAGCATTTGACGGCAAGGGTTTTAAACCTTTAAGCGATTATGTGCATTCGCTTGGCTTAAAGTTTGGCATTCACGTAATGCGTGGTATTCCCCGCCAGGCTGTGTGGGCTAAATCACCGGTAATGAGAACGAACAATATCACCGCCGACATGATTGCAGATACCACATCAACATGCGAATGGATGAACCACATGTATGGATTGGATATGAGCAAACCAGGCGCTCAGGAATATCTTAACTCGATATTAAAATTATACGTAGCATGGAATGTTGATTTTATCAAAGTAGATGACATTGCACGCCCTTATCATGCCGCCGAAATCGAAGGTTATAAAAAAGCAATTGATAATTGCGGACGACCAATTGTGCTTAGTCTTTCTCCCGGCGAAACTCCAATAAAACAAGCGGAGCATGTAAAGCAATATGCAAACATGTGGCGAATGGCAGATGATTTTTGGGATAACTGGGAGCAGTTGTTGAAGATGTTTGATTATGCAAAAAGCTGGGAAGGAATTGGTGGTCCCGGTCACTGGCCCGATTGTGATATGATACAGATTGGCAAGCTTTCAAAACGCGGTCCTGTTGGTCCTGAACGTTATAGCAGGTTTACCGAAGATGAGTTGTACACTCACATGACTTTCTGGTGCATTTATCGGTCGCCATTGATGCTTGGTGGCAATCTTCCCGAGAACAGAGAAACCGAAACAAAATTATTCACCAATAATGAGGTCCTCGCTGTAAATCAGCAGGGAGAAAATCCAAAACAGCTTTATAAAAAAGATAGCAGCATGGTTTGGATATCACATGTAAGCAATAGTAAAGACATGTATGTAGCTCTGTTTAATCTAAGCAGCAATGCAAAAAATATTTTTATTGATTTTGCAGAGTTGGATTATAAAAAAAAAGTTAGTGTAAGAGATTTATGGAATAAAAAAGATTTGGGTGATTTCGAAAATAATTATCAGCAAAAAGTAAATGCGCATGGTGCAGCACTTATCAGAATAAGCGAAAAATGAGTGAAATAATATTTATAAAAAGTCACGGAGTCGCACGACGCAAAAAGATTCACAAAAGCTTTGTGACACTTCGTGTTTTCTGTACCCTCGTGGTTCAAACATTGCTTATTATTCAAACTATTTCAGCACAAACAGATACGCTCATTTCAGTTCATGACCCGGTAATGATTCGGCAGGACAGCACTTACTATATTTTTTGCACCGGCTGGGGAATATCCGCGTTCTCATCAACGGATATGAAACACTGGAAACAGCAAAACCCTGTTTTTTCAAAAGCACCGCAATGGGCTGTTGATGCTGTGCCTGGTTTTAAAGGTCATATTTGGGCACCAGATATTAGTTATCACGGAGGGCAATATTATTTGTACTATGCGGTATCTGCTTTCGGAAAGAACACTTCATGCATCGGACTTGCAACCAATAAAACATTAGATACCACTTCACGTGATTTTAAATGGGTTGACCATGGTAAAGTAATTCAATCAGTTCCGGGCCGGGATATGTGGAATGCAATAGACCCTAATTTAATCAGGGATGAAAATAATATACCCTGGCTGGTGTTTGGCTCTTTCTGGAATGGTATCAAACTCGTAAAACTAAAAGATGATTTAACAGCAATTGCAGAACCCGAAACCTGGTACACAGTTGCTGCACGCAAAAGGGATTTTATACTTCCCGATTCTGTTGCCGGTGATGCGGCAATCGAAGCACCCTTCATTTTTAAGAAAGATAAATATTACTATCTCTTTGTATCATTCGATTATTGCTGCCGCGGTGAAAAGAGCACTTATAAAATGATGGTGGGTAGAAGTGAAAATGTATATGGACCATATGTGGACAGGGACGGTATTCCCATGAATTTAGGCGGTGGTTCTATCGTGCTGGAAGGCAACAAAAGCTGGTATGGGGTAGGGCACAATGCAGCAGTAACCTTTAATGGTACTGATTACCTTGTATTTCATGGGTATGATGCAAACGATAACGGAAAACCAAAGTTGAGAATTGAAAAGATAAACTGGTTTAATGATTGGCCAGTGGTGGGTTGGAGACCACCAGAATGAAACTGCCGAATAGCTGGCAAGGCGTACAAGTGAGCGACGCAACGGACGATGAGAAATAATTCAAAAGCTCATTACATAAAAAATAAATTGTGCTTAATCAAAATCATTAAAATGAAAAGATGTGTTTTATTGATACTTCTTTCAATGTTGATTAAGCAGATTTATGGGCAGCAGCCGGCATACGAAATAGTAATTGATGCAAAGAAAAAAGTCGGCTCATTAAAACCTATTTGGGCATATTTTGGATATGACGAGCCTAACTATACATATATGAAAGATGGGCGTAAACTTTTAACTGAACTGGCGCAAATGAACAAAGTACCTGTGCATGTAAGGGTGCATAATCTGCTTACAACAGGTGATGGAACGCCTGCTTTAAAATGGGGATCAACCAATGCATATACGGAAGATGGAAAAGATAATGCTATATATGACTGGCATATAGTTGATTCCATCTTTGACACCTTTATCGAGAGAGGAATGAAGCCTATTGCTGAAATTGATTTCATGCCTAAGGCACTTTCAATAAAACCTGAACCATATCAGCATCACTGGACTCCGGGAATAGCATATGACAGCATTTATACTGGCTGGGCTTACCCTCCGGAAAGTTATGAGAAGTGGGCAGAACTGGTGCATCAGTGGGTGAGACATTGTATAGAGCGTTATGGGGAAAGCGAAGTAAAAACATGGTATTGGGAAGTGTGGAATGAACCAAATATTGGTTACTGGAAAGGATCGAGAGAGGAATATTTTAAACTCTATGATTATTCGGTGGATGCAGTTAAAAGGGCTCTGCCATCTGCAAGAGTGGGAGGACCAACAACAACTGGTCCCCGTTGGGATGTAGCGGCTGATTTTTTAAAGACCTTCCTTGAACATTGCCGCAATGGAAAAAATTATGCAACAGGCAAAAAAGGCGCTCCATTGGATTATGTTACTTTTCATGCCAAAGGTGACCCGAAAATAGTGAACGAACATGTGCAGATGAATATGGCAGTTCAGTTGCAGGATATTGAAAAAGGGTTTGAAATTGTTGCATCTTTTCCTGCATACAAGAAATTGCCCGTTATTATTGGAGAATCAGACCCTGAAGGTTGTGCTGCTTGCTCAGTTGATTTTAACCCGCAGAATGCTTATAGGAATGGAACCATGTATTCAAGTTATACTGCTGCTTCTTTTGCCCGCATTTTTACACTGGCGGAAAAATATGGAGTGAATATAGAGGGAGCTGTAAGCTGGTCATTTGAATTTGAAAATCAAAAGTGGTTTGCAGGCTTCAGAGACCTTGCAACGAATGGCGTTGATAAGCCGGTATTGAATGTTTTTCGCATGTTCAATCTCATGGAGGGAAATATGATAAAGACAACTAATAAAGACGCCATCATTTTGGATTCACTCGTTACAACAGGTGTGCGGGGCAGGCAAACGGATGTGGACGTGCTGGCATCTGTCGATGAACATTCTTTATCTGCAATGATTTGGAATTATCATGATGATGATGATGATGTGGAAGATTCATTCAAAACTGCTCATGTCAATTTGCTTGTGAAGAATATTTCTGCAGAAAAAGTTTTACTATATCATTATCGCGTAGATAAGCAGTTTAGTAATTCTTATCAGGTGTGGAAGATAATGGGTTCACCGCAAAACGTTTCTCAACAGCAATACAGGCAATTAGAACAGGCTGGTCAGTTGCAATTATTTACTTCTCCTATTTGGACGAAGGTAGAAAATAAAGAAATGGTGACGAGCTTTTCATTACCTCTGCAAGCGGTTTCTTTAATTAAAATTGTGTGGTAAAAAATCAGTAGTTAATGAAAAAATACATGAAAGATTATGATAAGCTAATAATTTACAAAAACAAAAACTAAAAAAAATACATCAATATGAAACGATTGATTTGCTATTTACCCATATTGTTATTGTTTATGATTGTTCTTTCTTCATGTGGTAACAATACAAATAATACAGATAATACAACTACCGACTCAACTAAAACAGGTGTTACTCAAAAAGACTGGGGCGAATTTGACGGCAAAAAAGTCTCACTGTTCACGCTTACAAATAAAAATGGCGTGCAGGTAAAAATTACAAATTATGGAGGTGCGGTAACATCCTGGATTACGCCGGACAAGAACGGAAATAAATCGAGTATAATAATTGGATTTGACAGCCTGCAAAGTTACTTGCGAAAACCACCTTATTTCGGTGCATTGATAGGGCGCTATGGCAACCGCATCGGGAATGCAAAATTTACACTCGACGGCAAAGCATATCAGCTTGCTGCCAATGACGGAAAAAATTCTTTGCACGGCGGCAACAAAGGTTTTGATAAAGTTGTTTGGGATGCATCAATTGCAGATACAAGCACGCCTGCTTTAACCCTGCATTATATGAGTAAGGATGGCGAAGAAGGTTATTCGGGAAATTTGCATGTTACTGTTCAATATACCTTAACGGATAACGATGAACTAAAGATTGAATACAACGCTGAAACAGATAAGCCAACTCCTGTTAATCTTACCAATCATAGTTACTTTAATTTAACAGGCGATGCAAGCAATACGATTCTCAATCACACTTTGATGATTGATGCGGATAATTACACTCCTGTTGACAGCACATTAATTCCGACAGGTGAAATAAAATCCGTAAAAAGAACACCATTCGATTTTACTGCGCCGCAAAAAATCGGTTCACACATTGATTCTGTAAAAGGCGGATACGATCATAACTGGGTTTTAAATAGAAAAGACAGCTCATTAAAGCTTGTTGCAGTTTTATCAGATTCATTAAGCGGAAGAAAGCTCGAAGTGTACACAACAGAACCGGGATTACAATTTTATACAGGCAATTTTCTTGACGGGAAATTTATCAATCATGATGGAAAACCGATCAACCAGCATACAGCGTTGTGCATGGAAACGCAGCACTTTCCAAATTCACCAAATCAGCCAAAATTTCCATCAACAATTTTAAAACCCGGAGAGAAGTATCATACAGTAACGATTTATAAAGTAATCGTGAATCGTCAAACCTGAATCGTCAATTGAACTTTTTTCACGATTTACGACTCATAAAACTTTCATTTTAAAAATCAAAGACCATGAAATTCTTCATTGACACAGCCAACCTCAAACACGTAAAAGAAGCCAATGAATTAGGCATTCTTGATGGCGTTACTACTAACCCTTCCCTAATGGCTAAAGAGGGCATCAAAGGCGAAGAGGCAATAACCAATCATTACAAAACCATTTGTGAAATTGTACATGGTGATATTAGTGCTGAAGTGTTGTCAACCAACTTCGATGAGATTGTAGAGGAAGGGAAAAAGCTTGCAGCAATTCATAAAAACATTGTGGTGAAAGTGCCGATGATTAAAGAGGGCGTTAAAGCGCTAAAGTGGTTTACAGATAACGGCATCAGAACTAATTGTACACTTGTATTCTCGGCAGGGCAGGCAATACTTGCAGCAAAGGCAGGCGCAGCTTATGTTTCGCCATTTATTGGTCGTATTGATGACAGCGGCTGGGATGGCGTGCAACTGATCAAGCAAATTGCAAACATCTATACAATACAGGGCTTTGAAACAAAAATCCTTGCAGCATCCATCCGCAATGCGAATCACATTGTACAGTGCGCAGAAGTAGGAGCGCATGTATGTACGTGTCCGTTAGAATCAATCCTCGGTTTATTAAAACATCCGCTTACTGATTTAGGTCTTGCAAAATTTTTGGAAGATGCAAAAAAGATGGAAACTGTAGTAGAAGACCTTTAATAAACACATCATTATTTTTTATTCAATTAAATAACTCAGCATGCATACAGAAAACGATATTCAACGCTTACAAAAACTTGCCTCGCAGGTGCGCAGAGATATTTTACGCATGGTGCATCAATGCCAGTCGGGGCATCCCGGCGGAGCGCTTGGCGCCACAGATTTTTTTGTTGCCCTCTATTTTCATGTGTTGCGTCACAACAAAAATTTCAACATAAATGGCACGGGAGAAGATTTGTTTTTTCTTTCCAATGGTCATATTTCGCCGGCATGGTACAGCGTGCTGGCACGGTCTGGTTATTTTGAGTTAAACGAGTTGGGAACTTTTAGAAAAATTAATTCACGCCTGCAGGGTCATCCCGCCACGCATGAACATTTGCCGGGCATTCGCATTGCATCTGGTTCGCTAGGACAGGGTTTATCTGCAGCTATCGGCGCCGCACTTACGAAGAAGTTAAAGGAAGAAGATTTTCTTGTTTTTTCACTTCATGGCGACGGCGAACTGCAGGAGGGACAAATTTGGGAAGCGGCTATGTATGCGGCGCACAACAAGGTTGACAATCTTATTTCAACGATTGATGTAAATGGTCAGCAGATTGACGGGCCTACAGAAAAAGTGCTTTCGCTTGGTAATCTTCATGCAAAATGGAAAGCATTTGGCTGGGACATTCTTGAAATGAATGGCAACGATATGGGCGATGTTTTGCGTGTGCTTGAACTGGCAAAAGCAAAAACATTCAAAGGCAAGCCAATTATGATTTTAATGCAAACTGACATGGGTTATGGCGTTGATTTTATGATGGGCACACACAAATGGCATGGCGCTGCACCAAACGATGAGCAGCTTGCCAATGCCCTTGGGCAATTGGAAGAAACATCGGGAGATTATTAAAGCGTGAAAAGTGAATCGTCAATCGTGAATGAATGTGCATGCCTAAAATAGGTTGACAAAAAAACGTCACTTATGAGGCAAAGTAAATCAAAATTAGAGATTCGTGAAAGGCGAATATTTTCAGAAGAATTGAAAAAGAAAGCGGTTAAAGATTTAGTAAGTAAGCGAGCCA
>WNGF01002989.1_pt1 | contig 25291 bp, 16 predicted proteins | sample 5400641 | NCBI WGS metagenome assembly WNGF01 (sample SAMN13153371, study PRJNA577476) | soil metagenome | isolation source: 80 cm soil or saprolite under grassland replicate 2 | place: USA:California | collected 2016-06-15 | reverse complement strand
GACGGGCTGCATCTGGTGAATGACGAGGTTTCGAGCACCTCGTTCCGCGTGTCGCGGGTAGCGATCGGGCCCCACAACTTCGTGGGCAACGACGTCATCTATCCCGCGGGCGGCAGGACGGGCAACAACGTCCTCCTCGGCACCAAGGTGCTGGTTCCGCTCGACGGCAAGATTCGCGAAGGGGTCGGCCTGCTGGGCGCTCCGTGTTTCGAGATTCCGCGAACCGTTGAGCGCGACATGCGATTCGACCATTTCCGGACGGGGGAGGCGCTGCGCCGCGGCCTCGCGGCAAAGAATCGATGCGATCTTCAGACCATCGGTGTTTTCCTCTTCACACGGTGGGTAGGCGTCTTCCTGTTCGCCTTACTCTACCTGGCCGCTGTCGAGCTTTACGATGTGCTTCCACACGGGGTGAGTGCTGGGTTCTTCGGGCTCAGCGTCGTGGTCACCGCTGTCTACCTCACCGGGGTCCAACGTGGCATTATAGCGTTGCGCCCAGTGCGGCCGACCATTTGCTCCATCTACCATCCCGATTTCTGGTGTGCGGAGCGCATTTGGAAGGTGCATCCGATTCACTACCTGCACACTTTCGATGGCACGCCCTTCAAGAACCTGCTCTGGCGGCTGATGGGCGTTCGGGTCGGCAGGAGGGTCTTCGACGACGGCGCCCACATCTCCGAGCCGACGCTGACCGCCATCGGGGATGAGTCTGTCCTCAATTACAGGAGCAAGATCCAGTGCCACTCGCAGGAAGACGGCACTTTCAAATGCGACCGAACGACGGTTGGCGCTGGCTGCACGATCGGGGTTGGCGCATTTGTCCTTTACGGCGTGACGATGGGTGACGGCTCAGTGCTCGCTGCCGACTCCTTTCTGATGAAGGGAGAGTATGTTCCGGCACGCGCGCGTTGGGGAGGAAACCCGGCGAGGGAGATGTAAGATGAGGAATATGAGTCTGCTTGACGGGGACACGGTGACCACCGCCGCGCGCGGCCGGGAGTTTTGGCGCGGGGTCCTTCTCGCCGGTGGATTCACCGCGGTCCCGCGGTGGACCCTTGACCCAGTGCCCGGCGTCGCCGAACACGAAGCGAAGATCGGCAACGAAGTTGTGGCGGCATTGCGCCGGCTGGCGGATGAGCCGGCGGTGCCGCTTAGCTCGGTGCTGCTGACCGCTCACGCGAAGGTGCTTGGCGCGCTCTCGGGCGAGCGCGAGGTCTCGACCGGCTACTCTTTCGAGGGCCGTCCCCCGTTGCTCTGCCGCTTCACGACCGAACCGCAGTCCTGGCGGGCGATGCTGTTGAAAGCCGATCGAGCCCAGTCAGAACTGCTGGCGCACAAGGACTTTCCGGTTGACGATCTCAGACGCGAGATGGGTCTCGTCAAGGCGTTGTTTGAAACCGTGTTCTCACTCACTCCAGGCGACGGTGCGGAACTGGCTGAGGAAACCGTAGTGCGGGCCGGCTTCGTGGAACAGGACGGTCTCGTGTTGCGGCTGCGTTACAGGACGGACGTGCTCGACGCGGACTGCGCCCGCAGGATCGCTGGATATTACCTCACCGCGCTCGCCTTGATGGCCGCCGATCCGGATGCCGAACACGCGCGACAGACCCTGCTCGCAGCCGAGGAGCTGCGTTTCCAGCTTAACGGCCTCGCCGGACCGCGCAGAAAGGTGCCGGACTGCCGTGCGCACGAGCTGTTCGAAGAGCGAGCTCGCGTCCACCCGGACGCCATTGCGGCCGAGCATGGCAACAGACAGTGGACGTACCGGGAACTCAATGCACGTGCCAATCAGTTGGCGCGAGCTCTGCTGACGCGGGGGCTGTCCCGGGAAGGTGTCGTGGCAGTGGTGACCGAGCGCAATCTGGACTGGATGGCCGCTGTGCTGGCGATCTTTAAGGCCGGCGGCGCGTACTTGCCCATCGAACCGCATTTCCCGGCCGACCGCATCGCGAGGACCCTCTCCCGCGCGGGCTGCCGGCTCGTGCTGACCGAACGCGGCAGCACCACGATGCTCGACCAGGCAATCGATTCGTTGTCCGGAGTCCAGGCGCTCTTCATCGATGCGTTGTACGAAGAGGCCCACTCCGGCGGTGATCCCGGCGTCGCCGTCGCGCCTGACCAGCTCGCGTACATCTACTTCACCTCCGGTTCCACCGGTGAGCCCAAGGGCGCGATGTGCGAGCACGCAGGCATGCTCAACCATTTCTTCGCCAAGATCGACGATCTCAGGATCGGCGAGGGGGACGTGGTGGCCCAGACGGCGCCGCAGTGCTTCGACATCTCGCTGTGGCAACTGGTTTCTGCGCTTCTGGTCGGTGGGCGGACGCTGCTCGTCGAGCAGGAGGCCGTCCTGGACGCGCGGCGTTTCATCAGCAAAATCGCCGATGGCAGGGTCAACGTCCTTCAGGTCGTGCCGTCCTACCTCGAGGTCCTCGTGTCCTATCTGGCGCAGCACCCGCGCGTGCTGCCCGATCTGCGGTGCGTGTCGGCCACGGGCGAAGCGCTGAAGAAGGAGCTGGTGCAGCGCTGGTTCGCCGTCCAGCCGGGGATCCAGCTGGTCAACGCCTACGGGCTGACCGAGACCTCCGACGACACCAATCACGAGGTCATGGAGCGCGTGCCGGAGCGGGAACGGGTTCCGCTCGGTCGTCCGATCAACAACGTCTCGATCTACGTCGTGGACGAGAACCTGTCACCCGTGCCGCTCGGGGCGCCCGGCGAGATCGTGTTCTCCGGAGTGTGCGTCGGCCGCGGGTACATCAACGATCCCGAGCGCACCGCGCGAGCGTTCCTGCCCGATCCGCACCGCGCGGGCCAACGCCTGTACCGGAGCGGCGACTATGGCCGCTGGCTGCCGGAGGGCAAGTTGGAGTTCCTCGGCCGCCGGGATGCGCAGGTCAAGATCAGCGGCTTCCGGATCGAGATCGGCGAAATTGAGAACACGCTTTTGCGGTTGCCCGGCGTCCGCCAAGGTGCAGTGGTGGTCACCGGCGGAACCGATGAGAGCAAGCGCCTGGTGGCCTTCTACGCCGCCCAGTGCCCGCTCGATGCCGACGCGCTGCGGGACCACTTTCGCGAGTCGCTGCCCGAGTACATGGTTCCGTCGGCCTTCCATTGGCAGAGAAACCTGCCGTTGACGGACAACGGCAAGATCGACCGGAAGGCTTTAATGGCGCTCGCCGGAGGACTCGATTCTGCCGAACAGGGCCACGACGGGCCGAGTACGGCGACAGAGCACCGATTGGCCGCCGCATGGGCAGAGGTACTGGGCATCCCGCAGGACCAGATCGGCCGGCGGGATCACTTCTTCGAGCTGGGCGGCACGTCACTGTCGGCACTGAAGCTGGCGATCACCCTGGAGCGCGCGGTGTCCTTCAAAGACCTCATCAACCACCCGATTCTCGCCGATTTGGCCACGCTGGTCGACGATAAGGTCCGTGTGGCGATCCAAGCGACTGCAGAACGGTTGCCTCGTCTTGAACAGGAGTTCTGAAAGGAAATCGACATGTCGTCCTCCTCCCCGACCTCAACGCTTAACGTGGACGTGCGACCCGGAAAGCCGCCGATGCTGCGGGTCGCTGCAATCGATGACGGGCCGCGCTGGGCGGCCGAGCACCGCGACGCCTTGCGTGCCGCCGTCGTCCAGCACGGCTCGCTGGTCGTTCGCGGTCTCGGGTTGCGCGACGTAGCCGGGACCGAAGCCGTCTTTCGGCAGTTGGGCAGTCTGATGACCGAGAGGGAGGCCTTCGCGCCCCGGCGGACGTACTCCGACGGCGTGTACTCCGCGTCGAAGTGGCCGCCCAACCAGCACATGTGCATGCACCACGAGCTCAGCTACACGCTCGAGTTTCCTTCCCTAATGCTGTTCGCATGCCTGATTGCGCCGACTGACGGCGGCGAGACCCCCTTGGCCGACTCGCCGGCCGTACTGCACGCGCTGCCCAGCGAGTTGGTCGAGCGCTTTGAGCGGGTGGGCTGGCTGCTAATCCGCAACTACAACGACGACATTGGGGCGTCGATCGCTGAAGCTTTCGGCACCGACGACCGTCGCACCGTCGAGGGTTACTGCCGTCACAATGCGATCCGGTTCGAGTGGCAAGCCGACGGTGCGCTGCGCACCTGGCAACGCCGTAGCGCCGTCGTGCATCACCCGCTTACCGGGCAGCAGTGCTGGTTCAACCAAATCGCATTCCTCAACGAGTGGACGATGGACCCGGAGGTGCGCGATTACCTCGTGGACACCTACGGCGAGGATGGGCTGCCGTTCAATACTCGCTTTGGCAACGGCGACCCGATCGGCGCGGACGTCGTGCAGTTGATCGACGAAGTCTACGAGGCAAACACCACACGCGAGCGATGGCAGGCTGGCGACCTGATGCTTTTGGACAACGTCCGCACCGCGCACGCCAGGGAGTCCTATGAGGGACCGCGCGAAGTGCTCGTCGCCATGGCCGGCGCCGTGCACCTGGCCGATTGCTCGCCGACGATCGAGGTGACTGCCGGCTGACGACGACCCCAATGTCTCCCAGCTCGTCATTACCGAGCTCTTTTCAACTGGCGTCCGACGAGGTTCATTGCTGGCGCGCCAGTCTCGATGTTCCGCCTGAAACATCGGCCCGCTTCTATGCGACCCTGACGCCTGACGAACGTACCCGGAGCGCACGTTTTCAATTCGAGCGCGATCAGCAGCGTTTCATTGTCGCGCGCGGAGTGCTGCGTGACCTTTTAGGGCGCTATCTCCAGATCCAACCCGGCAAAATAAGCTTTGTTTACAACGCATTCGGCAAGCCTGATCTTGGCCCTGAATTCGCCAGCCGGCTCAAATTCAATCTCTCTCACTCGGCCGGTCTTGCCCTCATCGCCTTCGCCACTGCTTCGGACGTCGGCGTTGATCTCGAACACATCCAGCCGCAATCTGATTACGCCGATATCGCGCGGCGTTTCTTCTCAGCAGCTGAAGTTGACTATTTAATGGCTCTCCCGAGCCATCTCTACGCCGAAGCCTTTTTCAGTTGTTGGACAAAAAAGGAGGCTTACCTTAAAGCCTATGGTGAGGGTCTCGCGCTATCGTTGAATAGTTTTTCCGTTCCCCTGACAACCGATCCTGCGCAAACTCCTGCAGATCTTTATGTGGCCTCGAAGGGTATCGTTCCAGCCAGGCGTTGGTCGCTCTACACCCTCCGGCCCGCTCCGGGCTATGCCGGGGCACTGGCCATTGAGGGAACTGGCTGGCGCTTACGTCAATGGCAATGGAAGAGCCGCATTGGACCAGCTCCGACAGTCGATCCACGAGGCCACTGCGCCCCTCCTCGGTCGTTTCGCGCGGTCCCGGGCCGTCCACAACCGGCAAGTCCGCACAGGCCACGGGCCAGACCAGGCGCGGGCAATCGGCAAGACGCAACACCAATCGTTCGGAAGCCCCGCCGAACCCCGAGCCGACCAACTGACTTCCCGTGTCCCTGATGGGCTCACCGTGACCGTAATGCGAAACGTTTTCTTCGGTCTGTTGGCCCCGACCATGCTCGCGATTGCCGCAGACGTAGAACCACCGAGTGCCGGCAAACCGGCAGTTGACAAGAGCGTGTTCAATCTTTTTAACCCCACGCCAACGGAGTATCTTCGCGCGATGGACAGGGATGGTCCCGGCACCACCGAAAGCCCCTATACCGTCGATGCCGGCCATTTTCAGGTCGAGCTGACGCTGGTCGATTACACCTACGATCGCCAGTCGTTCGGCGCGATGACGAAACGATTCGAGGCGTGGGAGATCGCGTCGATGAATTTGAAGCTTGGGCTGCTCAACCAACTCGACGCCCAGCTCGTGCTGGAGACTTACAATTTGCTTTTCGAGCGCGAGGACGGCAGCCGGCTGACGCGGCGCGGCTTTGGCGACACCAGGTTCCGGCTCAAATACAATTTCTGGGGCAATGATGGCGGGCGTACGGCGTTCGCAGCGACGCCATACGTGAAGTTTCCCACCAGCCAAGAGGGCATCGGCAACCGCGGAGTGGAAGGGGGCCTCGTCCTGCCGCTGGAAGTGGAACTGCCTTCGGACTTTTACCTGGGATGGACGACCCGCTTCGACGCCGTGCGGAATGAAGGTGAATCCGGCTACCACGCGGAGTTCGTCAACAGCGTCGAATTCGGCCACGACCTGTTCGGGAATCTCTCCGGCTACGTCGAGTTTTTCAGCGCCGTGAGCACGAAGCGCGACGCGGACTGGGAGGGGACATTCGACCCGGGCTTGATCTACAAGGTTACAGAGAACCTTCAGTTCATCGTCGGCCTGAACATCGGTCTAACCCGCTCGGCGGATGATTGGAATGCGTTTGCCGGGATGACGTGGCGGTATTAGCGCGCAGGTGATTCGGATCCGTACTGACACCTCCAACCGTTTCCAGATCCCGGACTTCACCCAGCCGTAGGAGATTTCCAGGCACACCAGCCAGGAGATGGGCACGGACATCCAAACCAGGGCCATGGGCCAGGCGAGGTGAATGGCGGCGAGCTGCGCGAGTACGTGGTGGACGTCTACGGCGAGGACGGGTTGCCGTTCAATCCCCGCTTTGGCAACGGCCAATGACCCTCGCCGGTGGCGAGGTCCAGCGCCGCAAAGAGCGAAGTGGTGTGCTCGACCTCGGATTCGGCACTGGTTTAAATTGACTAGGAAGCGCAGCTTGTCGCAAGAGCTTGACCAGCTTATCCTACGTATCTCAGCCATGTATGTAGACTCGAAAGGCCCAGCCGTTTTCCAGACGACTCGTTGGACGGTAGTACTGGAGGCGGCACAGCAGGATTCTGCGTCTGGGCAGGCTGCGCTCGCTGCTCTCTATCAGACCTATCGCTACCCGATTTACGCCTTCATTAGGCGCAGCGGTCATCTGCCAGATGAGGCGGCCGATATTACACAGGATTTTTTTGCGCGGCTGTTGGAGAAAAACTGGCTGGCTTCGATTACCCGGGAAGGCGGCAGGTTCCGCTCCTTGCTACTTACGGCTGTGAAACATTTTCTTCTTAATGCGCGTGACTATGCCCGCACACAAAAACGCGGTGGCGGCCAGCCGTTACTCTCAATCAATGATGAATCTCCAGAGAGGCGCTACCAGGCCGAACCGGTGGAGCGGGTTACGCCTGAACTTCTTTTTGAGCGGCGCTGGGCTCTGCAAATACTCGAGAAGGTGTTGGAACGGCTTCGACAGGAATATGACCGGACCGAGAAAGCCGATCTTTTTCAGGAATTGAAGATATTTCTGTCCGGCAGCGCCGGTGCGGTTTCTCACGCTGAGATTGCGGCTAAATATGAGATCAGCGTGAGTGCGGTGGGCGTTGCAGTCCATCGGTTGCGGCGGCGATACGGGGAACTCCTCCGCCAGGAGATTGCTCGGACCGTTAATGACCCGCAGGAGGTCGATGAGGAAATTCGGCATCTCATTGCGTTGCTGGGAAATTGAATCGGTGAAACAAATCCCGACGAATTTCGGTAAGGTCATTCGATTTTTCCTTCGGTATTCATAATCGATGGTCACTAGTGCGCGCTGTTCGGATTGTGGAGCCGCGATTTCTCCCGGCACACCAGAAGGACTGTGCGCGAAGTGCCTGTTCCTTTTGGGCCTGAAATCCAAAGGGGGGCTTGGGGATTGCAGCCACGCAGATCTGGGACCTTTGCTGGCCAAACCTCATTCAGCGCTGGGGGTAAAGTTTCATTGCTTTGGCGACTATGAGTTGCTGGAGGAGATTGCGCGCGGGGGAATGGGTTTGGTGTTTCGCGCCCGTCAGGTCAGCCTCAATCGTCGGGTCGCGCTCAAGTTAATCCAGGGTGGGCGTTTGGCGTCCGCCGCCATGGTGAAACGCTTTCAAGTGGAAGCTGAAGCGGCGGCCAGCCTTCACCATCCACATATTGTGGCCGTTTATGAAACGGGCGAACTCCAGGGACATCACTACTTCAGCATGGAATTCGTGGAGGGCACCGGCCTGGACCGACAGATCGCGAGGTTCAAAGTGCCCCCTGTGGGACGTTTCTTCCTGGCAAACGATGGGCGCTCCATCTCGCAACCGGCGCGGACACGGAAGCGAAGTGCATTGCCTGGCCTACTCTCATGACGGACGTTTCCTGGCGAGCGGAGACAAAGCGGGTAACGTGCTGCTGTGGCGCATAAAACCTGAGTTGAACGAGGACACAATCACCAACGTTCTGGTGGACTATGCATATCCCCCGCCCGTGTTTTCAAGTAATGGCGATTTGATGGCGACCGTGACGGCTTCAAATCAAGTGACGATCTGGAATCTGTCGACATGGCAACCGGTCCAGACCTTTGACGGCGCAAAAGTTCCGCTCGCGATTTCGCCCGACAACCTGACCCTCACGGCGGCGGGTCCGGACTTCGCTTTTCAACTCTGGGATATTCCCAGTGGGGAAATTCAACACACTGCGCGATTCGTTGAACCGAAATACGTCTTTCGAGCCAGCCTTTCGCCGGATGGAAAGATCCTCGCCATTGGCAAGTCCGATGGCACGGTCGAGCTTTGGAACCCGCGGACCGGCCAAGCAATGTGGCGATCCCAGGGACATAAAGGGGCTGTCCGTGAATTGGCATTCTCCCCAGACGACCGCCTCATGGTAACTGCGAGCCGGGACTTCCTGGCTAAACTCTGGGACGTAAAAACGGGTAAGGAGTTAGCGACGCTCTCGGGGCACACGGACGGAGTTTTCTCAGCAGCTTTTTCGCCGGACGGGAAACTGATTGCCACCGGGGCTATCGATGGGACGGCGAGGCTTTGGGACGCCGCGACCCGGCAGCAATTGACTGTTCTGACCGGGCATAAGGAAGGGGTCTATTACATCTCCTTTAGCGGCGATGGCCAGACGCTCGCGACTGCCAGCGGCGATCGCACCGTCAGGCTCTGGAACCTGGCGACGAGGCGCGAAGTGGCCAGGCTCGATCACGGCCGCGATGTCGTCACTGTAGGATTTACGCCCCGAGGTGACGCTCTGATTTCGAGTGTGCTCGACGGCACCATCCGCCGCTGGAGCGCTCCGTCATTCGCTGAACTGGACGCCCTGGAACGGGAGAAATTGCGCCCGAGCAAATAAACCAAGCGGGAAAGGTTGTGCGAGAGAGCAATTGTTTGTAAGAATACGCGCGTTTCCCTGTGGTAAAGAGTCGACGCACACCGCAACTGAAGGCATGAGAAATGACGGTTGCCACGAAACGAATCATCTGTCTTGCGCTGTCCATTGCCGGAGCGCATTTACCCAATGCGCGTGCGGCTCTTCAACCATCCCGGCCGGCTCTACCCAACATCGATGCGCGGCCGAGAACGATGGTTCAACTACCGGCCGCTGAAAGGAGCCAAGCCGCGGCCAAACTTCGGGAACGCGTTCCCCAAGCGCAGATTGACTTCGATGAAATTACTGGCAGCCCGAAGCGCATCGCCGCGACCCGCGGGTTCTTGACCGGGCTGAATGGGGTCGGAGGCGCCGTCTCGGAAGAGAACGCGCGCAGCTTTCGAGCCGATGATCCGCATCGCGCCACCAAAGCATTTTTGCATGAGCACAAGCTGCTCTTTGGCCATGGACCGGAGATATTGGAATTTGCTCGCGTGCAGCGGGAACACACCCCGCAGCACAATGGACTGCGTACGGTAATTTGGGAACAGCAACTGGACGGCATTGCTGTATTCGAAGCGGTGCTCATGTCGCACACGACCAGGGGTGGTGAACTGGTGAGCATCTCCAGTCAATTCGTTCCGGACGCGGCCTCCGCTGCAAACAAAGGACAGCGGGACAAGGCGCGCCGACGCGCCGAGCCAAAGCTGCCCGGCGCGGATGCGATCCTCAAAGCGGCGCAGAACGTTGGCGAACCGTTGCAGCCTGCGGATGTTCAGGCGCAGGGCCAGGCTGGGGGAGCCGAGAGAAAACAGAAGTTCAAGGCAAAGAATCTCAACGGCGACACGGGAGTGAAACTGGTCTGGCTGCCGATGAGCGCGACTGAGATGCGCTTGTGCTGGGAAGTCATCCTGACGAGCAGTTCTCGCGGCGAAATGTTTCGCGTGCTCATTGCTGCGGATACTGGCGAAGCGCTGGTTCGCCACTGCCTGACTGATTACATCAGTGATGTCACTTACCGGGTGTTCACCGGTGACAGTCCATCGCCGTTTTCTCCGGCACATTCTTCTCCGACAACGCTTCAGCCACCCACTGTTCCCCGCCAGGCGATCACACTTTCTTCCTTGAACACGAACGCCTCGCCGAATGGCTGGATCAATGATGGCAACAACGAGACGCTCGGCAATAATGTCGATGCTCACAGTGACCGGGATCATGATGACGAACCCGACCTGCCCCGTCCGCAGGGAGTGCCCTTTCGAGTGTTCGATTTTCCGCTGGATCTTACTCAGCAACCAACCAACTACACCAAAGCCGCCATCGTTCAGCTCTTTTATTGGTGCAACTGGATGCACGACCGGCTGTATGAACTTGGCTTTACCGAGGCGGCGGGAAATTTCCAGGTGGACAACTTCGGTCGCGGAGGCGAAGGCAATGACCCGGTCAATGCGCAAGCTCAAGACGGCGGCTTCTTTTCGAATGCGAATTTTGCGACGCCACCGGACGGCCAGCCCGCTCGTATGCAAATGTTCATCTGGACCGAGCCTTATCCCGATCGTGACGGAGACCTGGATGCGGAAGTCATTCTTCACGAATACACCCATGGTTTGAGCAATCGGCGCGTGGGCGGTGGTCTAGGCATTTCCGCCGTGGCTAGTCGCGGCATGGGCGAAGGCTGGTCGGACTTCTACGCACTGGCTTTGTTGAGTCAATCGAGTGACGATGTGGACGCAACTTATCCAGTGGCCGGTTATTCAAGTTATCTCTTGGGTCACGCGGAGAACTATTATTATGGGATTCGGCGTTATCCTTACTGCACGGACACGAACAGGAATCCGCTCACGCTCAAAGATATTGATCCGACGCAGATAAGTTCTCATCCAGGAGTGCCGCGCAATCCACGAGGCGCCTTCAACACCAATCAAGCTTCCGAGGTCCATGCCCGGGGCGAAGTCTGGTGCAACACACTTTGGGAAGTCAGGGCGAATCTAATCCGCAAGCACGGGTATGCCACCGGCAATCAACTCACGTTGCACTTGGTCACCGATGCCATGACCTTATGCCCGCCCAATCCGAATTTCCTGCAAGCGCGCGACGCCATCATCCAGGCGGACTTCGTCAACACTGGCGGCGCGAACTTTCGCGAAATCTGGGCCGGGTTCGCGAAACGCGGCATGGGTTCCAGCGCGGTGTGCCCGCCCAGCACCGTGACCACAGGCGTGCGCGAGGCTTTCGATTTTCCGGACGATTTGTGGGCGACGCCGCGCACGGAATGGATCGCGAAGGGCAGAACCGGCGGGCCGTTCGAGCCGGGGACGCGCTCGTTCCTGCTGAAAAACGTGGGCGCGGGCACCATCAACTGGAGTGCTTTCGCGAGTGTGGGCTGGCTCACGTTATCCAACACGAGCGGCGCGTTGACCGCCGGTTCAGCGCCTGCCGTGGTGGAAGCATCTATCAATACAATGGCCAACTTGCTCACGGCCGGCACACACGTGGGAGAAATTGTCTTCACTGACCAATCGAGTGGCCGCTCACAAGCCAATGCGGTTACGCTGACGATCGGCCAACTGGATTTCCTGACGGAGGAGTTCGACCTTCGAGACAATGACTTGGATTATCAGAGCATCACGTTCACGCCAGACGGCTCACCGACGTTTTATTCGGTTTGCCGCGCCGCAGCGACGAACTTCCCGGTCGATCCCACCGGCGGTATTCAATTCGCGACGAACGCTCTTTCCGAACGAGCGCGACGAGTGACGCTCTCGCCCGGACATAGCGTGGCGCTTTTTGGCATGCGGACCAATTCGTTCCTCGCCGTTTCTGATGGCTCGATCGCTTTCTTCGAAGAGTCGGGCACCGCAAGCGGGAACCTCGGCAGGCATTTCGAAGGGCCGCGGATTTCATGTTTGAAGGACAATTACGCCAACGAAAACAGCGGACGCTCCTGGAAGGAGTTAAACGACCGAGTGGTGGTGACTTTCGAGAATATCGTATCGTTGCTCACCACCACCCCCGATCGGAACAGCTTCCAAATGGAGCTGTTTTATGATGGAAGGATTCGGTTCACTTATTTGAAGCTCGACATCCGCACGGGCATTGTCGGGCTTTCGCGCGGGATGGGTGTCCCGCCTGGCTTCGTCGAAAGTGACTTCAGCGCTTATCCAATCTGCCTGGCGCCCTTGACGGTTCGCGCGCCCAGGAATGTCACGGAAAGCACGGGCACGGTGACGGCGAGTGTGAGCAGACCGTTCCCCGATGTCTCGCCGCTTCTTGTGAATCTTGGCGTCAGTGATCCTCCGGAAATCAGCGTGCCCGCCGAGGTGGTGATTCCGGCGGGTGAAACGAACGCGAGTTTTCAGATCACCATTATTGATAATCGCGATCCGGACGGCCCGCAGGCGCCGATTCTTACTGCGTCTGCTCCCGGTTTTGCCAGTGGGCACACGACAATTTTCATTTCGGACGATGAGATTGGCAGCTTGGCCCTTCATCTTCCGGCCTCAGCCACTGAGGGTGAAATCGTGCAAGGGATGGTGGCCCTGCCCGCGCCCGCATCGAAAAACGTTTTTGTGATGCTGCGTTCAACGGACACTTCTGAAGCGCTGCCGCCAGGGTTGATTATTATTCCAGCGGGCCAAACCTCGGCGGTTTTCAACGTCACGATCGTCGATGACACCCTCATCGATGGCCCACAATCGGCCGCTATTGTCGCCCAGGTTACGAATTGGCCGGCTGCCTCCGCCAATATTCTTGTGCAGGACAATGACAACCTCTTGTTATCTTTGAAGTTGGCGTTGCCAAGCCGGGCGGGCGAGGCTTCAGGAACCATCAACAACGGCGGTGTGGTCAGCATCCCCGGAAAGCTGAGCTCAAACCTGGTTGTCTCGCTGGAGTCCAGCGACGTGTCTGAATTGCAGGTGCCTTCAACAGTGACCATCCTGGCCGGACAAACCTCAGCTTTGTTCAATCCCATCGCGGTCAATGACGCGATCGTGGACGGCGCCCAAACCGTCGTCGTGACCGCGCGAGCCTCCGGCTGGATCAGCGCAACCGCAACGATTACGATTCACGATGACGAAACGCCGCTGGAGCCGTTTGCGCCGAGTCCGGCCAATCTCGCCAGCAATCAGCCGGTCAACCTGACGCTTTCATGGAACTCCGCTTTGGGCAACGTGATCGCCAACGGCGATTTTGAATTGGGCACGTTCGCTGGGTGGACGCGAGATTTTTCCGCGCCTGAGATTGATTCATCCGGAGTGCGTTTCGTTATCAATGATGGCACTTACGACCCAAACGAAGACCATTACGACGCGCCGGGTCCATCACCACCTTACGCGGGTCTCTTCAGTGCCTTGATGAGTGTCGATTACTGTAATTTGGGATGGGGGCGGATGTTTCAGGATATTTATTTATCGCCGAACGCTTCTTCGGCCACGCTGAGCTGGGTGGACCGCATCGTGAATCTCGCGGCATACTCGCCCACGCAGTATTTCACCGTGGAAGTTCGCGACACAAACGATGTGCTGCGTGAAGTGTTGTTCACGACGTCATTGAGCTTCCCGTGGACGAACAATTGGACGACGCGCAGCTATTCGCTGTCGCGTTACCTTGGAGAGACCATTCGCCTGGTCTGGAAGCAGGAATATTATTGCTCACCCATCATCACGCATCTGGACAATATTGCGCTCCAGGTCACGGCTGTGACGCCGACGAGCTTCGATGTTTATCTCGGAACCAATGCGAATCCTGGCGCATCTGAGTTTCGCGGAAACACACCCAAGCCGAATTGGAACGCAACCAATTTGCAACTGGACACTGTTTATTTCTGGAGAATAGTCGCAAAACAAGGCGCGAGCCAGGCCGCCGGACCTCTCTGGCAATTCCGAACTCGACCGCTCATCGATCATTTTCAGTGGAGCGCAATCGCCACACAACAATACGTGGGCCAGCCTATCACCGTCATGCTGAGCGCCAAAGGGGCGGCGAACGAAACGCTCTCAAACTTCACGTCGCCCGTGACTCTGTCGGGAACCGCGCTCACCGGCAACCGGCAGCTTTTCATGGACAACTTTGAGGACGGCAACTCAGAGGGTTGGAAGGTGGAGAGAGGATTTGCCGGTCCCTACAACCAACAAGTGACTACATCATCGGCGGCCGCGGGCCAATACAGCTTCACGCTCGTTGGTGGCAATCAGAAACACGTGGACGGCTACTCTTACGCCTTTCCGCGCTTCAGCATGCGCCCTGATCAAATCAACTTCTCGGTGCGCAACAGCGCGGCGAACAAGGCGGGCGGATGTTTCGCCGTTGGCAATGACGGCCTGGGTCTGGGTGTGGGTGTCCGCTTTTACATGGGACCCTCAGGGCGGATGGGGCTTTTTGATCGGAACGAGGGGTTCCAGGGAACCAATTATGTTGCCAATCGCTGGTATCGAGTTTCACTCGTGTTCGATTGGACTCGTCGCCGCGTAAATTGTTTCGTCGATGGCCAACAGATTGCCTCGAACGTTCCGTTCCGTAGCCCGTACCTCAATGACGTGGCTTCATTGCATCTTTACAACTTTGACAACACACAAGCGTGGTGGGATGAGATCGAGATCATTGACGGCAGTCGCACCATTCCTATCGTGGTCTCGCCACGCACGGCATCTGATTTTGCGCATGGCGTCTGGTTCAGCAACGTGAGCGTGAACGAGCCAGCGGCCAACATCTGGCTGACGGCAACCACTACGAGTGGCCATTCCGGCGTCAGCAGCAACTTCACTGTTGATCCGAACACCGATCTGGACGGGGATGGCTTGCCCGACGCGTGGGAAGTCCGCTATTTCGCCTCGACCAATTCCGTTCCGGGCGCGGACCCGGATGCGGATGGTTTGACAAATCTTCAGGAGTTCCGCGCTGGAACAAATCCGAATAGCGCGAGCAGCACGCTGCGCATTTCCGCGCTCGTATCCTCGAATGGAATACTGCGAATGCGATTCGAAAGTGTGGCGGGCAAGGCCTATCAGCTCGAACATGCCGCCGCTCCGAACACGGTTCCCTGGGAACCAATTGGGTCGCCCCTCCTGGGCGGCGGACAGGCAATTCAAGTCACCGGACCAATCGAAGTGACAAACCATTTCTATCGCGTGCGGGTTATCCAGTGACCGCCTCATCCTATGAAGTTTACGCCTCCGTTCCTGCTGATCATGCTGGGCTGTTGCTGTTCAGTTCGGGCGGGAGATGCGCCACCACAGCGTGGCGACATGCAGGAATTGACGGCCGTTTACCTGATCATGGACGGCGAATCAACAGCGCAAACCGCGCTGCGTTTGAAATCGTTGCCTGACAAAAGAGCAATGGCAACAGCAGTGCGGAATCGTGCCGCGCAAATCAAAGCGCGGCAGACTGAACTCGAAGCCAGGCTTGCTGAAAAGGGCATTCAGGCCGACGGGCGGTTTTACAGACTCGCCAACGCCCTGCGCGTTCATGTTCCACCTAATCGAATCGACGAACTGCGAAACCTGCCAGGCGTTGCGCAAATTCAAATCGTCCCACGACACCAACGACTCACAGCCAGCAGCGTCCCGTTCATCGGCGCGCCATCGGTATGGAGCGGTGTCAGCCTGATCGGGACGAACGCAGACGGCATGGGTATTCGCATCGGAATCATCGATACCGGAATCGATTACCTGCACGCAGACTTTGGTGGGTCCGGTAACCCGCAGCATTATACAAACAATAACTCAGCCATCATTGAACCCGGAAGTTTTCCCACGGCAAAAGTGGCGGGCGGCTACGATTTTGCCGGCGATGCTTACACCGGCTCAAACTCACCCGTTGGCGATCCCGATCCATTGGATTGCGCGCAAACGGGTCACGGCACGCATGTTGCCGGAATCGCTGCGGGAGTCGGCGTGCTCACGAATGGAACGGCGTATACCGGCGCTTATACACAAGGGATGGACTTTGCGCAGTTCAGAATCGGTCCCGGGGTAGCGCCTCACGCAAAACTTTACGCCATCAAAATCTTTGGCTGCAGCGGCAACACCCAGTTGCTCATGAGCGGTCTGGAATGGGCAGCGGACCCGAATGACGACGGTGATTTCAGTGATAGGCTCGACGTGGTGAATCTTTCCGTTGGCGCGGCCTTCGGATTCGCCGGGCCAGGCGATGCGGAACAGGAGGCGGTAAACGAGCTGGTCGATCTGGGCTGCATCGTCGTAGCGGGCAGCGGCAACAACGGAAACGTGCTCTACAACGTGTTCTCACCGAGTGTCGCCGAAAAGTGCATCTCCGTCGGCAACTCCATTGATGGGGGGTTCAATCCCGCGGTGGAGGTGCAGTCCCCTCCGTCATTCGCCGGACTCTACGAGGCGGTTGAAGGGCGTTTCACGAGGCTGTTAGCCGTTTCTGGCACTCTCACCGGGCGAGTCGTTTATGCTCGACCGAATCTGGCCTGCGATACCCTTATGAATGCTTCCGAGTTGAATGGCAGTATCGCACTGATAGATCGGGGGACTTGCGCCTTCGTGGGCAAGATTCGTCGCGCTCAAAATGCCGGCGCTATCGCCGTGATTACCGTCAACAATGCCCCTGGTTCTCCAGTCGCAATGACGGGAGACGCGCTCGATATCGTGATTCCCGGCCTGATGATCAGCCAGTCAGACGGGGACATTCTGAAACAAGCGCTCGCGTCCAATCTGGTGGTGCGAATAGGACCTGACGTTCTTTATCCCCGGTCACTCGCGGATCGCCTGGATACATCCAGTTCACGCGGCCCCGCATCACCGGGCAACGCGCTGAAACCGGAAATCGTCGCACCGGGCAATAACATCACTTCGGCGCAAGCGGGCAGCGGCACGAACACGTTAACGATTGGCGGCACCTCGATGGCCACCCCACACGTCTCGGGCGCCGCCGCGTTGATGCGCCAACTGCACCCGGAGTGGCCAGTCGAAGACATCAAAGCGGCATTGATGAACACTACCAGAGCAACACGTGATGGTTATGGGACCCTCTATCCGGAATCATGGACCGGCGCCGGGCGTGTGCAGGTGGACCGTGCTGTGCAAGCCAGCGTCGTGGCCAAGGCTGAGCATTCGGCTGGTCTCGTTGGTCTGTCGTTCGGTTCGCTGACGCTGACGAACTTCTACACGGAAGTGCGGCGGGTCTTACTCACGAATCACAGCGCGAACTCCGCGACATTTTCCGCCTCGGTAAGCAACACCGTCTCCGAAAATGGTTTTGTGCTCGTGCCATTGACAAACACGGTGACCGTTCCTGCGGGCGGCTCAGCCTTGGTGCCGGTGCAACTGACAGCAGACCCGGTGCTGTTCGAGCGGACGCCCGACCTTGTCAGCTCGCCGCTGATCAACGGCCTTCCCCGAAATTTTATTTACGAAGCCAGCGGGCAAATCTGGTTCCAGAACACGAATGGTTCGATTCACCTGCCGTACTACTGTAATCTTCGCGCTGGCTCCTCCTTGCATCTTGTCTCCACGAACGTGGGCACGCCTTCCACAAGCAACACGGTCAGCGTCACGGTCCCACTGGCCGGAACTTCGGCTCATCCGAATCCGCTCGTGGCCGCCTTTCAGTTGGGACTCATAAGTCCAAACCAGAACTTCACCGATCCTTGGCGGGCGACCGGTGATTTGCTGGCGATTGGCGCGGCGAGCGATGCTCCGAGCCAAAGTCAATTCACCAACAGTTCAGTCTACTTTGGAATCGCCACGGCCAACAATTGGACTACACCACAGAGCTTCGTGGCGCAGTTCGATGTGCTGATCGACGTGAACCGCGATGGCATCGACGATTATCGAGCATTCAATTCCACTCTGGGTAACTCGACCAACAACAGCGCCGTTCCGAATGCAGCCAACGATGCCTTTCTCAGCGTAGTTCAAAACCTTTCGTCGGGTGTTTTCTTCACGAACGTCTTCCTGAATGTGTTCCCTCCCGATGTGCGCGACACCGCGCCATTCAACAACAGCGTCATGGTGATTACTGCGCCGGTGAGATTGCTGGGTCTGACGACGGGCAATTCAAGATTCAATTATCGGGTTCGGACTCTCGCGCCGCGTGAACGCAGTTCACAAGTGATCGAAACCACGCCCTACGTGCTGTTTGATCCTTATCGGCCCGTGCTCGATACGACTTCGGGAGGCATCCAACGCTCGCCCTTTCACCCCGATGGTCAACCCGTGCGGGTAAACCTTGATCGGACAGCGGCGATAGCTCACGGGTTCTCCAGCGCAAATACTCCGGGTTTGTTATTGTTGCACCATTTCAACCAGTTGAATCAACGGGTCGAAATCGCATTTATCGAGCTGGCCGCCATCCAAATCACGTCGGTGGCAGTGAGTGGATCTGACGTGCGAGTCAGCTTCGCCACGACGGCGGGCAAACGATATCGACTGGAGCGCAATTCCGATGTGATCGCTGATGCATGGTTTACCGTCGTGGATAATGTCACTGGGACCGGCGGCATCCTTCAGTTGTCCGACACTATGGGCGCGTTGCAGCCAAAGCGATTTTATCGCGTGCGCCTGATCCCTTGACGGGTCATCATGCGTTGATTCTATCGTGGGGACGATGAGCCGGGCGCGCACGCCTCTTTTGGGGGATGCCTCAGTGTGGACCGCTTGAAGAAAACTGCTCCTACGCGATTTTAGAGGGTCGATTTTTGCCCGAAGGCCCCCCAATCTGTAATTTGCCAGAAGAGAGCCCGTGACAGTTCAGCTCAAGGTCCCCCCGATTGGAAACTCACTCGGAATCATTCTGCCGAGCGATCGGAGCCAATTCACATCTGGAGACTCCTCGATCGGCTGGTCCAAGAAGGATCCCTGCCCAACCGCTCTGAGCCTTCGTTCCCTTTGTTTTCCTTGCCGGATCGGCTATTCGCGCCAAATCTTTGACCATGAAACTGCCCCTGCGTTTGCCCATCGCCACCGTCTTGCCCTCCTTGAACTGGTCGCGCGCCCTGGCCTGTTTGCTCCATCCGCTCATTGCAGGCGCGGCGCTGGCGGCGCAACCTGTCACCAACTGGCCACAGTTTCGCGGGCCGGGCGCCATGGGCACGGCCGACAATCCCGATCTGCCCGACCGCTGGAGTACCAAGGAGAATGTCGCCTGGAAAATCGAAGTGCCCGGACGCGGCTGGTCTTCGCCCATCGTGTGGGGCGAGCGCGTGTTCCTGACCACAGTCGTCAGCGATGGCGAAGTCGAGCCGCCGAAGAAGGGCCTCTATTTCGGAGGCGAACGCCGGGAAATCCCGAAAGCCACGCACCGCTGGCTGGTCCTGTGCCTCGACCTCAAGTCCGGTCGCGAGCTGTGGCGTCGGGAAGCCTCCCTTGGCACCCCGCGGAGCCCATTGCACGTAAAGAATACCTACGCATCCGAAACACCGGTGACCGATGGCGAACGGGTGTTCGCGTATTTCGGGAACGTGGGCGTGTTCTGTTACGATTTCGATGGCCGGAAACTCTGGTCCACCAACTGGCCGGCGCTGAAAACACGCAACGGCTGGGGTTCCGCGGCCTCGCCGGCGCTCCACAAGGATCGTCTCTTCATCGTCAACGACAACGATGAGAACGCCTTCGTCGTTGCGCTCGACGCCAGGAACGGACGCGAACTCTGGCGCGCGGACCGCGACGAAAAAAGCAACTGGGCAACCCCTTACGTCTGGCAGAACCAACAACGCACCGAACTGATCACACCTGGCACCCGAAAAGTCCGCGCCTACGACCTCGACGGAAAGCTGCTCTGGGAATTCGGCGGCATGTCCTCGATTGTCATCCCGACGCCCTTCTCGCAGTTCGGCCTGCTCTACGTCTGTTCCGGCTACGTGGGGGACAAGACGCGGCCCGTGTTCGCGATCAAACCCGGCGCCTCCGGCGACATCAGCCTCAAACCGGGTGAGACGAACAACGCGTTTATCGCGTGGTATCAACCCACCGCGGCCCCCTACAACCCGTCCCCGTTGCTCTATGGCGATTATTTCTATGTGTTATTTGATTTCGGATTCCTGGCGTGCCACGACGCGCGCACCGGCCGGCAGATCTACGAAAAGAAGCGCATCCGCCCGGAGCCGACCTCCTTCACGGCATCGCCCTGGGCGTCGAACAGCAGGATCTTCGCCTTGAGCGAGGACGGCGACACCTTCGTGTTCCAGGCCGGACCCGAGTTCCGCCTGTTGCACACGAACCCGCTCGATGAAATGTGCATGGCCACTCCGGCAATGGCGGGGGATCGTCTGCTCATCCGCACGCTGACGAAGCTTTACTGTTTCAGCAAAACCCGGTGAAGCGGGCAGCGAAGGAGTACGAACGGGTCAACCGCTGGCTCCAGTGCCGATTCACGAGATCTCCGAGCGCTGGATTGCCAAATACGAACGCCATCGTCTTCAGGCGCTGAGCGATTTGAAAAAGGGTCTCGAAGAAACCAAAAACAAGAAAGGCTGACGACATGCAAAATCCCAGGCAGGTTGACACAACATTCATCCGCACCACGCCGAAGAAACTGTGGGCGGCCATCACCAAACCCGAATTCACACGCCAGTATTGGGCGGGTTTGGCGAACATTTCAGATTGGAAGAAGGGCTCAAAATGGGAACACACCACTAAAGAGAATGAGGTTTGGATCACAGGTAAAGTCTTGGAAAGCGTCCCGCCCAAACGCCTCGTGCTGTCCTGGGCCGACCCGGACGATCCCGCCGACAAATCACGCGTCACTTTTGAAATCGAGGCGATTGGAGACCAGGTGTGCCTGACGGTAACTCACGGGAACTTCAAGGCCGGTTCGACCATGGCTCGCAAAGTTTCCTGGGGCTGGCCGCGCGTGCTTTCGAGCATGAAATCCTATCTGGAAACCGGCAAGGGACTCAACGTCTTCGCTCGTTGATCAAAGTGGAGTTTATTAACAAGACCATCCACATGATAACATGCCATCCGTCGAATGAGTCCGATCACGCACTTCTTAATGGGCTGGGGAGTAGCTAACTCAGCCAGCTCGCTCACGAAGCGAGAGCGGGCAATGGTCACCTGGTCGAGTGTTGTGCCTGACCTCGACGGGCTGGGCATCATCGCCGAGAAGCTGACTCTAAGCTCCAGTCAGCCATTGAATTGGTGGAGCAACTACCATCACGTCCTTGGACACAACCTCGGCTTCGCCCTGTTTGTCTCAATGGTTGCCGTGATCTTCGCGAGACAGAAGATCAAAACGACACTCCTGGTGTTTTCCAGTTTTCATCTTCATTTGCTGGCAGACTTAGTTGGTGCGGGTGGTCCTGATGGCGATCATTGGCCGATCCCTTATTTGCTCCCCTTCTCGAAGCAGCTGCAACTGACCTGGTCCGGCCAATGGGCGCTCAATGCCTGGCCGAATCTGGTTATTACCGCTGCTCTTATTGGAATCTCCGTCATGCTGGCTCGGGCGCGGTTTTTCACCATTGGAAATGCTTTCTGCCAAAGCGGATGCTGCCTTCGTGCGCGCTTTGCGGAATCGCTTTCCCGTAAGGACTGTGAATTGATTTTCGGCGGGCCGTAGATTGTGGGTTATCACTCGAAAATGACCATCGCATGTTCACCAACTTGTCCGCAGCTCAACCAGCGCAAATTCGCGCCGAGAGTTGGCGGCGCATCAGATGAAAGGAGGCCAACATGGCTACTCCCTCAGTCCATCGCAGGGACTCGCGCGTAATCCTCCGCTACTCGCTCTTCGACGCAAATCTCCGGATCTGCGCCGCCTTTCAAAATCGCAATCGTGCGATGCGCTTCTGGACCGGGTCACTCCTCCGTCACGTTTAGCCTTGTTCCGGAGATGAGTCCAGGTGCATCGTACTGCAATGGCCTCTGAGAGGCAGCCGGATCGATTCGGCGCCGAAAACCCGCGTGTATTCGCAACCACGCATTGGAGTGTCGTACTCGCTGCCGGTCAAGCTGAATCACCGACTGCGGCGACGGCATTGGAAGAACTCTGCCGCACCTACTGGTATCCCCTCTATGCCTTTATCCGACGCAAGGGCCATGACTCCCATGATGCCCAGGATCTCACCCAAGCGTTTTTCGCCCGGCTCCTGGAAAAAAACTACCTCGCACAGGTTGATCGCGAGCGTGGCCGGTTCCGCACGTTCCTACTGGCGGCGCTCTCGCATTTCCTGGCTGACGAATGGGACAAGGCGCGGAGACTCAAGCGTGGCGGGGGTCGGGGAATTATTTCGTTCGATGCAGTCTCCGCGGAGGAGCGTTATCGCCTGGAACCGAGTGAACCGCTAGAGGCAGCGAAACTCTACGAACGTCGCTGGGTCAGGACGCTCTTTGAGAAGGTGCTTGGGCGGCTGGAAGCGGAGTTCCGTGATTCGGGCAGGGGCGAGTTGTTCGAATCTCTCAGCAGCTCGTTGCTCGCGGATCACCGCGAAGCGACCTACGCCCAACTGGGCTCGACGCTTGGCCTGAAAGAGGACGCGGTGAAACAAGCGGTGCATCGGATGCGGCGACGCTATCGGGAATTGTTTCGCGAGGAAATTGCGCAGACCGTGGCCGGACCAGCAGAGGTGGAAGATGAGTTGAAACACCTGTTTACGGTTCTAAGCGAAGGGACTTGATACGTGACAAAGAAGACAGCAGCGCCACAGGTGTCAATGGCAATCAGCATGACGAAGGGATTAACGGCGCGGGTGCTGCCTATGTCTTCGTGCGCAGCGGCACTAATTGGAGTCAGCAAGCCTATCTAAAAGCCTCCAATACAGGCCGGCATAATTGGTTCGGCTATGCCGTGGCGATCTCGGGAGATACGGTGGTGGTCGGCGCGTTAGGAGAGGGTAGCAACGCCACCGGGATCAATGGTAACCAAAACAACAACACCGCCACGGATGCCGGTGCGGTCTATGTGTTCGTGCGGAGCGGGACTAACTGGAGCCAGCAGGCTTATCTCAAAGCCTCAAACTTTGTGCGTAACGGGACCAATTGGAACCAGCAAGCCTATCTCAAAGCCTCCAATACGCGGACAGCAGCCGAATTCGCTGGCACGGTGGCAATTTCGGGAGACACTCTGGCGGTCGGAGCGGGAGCCGAGTCCAGCAGCGCCACAGGCGTCAACGGTGACCAGAGCGATACGAACGCCCCCGAGTCTGGCGCCGCTTATGTTTTTGTGCGCGCTGGCACGAATTGGAGCCAGCAAGCGTACCTGAAGGCGTCCAACGCCAAGGCAGGGGACCAATTTGCCAAAGTGGCCGTGTCGGGAGACCTCGTCGCGGTCGGCGCAGTCAGCGAACCCAGCAAGGCCACTGGTGTGAATGGCGATCAGACCGATCATAGCGCGCCGATCGCGGGATCGGCTTACGTTTTCGTCCGCACAGGAACAAACTGGAATCAACAGGCTTACCTCAAACCTTCCAACACCAGGGCGTATGACGAGTTCAGTTGGTCATTGGCGATTTCTGGCGACACGGTGGTGGTTGGGGCGGACGGTGAGTTCAGCAACGCCACCGGCGTGAATGGCGATCAAAGCAACACCAACGCTCCCGTATCGGGTGCAGCCTATGTCTTTACGGGCCTGGGGCCACCCATGCGGACTACGATTACAGTCACCGACACCGCCGACGATGGGCCCGGCACCTTGCGAGCAGCCTTGGCCAGCGCCGCGGACGGCGACACGATCGACTTCTCATTGCTGAGCACACCAGCCACGATCGCTTTGACCAGCGACGAACTGTCGGTCTCGAACAGCGTGACTATCCTTGGCCCAGGTCCGAACGCTCTGGCTGTGGCCGCCGACAAGTCTGTGTTTCCCCGAATCCGCATCTTCCGCATCTGCTCCAACACGGTTGTGAACCTCTCCGGCCTGACCATCACCAATGGATCCGCTCGTTTCGACAGCGGCGGCGGGATTTTCAATGATCACGCGACGTTGACCGTTAGCAATTGCACCCTGAGTGGCAACCATCCTGAACGCCAACGCTTCCAGTGAGAACATCTTCAATGATTCCGGCGCGGTAACTTCGCTCGGCTCCAATCTCAGCAGCGATGGTGCCGGCGGCGTTTTGACGAATGCCACCGATCAGACCAACACCGACCCGAAGCTTGGTCCGTTGCAGGATAATGGTGGACCGACCTTCACTCACGCGCCTTTGCCCGGCAGCCCGGCCATTGACAAAGGCACGAATTTTTCTGTATCGACCGTCGACCAGCGCGGTTTCGTGCGAACGATTGACAATGTCCTTACCAACCCATCCGGCGGCGACGGCACAGATATCGGCGCAGTGGAGATAGCCGCGACCCCTTTTCTGTGCAATTTCGGAATCAGAGCGAATGAATTTGGATTCGATGTCATCACCACCTCGAATCAGATTGTCATCGTGGAAGCGTCGACTAATTTAGCCAACTGGACTCCGCTGACCACGAACACGCTTGGTGCCGGCCCGCTCTATTTCGGCGATCCTGTCCCGGCAAATTGGCCGCGGCGCTTTTACCGCGCTCATTTGCCGTAGTTGTCGCCCGAGAGTGGGCAACCATCAGAATACTGCGAGATTAGAATTGAGGTCCGGTCGAAGTTGTTTCGGCCGATGGTAAATCCGACAAATATGGAAGGAAACCCACGGAGCAGGTTGGCCACTGCCTATTGCAAGAATCCGTTTCGGGACAAAAGCGCATGAAATGCACTTGACGCCAGTGCGCGGAACCGAGCGCGGCTGTGTCGAAGACCAGCCGCAATTCGTTTCGCAACAGGCCACAGGTCCAATCAAGATGTCCCGAACAGGCGGAATGAGTCACGGGTCCAACATAACATTGGGTGCCGTCCGCTTGGGCCCCGGTCTTACAGAGGTCACGAGGCGCGGCCGGTCGGCACTCCGATCAAATAGGTAATGGGAATCGGGCCCGCCGTGCTCTTCCGCTCACCGATCTCCCATTGGTAATCTTTCGCGTCCAACCCTTCGCTTAGTTCGCGTAACTCCTGGACGCTGTAAGTACGCAAACACGAAACCAGGCCGTCAAAGAACGAAACCAGAGGCACTACCGGAATCAGGTATGTCCAGACCAAAAGCGCGGCCTTGCATGCTCAGAAGATGGCCCAACTTCATCGCCGCTCCCTTGAGCGCGCCCAGTTCGCCGCTCACCCGTTGCGACGCCCTTTGCTGAAACCGCGCCCGCCGGTGCGCCTTTCCCGATTCGCTCAACAGAAGATTCTGCGCCTGGTAACTGAGAT
>WNGF01002558.1_pt1 | contig 25301 bp, 26 predicted proteins | sample 5400641 | NCBI WGS metagenome assembly WNGF01 (sample SAMN13153371, study PRJNA577476) | soil metagenome | isolation source: 80 cm soil or saprolite under grassland replicate 2 | place: USA:California | collected 2016-06-15 | reverse complement strand
AAGCTCTGATCCCTCGAGCGCGCCTGATCGCACTCGTCCGCGACCCGGTCGACCGTGCCTACTCCCACTACCAGCACGAGGTCGCGCTCGGCCGGGAGCGCCTCTCGTTCGAGGCGGCGATCGACCGCGAGGACGAGCGGATGGACGGCGAGCTCGAGCGGATGCTCGCCGATCCCGGCTACTTCAGCTACGCGTGGTGGAACTACACCTACCTCGCGCGCGGCCGCTACGCCGAGCAGCTCCAGCGCTGGTTCGAGGTCTTCTCGCGCGAGCAGCTCCTCATTGTGCCGATGGATGACTTGAGAGACGCGCCGCGCGAGACGTACGCACGCGTGCTCGATCACATCGGCGCCCGGCCTCACGAGCTCGACGACTACCCGCGCATCTTCAGCCGCGAGTATTCGGACATGAGCCCAGAGACTCGCAGCCGCCTGTCCGAGTACTACGCCGAGCCGAACCGACGGCTGTACGCGCTGCTGGGGCGGGAGCTGGAGTGGACGTGAGCCGGCCCGTCGCTGTCATCGGAGCGGCGCTCGATCTCGGCGCGGGGCGCCGCGGCGTCGACATGGGCCCGTCTGCGATCCGCTATGCGGGGCTGGCGGGCAGGCTCGAAGAGCTGGGACGGGAGGCGGTCGACTGGGGCAACGTCGAGACGGCGGTCGCGGAGGCGACGGCGGTCGAGGACACGCGCGTGCGGTTCCTCCCGCAGGTCAAGGCCGCCTGTGAGCGGGTTGCCGCGCTGGTCTCGCAGGCGCTCGAAGGCGGATATCTCCCGCTCGTCCTCGGCGGCGACCACTCGGTTGCCCTCGGCACGCTCGGAGGCCTCGCGAGCGTTCGCGGGCCGGGCGGCGTGCTCTGGATCGACGCGCACGGAGACCTGAACCGGCCGGAGACGAGCCCGAGTGGGAACGTGCACGGGATGCCGCTCGCGGCCGCGCTCGGCCTCGCCGGGCCCGAGTTCCAGAGCTCGGCCTGGCCGCTGCCGGCGGTCGAGCCGGGACGGGTGGCGCTCGTCGGCGTCCGCGCGCTCGACCAGGGCGAGCGCGAGCTTCTGCAGGACCTGGGCGCACGGGTCTTCACCATGAGCGAGATCGACCGCGCCGGGGTCGAGCCGGTGATCCGGGAGGCGCTCGACGTGATCGCCGGCCCGGGCTTCGTCCACGTCAGCCTCGACATGGACGCGCTCGACCCCGAGATCGCGCCCGGAGTGGGGACGCCGGTGATGGGCGGGCTCTCCTACCGAGAGGCGCACCTCGCGCTCGAGCTCGTGGCCGAATCCGGTCTGGCGGGGTCGCTCGAGGTCGTCGAGGTGAATCCGATCCTCGACCGCGCGAACGCGACCGCGGAGCTGGCGGTCGGTCTGGTCGCGAGCGCGCTCGGCGCTCGCATCCTCTAGGAGGGTCTAGCGAAACGCGATAGTCGTCTGTCCCTGCCGGTTCTAGTCTGCGGTTCGCGCGGCTTACCCCAGTTCGCAGGCTGTTCTACCCCCACTGACGGCGGCGGTCGCTCAATCGAGCATGTCGCGAGCAAGGGAGAAGCTGCTACGCCGCCGATCGGTGTACGACCTCGCAATCACCGGCGACACCGTCTTGGCGATCGGCGATGACAACGTCTCGGCCGGGTCCGCACGACCAGATCACGTCAAATCGGCCGTCGCGCACGAGTATCACGTCATCGCCCGGGCCAGCGAGCACAACATCGGTGCAGTGCGGATAGTCGAGCGGCCCGACAGAAGCAAACGTGCGAGAACGAAGCGTGCATCTCGTTCGCTCGTTGTCTCGAGCATCGATTCGATCGTCGCCGCCTCCACCAATCAGCAGATCGCCTGAGTTTCCGCCAATGAGCACGTCGTCTCCGAGTCCTCCGTCGAGGTGGTCTCGGCCCGCGTAGCCAAGCAGACGGTCGTTTCCCCCGCGACCAAAGAGCTGGTCGCGAGCAGACGTTCCCGACAGGATGTCGGCCCGGGCCGTTCCCGTAACTCGGACTGCTGAGGCGACGTGAGCGCCAGCCGCCCCCACGATGAGGGCTGCCGCGAGGACGGCCACTGGTCGCATACACCGATGTTACGGTCACGCTCCACGGAGAAGTCCACGCGGAGAATCGCCGACCCGGCAGCGCGCCCCCCTACTAGGGCAAGCTCGCCAGCAGCTCGCGCCAGTCGCCGGCGAAGGAGACGTCCGCCCACTCGGCCGGGCCGGAGCCGACCGCGACGACGACGGCGGCCTTGACGAACCCGGACAGATCCTCCGGCTTGCCGTCGAGGCCGACCGCGACGAGGACACGGGGCGCGACCGGCCGCCCGTAGAGCCCGACCTCACGCTGGAACGGCAGCAAGCCGGCCTCGCAGGCCTCGTGCGTCCCGCCGATCGGGGCTTCGGTCCCGTCCGTTTCGACCTCGGCTCCGATCACAACCACGACGTCTGCCGCGTCGAGCTCGAGCCCGGACGCGGTGCGCCGCTCGTCCGTGAGGCGGACGCGCGGTTCCGGCAGTCCTTCGAGCCGCACGTGACGGACATCCCCCACCGCGTCGTCACGCGGCTCGAGCGGCTCGTACATGCGCGCCCGGACCGTTGCGAGCTGCGGGTTCGTGCGGCCCATGATCACCGAGACGATGTTCCCGCCGTACGCGGGCTTCGTCTGCAGCAGGCGGCCGGCCTTGGCGATGTCGACGCCGACGCAGTCGCCCGTCATTCCGAGCTCGAGCTCGCCGGCGATCCGGGGGCCGACGTCACGGCCGAACGTGCTTGCCGGGATCAGGAGGACGTGCGGGCGGTAGCGCTCGACCACCTGCCGCAGTGCGGCCGCCCAGACCTCGGGCTGATAGCTGCGCAGCTCCGCGTCATCGATGTCGAACACGACCTCGGCTCCGTAGCGAATGACCTCCTTGACGGCCTTCTGCACGCCGTGCCCGGCGACGAGCGCGACGTTCTGTCCGCCGAGCTTCCCCGCCAGCTCGCGTCCGCGGGCGAGCAGCTCGAGCGAATGCCTCGTGGGTAGGCCGTCGGCGAGCTCGACGAGTGTCCAGCAGTCGTAGAAGGCGGCGGGCTGCTCGGCAATGTGGCCGGGCTTCTCCCAGGACGAGGCCGGGGTGGGCCGCTCGTCCAGCAGCCTCCGGACCTCCGTTGCTGCTTCCTCCGCCGTCGCGACTTCCTTCCCCGCCCGTTCGGGAGTAACGTCGCGGACGGCGAGCACCCGGGTCGGAGAGCCGGTCTGGCCGAAGCGTTTGTCGTCCGGGCGCGGGTCGTCGACGAGGTCGGTCGCCCTCCAGACGTCGATCGGACCGTCTGTCCCGGCGGCCGTCGGCTCCGGCAGCGCACGCGCCAGCGAGAGAACGGCGGGCGGCTCGAGCTCGTAGACGGCCTCTCCGGTGTCGGTCTCGCGCACGACGTGGAGCCCCCCGGCGGACGGCGAGATCTCGGTCACGCTCGTGACATGAGGGAAACCGAGGAATGCGGCCACCTCGGGCGGCACCTGCCAGGTCTCGGAGTCCACCGTCTTGCGGCCGCAGAGCACGAGGTCGGCTCCCTCCTTCCGGAGAGCGAGCCCCAGCGTGCGGGAGGTGCCGAGCGTGTCGGCGACCGCGAAGACGCGGTCGGAGAGGTGAATGGCCCGGTCGGCTCCCATCCCAAGCGTCTCGCGGAGAGCGTCAGCCGCCTGCGGCGGCCCCATCGTCATCACGACGACCTCGCCGCCTGCGGTCTCGCGGAGCCGGACCGCCTCGGCGACCGCGGCGCGGTCGAACGGATTGAGGACGACCGGGACACCCTCCCGCTTCAGCGTCTTCGTCTCCTCGTCGAACTCGATCGCGGTCGGCTCGGGCACCTGCTTGACGAGGCAGACGATCTTCATCTTTGCCAGCCTATCGGCCCTCTGGTGCTCGCGATCCTCTACGACATCCACGGCAATGTGCCCGCGCTCGAGCGGGTGATCGAGGAGGCTGGGAACGCGGGGGCGGATCGCTGGCTGCTGGGGGGCGACTACGCCTCGTGGTCACCGTGGCCCACGGAGACGATCGAGCGCCTGCGCGCGCTGCCGAAGGCGACCTGGATCCGCGGGAACGGCGAGCGCTGGCTGCGCGAGCCGCCCTGGGACCGCCCAGACGTGGCGCAAGAGATCGCGGGCGTCGAATCGGGTCTCGGCGCCGACGAGGGGTGGCTCTACTCGCTCCAGTCCACGGCCGAGCTGGACGGCGTCCTTTACGTCCACGGCTGTCCGGCCAGGGACGACGACAGCTTCGCCAAGGAGCCTGCGGCCGAGGACGTCGAACGGCTCGCCGGGATTCACAACCGCACCGTCGTCTTCGGTCACAGCCACATCCAGTTCCGCCGGCCCGGGCCGAACGGAACCGAGCTGATCAACCCCGGGAGCGTCGGGATGCCGCTCGACGGCGACGTTCGTGCAGCTTATGCGCTTCGGCAGGACGGCGGCGACTTCGAGTTCCGCCGAGTCGAGTACGACCACGAGAAGGCGGCTGCGGCCTACGAGGCGCTGGGACCGCCGATCGGAGAGATGGCCGCGAAGCGGATCCGGCGCGGCTCCGACTGAGGCGGCCCAGAGGCAACCTCTCTCTCGACGGCTCCCCATGCGAGCCGCGCGAGTCCTTCAACGAGGTCAATCTACCCCAACGATGCTTTCGGGTCCCCCCGGTACACAATTGTCACGCGTCCGCCGGTCCTTTGATCCAGAAGCCATCTCCCTTCGGGACATGTCCGAGGGTCAGTCCCTCATCGGTGGCGCTGGAGTCCGCGCGGGAAGGGCAGACGAGGGTCGGTTGGGGATTAGGTCTCCAACTCCTCGCTCGGCTCGGGTGGCGAAGCGGATCCGCCGCGGTTCCGACTAGCGCAGAACGCGGATCGCCTCACCGCTATCGATGAGGCTGCCGCACGGGGGGCAGTAGACGAAAACGCTGTATTGACCGGGCCGAACCGCAGGAACGCGGAAAGCGAAGCGGTGGAACGTATAGCGCCCATAGCGGCCAGGAATCCGCCCGACAAAGACGAACGGGCTTCCGGGAGGGTGCTTCGCTCTCGCCGCGCAGCCATTGTGACATGGAGCGAGCTTCGCCTCGATGAGGTAGACCCGGAACCGTTCGCCGTTGCTCCGGCCGCGGAGCTTTCCGCCCACGTGGACGACCGTGGTAGTGACGCGGATTGAGATGGCAGCCAGTGCCGGTGCAGCTATCGCCAGCGCCGCAACAACAGCGATGAAGAGCATTCTGCGCACGTCCGCCCTAGCTCGCTTCCTCGCCAGAGTCGCTCGGCTCGTAGTAGCGCTTCCCGCGCAGCTCCTCCGGCAGGTAGTCGACGTCGAACCCGGCCGGATCGTCGTGGGGGTAGATGTAGCCCTTCCCTTTCCCGAGCCGCTTGGACGCGAGCGGATGGCCCGGGCTCTGCAGCATCTTGGGCGGCCGCAGGTTCCCGTGCTCGCGGACGTCGCGCGTCGCGGCGGAGAGCGCCTTGTAGCTCGCGTTCGACTTCGGCGCCCGCGCGAGGTAGATGGCCGCCTGCGCGAGGTTGAGGCGAGCCTCCGGCAGTCCGACGTGCTCGACAGCCTGCGCTGCGGCGACCGCGACCACGAGCGCCTGCGGGTCCGCATTGCCGATGTCCTCCGAGGCGAGCACGATCATCCGCCGGGCGATGAACCGAGCGTCCTCGCCGGCCTCCAGCATCGCGGCCAGGTAGTAGACCGACGCGTCGGCGTCGGAGCCGCGCATCGACTTGATGAAGGCGGAGATCGTGTCGTAGTGGGCATCGCCGGTCTTGTCGTAGACGAGGGGTCGTTTGCGTGCGGCGTCCTCGACGTGGCGCTCCTCGAGGCCGGTGCCCTCGGCCTGTGCCGTTTGTGCCGCCAGCTCGAGGATGTTGAGCGCGGTGCGTGCGTCGCCGCCGGCCCGTTGCGCGATCAGCCCGACGAGCTCCTCCGGGATCTCCGCGCCCAGCTCGACCGCTCCTCGCTCCACCACCGTGCGGAGCTCTTCCTCGGCCAGCGACTCGAGCTCGTAGACCTGGCAGCGGGACAGGAGCGCCGCGTTGACCTCGAAGTACGGGTTCTCGGTCGTGGAGCCGATCAGCGTCACCAGCCCCTCCTCGACCGCGGGCAGGAGCGCGTCCTGCTGCGCCTTGTTGAAGCGGTGGATCTCGTCGAGGAACAGGATCGTGCGGACGCCGCTTCCGCCGAGCCGGTCGCGGGCGCGCGTCATCACCCCGCGGACGTCGCCGACGGAGGCCGACACCGCCGACAGCTCCTCGAACTCTGCTCCCGTGTGCTGGGCCACGATCCGTGCGAGCGTCGTCTTGCCGCTGCCGGGCGGCCCGTACAGGATCATCGAGCCGACGCGGTCCTCCTCGATCGCGAGCCGCAGCGCCGAGCGGTGCCCCAGGACGTGCTGCTGGCCGACGAACTCCTCGAGCGAGCTCGGCCGGAGGCGCAGCGCGAGGGGCGCCACCTCGGGCATGCGCTCGCGGGCGGCATCCGAGAACAGGTCGCTCATGATCGAAGAAAGTATGCTCCGATCGATGTCGACAGCCGCCAAGCCGCTCGTCTCGAGCGTCAGTGTCGTCTACCTGTACGTGCGCGACATGGACCGCTCGCGCGCCTTCTACCGCGACCTCCTCGACATCCCATTCGAAGGCGACGAACACTGGCAGGAGGCAACCCTCGGGGGAACGCGCTTCGCTCTCCACGAGACGCGCGAAGGAATCGGCGAGCTCTCGTCGGGGACGATCAGCGTCAGCCTCGAGGTCGCCGACGCGGATGCAGCCGCCCAGCGGCTCCGAGCTGCAGGCGTCGATACGAAGGAGATGATGCGCGACGAGTGGGGGACGGCGATCGACTTCGTCGACCCGGACGGTTACACGATCTCTCTCTTCCAGCCACCGGCGTAATGGCGGTCGAGGACTACTCGCAGCCGGTCCTCTCCGGAGAGGGCGGAAGCGACTACGAGCGCTACCTCCGCACCGACGAGCTGCTCTCGCTGCAGAAGACGCCGGAGGAGTGGGCCCACCGCGACGAGCTGCTCTTTCAGACCGTCCACCAGTCCTCGGAGCTGTGGCTGAAGCTCGCCTGGACGGAGGTCGAGGAGGCGACGCGGCTGCTCGACGAGGAGCGCGATCTCGACGGAGCGATCAGGCTTCTGCGCCGCTCGGTCGAATGCATGCGGATCGTCCACTCGCTGCTCGACATGCTCGAGCAGATGTCGCCGTGGGAGTACACGCGGTACATCCGTCCCGTGCTCGGCCACGGCAGCGGCTTCGACTCCCCGGGGTTCAGCAACATCCGCCGCGTTTCCCCGAGCCTCGGCCAGGCGTTCCACAAGCTCCGGCGGGAGGCCGGCGTCTCCGTCGTCGAGCTCTACCAGCGCGGCCGCGAGCTCGAGCAGCTGTATCAGCTGGCGGAGCTGCTGACGGAGTGGGACGAGCGGGTCACGATCTGGCGCATGCGCCACTACAAGGTGGTCGCGCGAGTAATCGGCGACGAGGTCGTCGGCACGCAGGGAACTCCCGTCGAGCTGCTCAGCGGCCTGATCAAGCACGAGCTCTACCCCGAGCTCTGGGACGCTCGCAACGAGCTGACCGAGCTCGCCAAGCGCGAAGAGTGAGCTTCGAGGAGTTGAAAGCGAGCCAGGCGGAGGCCTGGAGCTCCGCTCCCTGGGAGCAGGCGGCCTACCTCCTGAGCGCCGTCCACCTGCACCTGGTGGATCGACTCGATCCACAGCGCGGCGAGCGCTGGCTCGACCTCGCCACCGGAACCGGCGCGGTCGCGTTCCTCGCCGCCCGCGGCGGCGCCGAAGTGACGGGAGTCGACTTTGCCGCAGGCTCGATCGAGACGGCGAGGCGCTCCGCCGCGGACAAGGGCCTCGAGGTCCGCTTCGAGGTGGCCGACGTCGAACGGCTCCCGTTCGAGGCGGGCTTCGACGTTCTTTCCTCCTCGATGGGAATGATCTTCGCGCCCGATCACGCCGCCGTCGCGCGGGAGGCGGCCCGTGTCTGCCGCCCGGGCGGACGGCTCGGCTTCACGGCCTGGAAGCCGGACACGGGCTTCTCGCCGGTGTCGGAGAAGTACCGGCCGCCGTCCGAGCCCGGTGCCGGCGACTCGGATGACTGGTCGCGCGAGGACCACGTACGCGAGCTCCTCGGAGAGTCCTTCGAGCTCGAGCTCGAGGACGTGGAGTACCGTTTTCCGGCCGAATCGCCCGACGCGCTCTGGGAGCTCTTGACCAGCTCGGTCGGGCCGTTCAAGGCGCTGGTCGAGTCGCTCGAGCGGGACCAGGCCGAGGAGTACCACCGGGAGTTCCTCCGCTATATCGAGGGTTTCGGCGACCGAGGCGTGCCGGGCGACTACGTGGTCGTGCTGGGGACGCGTCGATGAGCCTCCGCGACGAGGTCGTCGAGCTGCTGCGCCGGCTGATCCAGGCCGACACGGTCAATCCGCCCGGCAACGAGACCCGTGCGGCGGAGGTGCTGCAGGAATACCTGGAGGGCAACGGCGTCAGCTGCAAGCTGTACGCGAAGATCCCGGAGCGCGCGAACCTGGTTGCACGCATCCCCGGCCGAAGGGGCGGCCCGCGGCTGCTCCTCCTCTCCCACACCGACACCGTCCTCGCCGATCCCGAAGAGTGGAGCGTCGATCCGTGGTCGGCCGAGGTCCGCGACGGCCACGTCTGGGGGCGCGGCGCGCTCGACATGAAGGGCCAGGTCGCAGCGAGCGCGGTCGCAATCGCCTCGCTCGCGCGGGAGGGCTTCGAGCCCAGGGGCGACCTGATCTTTGTCGCGGCCGCCGACGAAGAGGTGGGGGAGGCCGAGCAGTTCGGCCTTCCCTGGCTCGTCGACGAGCATCCGGACGCCGTCGAGGCCGAGTACTCGATCAACGAGGGGGCGGGCGACCGGCTCGTCCTCGGGGAAGGGCCGTTCTACTTCTGCTCGACCGCGGAGAAGATGGCCTCGCCGTTCCGGCTCCGCGTCCGCGGCCGCAGCGGCCACGGCTCGATGCCGGCGATCGCCGACAACGCCCTCGTCAAGGCGGCGAAGCTGATCGAGCGGCTCGCTGAGTTCAAGGCCGAACCGGAGCTCGGCCCCGAGGTGGAGGCGATCCTCAAGACCGTCCTCGGCGAGGTTCCGCCGCTCGAGCAGGTGATCGAGTTCGCGCGCGCGCTCAATCCCGGGATGGCCGAGCTGATCGAGCCGCTGCTCTCGATGACGGTCGCGCCGACGATGATCAAGGCCTCGGGCAAGCGGAACGTGATCCCGGGCGTCTGCGAGGTGACGGTCGACTGCCGACTGCTGCCGGGGCAGACCCAGGACGAGGCCGGCGAGATCCTGCTCTCGTTCCTGGGCGAGGGCGACTACGAGCTCGAGTGGATCCGCGCCTACGGCGGCACGCGCTCCCCGCTCGAATCGCCGCTCTGGGACGCGGTCAGCTCGTTCGTCGAGAAGTCGGAGCCGGGCGCTCGGGCGGTGCCGGTATGTGTGGCCGGCTTCACGGACAGTCACTGGCTGCGCGAGCGGTTCGGCACCGTTGCGTACGGGTTCTTCCCGATGCGGGCGATGGATCCCGAGCTGGCCGCGCGCCTGATCCACTCAGCCGACGAGCGGGTCGCGATCGAGGACCTCGAGCTCGGCCTCGACTTCCTCCGCCATGCCGCGATCGCGCTCGGCGACGGCACGCGTTAGAGTCCCGCGGCATGGAACGGTCCTCCGAGAGAACCGCGGTCCTCGTGTTGGCGCTGATCAGCACGGTGCTCGTGGTCGTCGGCTGCGTCTCGACGTGGGCGAAGCAGGGCGGAAACTCGTACAACGGGACCGATGCCAATGCCGGCAAGACGACTCTGATCGCAGCGGTCATCGCCCTCGCGTTCTTGGCGCTCGCGACGTGGAAGTCCTGGCGCTGGGCGGCGATCGTGGCTGCGATTCCGGCGGCAATCGCTTCGGCGATCGCGTCCTACCGCTGGGCCGACGTGGCGAATTTCGTCGCCGATAACCACGACGCAACCGCGGGGTGGGGCATCGTGGTTGCGACGATCGCAGCCATTGCGCTGTTCGTGCTCTGTTTCGTGCACGCCTTCCTGCCGACGGGGGCAGCCGCACCCGCGGCGCCACCTTCCCCGCCCCCGGCTCAGCTTCCGCCCGAACAACCACCGGCGCCTTAGGAAAACCGGTCCGCGGCCGCGGACGTAATCCCTTCCAAAACCCGAAGAGGGGAGAGATGTATGCGAGGCAGGACGATGTTCCTACTCCCGCTCGCGGCGGCGCTCGTCCTCACGGCGGCCGCGTGCGGTGGCGGTGGCAACAAGAGCTCGGAGTCCGAAGGCGGAACGACCACGATCGCCGGACAAGCGGCAAACGATCACGGGTCGAAGGACGTCTCCGGCGAGAGCAAGGCCGAGATCGAGATGTACGACTTCTACTTCGAGCCGACCGTGCTGACGGGAAAGCCGGGGCAGACGATCATGCTCGAGCTGAAGAACGAAGGCAAGGCCGAGCACAACCTGACCATCTCCGGCCAGAGCGTCGACAAGAACGTCGCCGCCGGCGAGGAGGCGGAGGTCGACGTCACGTTCCCGCAGTCCGGGACACTCGCCTTCTACTGCAAGTTCCACCAGAGCCGGGGGATGGCGGGAGGCCTCACGGTCTCGGGCAGCTCGAGCTCGGGCGGCGGGACGAGCACCTCGGAAAACACCAGCACCGGCTACTAGCGCTCTGGATCTATCCTCTTCGCAATGGACGAGGAGAAGGTCCGATTCGGAGGGATGGCGCTTGCGAACGGCGTGCTCGTGCACGGGCCGTCGTCGTGGGCCTGCGCGGTCCGGCTCCCGAACGGTGAGCTTCGGATCGCATCGGACTACAAGCGCTTCCGTGCCGCCGACGTCGACCGGCCGCTGCTGCGCGGCCCGGCCCGGCTGCTCGAGGCGTTTTCGCTTCTGCCGGAGCTGAAGCGGAAGCTGCCCGAGGCGCGCCTGCCGTTCCAGCGCCCGGCCGTCATGGCCGCGATGGGCGCGAGCGCGGCGGCGGTTCGGCTCGTCAGGGCGTCCGACCGGCTCGGAGCCGGCGCCCGCGAGCTCGTGAGCGGTCTGCTGGCGCTGATCCCCGCGGCGGTCGCCCTGCGCGGCTCGGAGCTGTCCGCCTACCACGGGGCCGAGCACGTCACGATCGGGAGCTACGAGCACGGTGAGCAGCGCGGGAAGGAACACGAGCGCTGCGGGTCCCATCTCGTCGGCCCACTGCTCGTGACGACGGCGATCGGCAACATCCTGGCCGCGCGCGCGCCGATTCACCTGCGCGGCGCCGCACGCGCCCTTGCGGGCTTCGGGGCGCTTGCCGCCTCGACGGAGATCTTCGGTTGGATGATCCGGCATCCCGACGCACCCGTCTCGCGCGCGCTGGCCAAGCCGGGACACGAGCTGCAGCACCGGCTCGCGACGAGCGCGCCGACATCGGAACAGCTCGAGGTAGCGGAGGCCGCCCTGCGCGAATGCTTGCGGCTCGAACATGGCGCAGAGGACTCGAACTAGCCGGCTTCCGCCCGAGGTTTTCGACCTCCCGGTCGAGAAGATGCGGGAGGGCTACTACAGCGACGTCTACTTCAACTATGCGCGCGAGACGCTGCTCGCCGACGGTCGCCGTCCGCGCGTCGTAATGCAGGTCTTCCAGCGCAAGGAGGCCGTGCTCGGTGGGATGGACGAGGCGATCGCGATCCTCGAGCTCTGCTCCCACGGCTGGGACGAGCTCACCGTCCACGCGCTCTACGACGGCGACGCGATCTCCCCGTGGGAGACGGTGATGACGATCGAGGGCGACTACACGCTCTTCGCCCACCTCGAGACCGTCTACCTGGGCGTGCTCGCCCGCCGGACGCTGATCTCGACCAACGTCCGCCGCGTCGTCGAGGCGGCGAACGGGAAGCCGATCCTGTTCTTCCCGGCGCGGCACGACCACCATCGCGTCCAGACCGGCGACGGCTACGCCGCGCACGTGGCCGGCGCGATCGGCGTCTCGACCGAGGCCCAGGCCTCGTGGTGGGGCGGCCGTGGGGTGGGGACAGTCCCTCACGGCCTGATCGCGGCCTACGGCGGGAACACCGTGCTCGCCGCATCCAAGTTCGCCGAGTACGCCGACCCGGAGGTTAACGTCGTCGTGCTGGTGGATTTCGAGAACGACTCCGTCAAGACGTCGCTCGAGGTCGCACGCGCGCTCGGCCCGCGGCTGTGGGGCGTCCGGCTCGACACCTCGCGCACGCTCGTCGACCGCTCGCTGTGGGACGAGATGGGGGAGTTCGACCCGCGCGGCGTCAACGAGCGGCTCGTGCGCAAGGTGCGCAACGCGCTCGACGAGGACGGGTTCGAGCGGGTGAAGATCGTCGTCTCCGGCGGCTTCGACGCCGAGCGGATCGCCGAGTTCGAACGGAAGGGGGTGCCGGTCGACTCGTACGGGGTCGGCTCGGCGCTGATCAGGGGCGAGAACGACTTCACCGCCGACGTCGTCCTCACGGACGGCCGCCCCTCGGCCAAGGTCGGCCGGACCTACCGCCCGAATCCACGGCTCGAGCTAGTCGCCTAGGTCTCTCCTTCGTCTGGCTCTTCTGCCCTCGCGAACATGATCTGCGAGATCCCTCCGAGACCACCTGGCGAGTTGCCTTCCTCCTGGGGCCATAGCGTCTCGGCCTGATCCGCCGCCTCGCGGATCGGCTCGGCATCGATCTCGACCCGCGTTTCCTCGATGCCCTCGCTCGGCCACTCAACGACGAAGGCGAGCGGCCCGGCGGGCGGCAGGGGCCAGAGCCAGAGGCCCATGTTGTACGTCAGCCCGCCTCCCCCGCCGCCGTGCTGGATCAGGACGGGGCCCTCGGGCGTCTTGTCAGGGCCGGCCATGAATGGGTGAGGGCCGAGCGTGGTGGCCTTCGAGCCGTCCGCGAGCTGGACCCCGAAACGAAGGAGCTCGGGTGGGAGCTCGCCGCCCTTGGAAGTGTGCCGCCACATGTGGAAGGCGTGCCATGGATCGGCTGTGGGATCTTCCGGCGCGCTTCGCCGGTGGATCGAGAGCTCGAAGTGCATGCCTTTCGGGTAGGCCGTGACGTGCTGAACGAGCACGGCTGCGGTTTCCGTCCGCGCCACCAGGAGGCGGAGCGGAACGGCCACCCCAAGCACGTTCTCGGGCGGTCCCAGCCACTCGAGTTGCCGGAAGTGCTCCCGCGGAGGTGGCGGGGTCGGGGGAGGAGGCTCGAAGAAGCTCACGTGGCGACCTTGGAGATCCTAGGCCAGCTCTCGATCGGGTCGGTCGAGCGGACGACGTTCATCCCCGCCTCCGCGAAGCGGCGGACTGCGGCGTTCGCTTCGTCGGTGTAATCGACGACTCCCGGGACGACGACGGGCGAAGTGCAGTCCTCGAGCAGGTACACCTTCTCGGCCAGCTGCTGTTCCTCCACGTCCGGGTGCCGCAACAGGTCGTCGATCGTCCACGCGACGCAATGACTCTTCGCCTGGCCGGCGATCACGACCGCGTCGAATCCGAGCAGCTTCTGGATCAGAGCCTCGTTCTTCTCGCCCATCACCTCCGGGCCGAGGACGGAGTAGTGCTCGGTGAGCGGGTTGAAGCCCTTGATCTCGAAGCCGGGAGCGCTTCGGCGGGCGATCGTGTGGAAGAAGAACGCCTCCTCGACGGCGGAGACGAGCGCGTGCCCGATCCCGCCGAGCATCGCGTGGTACGGCCAGATCGTCAGGTTGTAGCGGCCGCCGGCCTCGAGCTCGCGCGTGTAGCGGAGGAGGTAGTCCGGGTCGACCCCGATGTCCGGGTCGATCCGCCAGCGGCCGGCTTCCACCTCGTCCGCCGAGACGAGGGTGTACGGATCGGGGCGCCTTCCGTCCTCGTCGACGAGGAAAGCGGCGTGGAAGATCTGCACCGCCTGGTGCGTGTCCATCGTTGGAATGACCTGGGTGATCGCGCCGAGATTCCTGTACACGAACTCGCACAGGCGCCGGTTGTCCTCGACCGCACCCGGAACGAACAACTCGAAGCCCGGAATGCAGAACGTGTTCTGGACGTCGACCGCGACGAGGCAGATGCGGAATCGGTCCGCGCGCGCGGGTGCGAGCCCGTGCGCCTGTCTCCAGGCCTCGGCCTCGCGGGCCCGTTCCTCGTAGGCGACGCGCCAGACCTCGCCGACGCGCTCGGGCCGGAAGTGCTGCGGGACGGCCACGCGCCTAGTCTAGGATCGGAGCAGATGGAGCCGCGCGGAATCCACCATCTCGGCGTCGCCGTCGAGAATCTCGACGACGCGGTGCGAACCTACGAGCTCCTGTTCGGCGCCGAGCTCGAGCAGCGCGAGACGATGCCCGAGCAGGGGGTCGAGGCGGCCGCGATGCGGATCGGAGGCGGCCGGGTCGAGCTGCTGGCCTCGCTCGGGGCCGAGACGCCGGTGGGGAAGTTCCTCGCCAAGCGCGGGCCGGGGATGCACCACGTCGCCTACGACGTCGACGATCTCCCCGGGGCTCTCGGCGACCTGGCCGCGAAGGGCGCCGAGCTGATCGACGCCGAGCCCCGCGCCGGCCTGTACGGGATGCAGGTCGCCTTCGTCCATCCGGAGTCGGTCCACGGCGTCTTGGTGGAGCTGGTGTCCGATGGCTGATGCTCGCACCCGGGTCGAGATCGTCTTCGACGGCGGGCAGGCGATGGCCGTGCTCGTGCCTCCTGAGACCGCCGACGCGCTCGAGCGGGCACTCCAGTCGGGGAGCCAGGAGGCGTTCCCGCTCGAGGCGGAAGACGGCCGCTACACGGTCGCGCTCAAGCGCGTCGTGTACGTCAAACGGTTCGCGCGCGAGAGCCGCGTCGGCTTCGGCAACGCGTAGAGGGTTGATGGGAAATTTGGCCGCAGTCGGGGGCGCTCCAGACCAAGCCGGGCAGTGCGGGCGGACGCGGGGCGTAGCAGCGCTACGCGTCGCGGCCGAACGCGCTGATCCGGCGCCGTGTCTGGGGCGTCATCCGGCCCGGCGAAATTTCACATCAGGCCTCTCCTAAAGTGGAGGTCGGGATCGTCGGGCTTCCCGGCTCCGGGAAGACGACGCTCTTCACCGCGCTCACCGGCGGCGGAGCACACGCCGGCGGAGGGAGGCCGAACGTCGGGATGGCGCCGATCGAGGATCCGCGGCTCGAGCAGGTGGCCTCCGTGATCGGCTCGCCGAAGGCGACGCAGGCCGCGGTCCGCGTGCTGGACGCCGCCGGGACGAGCGCCGCGCAGCTGGGGACGCTCCGCCGCGCCGATGCACTGCTCGCCGTCCTCGACGGCTTCTCCGCCGGCGCCGATACGGCCTCCGATCTTACGTCGCTCGAGCTCGAGCTGGTCGTCGCCGACCGCGATCACGTCGAGCGCAGGCTCGAGCGCGTGCGCAAGGAGGCGAAGTCCGGCGAGGCCGCGCTCAAGGAAGAGGTGGGGAGGCTTGAGGCCGCGCTCGAGCTCCTGGAGGAAGGCAGGCCGCTTCGGGATCTCCCCGGAGAGCTGCCGGCCGAGCTCGAGCCGCTGACGACGAAGCCGCTCGTCGTGGTCGAGAACGGGCCCGGCGGGATCGACGCGAAGCTCGAGGCCGAGCTCGCCGAGCTTGCACCCGAGGACGCGCAGGAGTTTCGGGAGGGTCCCTCGGCCCTGAACGAGGTCGTCCGCAGGCTGTTCGAAGCGCTCGACCTGATCGTGTTCTTCACCGCGAACGAGAACGAGGCCCGGGCGTGGACGCTCCGGCGCGGGCAGACGGCCCTCGAGGCGGCGGCGTCCGTCCACACCGACATGGCCCACGGCTTCGTCCGCTGCGAGGTGATTCGCTGGAACGAGCTGGTCGAGTGCGGCTCCCGGGCGGAGGCGGCCCGCCGCGGCGTCCAGCGGCTCGAGGGGAAGGCCTACGTGGTCGAGGACGGCGACGTGTTGAACATCCGCTTCACTCCAGCGCGTTAGCGCTCGTCCGCGAAGCGGACCGGTGGAGGGGGTCTGGGGGAACCGGGAGGTTCCCCCAGCTGCCAGCGGCTAGTCCGGTCTTCGGTACCGGTACCCGAAGCCGCGAACCGTCTCGACGAGCTCCGGGGCTTTCTGGTCCCGCTCGATCTTCTTGCGCAGGTAGCCGATGTAGATCTTGACCGGGTCGCCGCTCGACTCGTACGAGCGGCCCCACACGAGATCGATCAGCTGGTGGCGCGAGAGCACCTGTCCCGTGTGTTCCGTGAGGACCGCGAGCAGGCGGAACTCGAGCGGCGTGAGCGACGCCGACTCGCCGCGAACCGTCACTTCACGGGAGGCGAAGTCGATGCAGACCGTCCCGTCATCGTAGACCTCCTTGGCCTCGGGCTTCTCCGACGAGCGGCGCAGCACCGCTTCGATCCTGGCCGAGAGCTCGGCGGGGCTGAACGGCTTGCCGACGTAGTCGTCCGCGCCACCGCGGAGCCCTCGCACGCGCTCCAGCTCGGTGTCCCGCGACGTCAGCATGATCACGGGCACGTCGGATACGTCTCGGATCAGCTGCAGCGTCTTCCACCCGTCGAGCTCGGGCATGACCACGTCGAGGAGGACGACGTCCGGCTTGATCTCGTACAGGCGGCGAAGACCCTCGCGGCCGTTTCCGGCGCTTGCGACGCTGTATCCACCTCGCTCGAGGCGGTCGCTGACCGTCGCCCTCACGGTCTCGCTGTCATCGATTACAAGAACGGTCTTTCCGTTCACGCAAGCCCTTCTGTGGCAGAGGTACGATTCTATTGCTCGGCCGGGAGAGGATCTACAGCTAGGAGAGAGCGCTGATCCGCCGCCTGCAGGCTGCCGCGACATCGCCCAGGTCGACCTGCCGGAGCAGCACCTCGTGCCGTTCGTCCTCGGGGTCGAGCGACCGCAGCGCCTGGGTGTACGCGCGCAGCGCCGCCACGCGCTCGGCCAGCCCGTCGTAGGCCCGGCCGAGCTTGAACGCCGCGAGGCTGAAGCTCGGGTCGATGTAGAGTGCCCGCCGGAGCGACTCGACCGCGTCCGCGCTCGCGCCCCCGGCCAGCTCGACCATGCCGCGGACGAAGTAGGCCTCGGCGTTCAGAGGATCCTCGGCCAGCAGCTCCAGCGTCGCCTCGAGCGCGTCGCCCCGGCGGTCGTCGTCGGCCGCCTGGAGAGCGGCGGCGAGCAGCTCCTCGGGCTTCCTGCGAGGGGGACGCTTGACCTTCCTCGAGGCGGGGCTGATCGGGGGCGTAGCGTCGGCGAGGCGCCTCGTGGCGCCGTGAAGCGCGTCCGCCGCGCCGAGCAGGAGCATCCCCATTGGCCGCAGCGCCCGCTCGAGCGCTGCGATCACCTGCTCGATCGTTGGGCCGTCGAAGTAGATGAGGACGTTGCGGCAGACGATCAGGTCGAACGGCGGTTCGCCGAGTGGGGGAACCGGGTCTCGTACGAGGTTGTGGCGGAGGAAGCGGACGGGCCGGCGAAGGGTGCCGCCCACGGCGAATCTGTGGCCTTCCGCGGTGAAGTAGCGCGCGAGCAGGCTCGGCTCGACCTCGCCGAGGGACCGCTTTCTGTACCGGCCCTCGGCGGCGGCGGCGAGCGCAGCCTGGGAGATGTCGGTCGCGAGCACGTCGATCGGCGGATCGGCCGTCCCGAGCGCCTCGCAGGCGAGGAGGGCGAGCGTGTAGGCCTCCTCTCCGGTTGCGCAGCCCGCGACCCAGATCCGCGCGCGACGCTCCTCGCCGACGGTGAGCGCGGCCCAGTCGATCGCCTTGAGCTGGCTCCGGTCGCGCAGGAACGACGTCTCCTGGATCGTCACCTCGTCGAGCAGCCGCTGGACGAGCGCGCGCCCCGAGACGGGCTCGGCCGCGAGCCGCAGGAAGCCCTCTGGGTCCTCCCCCGGCGCGGCCCGGTTGATCGCAGCCTGGAGCGCCCTGCCCTGCTTCGGCTCGAGCGCGATCCCGCTTTCGAGCCGAACGAGCTCTGCGACCTGGTCGAGGGACCGGCTCACGGCAGGGAGTGTGCCCGGAGCCGGGCGAGCTCGTCTGCGATCCGGTCGAGAGGCAGCACGAGCTCGGCGCCCTTCTCGACGGCCACCCTCGGCATTCCGAAGACCGTCGAGGTCTGCTCGTCCTGCGCGATCGTGAGCCCGCCGGCTGCGCGAACCGCCTCGATCCCCTCACCGCCGTCCCGGCCCATTCCGGTCAGGACGACCGCGACCGAGTGCCGGCCGGCGCTGTGGGCGAGGCTCCGTAGGAGGACGTCGGCCGAGGGCCGGTGCGGGCTCGGATCGGACTTGCGCTCGAGCTCGAGGCGGCCTGAGGGCCGCAGGACGAGGTGCGCGCCCTCTGGCGCCACCCAGACTCCCGGGGCAAGCCGGACTCGATTCTCGGCAGAGCGGATCGGCAGCTCGACTGCCGATGCCAGCCAGCGCACGAGGCCTTCCGTGAATCCCGACGTGATGTGCTGAACGACCAGAATCGGCACGGGAAACGAGCCCGGCAGCGATTGGAGGACCGTGGAGAGCGCGTGCGGCCCGCCGGTGGAAGCGCAGATTCCGATCGCGGCGGCCGTGCGGGTGCCCTCCGCCGCCGGAAGGTGGGCAGCTAGCCGCGCGCGCGGGTGCCGGATCACCCGTACGCCGGACAGGATCTTGACCCGGTGCCTGAGCGCCGCCGCCGAAGAGCCCTCCGGCTCGGTGAGGTCGAGCGCCTGCTTGTGGACGGCGTCCAGCGCTCCCGCCGCGAGAGCGGCGGCCGCATTCTCCGAGCGCGAGCCGACGTGGGCGGACAGGACGAGGATCGGCACCGGGTGGGAGCCCATGATCTGCTCGACCGCCTGGAGCCCTGAGATCCCCGGCAGCTCGATGTCCATCGTCACGAGGTCCGGGTGGAGCTGAGGGATCGCCGCGATCGCGTCCTCGGCTCGCTCGAACACGCCCACGACCTCGATGTCGCCGCCCTGCTCGAGCGCGCGGCGCAGCCCCTCGGCATACGTCCGCGAGTCCTCGCAGACCAGGACGTGGCGGCGGCCGTCTTTGGGCTCGCTCAACGACTGACGAGCCGCTCGACGGTCTCGAGCAGCGCCTGCTGGTCGAAGCTGCGCTTGGCCATGTACGCGTCGGCTCCGGCCGCGATCCCGGCGAGGCGGTCGTCTTCGTCGCCGCGCGTCGTCACGATGATGATCGGGAGGTCGGCGTGGCGCGCGTCCGAACGGATTGCGCGCGTGAGCTCGACGCCGTCGAGCTCCGGCATCTCGATGTCGGTGACAACGAGCCCGATCTCGCTGTCCTCCTCGAGGAGTTGCAGGGCCTCGCGGCCCTCGCGTGCGGTCTCGACGCGATAGCCCGCCGCCTCGAGGATGCTCCGCTGCAGCTCGCGCACGGTGAACGAGTCCTCGACGACGAGCACCTTGGGTAGGTCGGATTGGGGGGGCTTGGAAGGCTCGGAGACGCGCCGGCGCCTTGCGGTCGGAGCGCGCACGAGCGAGGTGGGGTCGAGCAGGAGCGCGATCCGTCCGTCGCCGAGGATGGCGGCGCCGAGGTAGCCGCTCAGGGCGGCGAGCAGGGAGCCCAGGCTCTTCACCACCACCTCCTGCTCGCCGATGAGCAGATCGCAGACGGCGGCGATGCGGCGGCCGGATGCCGCCATAATCAGGGCCGGGGCGTGCGCTGGGGGGTCCGGCGCCTCGGCGCCGACGAGGTCGGCGAGATCCGAGAGCGCCAGGGACCGGCCGCGCAGCTCGAGGCTCGGCCGCCCCGCCAGCGAAAGCGTGTGCTCGACCGTGACCGCTTCCTCGACCGAGGAGAGAGGTAGCCCGTACACCTGGCCGCCGCGCTCGACGAGCAGCACGTCGAGCAGCGCGAGCGTGAGCGGCAGCAGCATCGTCGTCTGCGTCCACCTCCCCGGCTCGCTCTCGATCTCGAAGCTGCCGCCGAACGACTCGACGGCGCTCTTGACGGCGTTCAGCCCGACCCCGCGGCCGGAGAGGTGGGTCACCTCGGACGCGGTCGAGAACCCCGGTGCCGTCAGTACGTCGACCAGCGCATCACCGGACGCTCGAGCGCGGCGGAAGGCTTCGGCGGAAACGCCCTTGCCGTCGTCCGTGACCATGACCGCGACCATGCCGCCTCGCTGCTCCGCCTTCAGCTCGACCCGTCCGCGCCGTTGCTTTCCGTTTCGCTCGCGCTCCTCGGGCGTCCCGATCCCGTGAGCGACCGCATTTCGGAGCAGATGGACGATCGGCTCGTTGAGGCCCTCGAGGATCACGCGGTCGAGCTCCGTCTCGGCACCCGTTACGACGAGGTCGACCTCGGTGCCGTGGACGGTCGCGATGTCGCGAACAGCGCGCGGAAACGGGCCGGTGATCGAGGCGAGTGGAAGCGTCCGCATCTCGATTGCCGTCTCCTGCAGCTCGCCGAGCAGGCGCTCGCCGTGGTCGAGCTCGTCCGAGAGCTGCTCGACCTCCTGCACCCGCTCCTTGCCCAGAGCGTGCTCGAGCCGGCGGCGGTGGAGGACGGTCTCGCCGACGAGGTCGAGCAGTCGGTCGAGCTTCTCGGCGGGGACGCGGATCGAGCGCCGTTCGAGGTCGGGACGGGGAAGGGGGTCCTGCAACGGGGCCGGGGGAGGCGCAGCCGCCTGGGCGATCTGCGAGCGGCTCGAGGCCAGCTCCTCGAGGAGGTCGGCGGTCGTCTCACCGCCTCCCTCGACGTGGCGCCTCAGCGAGTCTGCGGCGCGGAGGAGTGGCTCAATCAGGTCCGATGGGAACTCGCCCGAGCCGCGAATGCCGTCGAGCACATCCTCGACCGCGTGCGCGAGCTCGCGCACGTCGTCGAGACCGAGCATCCCGGCGGCCCCCTTGATCGTGTGCGCGTCCCGGAAGAGCGAGTCGACGGCGTCGGGAGCCGCCCGCCCGCCCTCTACGGCCAGGAGCGTGTCGACGATGTGGTCGAGTCGCTCGCTCGCCTCGTCGCGGAAGATCTCGAGGAACTCGGTGCTGTCGCTCACGCTCCGACCCTCTGCTCGATCGCGCCGAACACACCCTCGATGTCGATGATCCCCACCAGCTCGCCCTCGACGAGGGTCGAGCCGGACAGGAACGGCGAGTCCGATTCCTGGACCGGCCCGCCCAGCGCGCCGACGTCGGTCACCTGGTCGATCGCGAGACCCGCGCGCCTTCCGGCCTCCTCGGCGATGATGAGCTTGTCTGCGGTGGCCCCGTGCTCCGTGCCGAGCACGCTCGCGAGGTCGAACACCGGCAGCACCTGGCCGCGGAGGTTGCGCACTCCGAGCACGGCGGGAGGAGCGCCCGGGACGGGTGCGAGCTGGCCTAGGTTGGCAACCTCGAGCACCTGCGCGACCGGGAGGGCGTAGCTCTCGGAGCCGACGCGGAAGCGGACGTGGACGCTCATCTTTCGTCTCCGACCGTTTCGGCGACGGGACGGCCGTTCGCCTGAAATCCGTAGCTGGCGAGCGTCCGCTCGAGCTCGGTTACGAGCTCGTCCACACGCTCGGCGGTGACGGCCCGCTCCGTCTGCTCGGCTGCGAGCTGGTCGGCCGCCTCGCGGACCTGGACCATGGCGGCCGCCACCTGGTCGGCGGCCGACTTCTGTTGCTGCGCGGCGAGGATCGACTCCTCGAGCATCTGGGCGGTCGAGGTCATCAGGTCGCCGACCTCGCGCGCCTGGCGCGTGCCCTGCTCGGTCGCGATGATCGTCGCGTTCGTCTCGTCCTGGACGGCGACGATGATCTCGCGGATCGACTCGGTGGAGCGGATCGAGCGCTCGGCCAGTTTGCGCACCTCGCTCGCGACGACGGCGAACCCCCGGCCCGCCTCTCCCGCCCGCGCGGCCTCGATCGCGGCGTTCAGCGCCAGCAGGTTGGTCTGCTCGGCGATGTCGTTGATCAGTTCGAGGATCTCGCCGATCTTCTGCGAGCGCTCGCCGAGGGTGAGCGACCGCTCCGCGATCGCCTCGACCTTCGCCCGCATGTCCTGCATCGTGTCGCCTGTGCGCTCCGCGACCTCGGAGACGCGGCGCATGTTCTCGGACAGCGACGTCGCGGTTGCGGCCAGCTGCTCGATCGTCGCCGAGCTCTCGGCGACCGCCGACGACTGCTCGCTCGTGGCCGAAACGGCTTCCTTGGCGGCCGCGCGCAGCTCGATGACGACTTCGGACAGCACTCCAGAGGTGGAGCGCACGTGCTCGAGCAGCTCTTCGAGGTTGCTTTCGCGCTCGGACAGGTCGCCGACCGCCGTGTTCAGGCGGCGCTCCCGGTCGGCCACCTGGCCGATGAGCCGGAGCGCGTAGATCGTGAATCCCACCGCCCCCAGAAGGCTCAGCATGCCGGCGATCAGGCCTGCGATCAGCGCCTCGCGGCCGGCTCCCTTCGCGGCCGAGACGGCGCTGCCGGCCTGCGAGCTCTCGACGTCGGCGAGCTGCTTGAGCGGGGGGATGACGCTGTTTCCGAACTGCTTCTGCTGGTTCAGCGCGATGACGAGGTTCTGGCCTGAATTACCCGTCAGGGCAAGGCGAACGTTGTTGACGAAATTCTTGAGCGAGTTCTGGTTGGCACTGAGGGCCCTCGTCCGGAGGCCGTTCTCCCCGGCAGCCTGGATATGGAGCCCGTTCAGGATGGAGCCGAACTCCTGTCTCGCGGATTCGAGGCTGGTCAACTCGTCTTCACTCTGCTGCGTCGTGTAGCTGAAGATCGCCGCTTGCTCCCGCCAGAAGGCGGCCGTTGCCTGTTCGACGGCTTCGGCATCCGAGCGCGCCTCGAGCGCGTCGTGTTGGTACTTGTCGATCGCGCTCTCGTATCGCCAGAGCGTGACGCCAATCGCCCCCGCGAGCAGGAGGACGATTGCGGCGCTCGCAGCAGCGATTCTCCGCGCCGGCTCAACGGGAATGCGGTGCCGCATTCGCGCCCGCGCGGACGCACGGCCGGTCTCCGGCTGGGAACTCATCCGACCTTCCTTCTTCGGGGCGGTCCGAGGCGTTCCTTTCGTCTCGCGATCATGAGTGGAGCGCGAAGTAGATCTGCTTTCCGGGTGCCATGAACATCACCAGTTTCGGAGCATCGGTGGACCGCACCTCCCAGCACACGTTTCCACGCACCGTCGTTTTGTGGAAGACGAGCGGATCTTCGATCTCGAGATCCGGGTCCGGGAGCGATCCACAGGAGCTGTCAGTGATGGTGTATGCGCTCCCAGCCGGCCCGACCGCGTGCATGTAGAACGCGGCGTGAAGGTAGCCCGGTTTCTTGCCGGTTCGTGTCGCCTGAAGGTCGACCATGTAGAACTGCCGTCCCCGTCTTGGTGGGTTGTTGCTCGAGTCCCAAGTGAGGATGCGTTGCGTTGCATCGGGAAGTGCAGAGAGGATCTTCACCGTCCATCCCCGGCCGATGTCATGTGGCGCGCCGAATGGAATTGGATGTGAGCGAGTGCCGCTTTGTTGACTCGGCCGGACTTCCTTCTCGCAGCTCGTGATGGCGTCGATATTGTCGACAATGGCGGTATCGCGACCAGGCCCGCAGTCGACGAGATCCTTCGTTCCATCTCTCGCTTCGAGCCGGTCGTTTCCGGTGCCTCCGAACATCTTGTCCGCGCCCGGTCCGCCGACGATCACGTCGTTGCCCGCGAGCCCGTAAAGACGATCGTCCGCACCCAGGCCGAGAATCCTGTCGGCCCCTTTTGATCCGCGAAGAAGGTCCGGACGGTTTGTCCCGATCAGAGTCAGTGCGAACACTGAGGCAGGGACGGCCAGGCCTACCAAGAAGGCCAGAGCAAAGAGCCGCAGTCGTGTTCTTAGCTTGGGGACCGCCCTCCTCAGGACCCCTGTTGCTCCAGAGGCCAAAGTATCGCACGGTCAGGGATGTGGGAAGCTGCTCGCCGGTTAGTGCGAGAGCGGAGCCGGCAGACGGTGCCAGGCGGGTTTCCGGGTGTTCTGAGGGAGCTTCAAGAGGATCTGTCGGGACTCTTTTGACGGGGGGTCGAGGAGGGCCGTCCGGGGGCCACAAAGTGGCCAATCCGGACAAAAACGACCGAAATCCTTCGGTTTCATACCCTTTTCATACGAACGGCCCATCCTTCTCGTACCCCTGAAGGGGAGGATTCGCCTGTGGTGGTGGGCTTTTCGCGAACAACTCCTGAACCGATGCGGGCGGACTTGCAGGCCTGCAACGCCTTGCTTCCACCCCAGCAACCTGGCAGAATCTTCATGCGGGTCGCGTGCCCTGGCACGCGAACAGAGTAAGTATGGCGAGCTTTCCTGAACTGCGGCCTTCTGCGTCCCTGGCTGGTGCCAAGGGCGTGGCCGTGGTCTGGAGGGCTCTCCTCCTCGGCCTCGTGCCAGTGCTTGCTCTCGCTTCCGCCGTTCTCCTGCTCGTCGTCGTGCCCAAGCTCGCCGGGCCGGACGCGCGTGAGGGCGCTTCACCCGTTCCGGCCTTCCTGACGAAGGCGCTCGGCCGGCCGCAGGCCGACGCCGTGCTCGTCAGGAGGCCGGCGCGGGGCCTCACCGCCACGATCACCCGACACGGATTCACGGTGGCCCGCAACGGCCACTCACTTTCGCTCTCGGCTCTCAATGGCGGGACTGGGGCATGGACGCGCTTTGCGGGCGGCGTGAGCAGGCCCACCGATTTCGGTCGCGAGGTGGTGACGATCGACCCGGCAGCCGTCGAGCAGTTCTTTACTGTCGATTCGCATCAGGGGGTTAGGACCTGGCGCTGGAAGCTCGACACCGCCAAGCTCAGGCCGAGCTTGGGCCCTGGAGGATCGATCGACTTCAGCGCCGGTGGTCGTGATGCAGGGTTCCGAATTCTTCCGGTCAAGTTGATGGATAAGAATGGAAGGGACATTACGCCGGTCGGATTGCGATGGTCGCTTTCGCACAGTGGCAATTCAACGTTCCTCGAATTGAGGCTCGACGATTCCAAGCTTCCTATTCCATACGTGATCGACCCGTCGGGTGTCTCGGGTGTGACGTTTAGTGGGTCTCCGCAGACGCCGGGGTCGGTAGCGACATGGACGGTAGGTTTCTCGACGAGTACTGGAAATCCGGGCGGCGCGCTCGCGGCTGGAGACACGATCACGGTCGTATTCAACTCTGCCTTTACCATTCCCGCGACGCCCACTGTCTCGCTTACGAGCGGGACCAATGGCCTCTGTTCGGCAAGCGCAAGCACTTCGAGTACGACCGTGACGATCACGCTCGCGAATAACGGTGGAACGTGCGCGATCACAAAGAACACCAGCGTGACGCTAACGATCGCGGGCATTACGAACCCCGCAAAGGGCACTTATGCCGCGAATACGTTCAGCGTGGCGACGAGCGTGGATACGACTGCGGCGAACCCGGCTTCGGCGGT
>WNGF01002557.1_pt1 | contig 25310 bp, 20 predicted proteins | sample 5400641 | NCBI WGS metagenome assembly WNGF01 (sample SAMN13153371, study PRJNA577476) | soil metagenome | isolation source: 80 cm soil or saprolite under grassland replicate 2 | place: USA:California | collected 2016-06-15 | reverse complement strand
TGGCGGTGGCGGCTTCAGCGGCGGAGGCGGACATGGCGGTGGCGGCGGGGGTGGTCACGGCGGAGGCCACGGCCGGTAAGCGCAACTGAACAAATGCACGAGAAGAGGGAGACCGGTTTCGGTCTCCCTCTTCTCGTGCACCGGTTTCCACTGAAACCAGGCAAGCAACGGCAAAAGCAAAGTCAACTACCCCACTCAAGTAGGAAGCTTGAGTGGGGCACCGATTGGGCTTCGAATAACCAATTGGGCTTCGAGTAAAAAGACAATGACTGGACCACCGACCGGTCTCCGGAGCCGAGGCACTTAATCCGCTCCCTACGGAATCTGCCTTATTTTTCCGAGTCAAAATACCGTTCTCTGGATTTGTTGCACGGATTTGAGGCGCACTGCTTTACACTTTCAGCATTGGAATATTTCTGCGGCACCGCCAGGGCCTGCCCGCAAAGCTGTCGTAGTCGAGCCACCCCAGCACGCCAACAGAGGGCGCGCCGGGGACCCGAGGGAGAAAAGTACCTGAAATGATGAAACTGTTTCGCGCCTCCCGGCTCGTCCACCCCAGCACGCCAAAGAAGGCGCACTGGGGACCCCGGGTGGGGCTGGCGTGCATTCTCAGCAGCCTCCTCTGCATTCAGCCGCCGGCTGCGGCAGCCGCACCCCACCAGCAGACCAAGGGCAAGCCGCCTGTGGGTCCCGCAGCGGCTGCGCCTTCGAGCGACCTGGTCCTCGCCAGCATGGACAAGGAGCTGCAGCGCGCCAAGGTAGAGCTGGGCAAGCTGACCCCCTCGCCGTATTTCATCAGCTATACGGTCTACGATGAGCAGCAGGGCTTTGCCTATGGCATGAACGGCACGCTGGCCAGCAGCACCACCTCCCGCAAGCGCACGGCCGACGTCGTCATGCGCGTCGGTTCGGCGGCGCTGGACAACGCGCACGGCGGAAACCGGCCCTCGGCAATCATCTCCGAGACGCTGCCCCTCGACGAAGACCCGCAGGCGATTGAGCACTCGCTCTGGCGGCTCACCTTCAACGAGTACCGGCGGGCCTCGGCCGCGTTTCTGAATGTGCAGACCAAGTCGGTGGTGAAGGCCAAAGAGGACGACCAGTCTGCCGACTTCAGCACCGAGAAGCCGCAGGTCCACGCCGAGTACAAAGAAATCGCGCCCGCAGCCGAGCAGAAGGAGATGGAGGCGTTCGTGCGCCGCTTCTCCGCTCCATTTGCCAGGTATCCCTACATCTACTCCTCGGCCGTGTCGATCACCGGCAACAAGTCGCTGCAGCGCTTTGTCTCCAGCGAAGGCGGCCGCGTGGTGATGCCGGACAGCGCGATCCGCGTCACCATCCAGGCCGAGACCCGCGCCGAAGACGGCATGGTCCTGACGCGGACGGAGACCATGCAGGCCGAGTCGATAGACAAGCTTCCCGGCACGGCCGCGATCGAGGCCAGGATCGAGCAGATGGCCGACGACCTGAAGGCGCTGCGCCAAGCCCCGGTCGCCGAGCCCTATAACGGCCCCGCGCTTCTCTCCGGGCGTGCCTCTGGCGTCTTCTTCCATGAGGTGCTGGGGCACCGGCTGGAAGGGCAGCGCCAGCGCGGCGGCGAAGAGGGCCAGACCTTCACCAAAAAGCTGAACCAGGCCGTGCTGCCCAACTTCCTCTCCGTTACGGACGATCCCACGATGCGCACGCTGAACGGCACGCGGCTGGCGGGCTGGTACGCGTTCGACGACGAGGGCATGCCGGCAGCCCGGGTCGAGGTGATCAAGGACGGAATCCTGCGCAACTTCCTCATGTCGCGCATGCCCGTGTCCGGCTTCGAGCACTCCAACGGGCATGGGCGCTCCCAGCCCGGCTTTATGCCGGTTGGCCGCCAGGGGAACCTGATCGTCAGTTCGACGAAGACGGTGAAGGACTCCGAACTGCGGCAGAAGTTGCTCGAAGAGGTGAAGCGGCAGGGCAAGCCATACGGACTTTTCTTCGAGGACATCCAGGGCGGATTTACGCTGACCCAGCGCTCCTCTCCGCAGGCCTTCCAGGTCCTGCCGGTAATGGTGTGGAGGATATACGCCGATGGGCGCCCGGACGAACTGGTGCGCGGCGTGGACATTGTAGGGACGCCACTGGCTGCGATGAACCGCATCGTCGTCACCGGCGACACGGAATCGATCTTTAACGGCGTCTGCGGCGCCGAATCGGGTGGAGTGACAGTATCAGCCGCGGCCCCTGCCATGCTGTTCACCGAGATTGAGACGCAAAAGCGGGCCCACTCCAACGAGCGGCTTCCGATCCTTCCGGCACCTGGATTTGAGCGGCAAGCCGAGCCCCCGGCAGTCGCAACCGATTCCTCACCGACGCGAGCGGGAGATCTCCACCCCAACAAGTCAACGACGGACTTGCTGGGGACCCCGGTGCAGCCTTCGACGCGTGCAGGAGAGCTGCAATGACGAATTCAATCTTCAAGAGGAACAGACTATTGAAGCAGTTCATTCCCCTTCTCTCGCTGCTGCTGGCGATCTCTTCGGGGGTCTTCGCCGAGCCGGCGAAGATCCAGCCCAGCACGGCAAAAGAGGGCGCGCCTGGGATCGCGCAGACCGATCCGGTGCTGCGCGCGCTGCAGACGGAGATGGACCGCTCCAAGGCCAAGCTGCGGCTGGAGAACTCGCCTGCGCCGTACTTCATCGGCTATCGCGTCGTCGACATCGACAACTGGGAGGCCGACGCCGCGCTGGGAGGCGTGCGCAGCGAGTCGCACACCCGCATCCGCTTCCTGATGGTGCAGGTGCGGCTGGGAGATTACAAGCAGGACAACTCGAGCCCGCGCGGCGACGGCTCGGTGGAGATTGTGCCGCTCGATAGCGACGAGCACGCCATCCGGCGCCAGGTCTGGACTGCCACCGACAAGGCCTACAAGCAGGCGGTGGAGGCGCTGACGGCCAAGCAGGCCAAGCTGAAGCAACTGACCATCGACCACCCGGTGGATGACTTCGCGCGCGCCGCCGCGGTCGAGTCGCTGCAGCCGCCGGCCGAGTTGAAGGTGGAGCGCGAACCGTGGCTTGCCATGCTGCGCGATGCTTCTTCGCTCTACAAGCGCGATCCCAAGGTGCAGTTCCTGCAGGCCTCGCTGAACTTCAGCGCGGTGAACCGTTACTACGTCAACTCCGAGGGCACCGTGGTGCGCGGCGGGGTGGAGCTCTACCGCATGCTCGTCGCCGGCAACACGCAGGCCGAAGACGGCATGCAGCTCGACCGCTCGATGGAGATCACGGCCAAGTCGATGCGCGAGCTTCCAAAGCCGGCCGAGTTCCAGGCGCGCGCGGCGGAGATCGTCGACACGTTGAAGCAGCTTCGCGAGGCGCCGCTGGCCGACGAAGAGTTCCACGGCCCGGTGCTGCTCTCGGCCGATGCGGCTTCGACTGTAATTTCCTCCCTCGTGGGGGACAATCTTCTGGGCTTTAAACCGGAGCTGGGACAGAACGCCCGCGTGCACGGCCACTTCGCCAGCAGCTACAAGAGCCGCGTGTTGCCCGAATTTCTCTCCATCGTGGACGATCCCACGCTTGCCGAATTCGATGGCACTTCGCTGCTCGGCCATTACGCCGTCGACGATGAGGGCGTGGCAGCGCAGCGGGTTCCGGTGATCGAAAAGGGCGTGCTGGTCAGCTACCTGGTGGGACGGCAGCCGATCCGCGACTTCCCTGCTTCGAACGGCCACGCACGCGCCAGTCTGCCCCTGAGCTGGCCCGCGCCGGCGATGGGAAATCTGGTGGTGAATGCCAGCAACCCGGTTGCGGCCGATGAGTTGAAGAAGAAGCTGGTCGCCATGTGCAAAGAGCGCGGCCTCGACTACGGCTACTACGCCAAGTCGCTGGGCGGTCCGCGCGAGCCGCGCATGCTCTATCGCGTCTGGGCAAAGGACGGCCACGAAGAGTTGGTGCGCGGCGCGCTCTTCGGCGATCTGGACCAGCGCTCGATGCGCAGTAGCATCGTTGCGGCCGGCAACGACGTTTTCGTGGACAATGAGATTCAGCCCTCGCCACACAGCGTGGTGAGCCCGTCGATCCTCTTCGACGACCTCGAGGTGAAGCGGCAGACGGCAGACAAAGACAAGCTGCCGGAATATCCCGCTCCGGAAGACGCTGCGGCAAAGTAAGAACTCCGAGCAGAAATAAAATCAACTACCCCGCCCTAACCAACAGAAGGTTAGGACGGGGCACCCTCAAAATTCAATTTCCTCGCGGATATGTTGTCTGCCTCCGGGCGGCTACAATCGCCTGGTGCCTTCCTCGAGTGAACAACTGCGCGTGGTGCTGGTGCGCTCGCGCAATCCTCTGAACATCGGCGCGGCGGCGCGGGCCATGAGCAACTTCGGCTTCGGCACGCTGCGTCTGGTCACTCCCTGGGAGCCGTCTTATCTCAACGCACGCTCCGCGGTGGGCGCCTCGCAGGTGCTGTTGGACGCGCAGGTCTTCGGCAGCGTGGCCGAGGCCGTTACGGACTGCGGGCTGGTGGTCGGGACCACCGCGGCGGCCAATCGCGAGCTGCACCACGCGCTTTACACGCTACAGGAGGGCGCGGAGCGGATCGGCCACCAACTTGCGAATGCACCCGTCGCTCTGCTCTTTGGCTCGGAGAAGACCGGGCTCTCCAATCAGGAGCTCGCCCACTGCCACTGGCTCGTGCGCATTCCCACCCGCGACGAGCACCATTCGATGAACCTCGGCCAGGCAGTTGCGGTGTGCCTCTACGAGCTGGTCCGTAGCGCGTCGCAGCCGCTGAAGGTAGCGGGGTACGGTATCGGCGCGCCCGCTGCTGCAGAGGACGTCGAGCGCATCACGCAGCTGCTGTTCGAATCGCTCGGTGCGAGCGGGTACGTTCAACCCTCATCCGAGGGCACAACCCTGGAGAAGTTGCGCCGCATGATGCGCCGCATGCACCTCAACGAGGATGACGCAGAGCTCTGGCTCGGCATGCTGCGCAAGATGCTTTGGAAACTGAAGCACTAAGTTGAGCCGTCTTCGCGGCGTGTGAGCCGCGAGGCGAAATCCTGAGCGAAGCGAAGGATCAAACAGGCACAAGTGGGCACCTGGAGCTTGCCGAAAAGCCTCTCGCGCTGCTGCAGCGATTTGAACTGCGCCGGGGTCCTTCGCTGCGTTCAGGATGCCCCCTCAAAAACACATGCAAAAGCAACAGCAAGGGCAAGAACACAACAAAGTCAACTGCCCCACTCAAGCAAAAGAAGCTTGAGTGGGGCACCAGTGCTTTGTTTTTCCTTTGAAACCTTGAAACCTTGAAACTTTGAAACTTGGTTCTTTGAATCCTGCTTCACCGCCTCAACAGATTGACCCGGAAGCGGTCGTGGTCGTCACTCCAGGCGCGCTCGACTGCGAAGCCGCCGTTTTGCGCGATGGATTGAATCATCGTGGGCGTGTATTTGTAGCAGTTCTCGGTGTGGATCGTCTCTCCCGCGGAAAACGGCACGGACAGGCCCAGGGCGCGCACGCCGACGAGCTGGTCGGCGCGGCTTTCGAGGTGCATTTCGATTCGTGAGTGGGGCCCGCTCCAGCGCACTTGATGGGCGAAGCGCTCGAGGTTGAATTCCGCCTGGAGCTCGCGGTTGAGACGCGCGAGGACGTTGAGGTTGAATTGCGCGGTCACTCCGGCCGCGTCGTCATAGGCCCGCAGCAGCAGCTCAACCGGCTTTCGCATGTCCGCGCCGAGCAACAGAGCATCGCCGGGCGCCAGCGATTGCCGCACCCGCCGCAGGAAGGCACTGGCCGCCATCGGTTCAAAGTTGCCGATGCTCGAGCCTAGAAACAACACCAGCTTCGGTCCAGCGATTGCGGATAGCGCGGACAAGGATTCGGTGAAGTCCAGCAGCAGCGACTGCACGGTGACCTGCGGCAGTTCCGAGCTCACCCGCTGGCGCGCCAGCCGCAGGGCGGAGCTGGAAAGATCGACAGGTATAAATCTTACGGATCGGTGGTTTTCGATCGCGGCGCGCAAGAGCAGCATCGTCTTTTTCGCCGTCCCGGCCCCGAGCTCGACGATGGTTGCGCCGCCTCCGGTCCCCAATCTGCCGTTTCCGGCAGCGGAGAGCATCTCGCGGGCGTAGCGCTCGAAGATCCCCTGTTCGGTCGAGGTCAGGTAGTACTCCGGCAATGTGGTGATCTGCTCGAATAGCGCCGAGCCGGCAGCGTCATAGAACAATTTTGCCGGCAGCCACTTCGGCCGCGAGGTCAGCCCTTTGAGCACATCGCGCGCATTTCCATTCAGTGAAGGATGCTGCTTCGCATTGACTCGCGTCGTTTGCACTCGCATTGTCTGCCCTCGAACCTGGGTCGCTTCTTCTCGTTAATCGCTTTGGTGCATGAACTGCAACAGCCCCCACTCAACGAAAAGAACGTTGAGTGGGGCACCCGCTTTCGTCGTTAGTCTGTCTCGTCTTTTGCCAGCCGGATACCCGTGAACTGCCAGCGCGCATGGGGCGCGAAGAAATTGCGATACGTGGCACGAATGTGCGATGCGGGAGTGGCAAAGGAGCCTCCCCGCAGCACAAATTGATTGCACATGAATTTTCCGTTGTACTCACCGACTGCGCCCGCCTCGGGGCGGAAGCCGGGATAGGCAAGATAGGCGCTGGCAGTCCACTCCCACACATCGCCAAATAACTGGATCTCTGATTTCGTGGCCTCTCCCCCGGCGGTCTCCGAGGGATTTGCCGCAGCACTGGCGCCGGCAGGCCGGGGCTCCCACGCTCCGCTCTCCAGCAGGTTTCCGTCGATCGCATGTCCCAACAAGCCAACAGCGGGCTTGCCGGGGGGCCCGCCGCGGCCCTGGGCGGCAGCTTCCCACTCGCTCTCCAGCGGGAGCCGCGCATTCGACCAGCGCGCGAAGGCATCGGCCTCGAAGTAGCTGACGTGACACACCGGCGCTTCAGGATTCAGCGGGTTCGTTCCGTGCAGGCCGAATTCGCTCCATCCGTCCGCGATCTTCTCCCAGTAGAGCGGAGCCTGCCAGCCCTCGCGGCAAACGATGTCCCACCCGTCGGAGAGCCACAGCTCCGGACGCTCATAACCCTTGTCATGGATGAACTCGAGGTACTCGGCATTGGTGGTCAGCCGAAGAGCCAGCCGATGCGGCAGCAGCAGCACCGTGTGTTGCGGCCGCTCATTGTCGTAGGCAAAGCCTTCATCCTTTGCGCCGATCTCAACCGTGCCGCCGGGATGCGAAATCCATGTCTGCTGGTTTGTGTGAGAAGCAGCGGGAGCCGGTGAGCTCACCAGATGTAAGCGCTCCTGCGCGACGTAAGCAGGCCGCAGCGGCTGGCTCCAGAAGGCGTGCAGGATATCCGTGAGCAGCAGCTCCTGATGCTGCTGTTCGTGATTGATGCCGAGCTCCACCAGCTCCAGGGCCTCCGGCGTGGGAGATTGCGCCAGCAAACGGCTGATGCCCTCATCGACATGGCGGCGGTAGCGCAGCACGTTGCTGAATGACGGGCGCGAGAACAATCCACGCTGCTGGCGCAACGGATGGCCGCCCAGCGACTTGTAATAGGAGTTGAAGAGCAGACGGTAAGCCGGATCGAAGATGCGGTAGCCGTCGAGCCGGTCGGCCAGGATGAACGTCTCGAAGAACCACGTTGTGTGCGCCAGGTGCCACTTCGCCGGGCTGGCGTCGGGCATCGATTGCAGCATCGCATCTTCTTCGGAAAGCGGCCCAACCAGGTGCAGCGTTGTCGAGCGCACCTGCTGAAAACGCTGCCAGGCATCCGCTCCAGAGTCGCCAGAGTCAGCCGATACGGTATTGAAAAGGTGGCTTGCCAAACCTGAACTCCCGCTCGCCCGTCAAGCCAAATCGGGCTTGCCCATAGGCCCCGACTGCAAGGTGCAGTGGATCAGATGCAACCGCAGATTCGCGGGTTCCTCGAAATTCTGAGAAGCAGCAGTGCTGCCAATTCGTAGTGCGCTCTGCGTTTGACGCGACGACAGGGCAACATGACCCACGGGCTTAATCATCCATTTGACTCGATGAAATTCAAAAAGCCGGGTTCCACAACGGGGTTCCCCGGCGAGCCTGAAGTTGGCTTGCCGAGGTAGAAACCAGGGCAGGAGGTTTATGCGCAGGCTTGGTTTGTTCGTGATTGCTCTCTCCTTATGCACGTTCAGCACCCTCGGACTGGCCAATGATGATGACCGCAAATCGGTCCGGGCTGAAGTCACCATCATGGAAAAGACTCCCGTGTACCGGGTCAGCGTAGTCTCGCGTTACGTAAATTCGGTCAACTACCGCCATCTCAGCGGCTCGACCAAGATCGACTTTCGCGGGACCACTCTGATGCCCGAGGTCTCGGGCAAGGCCAAGATTTCCAGCAAGCTGGGACGGCTGGAGATCGTGGCGGAGTTCCACAACGTGCGTTATGCCAACTCCTACGGTCCGGAATATCTGACCTACGTTCTCTGGGCGATCACGCCGGAAGGGCGTCCGATCAACCTGGGCGAAATTCTGCCGGACCAGAACCACGATGTACGCATTCGCGTGACTGCGAATCTGCAGGCCTTCGGCATGATCGTCACCGCCGAACCGTACTTCGCCGTGACGCGTCCCAGCAACATGGTTGTCTTTGAGAACATCGTTCGCAGGGACACCAAAGGTTGGGAGCAGCCGGTGAGCGCCCACTATGAGGCTACCGAAAGAGGCGAGTACACGGTGGACTTGACGAACACTCAGCTGCCCTCCACCATGCTGAGCCGGGATGAGGCCGGGCATATTCCGCTGAGTCTGATGGAAGCTCGTAACGCCGTGGCGATCGCCGAGGCAACCGGTGCTCGGCAGTATGCGCCGGATGTGATGGCCCGCGCGCATGAGCTGCTGGATCGCGCTGAACACTCTTATCGCGAAAACCGTTCGATCGCGGCCATTGGCATGGCGGCGCGCGGCGCTGCGCAGGCAGCCGAGGACGCCCGCATTCTGACGATCCGCGTGAAGGAAGATGAACGCATCGCGGCTGAGAAAAAGGCAGCCGAGGACAAGGCCGAGCAGGCGCGCCTGCAGGCGGAGCTCGAACGGCGGCAGGCCGATACTGCGCGAGCGCAGGCCATGAGCGCGGAGCAGGAAAGGCGAGAGGCCGAGCTGATGGCACGGCACGAGCGCGAAGCGGCTGAACAGAGCGCGAAGGAGCTTGCTGAGCAGCGCGTGGCAGCCGAGCGTGCCAAGACAGAGGCGCTAGAGGCGAAGGGCCAGGCCGAAGCCGAACGCGCCGCAGCCGAAGCCGCACGGCAGGCCGCGCTCGATCAGCAGCGGACCCTGGCTGCCCAGGCTGAAGCGGCCCGCCAGCAAGCACAGACAGCCGAGCAGCGCGCTATGGCCGCCGAGCAGGACAAAGAACGCGCCCGCCAGCAACTGCTGGTTCAGTTGAACGAGGTGCTGCAGACCCGCGACACCGCGCGCGGACTGATCGTCAACATGAGCGACGTGCTGTTCGACGTGGACAAGGCCACGCTGAAGCCGGGCGCAACGGTGCGGCTCGCGAAAGTTGCCGGCATATTGCAGGCGTACCCCGAATTGAAGCTGGAACTTGAGGGATACACCGACTCGACCGGCACACTGGCGCACAATCAGACGCTGTCTGAGCGGCGCGCCAAGGCGGTGCGCGACTTCCTGATCGCGCAGGGCGTAAGCCCGGCCAACATCACCGCGCAGGGCTTCGGCCCCTCCAATCCCATCGCGACGAACAATACGCGCGAGGGACGGCAGATGAACCGGCGGGTCGACCTGGTCGTCAGCGGCGAATCCATCGAAGCCGCTGGCCGCGAACGCCGGACGATTGAGGAGGCTCCCGGGGCCATGGCCGAGCCCGCGGGGTCCAATCCCCGCGGGCCGGAGATGAAGAAGAAAGGAGTCAAGCAGTACTAGACTTAACGGCGGTGGTTCAAAAGGGCGGGTGTCGCGGCACTCGCCTTTTTCATGTGGTGTCGCCAAAACGCAATTTGCTTCTTTGCCCTTGAAAGTTCCCGGACGAAAATTGAAACTGAGTGGATGAAAGCCGTCGCCGTGATCCCCGCCCGCCTCGCCTCCACCCGGCTGCCGCGCAAGCCTCTGCGGCACATTCTCGGCAAGCCGATGGTGCAGCGCGTCTATGAAGCGGCGCGCGCCTGCAGCGGGCTCAGCGACGTGATCGTCGCGACCGACTCCGAAGAGATCCTCTCGCTGTGCCGCGAACACGGATGGAAGGCGCAGATGACCTCGGCCGAATGCCGCAGCGGCACCGACCGCGTGCGCGAGGTGGCGCAGAACCTGAGCGCGGACATTGTCGTGAATGTGCAGGGCGATGAGCCGCTGGCGCGCCCTGAACATCTCGATGCGCTGCTCTCCGTGATGAAGCCGGGCGTGGAGGTTGGCACGGTGTTTACGAAATGTCCGGCGGCCGAGGTAGAAAATCCGAACACGGTGAAGATCGTCACCGCGCTCGATGGCCGCGCACTTTATTTTTCCCGGGCGGCAATTCCCTTCGATCGCGACCAGTGCGGCGGCCTTCACCCCAGCACGCCAAAAACAGACGTGCTGGGGACCCCGGTGCGCTATTTCAAGCACCTGGGATTTTACGCATACACGCCGCAGGCGCTGGAACAGTTCTGCGCGTGGCCAGAGTCCGAGTTGGAACGCGCGGAGCGGCTGGAGCAGTTGCGCTTCCTCGATCACGGCGTGAACATCTATGCCGCCGAGACGCCCTTCGACACGGTTGGCGTGGACACGGAGGACGACCTGCTGCGCGTTGAGAAAGTATTGCGCAGTGAAGGACGGGAATGAGGTCTCATTCCTGAAGGTCCGATGTTGAAGATTCAAAGATCAACGGCAACATCCTTGCAGTTTGCTGATTGAAAAGCCTCGAACGGCATTTGAGGTCCGAGTATTGCTGGGGTCCTTCGCTTCGCTCAGGATGATCCCGCACAACAGAATCTCGCCTCGCAGGAGAAGCGCGGATGAAGCTGACGAACAAGCTGCGGTCGCTGGCGACTCTTTACCGGGTCGAAGATGGAAAAGGGTTCGACCTGAGCAAGTGCGATCCGGACGACACCGCGGGCTTTTTCACAGATGTGAAGGGCGAGGCCGAGCAGTTGCTGCAGCGCTCGACCGAGCAGCTCGCAGAGCTGCAGAACATGTTATATGCGCAGGACCGCTGGGCGCTGCTGCTGATTTTCCAGGCGATGGACGCGGCGGGCAAAGACAGCACCATCAAGCACGTGATGAGCGGGGTGAATCCGCAGGGGTGCGAGGTCTTCTCCTTCAAGGCGCCTTCGAACGAAGAGCACGACCACGACTATCTCTGGCGCACCTCCAAGGCCATGCCCGCGCGCGGCACAATCGGCATCTTCAACCGCTCGTACTACGAAGAGGTGCTGGTGGTGCGCATACACCCGGAGTTGCTGGAGGCGCAGAAGCTGCCGCCGGAGTGCGTTGACAAGAAAATATGGAAGCAGCGATTCGAAGACATCTCAGCCTTTGAGCGCTATGCCTGCCGGAACGGAACCGTGATCCGCAAATTCTTTCTGCATGTGAGCCAGCAGGAGCAGAAGCGCCGCTTTCTCGCGCGTCTGAATGAGCCCGAGAAGAACTGGAAGTTCTCCGCCGACGACGTGCGCGAACGGCGCCGCTGGGAGGACTACCAGCGCTGCTATGAAGAGGCGATCCAGCAGACCGCAAGCAGGCATGCCCCGTGGTTCGTCGTCCCGGCGGACCACAAGTGGTTTACGCGCCTCGTCGTTTCGACAGTCGTGGTCCACGCGCTGGAAGAAATGAAGCTGAGCTATCCCGAGGTGAGTCCGCAGAAGCGGCGCGCGCTGGCCGCGGCGCGGCGCGAACTCGAAGCCAAGGGCAAATAGAAAAACAATCACCAACCCCGACGAGCCAGGCACAGGCCCAGGAGTGGGCCCCAAAAAACTATTTTAAAATTGTACGCGGAGGGCCCGATGAGCACCGAGCACGAGATGGACGAACTGAAGGAGGCCGCCGAGCATGGCAGCGAATATGGCAGCCTCGCCCCGGTCAGCGTCACCATGGCCATTCTCGCCGTGCTGGTTGCGATCGCCGCGCTGCTCGGCCATCGCGCACACACCGAAGAGGTCCTGCTGCAGAACAAGGCCACCGACCAGTGGGCTTATTTCCAGGCCAAGAACATTCGCCGTCACACGATGGAACAGTTTGACGAGTTGCTGAAGGTCCTCCCTGTGAAGGACGCCGTTGCCGCCGAGGCCCTGATCAAGAAGAACGAGGCGGCCATCGAGAGGTCCACCGGGGAGCAGGAGAAGATCCAGGAGGAGGCCAAGGCGCTGGAGAGCGAGGTCGCGCTATTCGAGCATCGCGCCAACCGCTACGACCTGGGCGAGACCCTTTTGGAGGTCGGCCTTGTCATCTCATCCATCACATTGCTCACCCGGCGGCGCTACTACTGGCTCGCGGGCATTGCCTTTGGAATCGCAGGTGTGGCAGCGACCACCATCGGCTGGCTGCACCTCTGATTCGAATCGCATGGGACGCTAACGGGACCTGCTACAACAGCCCCGGACTTACAGAACTCTTACAATTCCTGAGCTCGCCGATGTGTATCTTACAAAGTAACAGTGGCGCGACCTTCTTCTGCTGTGGGCGGTCTCCAGCGACCGTCTCCCAGCGCCCAGGGAAGCTCGCGAAAGGATGGCATTCGCATTGGTGAAATCAAGCGGGGACCGGGGTCCTCTCAACCTCCTTACGGCTTTTGTGATGGCCGTCTATCACGTACTGGCCGTTGTTGCCCTCTTTCAGTTTTCCTGGACCGGCGTCGGCGTTGCGTCGGCGCTGTGGTTTATCTCCGGATCGCTGGGCATCGGCGTCGGCTATCATCGGCTGCTGACGCACCGCGGCTTCCGCACGCCCAAGTGGCTGGAGTATTTTCTCGCGCTTTGCGGCACGCTCGCCCTTGAGGGCGGCCCCATCTTCTGGGTCGCCGTCCACCGCATCCATCACCAGCTCACCGATCGCGAGGGCGATCCGCACTCTCCGCGCGACGGGAAGTGGTGGTCGCACATGGGCTGGATTTTGCGCGGCGAATCGCTGCACCAGGAGACCGCTCAGCTTGCGCGTTACGTCCCCGACCTGCGCCGCGACAAGTTCTATCTCTGGCTCAGCAAATATCACTGGATCACGCAGGTCGCGGTCGGCCTCGCTGTCCTGTATTTCTTCGGCTGGAACGTGACGCTGTGGGGCGTCTTCCTGCGCACCGTGGTCGGCCTGCACTGTACCTGGCTGGTGAACTCGGCCACGCACATCTGGGGCTCGCAGCGCTGGGCCACTGGAGACGACTCCACCAATAACTTCTTCATCGCGCTCCTCACCTTCGGCGAGGGATGGCACAACAATCATCACGCGCATCCCGGCTCGGCGCGCCACGGCCTGCGCTGGTGGGAGATCGACACCAACTGGTATGTGATCTCGGCGCTGGCGGCCGCGGGCCTTGCGCGCGGGATCAAACTTCCTCGCGCCGACAGCCGCGTGAAGGAAATGGGCGCCGCTACTGTCTCCAACGATGCGCCGGTTACAACAGTCCCGGTGCTCGCCCACCCGGAGCTCGCGCACGCCGAGCGGGTCGAGGTGGAACAGGCCGTAGCAGGGGACTAACAAGTTTTGGGTTCGATTTGGTGCTCTCCCAGGTCCCGCGCCGCATCAAAAGGCGGCGCGGAGCATTATTCTTTAAAGCCTGGGGCACCCGTCTTGGGATGTGGGTGCAGCGGCGCTCTACTTCATCGCCTTCGTCTGCCACAGGCCGAGCACCGCGCCGCCCGGATCGCGGATGAAGCTGAACCAGCCCATCTCCGGCACCTCGGTGACGTCCTTCATCACCTGCGCGCCGAGCGCGTGCGCTTTCTTCGTTGCCTCTTGAATGTTGTCCACTAAGACGTAAGCCAGCCAGCCCGACGGCCCGCCCGGCACCTGCTTCATGATTCCGCCACCCGTGCCGTTCCCGACCTTGATGAGTGTGTAGGTATCGTCGGGCACGCCCGGGTTCGCCATCTCTTCATATTTCCAGTCGAACAGCTTCGAATAGAACGCCTTTACCTTCTCCGGATCGGGGGTGTTGAGCTCCACATGTACGAACGGGTTTCCCATAATTCCCTCCCAGCACGAAGATCCAGATGAGGATTTTGCCTCGCGAGTTGGCGCGGAGAGAATGATCCCCTCTTTACTAACAGCCGCCGCCTTACTACTATCGAGCGGAGTATGCCGATCACCTCCCGCAACCGCGCCATTGCGTTCTTCATCGTGCTGGGCGCCTGCTCGGTCGCACTTGCGCTGGCCCTCAACATCACGTGGCTGATCAAGTGGCGCGAGGTCGGAATGGTGGTGCTGGGGATCATCTTCTTCGGCTTTATCATCGCGGGCGTGACCCTGAACACGATCTTCCTGGTGCGCGAGATGCGCCGCAGCGAGCAGCACGACAGCTTCATCAACGCGGTGACGCACGAGCTCAAGACGCCGCTGGCGTCGATCCGCCTATATCTGGAGACCATGCAGTCGCGCGAGCTCAGCGAGGCGCAGCGCAAGCGCTTCTACGGCATCATGCTGGAGGACACCGACCGGCTGATGCACACCGTGGAGCAGGTGTTGCGCGCCGGCCACATGGGACAGAAGGGCCGCAAAAATTTCCAGCGAGTCGACTTGGGCGAGATCGCTCGCGACTGCACCGCGCTGGCGCAGACGCGCCACCACCTGCCACCAGAGAGCATTCGCTTCCAGGACTACACGCTCTCGGCGCCGTTTGTGCAGGGCGATGCCGAAGAGCTGCGCTCGGCCGTGGGCAATCTGCTGGAGAACGCCGTGAAGTACTCGCCCGGAAAGATTGCCATCACGGTGGAGCTCCTCGACGAAGCCACCGATCTGCTGGTGCGCGTCAGCGACAAGGGAGAGGGCATTCCGCAAGGAGAGCTCAAGCGCATCTTCCGGAGATTTTATCGCGTCAACCTGCGCCAGCGCGTGAAGGGCACGGGACTGGGACTGTTCATCGTGCGCAGCATCGCCGAGCGGCACGGGGGTAGCGCATACGCAAGCAGCGAGGGAGAAGGCCGAGGCGCCACGGTCACGCTGCGCTTGCCGCGGGATTCGGGGTAAGAAGACGTTTCAACGTTTCAAGGTTTCAAAGTTTCAAGGTTGAAGATCAAGATCAAGAGCAACTGCGGCGCGCTTTGGTGGTGGAAAAGCTCCGAACTTTTCTTCCAGGTATAAGCGGCGCTGGGGTCCTTCGCTTCGCTCAGGATGACCATCTAATTCAAAATTACGATCAATATCCATTACAAAAACAACTGCAAAAACAAGGTCAACTACCCCACCCTAGCCAAAGAAGGCTAGGATGGGGCACCCTCAAGGGCGCTGCACTCACGGAAGTTCAATTTGATCCGAGAGACTTTCAACTTTGAAACTTTGAAACCTTGGTCTTCCGCGATACCATGAAAGTACTCGCCCGTGCCGGTACCGGGGATTTTGAGGCCCCTCACATGAAAGATTTTTACCTTCGCGATGCGGCGCAGCAGGAGAACAAGGTCATCATCTCCAGCTTCGTCGTGTGCAACAAGCAGATCAAGTCCAAGAAAAGCGGCGAGCCTTATCTCGACCTCGCCTTGATGGACCGCACGGGCACCATCCAGGCCAAGATGTGGGACAACGTGGAGGAGTGCGCCGACTGCTTTGAGCAGGACGACATCGTCAGGGTCAAGGGGCTGATCAACAAGTACAACCAGCGCTGGCAGCTCACCGTGCACAAGGTGCGCAAGATGGAGGAGGCGGAGATCGACTTCTCCGACTATCTGCCCAAAACATCGAAGAATGTCGATGAATTGTGGCGGACGCTGGAGCAATTCGTGGCTTCGATGAGCGACCCGCACCTGCGCCCGCTGCTTGAGCTATTCATGGCCGACCCGGAGATCGCCCGCGGCTATCGCAACGCGCCCGCGGCCAAGACCCTGCATCACGCCTGCATCGGTGGACTGCTCGACCACGTGGTCTCGCTCTTCCGCTCCTGCGACCTGGTGGCGCGCAACTACAGCTTCATCAACCGCGACCTGCTGCTCACCGGCGCATTCCTGCACGACATCGGCAAGGTCCGCGAGCTCTCATACTCGCGCTCGTTCTCCTACACCACCGAGGGACAGTTGCTGGGGCACATGATCATCGAGCTCGAACTGCTGCACGCGAAGCTGGCGCAGCTTCCGGATTTTCCGCCGCAGCTCAAGGTGCTGGTCGAGCACCTGATCATCAGCCATCACGGGCAGTATGAATTCGGCTCGCCCAAGCTGCCGATGTTTCCCGAGGCGCTCATGCTGCACTACATGGACGACCTGGACTCGAAGATGGAGGCGATGCGCGCCCAGTTCGAGCGCGACGCCGAGCTGGAGTCGCCATGGACCGGGTACAATCCCGCGCTGGCGCGACCTGTGTTGAACACGCAGAAATTTCTGAAAGCGCTCCGCCCCAGCACGCCAAAAGAGGGCGCGCCGGGGGACCCGGAAGAGCCGAAGACGGAAACCGCCGGAGCCGCGGCGGCCACTGCGAACGGACAGCTGTTTTAGGAGTGTCAACGTTCGGTTGGTTTGAAAGCCCTGCTCATTGCTTGTTGAATAGCTCCGAGCTTCACTCTTGGGTGTGAGCGGCGCGGGGCCCTTCGCTGCGCTCGACGACCCTCAAAATCAAAAACCCCGCCCTAACCAAAAGATGGTTAGGACGGGGCACCCTGCAGTTTTGCTCTTAACTTTGAAACTCTGAAACCTTGAAACCTCGTTCTTATTGGTTCACCGGGATCTTGATGATCTTCTTCTGGATGGCGTAGGTCACCAGTTGCGCCTTGTTGTGAATGTCCAGCTTGCGCATCAGATTGAACTTGTGCGCCTCGACGGTCTTGACGCTCAATCCCAGCAGCACCGCGATTTCCTTAACCGAATTGCCTTCGGCGAGCAGCTTGAGGATCTCGCGTTCGCGGGGAGTGAGAGCGGACATGCGCGGGCGCAGCTTGGTGTCACGCACGCGAGCGCGGAAGTCCTCGACCAGCTTGCCCAGCACCTGCGAGCTGAGATATTTGCCGCCGCGATAGACGTCGCGCACGGCCGTCACCAACTGCTGCGAGGGAGTGTCCTTGAGCACATATCCGGCGGCGCCGACCTCGAGGCACTGCACCAGGTAGTCCTCGTCTTCATACATCGTCAGGAACAGAACCTTGGTCTCGGGACGGTTCTTGCGGATATGGCGCGCCGCCTCGAAGGAGGAGAGCCCCGGCATGCCAATGTCCATCAGCACGATATCCGGGCGCAGCTCGCGGGCCTTTTCCACGGCATCGCCCGCGTCGGGAGACTCGCCTATCACTTCACAATCCGGTTCGCTCTCCAGCAGGCGTCGGACTCCCTGACGAAATAATGTATGGTCATCGACCAACAGACATTTGATCTTCGGCATTGCGCCAGCTCCTCATTTTTTCAACGAAACAACGTGAACTTTTCGACTGCTCTCATTTTGCGAAAGCTTCGATGCGGGCTTCCAGCAATCCAGCTTCGGGGCCCTGCCTTAACTTCCGGTCCCCACCAGCACGCGTCCCTCGCGCGCCTTGCGACGTTTTTCCGGCTTCTCCGCCGGCTTTGGGGAACCTTGCGTTCCGGCGGCCGCCTTGCGAATCGGCACGGTGATGGTGATCTTCGTCCCCTCGCCGGGGCGCGACGACACCTTCATCTGACCGCCGAGCGTGCTGACCCGCTCCTGCATGCCCGCCAGGCCGAACGTGGGACGCGCCGGGTTGGCAACCGCGCGGATGCCCACGCCGTCGTCCTCGATCTTCAATTTCAGCATCTCGCCTTTGCGCTCCAGGTGGATCTCCACGTTCTGCGCCTGCGCGTGCTTGGCTACATTGTGCAGGCTCTCCTGCACCACGCGGTAGATGGCAGTTTCGATTACCGGGTCCAACCGTCCGAAGTTGTCGGGGATCTCGACATGCGTGCGCACCCCGGCGGTCTTGGTGAGGTCCTTGGCCTCTTTGCGGATCGCCGAGATCATTCCCAGCTCCTGCAGCACCAGCGGAGACAGGCGACCGATGATGCGCCGGATTCCATCGATCGTCCGGTCCACCACGGCGAGCAGCTCGCCGATCTTCGCCTTCGCCTCGTCGCTCTTCACCGTCCCATCCAGCATGCCCAGATACAGCCGGATGACCATCAGCGCCTGCCCGGTCTCGTCATGCAGTTCGCGGCTGATGCGCTTGCGCTCCTCCTCCTGCGCCTTCAGCAGATGCCCGCTCAGCTCCACGATGCGCATCTCGCGCTCGCGCAGCTCATCGGTCATGCGGGCGCGGTCGATCGCCATGGCCGAGCGCTCGGCGACGGCGCGCAACAGCTCCTGCTCCGAGGGCAGCCACTCGTAGGCCTTCTTGAAGCCCAGCGTCATCACTCCGATGACGCGGTCGTTGACCTTCAGCGGCACCCCCCACAGAGCGCGCGCGTGCTCGCGGAGATCGCGCTTCAACAGGCCCGAGGACTTCGCCATGTCCGGCAGCATGTCCGGTTCGCCAGTCTCAAAGATATGGCCGGTGAACCCCTGCCCGGCAGATATCGCAATGCCCTGTCCAAATTCCGGCCCCAGCCCAGTGACGCTGCGCACGCGAAGCTTGTTGTTCTCGGGGTCGACCAGCAGCACCACTCCCACCTGCGCGCCGAAGATTCCCGAGGTCACCACCAGGATGCGTTCCAGCAGCGCCGTCAGGTTGATGGCCGAAAGCTCAGCGTCCAGGATCTTCAGCAGGGCGTCGCTGGCGCTCTCCTCCACATCGAAATAGGCCCCGGAGACCGCGACAAAGCTCGCCGAGGTCAGCGACTCCATGGCGGAGATCACCTTCTGGCTCCGCTCGCCGAATGCCTCTTCGATAAACGGCGCCGCAATGCGCTGATAGATCTCCAGCGAGCGCGCCACCTGCCGGGTGTCCACCCGCAGCTTTGCCAGTCGCCGCCCGTAGTAATGCAGGTTCTCGGTATACTCATTGAAATCGGAGTGGCTCTGCACCATGAAGCTCACGCCGAGGTTCAACCGTTCGAGGGCCAGCAGCGCACGATCTTCGAACTGAAATTCCTCACTAATGCGTTGCCGCCACGAATCCGTGATCTCCGGGAAGCGCGGCTGCAGGATCCGCGCCGACTCCAGAATCAGCTCCAGCGCGGATTCCTTGATGGGCAAGACTGAGGACACCATTTTTCCTTAGATGCAGAAAACAACGTACAACTTTGTCTGTAGAACTTAGTAACTAGAGCCGCTCCTTACACCCATGGATATGGAGCCATTCTAATCCTTTTTTGCGCTCAATATGCCCACCAATGGCAAATCCATTGTTCCGGATCATTAACTAGTTCTTAAATTTTCTGCAGCTTTGGAGTTCATCCCAAGTGCGACTTTGCACACGACTGCGGACAGTCCGGAGCTCCCCGCCGGGAGCAAACACCGGCCCTTCCGTTACAATTCCCTGCATGCTCCGTTTCTTTACCGCAGGCGAATCGCATGGTGAGGCCCTGGTTGCCAACCTCTCGGGCATGCCGGCCGGTATCCCGGTCACCGAGGCCTACATCGATCAGCAACTCTGGCGCCGGCAGCAGGGATATGGCCGCGGCGGACGCATGAAGATTGAGCATGACCACGCGCACATCCTGAGCGGAGTGCGCCATGGCCACACCATCGGCGCACCGATCGCGATGCTGATTGAAAATCGCGACTGGCAGAACTGGAGCGAGTCTCTGCCGGTGGGCGAAGGCGATCCCGAGAAGCACAAGCCGGTGAAGTCGCCGCGCCCGGGACACGCCGATCTGGCGGGAGCGTTGAAGTACAACCTGCCGGAGGCGCGATACGTTCTGGAGCGCGCCAGCGCGCGCGAGACCACGGCGCGCGTGGCCGCCGGAGCTGTTGCCAAGCAACTGCTCGCCCTGCTGGACATCGAGGTGCTCAGCCATGTGATTCAAGTAGGCGGCGCGCGCCTGGCGCGGGCGGTCTCCTTCGATGAACTCCGCGCTCTGGCGCAAAAGACCGATGTGCTGCTGAATTGCGCCGATGAAGAATCCGAACAGCGCATGAAGGCCGAAGTCGACGCCGTGCTGCGCACCGGCGACACGGTCGGCGGCATCTTCGAGGTTGTGGCGCACAATGTGCCTCCGGGCCTTGGGACCTACGCCAACTGGGACGAGCGCCTGGATTCGCGTCTGTCGGCGGCCGTGATGTCGATCCAGGCGGTGAAGGCCGTCGAGATTGGGGACGGCGTGCTGGCCGCTGCGTCCTACGGCTCGGCGGCGCAGGATGAGATCGGTTACGCGCACAGCGGCGAGCCCACCGGCACGCTGCACTCCAAGTTCACGCAGTTTACGCGCGCGGGAAATCATGCCGGCGGGCTCGAGGGCGGAGTCACCAACGGCTGCGACGTGGTGGTGCGCGGGCACCTGAAGCCCATCTCGACGCTCCGAAGGCCTCTGGGGTCGGTGGACTTCGCCAGCCGCGAGCCGGTCAAGGCCGCCTATGAGCGCTCCGATGTCTGCGCGGTCCCAGCCGGCGGCGTGGTGGGCGAAGCCATGGTGGCGCTGGTGCTGGCGCAGGCGGCGCTGGAAAAATTCGGCGGCGATTCCCTGCTGGAGATGCGCCGTAACTACGAAGGATATTGCGAGCAGCTCCGTTACTTCTGAGCGAGTATGGACGCAGAACCAACGATGATTTACCCAATCGTGAAATACGGCGATCCCGTGCTGGAGACCGCGGCGAAGCCCGTCACCGAGTTCGACGACAAGCTCAAGCAGCTTGTGGAGGACATGTTCGAATCGATGTACGAGGCGCAGGGCGTTGGGCTGGCTGCGCCGCAGATCGGCTTCTCGCTGCACCTGGCGGTCATCGACACGTCATTTAAGGAAGACCCCTCGGCAAAGCTGGTGCTGGCCAATCCGAAGATCCTCTCCATGGAAGGCAAGCAGAACGGTGGGGAGGGATGTCTCTCTATCCCCGAATTCCGCGAGAACCTTGCGCGCGCGCAGCGAGTCACCATTCGCGCGCAGGACGTGAACGGCAACTGGTATGAGAAGACCGGCGAAGACCTGCTGGCGCGCGCCTTTCAGCACGAGATCGACCATCTCAACGGCAAGCTCTACATCCACCATCTCTCCTCGCTGAAGCGCGACATGATGAAACGCAAGATCAAGCGTTTGGTCCGCCAGGGCGAGTGGTAACGATCGTCCGTGAAGCTCATTTACTGCGGCACGCCGGTCTTTGCCGTTCCTTCGCTGGAGGCGCTGGTCCACGCAGGCCATGACGTGAGGCTCGTGGTGACGCAGCCGGACCGTCCCAAGGGCCGCGGCATGGAGCTTGCGCCGTCGCCGGTGAAGCAGAAGGCCTGCGAGTTGGACCTTGCGATTGCACAGCCGGCCCAGATCAAGAACAACGCGGAGTTCCGCGCGCAACTGGAGGCGCTCGAGCCCGACTGCATCGTGGTGGTCGGCTATGGGCGCATTATCCCGCGCTGGATGCTGGAGCTGCCGCGGCATGGCAACATCAACCTGCACGCCTCGCTGCTGCCGAAGTATCGCGGCGCAGCGCCCATCCAGTGGGCGATTGCAAACGGCGAAACCGTAACGGGCAATACCACGATGCGCATCGATGAGGGACTCGACACGGGAGACATTTTGCTGCAGCGCGAGATGGCGATCGCCGCCGCCGACACCAGCCTTACGCTTGCGCCGCGGCTGGCGCTGATGGGCGCGGAGCTGCTGGTCAAGACCGTGACGGCGCTCGATGCCGGGCAGCTGGAGCCGATGCCGCAGGACAATGCGCGCGCGACACTGGCGCCGATCCTGACCCGCGAAGATGGCCGTATCGATTTTGCGCGCGACGCGCCAGCCATCTGCAACCGCCATCGCGGCTTCCAACCGTGGCCGGGCGCATTCACCACCTTTCGCGGCAAGCAGCTTACGCTGCACGCGATCTCGGTTGCCTCGCCCCAGCACGCCAACTACGGGCGCGCCGGGGACCCCACGGTTGCGGGCGCGCCCAAACTTCAGGAAGGCGAGGTTGCAGTCTCGGGCGAAGAACTGGTGGCCGGATGCGGCGCGCAGAGCGCGATCGCCATCCATGAACTGCAACTGGAGGGCAAGCGCCGCATGAGCGCGCGGGAATTTATCAATGGCTATCAGCCCAAGACTGGGGAGAAGCTCGGGGAGAGACTGGGATGATCGTTGCAGCCAGGATTTGCCCTCTCGCGGGCGCCCACTCAAGCCGCGGGTGGCCCATATTTGCCCGCCTTTGGCAAATGTGGGGCGCGAGGGACTAACGTGGCGGTCTCTCCTGGGCGACAAACTGCATTCGACATCCTGCTGCGCGTGGAGCGCGACGGCGCATGGGCCTCCGAGCTGCTGAATGCGCCACGCATGGAGCGACTCTCGCGGGAAGACCGCGCGCTCTGCCACGAGCTGGTGATGACCACGCTGCGCTGGCAGTCGGCGCTCGACGCCCGGATCGCAAAATACGCCTCGCAACAACTTTCCCGGCTGGATGTGGAAGTTCGCACGTCCCTGCGGCTGGCCGCCTGCCAGCTCTTCTACCTCGACCGCATTCCCCCGCACGCCGCGGTGCACGAGAGCGTGGAACTGGTGAAGGGCTCCGGGAAGCGCTCGGTCGCACCGTTCGCCAATGCGGTGCTGCGCAGGCTTGCCGGCGAGGCGAAGACTCCAGCGCCGCCGGAGGAGCGCACACAAGTTGAACCCGCGGCGACTACCCCACTCGACGGAACGAACGTTGAGTGGGGCACCCGTCGGTTGGCGGCCGAGTTCGCGCATCCGGAGTGGATGGTTGCGCGCTGGATCGACATGTATGGATTGAAAGCGGCGCGCGCCGTTTGCGAGGCCGATCAACAGCCGCCTGCGATTGCGCTGCGGCCCGGACCGGGGCGCGAAAGCAACTTTGCGGAACTTGAAGAAGAGTTGAGTGCGGCGGGAATCCGGCTTGCGCCGGGGAAGCTGCTGGCGTCGGCGCGCCGCGTGGTATCGGGAAACCTTGCCCAGAGTGCGGCCTGCCGCGAGCATCGTGTAGCGGCGCAGGATGAGGCCTCGCAACTGGTGGCCGCGCTGGTTGGCCATGGCGCGCGAATTCTAGATTGCTGCGCCGCGCCGGGAGGAAAGACCGCGGCCATTGCGGCTCGCAATCCCGGCGCGGAGATTGTGGCCATCGAGTTGCACGAGCATCGCGCACGTTCGCTGAAAGAGCGCCTCCGCGGCCTCCCGGTGAAGGTTGCGACAGGCGATTCAGCGGCGATGGAGTGGACGGAGAAGTTCGACTGCGTACTGGCCGACGTGCCCTGCAGCGGCACCGGAACGCTGACGGCGAATCCGGAGATCAAGTGGCGGCTCCGCCCCGAGGACCTGAGCCGGCTGAAGGATTTACAAATCTCGATCTTGCGCGCGGCGGCCACCGCGCTTGCTCCGGGCGGAAGGCTGGTCTACTCCACCTGCTCGCTCGAGGCCGAAGAGTGCGAACAGGTGGTGGAGCAGGTTTTGTCTGGCGGACTCGCCGTGGTGGATTGCACGAGCGTGCTGCAGGAACTGAGAGAGAGTGGTGAGCTGGTTTGGAGCGAACCAGCGTCGCTCGTGCGCGGTCCCTACCTGCGCACCTTGCCCGGAGTTCATCCCTGCGACGGCTTTTTTGCGGCGGTGCTTTGCCCCAAGCAAAGCTGCCAAATGAGGGCAGCTCGGGGACCCCACGCAGGGACACGGAAGATTAATTCACAGCACGGCCAACTGTAGTATCGTGTTCAGTTCCCGGCGGGTGGAGGTGAGCTGGCGTGGCTGACGAATCGCCAAAACAAAGTTTCTGGACGACACTGCCCGGCATTTTGACCGGCATGGCCGCGGTCCTGACGGCCGCCGGCGGCATCATCCTTGGGTTGCACCAGAGCGGCAATCTCGGTTCAAAAGAGGCACATCGCGAGACGCCGAGTGCCGTCACCGAGCGCGCCGCGGAAGCTCCGCCTGCCACCGGCGCGGCCAATGCGCAAGTAGACGGCCTGTCGGCAAAGATCGCCGAAAAATCGAGCACCGAGAAATCGGCCGCGGCCCCAGTCAGCTCGACCGATGTCGTCATTTCAGAGACGGATGGAACAACCCTGGCGGTCTATTTGGAAAACCTGAATTTTGCCGGCAATGGCCGCGGAGTGCAGCTGACCACCGGACAAACCATCGACTTTGGGAAGATCAAGACGATCGACGTCTCCGGCGATGAGAGCAGGATCAACTACAAGATCACGCTCACCAGCGGCGAGGTGTTAACCGGGAATGCAGATTCTCCCGGCGGGGCCATCATGGGCCAGAACCGTCTGGGCAGCGTCTATGCCCCGCTTAAGAAGATTAGACGGATTACTTTTCCAACTAGTGGTTGAGCTGAACTCGTCAGAGTGAGCTGGCGACCTGGAGCGCGATGCTGGAGTTGCGCGTGATGCGGCTGCCTGGAGACGGCTCCTGAGCGACAACGATCGCCCGGCTGCTTCCGCCGGGAAATACTGGATGGCTGCTCGGCCCAGTCGCGCCAAATGCGGGCGCGGCAGGGACCCCGCCGGGGCCGTCCGCGCTGCCGGTATTGCTGGTGACGACCGGCTTCAACCCCGCGCTGTTGACGATGCCTGCGGCTTCAGCGAGTGGGAGACCGGTGAGATCGGGGACGGCGTAGGCGAATTCAGGCGGCGTGCTGGTGTAGAGCAGTCCGACGCGTGGTGCTGCCACGTCCATTGCTCCGGCCGCCGGAGTTTGGGCAAGCACCGACTGCGGCGGAAAGCCGTCAATGGGGAGCTCGGCCGCATCGCCCGGTTCAAGGCCGCGCCGGCGGAGGTCGATCTCGGCTGCGCGCGGGCTCATGCCGAACAAGGACGGGATTTGAATGAGCTGCGGGCCCAGGCTCTCGGCGGCCTGCACGCGCCAGCCGCGGCGCACGCGCGTCCCGGGCTCGGGCTCCTGCGAAACAATGCGTCCAGCGGGGATGGTTGCGGAGTAGAAGCGGCCGCCGGGCGAGAGCTGCAGGCCGAGTTCAGCGACCGCGCGCTCGGCTTCGGCGGGAGCCATGCCGCGCAGCTCCGGCACTGCGACTTCGCGGCCGTGAATCGCAAACCGCATGCTGATCAATGCAGTGGCAAGGGCCACGATCATGAGAAAAAGAATTTTTGCAAGCAGCTGTAAGAAGCGGATCATTCCATAAACAGAGTAGCTGCCGGAAGCGGACAGCGGCAAGTTACTCTCGTGTTGAAAAGCAGTTTC
>WNGF01002555.1_pt1 | contig 25321 bp, 15 predicted proteins | sample 5400641 | NCBI WGS metagenome assembly WNGF01 (sample SAMN13153371, study PRJNA577476) | soil metagenome | isolation source: 80 cm soil or saprolite under grassland replicate 2 | place: USA:California | collected 2016-06-15 | reverse complement strand
TCACTCAGCGTGTTAGTTGATCTCTAAACCTCCAACGAAGGCGCCGGAGTGAGCCCGCAGGCCAGCTTGATCCCTTACGTCGGAGACCTTTCAGCAGATGCCGCTGAAAAGTCTCCGTTCCAGTGGATCATGGCCCGCGCGCCGCCAACAGCCCGCGCGCCTGACCGCGATCCGCCAACAGCCCGACCGCGCCGGACCACACGGCCGAACCCAGTGCGCGCCTCGCGACCGAGTACACTACACTGTGTAGTTCTGCGATTTGAACGCGCTCTATGCCGGACTACGTTCGTACAGCAGCAACAGATCCTTGCTCGTGTGCCACCGTGCCAGCCGTCGCAAACCCTTGACAAGCGCCAGTTTTTCGGCGTCCAACCGATCGAGCGCATGGGGAAGCCGACGGCCATTGTCGCTGATGACCCAGACCCGGCGAACGGCGGTGAAGCGCCTGCGCAGCACCGCCTCGCCGACCTCGGTCCCATTCAGGGTCGCTGAGGCGACGGGCGACTCGGCGAGGGCGACGTCGCGTAGCTTCCGAAACGGACCTGGATAGCCCTGGCTGACGATTCGTGAATGGCTTGTTATGTACAACACCGCATCACCCGGCCGCGCGTGCCTGGTGATGATCTCTGAGACTTTGCGCAGGTTGTCCGGCCTTGATTCCGGGTTGCGCAGCGCCTGCTGCGGCGCTACGGCGGCGACGGCGACCAATACCACGATCGCGAACGCGGGCAGGAGGGCGACCGCCGCTGGCGCGGGCGGAGAAACAAACTCTGCGGTGAACCGGGTAAGCCAGCTCAGCCCGTCGGCGGCGAGCAGCGCCACGGCCGGGAGGCAGAACACTACGTATCTGACGTTATAAACGGGATGAATCTGTGCCGCTGCGAGCAGGGTCGCAGGCGGCAACACCAGCCACGGCAGGCAGACGGTGGTGGTAGTGAACCGGCGGCGGCCAACCGCGGCCAACCCCGCGCAGGTGGCGATGACGACAAGGGCCCCGACTGGCAACTGCAGCATCCGCGATCCGGCGAAGGACAACGCGAGCTTGCCGAGCGCGCGCAAGCCAGGCTGGCCCAGCCATGCGGTATCGGCGCGCTCGAGGTAGGCCCCAACCGCTACAGGGACGAGCAGCACGGCTGCGCTGGCCACTGCGATGATCCATCGCCGGACATGTGGCGGCGCCGCCAGAGCGGCATCCGACCTGGAAAACTCGCCGCCTGGCGAACGACCGCGAGGCCTGGCCATCAGCACCGTCACCGCGTGGGCGGGCAGAATGAGCAGCCCGAACAGGTTGAAGTGCCCGATCGCCGCAATAGCTATCGCGTAACAGGCCCACCATCCGCGCCGGTCATCCTCGAGAGCGCGGACGAGCGCGTAGGTAGCGAAAATAGCGAGACCGGCGACCGTCGCGTAAGATCGCGCTTCCTGTGCGTACCTGGTCGCGAAGGGCGCTACACCGTACAACAGGCCGGCGAGCAGGCCGAACACCTGCGGCCACCGCCCCCCTGACCGGCTCACCAGCCGCGTTCCCAGGGCGGCGATCAAGCCCGCTGTGATCGCCGTGGCCACTGCTGATGGCAGCCGGACCGCGGTTTCCGCTCGCCCGAAGGTTGCGATCACCACGTGCATGCACAGGTAATACGCGCCGTGCACCGCGTCGGAATGCCTGAGCAAGTCGAAGATCTGCGCGGGAGACCGGCTGGCGGCGACGATCGTGTACGCCTCGTCCCGCCACAGCGAGGGGCGGGAGATGCCGTAATCGGCGACGGCGAAAGCGGTGATCGCAGGGATGATACGGGCGAGCCAGGTCAGCCAGCCAGACTCCGCCGACGGCCCCAGTTCCGCCGACGGCCCCGGCTCCCGCCGTGGCCCCGGCTCCGTCCGTGGCCCCTGCGCCGCATCACTGTAGGGCGTACTAGACGCCATCTTCGGTCGCCAGTAGCGCAGCGGCGCTCTCGAACCCCGCAATTCGGCTCCCCCTTGGCGCTCCCCCGCACGATTCGCAACCTGCCCCGACCTTATGAGTCACATGCGTCACAGCGACCGAGCCGGGTTCCGGCGCTAAGTCGGTCACGACCCGAACAAGCGATCGCAGACGCGAGCGCCGGCCTTGCCGTCATCCAGCGGGCAGAACTTCGCAGTGAAGGCCTGGTAGGCAGCCGCGTGCTGGGTCGCCAGGGTGTCGATATCCCCGATCGCCGAAATCACCTCATCGGAGGTGGCGAGCAACGGCCCCGGAGCTTCCCGCTCGAAGTCGAAGTAGAAGCCACGCAATTGGTCCCGGTAGTTCTCCAGGTCGTAGGCGAAGAACAGCATCGGCCTGCCAGTACTTGCATAGTCGAACATCACCGACGAGTAATCAGTCACCAGAATGTCGCTCACAAGGAAAAGCTCGGAGATGTCCGGGTAGCGGGTCACGTTAATGGCGAACCCGGACGACGCGCTGTCCGGAACATCATCGGCCATATGATGATGGCCCCGGATCAAGATCACGAAATCGTCACCCAGCATCTTCCAGGCGCGCTCGACATCCAGCCGGAGGTCGAAGCGATACCGGCCGGCGGCGTAGAACTGATTGTCGCGCCAGGTAGGGGCGTAGAGCACGACCCGCTTCCCTTCCGGCAGCCCGAGCCGGCCCCGTACGGTCGCGGCGAGCTGCGCCGTGCCGGGACGGCTCACGATGTCATTGCGGGGGTAGCCGTACTCGCAAATCTCACCTTCGAATCGGAAGGCGCGGCGCAGTATCGGCGTGCTGAACGGATTTTGTGACAGCAACAGATCCCAGTTCGCCACGTCGTCGGCCAGATGGTCAAGGTAGGCCGCGCCACTGACGAACTGCGGTCGCTCGACGTCGAACCCGATCCGCTTCAGTGGGGTGCCGTGCCAGGTCTGAAGATAGACCTGGCCATCACGCTTGCGGTAGTGGGCGGGCATGTCGTCGTTGGCGATGAGGTACCGCGAGCGGGCGAGCGCCTCGTAGTACTCCTTGGAGCCCACGAGCACGGTCGTGGCGCCATCGGGCACCGGCACGGCCGGGTCGGTTACAGCCCAGATGTGCTCGCGGTCATCGCTCCGGTTGCGCAGCTCAGCGGCGATGCCGAGCGGATTGTCCGTGCACTGCTTGCCTTTCCAGCTCACGAACATCACCGCATCGCGAAGCGGCGCATGAAGCTTGACCGGGTAGTAGGTGTTGCGCAGCACGCGCTGGTTGAACTTGCCGCGCTCCAGGGCTCGCCTGCTCGTGGCCACGGCGAGGGCCGGCGTATCCTCACCCTGCACCAGGAACCTGTACTGCTTGCCACCGAACTCGACCGGCTCATCACGCACTGCCGCGATCCGGTTCTGCTCGTAGCCGACGGGGACTAGTTCCTCGCCGGCCCCACCGGTGCCTGGCACCGCGAAGAGGATGTGCCAGCGACCGTCCCGCAACGGCAGCTCGCGGCCGAACAGCGGCATCCGGCTCACATCGACGTCCACGGTGAAGCGTTCGCCCTCGAGGCGGCATGGCACCACGTACCGTTCGCCGGAGCCGTTGCGGTGCAGCACGAAACCGGCGAGCCCATCCGGCGGCCCAATGTAGCCGCCCTGCAACCGGAGCAGTCCATCGGAAGTCCAGGCATGGTCGGTGATGACTGGGCGGGGGACGCGGTCGGAAATCACAAGGTCACCGTAGCGAGTCTGGCCCACCGCTACCTCCCGGGCGCTGCGGCCGCCGCTTGGCATCGCGAGCAATCGCTGGCTCACGGGCGAGTTCCCCTCGTCGGCGACTGCCACCCGGAGCTTGCCACGCCAGGGAAGGGAAATGTAGACGTCCCACGAGACGGCGCTCGCCGGCCCGGCCGCGGCGTCGCTACTTTCCGCGCCCGCGAGCAGTGCGTCGATCTCGATGTCGGCATGCAGCAGGGGGGTGTCGCCGCCCGTTCGCGATACCGGGAAGGTGAGCGTCGCGGCACCACCCTGCCGGGCGAGCACCAGCCTGGTCTCCCCGGACCCGCCATCGACCCCGGCCGGGGCCTCACCCGCGACCATCGCACCAGCGCCTGCCGATCCGAGAAGGTCGATGTCGAGTTGGATCTGGTCGGCGCTGCCCTGGCGGTCGTCGGCCCTGGCAGTGATCGTGGACCCAGCCAGCACAGCGGCCACGCTGACGAGCTCGACGATCAAGTTGCGGCGCTCCCAGCGCGCGCGGAACCTTAGGCCGGGCGCCACGTCGCGGAATCCGGGCCTCTCCGCCCCGCCGAGCATTGGCGTATGGATCCGGGCGGGCCGCCACACGCCACGGCTCCGTACGAGCATGAAGCATTCCCACTCGCCCGTCATCCAGCGGCGGCCAAGCCGGAACAGGCGAGGACTGATCTCACAGCGGAACCCGGCCCACTCATAGTTGTAACGCTCCTGGCCCGAGTGCTCAGTCGCTTCGGGACTTACGAAGGAGCGCGTGGGAAGGACGATGGGCGGGCGGCGCCGGTTCCGTGGCCGCAGCACCACGATCTTGGATGTGTGCCTGCGCTTGGTGATGTCGACCGACGGTATGTAGGCACGGCCCTCGATGACCAGCCTGTCATCCCGCCAGCCGATGTCTTGCACCCGCACCAAGGGGTCAAGCTCGCGCCAGTACGGCCGGAAGATCTTCGCGGGAATACGCAGCTGGCGATCACCACGCAGCGGCAGGTCGGCGAGCAGCAGGCCGCGGCTGCGAACCAGCGGGACGGTCCGCACCGGCTGCTCCAGCTGCCACGTCAGCAACCCCATGAGTTCGGTCATCTTGCGCCGCTGAATGAGGTGATAGGCGAGTTTCTGGGTCGAGGGGAGCCGGGCGAGCACACGCGGGCTGACCTGGTTCAGGTAACGGCCGGCCAGATCCAGGAACTCAGCACGGTAGTCATCGCCGACCTTGTGGAGGTCACCCACATAGAGCCAGAGATCGTTGGTAAGGGCCTTGCGCTGGTGTCGCCGCAGCAGCGAGGCGGGCGCGCGCTCGGCAAGGAACGTGTCGATCGCTAGTAGCGCGTCGATTCTGTCCCTGAGGTTCTGGATGTCGGTGCGGCTTTGCGTGATGGACAGTTCGCCCAGACCCCGTTCACGCCAGTAGTACACATGATCGGGGATGACATCGACGGCATGGGCAAGCACGTGCGCCTGCGTCATGAGTTGAAGGTCTTCCCAAAGCATGCCCTCCGGGAAGGACAGCTGGTGTGCATCCCAGAATTGCTTGCGGAACAGCTTGTTGAACACCGAGATGTCGTACAGGAGCTGCGGCGTCTTTCTGATATGTGTACCGATCCGCCTGCCCTTGATGGCGCGGGCGTGCAAGCCTGACTGCCGCACCCCCCACGGCCCAATGCGGTTTACGTTCCCGCAGACGAAGTCGGAACCCGATCGTTCCAGCGTGTGCAGGAGCACCTCGTACGCGCCCGGTGGAAGCACGTCGTCCCCATCGACGAAGGCGAGGAGTTCGCCGGTAGCGCGCTCAATGCCGCGGTTGCGAGCAAGACCTGGGCTGCCGCCATTTTCCACGCGGTGCAGGATGAACCGCGGGTCAGCGGACGCCTGTGCACTTGCGATTTCGGTGCTTCCGTCGGTGGACCCGTCATCCACCATGATCACTTCGAGTTCGCGATAAGTTTGGGCCGCAATGGACTGCAGGCATTCGCCGAGAAGGTCCGCGACATTAAAAAAAGGAACCACGACGCTGATTCGCGGGCTCGCCACCTCTGCTGAACCTCCCCAGTCCTCGTCAGCGCACCCGCACGTCGACAATGACGCATCCGGGCAGGAACAAGATTATGCACCCCCGCAAGGACCCATGGTCGCCCTTGCAGTCCTGCGCGAGTCCTTGCCGCTTGTGCCGCCCGCCTGATGCTACTACTCGTGACAGCGCCTGGAGCCCGCCTCGACCTGCGGAGAGTGGGTCGCTGGCGCTCCGGGAAGCGACATAACCGCCTCAATACTGCACAGATACATGTTGGCCCAGCTGCCGTACGAGCCGATGCTCGTAATCGCCGCGACACGACCGGGGAGCCTGTGCAGCAGGCCGTCGAGCCGGGCCCGATGGGTGTCAAGGGTCCCCACAACCCGGCCGAGGCTGGCGATGTCGCTGGCCAGAGGCGGACGCGCCTGGCTTAGCAGGCCGGCGGTGGCCGCCTCCAAATTGCTGATCCCAGCGAGCGAGTTGCCGATCCCGATCCGGTCTGTGGCGAGGCCGTGGACTACTGACTGCAGGTTCCGGGCGAGGTCGCTGAACTGCCCGGAGTGCGCGTCCAGCGTGCCAAGGACCCTGTTGAAGTTGACGATGAGCCGGGTGATCAGCATGTCGTGGTCGGCAAGCGTGCCGGTGAGGGACGCAATCTGGCCGAGCAGGCTGTCGATTGTGCCGCCTTCACCCTGGAAAACGCGGATGATCGAGTAGGAAAGCTCGTTCACCTGCGCCGGCCTGAGCGAGGCAAGCAGTGGCCGAAAGCCGTTGAAAAGGGCGTTCAGGTCAAGGGCCGGTTGAGTCTGCGAAAGCGGGATGACGCCGCCTGAGCCCAGTGGCGCCGCCGAGCCCGCGCCTTCGGCCAATGCGAGATACCGCTGCCCGGCGATGTTGAGGTAGCGCAGCGCCGCCCGTGTGCTGACCGAGAGCGGCACGTCGTTGCGCACATTGAACGTGACCTCGGCGAGATTCCCGCGGTAGACGTTGATCCCGGAAACCTTCCCGACCTGCACGCCCGCGATCCGCACGCCGTCGCCAGCGATCAAGCCCGTGGCGTCGCTGAAAATCGCGTGATAGCTGACCCTGGGCCCGAACTGCGCATTGGTAATCGTGATCGCGAGCGTTGCCGTAGCCAGCGCAGTCACCAGCGTAAAAACAGACAGCTTGCGTGCGGCTGACGCTGTCGTCACACAGAGTGTCCTCTCAACTGCAAATTGTACAGAATGCCTACGGTACACTCGCCCGGCGCAGAAGTACTTGCTTACATGGAAATCGTTGGGCAGAAATTGGGCAGAAATACCTGACGGCTGCCGCTGCGTGACGCGCACCGCGGCAGCCGTTAAGGATCGATGTTGGTTTGTGCACCCTGCGCGCCTCGCGGCCGGTCAGCGCGTTACGCGACCGCCCAGGCAAGCCCGACGGGATCATAGGCGCGTTCGACAAAGATTTGGTGCCAGAGCGAGAAGACGATAAGCACCCATAGCGGCCGCCAGTTGCCGTCGGATTCGCCAGCGCGGTGCCGCCTGAGCATCTCGAGGGCAGCGCCGCGATTCACCCACTCGTCCGTGCGTGCCTCGCTGAGCAGCCGGTGAGCGAACTCAAACATCGGGCCCTTGAGCCAGTGGCCGACCGGCACAGGGAAACCGAGCTTTGCCCGTTCGACCGCCGACTGGGGGAGCAGCTCTGTCATCGCCTGACGCAGCGCGTACTTCGTGGTGCCGCCGCCTGTCTTCTCCTCCTTGGCGAGCTTGGCCGCGACCGCCATGACCTCGCGATCGAGGAAGGGCACCCGAAGCTCAAGACCGTGCGCCATGGTCATCCTGTCCGCCTTGACCAGGATGTCACCGGCCAGCCAGGTGTTGATGTCGACCAACTGCATGGTCGACACATCATCGAGGCCTGCCCAGCTGGCCTGCGCGTACACCGGATCGGTCACGTCATAAGGGCTTGCGTTACCGGACGCCCCGGCGCCTGCGATGAGTCCCACCTCATAGTCGGTAAAGACATGCGCATTGCCGATGAACCGGCGGCGGAGCGGCGTCGACGTGCGCTCGAGCAGTCCACGACCCTTGACCCCGGCTGGAATCAGCGACGCCGCCCGCTTCAGCGATTGCCGCCCCCACTCGGGCAGCTTCTCCCCCGCCCGAACGACGCCGGGCTGATGATAGATCAGGTAGCCGCCGAACAGCTCGTCCGAACCCTCGCCCGACAGCACCACCTTGACGTGCTTGCGCGCCTCACGGGCCACGAACCACAGTGGAACCGCCGCCGCGTCGGCCATTGGGTCGTCCAGGTGCCAAACGATCTGGGGCAGGTGCCGCATGAACTCCTCGACGCCAATGACGTACGGGATCGACTTCACGCCGATTGCCGCCGCGGTCTCCTGCGCCCTGTCGATTTCGCTGTAGCCCTCGCGCTCGAACCCAACCGTGAAGGTGAGCAGGTCGGGACGGCGTTCGGCGACCAGCGCACAGATCGCGGCAGAATCGATGCCACCGGAAAGGAACGCTCCGAGCGGTGCATCGCTGCGCAGATGCACCGAGACCGAGTCGCGCATGACGTCAAGGATCCGGCGCGGCGTGTCGGCCTTCGCGGCGGGGGCGGGCCGCAGTTCGGCACGCCAGAAGCGGTTGACGTGAACGGTGCCTTCCGGGGCGTCTGGGTCTCGGGTGCCCAGCGTCTGCGGTCCTCGCGCGCTCAGCGCCGGGGCGGCATCCTCCCTGGTGGCACGCCGTGCCGTCAGCGTATGGCCGGGCGGCAGCACCCGAATGGGGGGTGTGAGGGTCGCCGGCGCAGGGATGTATTGGAATGACAGGTACCTGCGCAGCGCATCGCCGTCCAACCGGGACAGCTCACCGGGCTCGGCGAGTGCCTTCTTCTCGGATGCGAACCGCAGCAGCCCAGCGTCCACCCGGTAGAAGAACGGCTTGATGCCAAATGGGTCCCGCGCGCAGAAAAGCTCTCTGCGGTGCGTGTCCCAGATGGCGAAGGCGTACATGCCGCGGAGCTTGCGGACCACGTCTTTGCCGGTCCGGGCATAGGTCTCCAACAACACCTCCGAGTCCGAACTGCTGCGCAGTGTGACGCCCTTGGCCCGCAGTTCCTCGGCTAGCTCGATGTAGTTGTAGATCTCACCGTTGTAGATCATCCAGAAGCGACGGTCCGCCGAGCACATCGGCTGGTGGCCGCCGGGCGACAGGTCGATGATCGCAAGCCGCTTGAAGCCGAGCGCTATATCGAAATCGGAGTACGTGCCGTCGTCGTCGGGCCCGCGGTGGGCAATGCGCTGCGCCGCCTGATCCACCCACCAGGTATCGGGCCCAGCGGACGGTGCGAGCGCGAGACAGCCTGCGATTCCACACATCCATGTCTCCCTGCAACGGTGACGGCTCGGCAGGCGGCGGCCAACAGCCCGGCTCCGATCCTACGGGCGCCCGACGGGCTAAGCCGCCGCAACCGCAATCCGCGCCCGGTCCTCCGCAGCCGTTATGAGCAAAAAATCATCAAGCAGGTCCCGAACGGCTGCCGCGGGGCATGGCCGACGGTAGCTGCGGCTCTTACTCGCTGGCTCTACTCGCCGCGCCAGACTGGCTTGCGCTTCTCGGCGAACGCCCCGGCACCCTCGATCGCGTCTTTGGAGCCGAAGACGGGAGCGATGATCTCGCCTTGCCGCGCGAAGGCATGACCCCGCGGCCAGTCTCGTGACTCGACGATCACGCGCTTGGTCGCCGCCAGCGCGAGCGGCGCGTTCGCGGCGATCCGGCGGGCAAGCTCGCGCGCCGCCGACAGCGACTCGCCAGCGGGCACCAGCCGGTTGATCAGGCCGACCTCGTGGAGCCTGGCCGCGGGAATCCGCTCACCGGTGAGCGCCACCTCCATCGCGATGTGGTAAGGGATCCGCTCCGGCAGCCTGAGCAGGCCGCCAGCACCCGCGACGAGGCCGCGGGTTACCTCGGGCAGCCCGAACTGCGCCTGCTCGCTCGCCACGATCAGGTCACAGGCCAGGGCGAGCTCGAAGCCTCCGGCCAGCGCGTATCCCTCGACCGCCGCGATGATGGGCTTGGTGGGCGGTTGCTCGACGATGCCGCCGAACCCCCGGTCCCCGGCCATGGGATCGTCGCCGCTGAGGAACCCCTTCAGGTCCATGCCGGCACTGAAGTACCCACCCGCGCCGGTCATGATGAGCACGGAGACGTCCTTGCGGTCGTCCAATTCACCGATCGCGCTGGCGATGCCGGAGGCAACGCTACCGTTGATGGCGTTTCGCGCCTCGGGGCGGTTGATGGTGAGGACAGCGATCCCGTCCGCTATCTCGACGAGTACGGCATCTGGCATGTCAGAGCCTCATTTCGGCTGGAGCGACCATAGCCGCGCGGACGGGTCTGTGACCTCACCACGCGGCTCCATTCTGACCTGCCCGGCGGCCGGTTGGCCGGCTGGGCGGAGGGGAGCAGCGACCGCACCCGCGGTTACTTAGGCTGGAAGCGGATGCCGCCATCGAAGCGTATGACTTCGGCATTCATGTAGTCGTTCTCGATCAGCGCGCGGACAAGCTGCGCGAACTCGCTCGCCCGGCCCATGCGCTTGGGGAAGACGATCGGGGCTATCAGCTTGGCCTTGAACTCGTCGCTCAACTGGCCGGTCCCGTAGATCGGTGTGTCGATGATTCCTGGGCAGATGGTGTTGACGCGCACGCCGATGGCAGCAAGATCGCGAGCGGCGGGAACCGTCATGCCGATGATGCCGCCCTTGGATGCGGAGTAGGCCACCTGGCCGGTCTGGCCTTCAATACCGGCAACCGAGGCGGTGTTGATGATCACACCACGCTGGCCGTCGGGGTCGGCAGGCTCGGTCTTCGCGATAGCAGCCGCGCCGATGCGCATCATGTTGAACGTGCCGATCATGTTGATGTCGATCACCCTGCGGTAGGCAGCCAGGTCATGCGGGGTGCCGTCGCGGTTCACAGTGCGGGCGGCCCAGCCAATGCCCGCGCAGTTAACGATCACTCGCAGCGCAGCGGAGCTCGCGCCGCCCACGGCCCCCTGCACGGCCCCCTGCACGGCCCCCTGCACAGCCGCCTGCACCGAAGCCTCGTCGGCGACATCGGTCGAGACGAAGATGCCGCCGACCTCACTGGCGATCGCCTTGCCTCGCTCCTCGTTCAGGTCCGCGATCACGACACTCGCGCCCGCCTCAGAAAGATCACGTACTGTCGCCTCACCAAGACCGCTGGCACCACCGGTCACTATCGCTGCTGTTCCGTTTAGCTCCATGCAGCGGAGCTTACTGCGCCACGGAGGCGCCTAACCGAACCAGGTTCGGTTAGAGCTCGTCCCGATCAGGGCGATGGAGCCGGGTCTGGCGATCGCCACATCCCGGCAGGCCGGGCGGCCGACGGCCGCTGGGATACTTGGCATCGCAGTCAATGTTTGTTCGGCCGCGCCAGGCCGCTCGCTTCACGGACGTGGAGAGGAGATCTGCCACGTGAGGCTCGCCACCATTGCCACAGTTGACGGACCACGGCTGCACATACGTGGCCGCTCGGGTTATGTCGATCTCGCCGAAGCGAGCGGCGATCAGCGACTTGCGTCGCTCAGGTCGCTGCTCTCCGTCGGCTCTGGCGCTATGCGGACCGTACGGGAATTCGAGAACCAGGACGGCCGCGAGTACGGGCCAGCCGAATTCGGGCCTGCGGTGCCCGAACCTGGGCGGATCCTTTGTGTGGGCTTGAACTACCGCGAACATGTGATGGAAGGCGGGCGGGAGATTCCTTCTTGGCCCGACGTGTTCGTGCGTGGCCGCGAGACAGTGCTGGCACCGTATGCGGACCTGGTCAAGCCGGCCCTCACCGACCGTTTTGACTACGAGGCCGAACTCGGTCTCGTGATCGGCCAGGGTGGGCGTTACATACCTGCGGCGAAGGCCATCGCGGCCCTCGCTGGCTATGTAGTCGTCAACGACGCCTCGGCGCGGGACTGGCAGCGCATGGGAACTCAGTGGACACCCGGCAAGAACTTCGACGGGAGCATGCCGATCGGCCCAGAGCTTGTTACGACCGATGAGGTCGACATCACCGACGTAGCCATCACCGCCAGCCTGAACGGCCAGGTCATGCAGTCCGCCCGAACCTCACAGATGATCGTAGACGTGCCCAGCTGCGTCGAGTTCTTCTCCTCGTTCACTACGCTGCATCCCGGGGATGTGATTGCGACAGGAACGCCAGGAGGGGTCGGCTTCGCCAGAAAGCCCCCAGTATGGCTGACGGTCGGCGATGTCATCGAGGTCACCATCGAGGGTGTCGGAACCATTCGCAACCGCATCGTTGCCGAGGATGGCGACCACGACGGTTGGCGGTGGCGTCCCGGCGCGACCGTTACGCGTTAGCTACAGAATCGCCCGCCTGAGCACCCCAGCCTAAGAGCTGTTTGGCCACAGAAACGGGTGCGGCCCGCCAGGATTTCTGGCGGGCCGCACCCGTAGCGGGACAGTTCGTTTCGGGTCAGTTCACTGAAGAGCGGGTTGCCGCTCCGGTGCTGGATCGAAGGGAAAACGGTCGGCGAAGACCGGTTCGAGGTCGGTCAGCCATGTCGCCCTCGGATTGTAGCGAGCAAAGAACGGCCGACCGACCAGCGACGGGTCGCGTGCCTGGATCAAGTGCAGAACGAACACACGTTGCCCGGCGACTTCCGCTATCCCGTCGACGCAGACTTTTCCGGGCGTTGCCGACATGGACGGGCCCCGCACTGTCCGGCAAAGTCCGGAAACGCTGCGATATGCGTCACGGAAGATCTCGTACGCGCGGTCGAGCGGCACCGCGAAGTAATCCTGCGGTCCGGTGTCGCGTTCAATGAACATGTAGTACGGCACCATGCCCATCCGCAGTTGGCGACGCCACATGTCTGCCCACGTCAACGGGGAGTCATTGATGGACCGGATCAGCGGCGCCTGCGTCCTGACGATGGCGCCGGTCGCTTGGATCCGGCGCACCGCTTCGGCCACGATCGGCGGTTCGAGCTCGCGGGGGTGCGAGAAGTGAGCCATGAAGGCCAGGTTCCGGCCGGACTTGACTACCTGCTCGAAAAGCCGAAGCGTATCGTCGGCGTCGGGATCGCTGACGAACCGTTGGGGCCAGTAGGCCAGCGATTTGGTGCCAACTCGAATCGACTCCACGTGGTCGAGCCGTGGGTCGAGGAGCGGCTCGACGTAGCGGCTTAGCACCGTCGCTCCCATGATCATGGGATCTCCGCCGGTGAGCAGGACGCTTGTCACCTCCGGGTGATCACCGAGATAGGCCACCGTGCTGGTCATGTCGTCAGTCGCCATCTTGAGGTCAGGCTCACCGACGAACTGCGCCCACCGGAAACAGTAGGTGCAGTACGCATGACACGTCTGCCCCTGCCGGGGGAACAGAAGCACTGTCTCTGGGTACTTATGCTGCAATCCAGGCAGAGGTTCATCACGATGGCTCGGCACATTGAGGATCAGCTGCCCGGCTGGATGCGGGTTCAGCCTCAACCGCACTTCTCTCGCGACACGCTGAACTTCGGCGTCCGAGGCTCCCCGTCCGAGAAGGAGCGAAATCCTCTGTACATCCTCTTCCGGCAGCATGTCCGCCTGGGGGAACACCAGCCGGTAGATGGGGTCGTTAGGAGCCGCAGCCCAGTCGATTAGCTCCTCGACCACGTAGGCGTTGGTTCGGAATGGCAGCACTGTGGCCACGGCCCGTACCGCCAGCCGTTCGGTGGCGGTGAGACCAGCCCGCGCGACGAGCTGGTCGAGATGTTTCGCGGAGTACGCGCGGAACCGACGGCCTGCAGAGTAGGCCGCAGCGGTCATGTCCTGGACTGCAGTCACGCATCTCCCTTCGGTAGGTCGCGTCCCTGTGCCGTCGCCGGGACGCGAACACGCCAGCCCGCACGGTCGGTGACCCTTACGACGCACAAAGAGCGCGGGTGACCTGACGAAAAGGTCACAATTATGAAACGTAAGGGTTACTTCGCGCGTTCCTAGACTTTCTGGGTTGCCAGACGGGAGTGAGCCTCCTCAACGCCGCCGCCGATCGGCGTGTCCCCTCTACGCTCACCGCCAGCCGAAGTAGTGTGCCACATGATCCCACGAGTAGTCTCCCCCCTCACCTGTACTTGCAATCGCCAAAGGCTCCCCAGCATCCTGTTTCTCCCGATTCGCCCTGGACCCGGACACGAGAGCGGCCCTTGGCCATGGGGCCGACACCCATCGGCGTGGGTCAGCGCCCGTGCTTGAGTTCCGCTACCCGACACGCATAGGCTCCACAGCCTGCGCCCTCACCCAGGCCGGTGAGCTGTGCCCGGTCGGCCCGAAAGCGACCTGCAAAGCAGGTCACGCACGGAGTCCGCCGATAATTGGGGGATTACCGACCGGCGAAAGGTTTGCCTACATGGGGGTCAACCCTCATCCCGCCGCCCAGCTCTGCGCGATGCGGTTGGTGACACCCTGACGAACGCAGCTGTTGCGGTTGACGCGATGGGAGGCGACCACGCACCGGAGGAAATCGTTGCCGGTGCGGTGACCGCAGCCCGAGAGCACCAAGTCCGCATCCTCCTCACCGGGCAACCGTCCAGGCTGCGGCCTCTGCTGGTCAAGCATGGTGCCGAACGCGACATTCCCATCGTGCCCGCTGAGGACACGCTCGGCATGGAGGAGGGCGCCCTTGCTGGCTGGCGACGGCCGCGATCCAGCATGGCCGTAGCGTGTCAGCTGATCAGGCGCGGTCAGGTCACCGCCGTGGTGTCCGCCGGTTCGACAGCCGCGGTTGTGGCGACCGCCCGATTGCGGCTGCGGTCTCTGCCGGGCGTAATGCGGCCGGGGCTCGCGGTTGTTCTACCGACCTTGCCGAACCCGACAGTTCTCATCGACGCCGGGGCCACAGCCGACCCGAAGCCCGAGATGCTGGTCCAGTTCGCTCACCTCGGCGTGGCATACGCGCAGGCGGCCTACGGTATTCAGCGGCCACGGGTTGGATTGCTGACGATCGGCTCCGAGCCGGGGAAGGGAAACAAGCTCGCCCGTCGCGCTCATGAGCTGCTCACCGCGGCGGCCTCCGACCCGCCCAGCGGAGGGCTGCCACTTGCCTTCGCCGGAAATGTCGAAGGTGGAGACCTCCTGGTGGGGCGGGTCGACGTCATCGTGGCGGACGGTTTCACCGGGAACGTCGCGCTCAAGACTCTGGAGGGCACTGCTCAGTACGCCGCGCGGCAGCTCCACAACGCAATTACCGGTTCTCCGGCCGCACGGCTCGGTGCGCTGCTTCAGCGCGGCCGCTTGCGCTCGCTCGCCACCAGGCTCGATCCAGAAAGTCAGGGCGGCGCAGCGCTCCTTGGCCTTGACGGTACGGTGGTGATCGCGCACGGCGCGGCCAAGGCAAAGGGAATCGCGTCTGCGTGCACGCTCGCCACGGGCCTGACAGGCGGAAAGATCAGCGAACGGATCCGGGAAGGCCTCGGCCCGGCACGGATTGGCTTCCTGCGTCGCTTATAGCGCCTGAGCGCCTCACCAGCCCTATGAAGCCGATCGGCGTGGCGAAGACCTACAGCGCTTGGTCGAAACCGGCCACATCGCCGAGCCGGGACGTGTCACCGCCTGACCAGCAACGGGGATAGTTGGCGTAGCCAACGGCGGCCACCTGGACGCTGCTATGAAGGTCAGCCGTTCGCGCTCGGCCGCAGTCCAGATGACAAACCACCCGCCTTTCGGCCTGCTGCGATTGACTCGTGCCGATGCCGTCAAAGCGGTCCGGTCGGTGGGCCCCCACCGACCTCCTGCGGCCTGGGTGGCCCACCGTGGCCTCTACCCATGGCCTGGGTGGCCCACCGTGGCCTCTGCCCATGGCCTGGATGGCCCACCGTGACCTCTACCCATGGCCTGGATGGCCCACCGTGGCCCCTCCTGCATGGCCGTCAATGTGTACCACCCTGATGCCAGCCGGGCCGTCCATGATCCGCTACGTCGGAGCCTTTTCAGCGCAGACAGCTGAAAAGGCTCCGACGTAAGGGATCAAGCTGGCCTGCGGCCCACTCCGACGCCTTCGTTGGCGGGTTTAGAGATCAACTAACACGCTGGGTGGCCCACCGAAGCCCTTGCCCCATGGCCTGGGTGGCTCACCGGCCAATTTGGGTGCCATATATCGCGCGGCTGGCTTCGGCCTCGCGCCTTAGGCTCGCCTAGTCTTGTGATCAGATCGCCAAGCTGGCGGATAAATGGGGGTCTCGTGGCGGTGGACACCGAAACCGTCGGCCTGAGCAGCGCTGAGGTCGCGGAGCGGATTGCCCAAGGCCAGCACAACGACGTGCCCCGGCGCACCAGCCGAAGTACCGCGGAGATCGCAAGAAGCAACGTCTTCACGTTGTTCAACGCGATCGTGGGCACGCTTTGCGCCATTGTGCTCATCTTTGGTCAGCCGCAGGACGCCCTCTTCGGCCTGGTCATCGTGGCGAACACCGGTATCGGGATTCTCCAGGAGTTGCGTGCCAAACGGACGCTCGACAGGCTCGCGCTCGTCGGCGCGGAACCCGTCCGGGTGATCCGCGATGGCGCGCCGACCGACCTTCAGCCGCACGAAATCGTCAATGGCGACGAGGTCCTGCTTGCGGCCGGTGACCCGATCGTGGTCGATGGCCAGATAACTGCCTCCGCTGGGCTGGAAATCGACGAGTCCTTGCTGACTGGCGAGGCTGACCCGGTACCCAAAACCGAGGGCGAGCAGGCGCTCTCCGGGAGCTTCGTGGCAGCAGGTTCGGGCCGATTCGAGGCCACCAAGGTCGGCCTGGACGCCTACGCCGCGCAGCTGGCTGCGGAGGCGAGCCGGTTCACCTTGGCGAGCTCGCAGCTGCGGGCCGGGATCGACCGGTTCCTCAGGATGATCACCTGGCTGATCATCCCGGTCGCCATCTTGCTCACGATTAGTCAACTGGTCACCGCTGACGCCGACTTTGCCGACGCCGTCTCCGGCTCAGTGGCCGGGATCGTCACGATGATCCCGGAAGGACTTGTGCTGCTGACCAGCATCGCGTTCGCGGTCGGTGTCGTGCGGCTTGGCGCGAGAAACTGCCTGGTCCAGGAACTCCCCGCCATCGAGGTACTGGCGAGGGTGGATGTCTTGTGCTTGGACAAGACCGGCACACTTACCGAGGGTGGGATGCAGCTGGACGAGGTTCTAGAGCTCCGCCCGGGCCTTCACGTGCGCCGCGTGCTTGCCGAGCTGACAGCACTGGAGGACCGGCCGAACGTCACACTGAAGGCTATTGCCGATGGCCTCGCATCGCGCGACCTGCCCGGCGGGCAGAACCAACCTCGGGCGGACGGCGTGGGCGGCAGCACGACGGGCTGGCGGCCCGTGCGGGTCGTGCCGTTCTCCTCCACGCGCAAGTGGAGCGGGGCAGCCTTCGACGGTGCGGGGGCATGGGTGATGGGGGCACCCGATGTGCTGCTAGGTCCGGCCGATCCAAGCCGTGCGCAAGCCCAACAGCTCGCGGCTGACGGCTTCCGGGTGCTCGTCGCGGGGCAAGTGAATCAGGGCGCGCTGGATGACCCCGACAGTCTTCCAGCCAGCGCTTCCGTGGTTCCTGCGGCTCTGATCGTGCTCCGCCAGCGGCTCCGCACCGAGGCGCCAGACACGCTTCGTTACTTCGCTGAACAAGGTGTGGCGATCAAAGTTATCTCGGGCGACAATGCGGCGTCGGTGGGCGCGGTGGCGGCCGAGCTTGGTATCGCTGGTGCCGACCACCCGGTTGATGCTCGCACCCTGCCCAGCGGGCAGCATTCTGGTGGCTCCGGGCGACCGGGGGTTTTTGCGGCGCAATATCGGAACGCGCCCTCATCTGGTAAACTACGCCGTGTAGTTTACAATGAAGCGCCGGAAACGCTCGAGGTGGCGGCTGACCGCGCAGAAACGCCCGGGGTGGCGGGCGCCCGGCCAGAAACGCCCCAGGCGACAGCCAGCCACACGGAAACGCCCCAGGCGACAGCCAGCGACACGGAAACGGCTGGGGTTGCAGGCACCGTCAGCGAGGCGGACCTCCACGAGATGGCGCGTGTGCTGGAAGCCAATTCCGTGTTCGGCCGCGTGTCACCACAGCAGAAGCGCCTGTTCGTCGCGGCGCTGCAATCGGCCGGGCACACGGTCGCCATGACCGGTGATGGCGTCAACGATGTCTTGGCCCTCAAGGACGCCGATCTTGGTGTAGCAATGGGCTCTGGCAGCGGCGCCACGAGGGCGGTCGCAAAAGTTGTCTTGCTCGACAACAATTTTGCCTCCCTGCCCTACGTCGTCGCCGAGGGCAGACGGGTCCTCGGGAACATCGAGCGAGTGGCCGCGCTCTTCCTCACGAAAACCATGTACGCGATCATGCTCTCCGTCGCCGTGGCCGTCACCGGCCTCGCGGACCTGGCAGGCCTGCGCGGCCTGCAGTTCCCGTTTCTGCCGCGCCACCTAACGCTGATCTCCACGCTCACGATCGGGGTGCCCGCATTCGTGCTCGCGCTCGCGCCCAACATCGAGCGGGCCCGGCCCGGATTCGTGTCGCGTGTGCTCAGATTTGCCATTCCCGCCGGCATGGCATGCGCTGCCGCCACCTTCATCAGCTACGTACTCGCCCGCCTGGCGCCCTCCGCCAGCCTCGTCTCCGATCGGACAACAGCCACGATCGCGCTGTTCGCCGTCGCTGTCTGGGTGCTCGCTCTCGTCGCCCGCCCCTACACCTGGTGGCGGCTGACACTGGTCGCGGTAATGGCGGCCTGCTTCCTCGGCGTCCTGGCGATCCCCTGGACCAGGCACTTCTTCCTGCTGAACGCGGCGGGCACCGACGATGTCCTGTTCGCCCTCGCGGTGGCGGCGGTTGCCGCGACCGCGCTGACCATCAGCCAGACGGCCACCCGCCGCCTGCCCGGACAAGGCGCTCGTGGCCGATAGGGTTGGCACATGGCCGACCCAGCTGACGTGCTCGTGCAGCGGATGCGCAACGCGCTCGCAGCCGCGTTCGGCGCTGGTGAGGCCGCGACCGACCCGCTGATCCGACCATCGGCGTTCGCCGACTTCCAGGCGAACGTCGCGCTGCCGCTGGGCAAGCGGCTAGGCCGCCCGCCGCGCGACGTGGCGGCAGATCTTGCTCGCCATCTCGACGTTGCCGACATGTGCACAGACGTCGAGGTGAGCGGCCCAGGTTTCCTCAACTTCCGGCTGCGCGACAGCTGGATCACGGGAGAAGCACAGTCTCTGCTCGCCGATGGCCGGCTTGGGGTGTCGCCGACACCATCACCGCAGCGGGTGGTCGTCGACTACTCCGGGCCGAACGTTGCCAAGGAACTGCACGTCGGTCACTTGCGCGCCACCGTGGTGGGGGACGCGATCTGCCGGATCCTCGAGCACCTCGGCCACACCGTAATCCGTGAGGCTCACCTCGGAGACTGGGGCACTCCGTTCGGCATGCTCATCGAGCACATACTCGACGTCGGTGAGCGGGCCACCCACGAGCAGCTCGCGGCGGGCGAGTTCACCGCCTTCTACCAGGCAGCCAGGGCAAAGTTTGACACGGACCCGGCCTTCGCCGACCGATCCCGCCGACGGGTGGTGCGGCTTCAGGCGGGCGACGCGGAAACACTTCGCCTCTGGCAAGTGCTTGTTGACGAGTCCATGGAGTATCTCGGCGCGATCTATAGCAGGCTCGGAGTAACGCTGACCGAAGCCGATATGGCGCCGGAGAGCTTCTACAACCCGATGCTCGCCGACGTCTGCGACGAGCTTCAGGCCGCCGGAATTGCGGTCCTGAGCGATGGCGCGCTCTGTGTGTTTCCGCCCGGCTTCACGGGTCGCGACGGGCGGCGCCTGCCGCTCATACTGCGCAAGAGTGACGGCGGATACGGCTACGGCACGACTGACGTGGCTGCGATCAGGCACCGCGTCAAGGATCTGCGGGCGCGCCGGATCATCTACGTCGTCGGGTCCGAGCAGGCTCTGCACCTCCAACTGGTCTTTGCGACAGCCGAGCTGGCGGGCTGGCTGGCCGATGGGATCACTGCCGAACACGCGGTGATCGGCCTGGTGACCGACACGGACGGTAAGAGACTGCGGACACGGACCGGCGAACCGGTCAAGCTGATCACCCTTGTCGACGAGGCGGTGGAGCGAGCCGAGAAGGTTATCGCCGATCGATACGAGGACCCGCGACTGCGGCACCAGATCGCCGAGGCGGTCGGAGTCGGCGCACTGAAGTACGCCGATCTGTCGGTGGCCAGAGACTCCAGCTATGCCCTCGACTTCGACAGAATGCTCGCGCTCAACGGCAACACCGGGCCGTATCTGCAGTACGCGGTCGCACGGATCCGGTCGATCTTCCGCAGGGCTCGGGTCGACCCTGATCAGGCGACCGGACCGATTACGTTCACCCACCCTGCCGAACGTGCGCTGAGCTTGCGGCTGCTCGGGTTCGGCACGGCCGTCCGGCAGGTTGCGGATGTCGCCGAACCGCACCGCCTGTGCGTGTATCTATTCGACTTGGCCAGCGCGTTCACCACGTTCTACGAGCAGTGCCCGGTGATTGGCGCGCCGAGCGCAGCCGTTAGGGAATCACGGCTCGCGCTTTCCATGGTCACGCTCCGGGTCCTACTGGCCGGCCTCGGCCTGCTCGGCGTGGCCGTTCCCGAGCGGATGTAGCGTGCCGTCGGCCCGCTCCGGCACCCGGGCCACGCACAATACTGTCTGCCCGAACGGCGGCCGCACGAAGCGCTCGACCAAGCGGGTGACGGGGATGACGGTGCGATCGTAGAGCCGGACGAGACGCGGGTTCGGGTAGCTGGCACCACCCCTGCGAACAGCGAGCCACCAAGCGATCCCACCGAGAAAGTTGACCGGCTTCAGCAGCTCGGTGGACAGGCCAGCCGCCGCTACCGCAGCGCCAAGGGTCTTCGGGGTGTACCTGCGGACGTGCCCTACTTTGCGGTCGAAGTCCCCGTACAGCTGCTGGTACCCGGGCACCCAAACCACGATGCGGCCGCCCGGCTTGGTGACGCGCGCCAGGCACCGCAGCGCGCCGACGTCGTCCTCGATGTGCTCGAGCACGTTCATCGCCACCACCGTGTCCACCGGCTCGGCGACAGGTACCTCCGCGGGCAGGGCAAGCTCGATAACTTGCACGCTCGGATCTTCCTGGTAGCGCTTGGCCAGCTGCTCGACGCAGTAAGGATCGTTATCGCTTACCACCAGGCGGGTCAGGTGTGGCAGGAACTGCGCCGAGAAATCCCCGAGACCGGAACCGATCTCTAGCATGGAATTTCCGACATGCGGCGCGACAAGGTCATATTCGTACCGCCGGTAGTTGCGAGCATCCTCGCCACCCAGGTGATTCTCAAGGGCGCCCGCCCCGGCCATGGGTTGAGGAACGCCGGGGCGTCCGTCCGCGTCTCGCATCCCCGTGCTCTGGATCTTGTTCTCGGCCACGAATCTCCTGTCCTGCGGTCGTTCGGTACGCTTTTCCGGCTTCGGGGAACTTGATGCGCACTCTCAGGAAGCTCCCAGGTTACGCCGCTCACTATCCCAGTTCAGGCAGGCACGCTACATCGTATGAACGAAATGAATTGGTGGAATCAGCCACAACAGGGTAGCGGCGGCACGGAAGGTCCCGGGGACGCGACACAGCCTGTCCCCGTGCCCACCGACCCGACGTGCCATCACCCTCGTGGCCGCGGAAAGGCGCTACGGTGGACCGTTGGCGTGGCAGCTGCTGTCGTGATTGCCGCCGGCGGCGCGATCGCAGGAATTGACATGACGCACAGCGGGTCGGCCCAAGGTGGCCAGGGAGCGGTACTCAGCGCCGCCCTCGACCCGACCGACGGCACGGTGAGCAGCAACGGCGCGGCCGGCCATACCGCCGCGTCCGGCCAGGCCGATGGCGTCCGGTTCAGGCACGTGGCGAGAATTCTGCGGCACCTGCGCGGCATTCACGGTGAGTTCACCGTGCGCAAGCGCGACGGCGGATTCCGCCAGATCGCATTCGAGCGCGGCGTGATCATCGCGGTCAACGATAAGAACGTAACCGTGCGTGCGGCCGACGGAACCACCTGGGTGTGGACACTTACGAGCAAGACCAGCGTCGTGAAGAACCGGGCCAAGGCAACGCCATCCACCCTCGCCACGGGCGACCGGCTGTTCGTGGGCGGACCGGAAAGCGGCAGCGTCCGCGACGCACGGCTGATCTTCGTCCCGAAGAATCAGGGCAAGGGCCAGTCCAGGCCTGGATCGGGCTCGTCGCCCCGGTCATCCTCGTCGGCGAGCTGAGGCGGGGACCACCAAGCCGAGACCAACCGCCATACGACCGATGGCCCGTTCGTGGGATCATGCTGCGCGGCCAGGCCCGCGATCTGCGTGCGCATCGGCATGAGAAATATGGTGAGGGCGGTGCCATGACGGAAGACGACCGGCTCCCGAAGGTCCTCGTCGTTGACGACGAGGCGAATATCCGCGAGCTGGTCCAGGTGGCACTCCGGTTCCATGGCTTCAGGGTCGGCACGGCCGCGACCGGCGGCGAGGCGCTGCGGCAAGCGGCGGCGCAGCGGCCTGATCTGGTCATCCTTGATGTCGTTCTGCCGGATCTGGACGGCTTTGAGGTATGCCGCAGGCTCCGCGCGCACGGCAATGAGGTCCCTGTCATCTTCCTTACCGCCAGGGACACGTCCTCGGATACTGTGACCGGCCTTGCCCTCGGTGGCGACGACTACGTCACCAAGCCGTTCTCGGTCGAAGCGTTGGTGGCGCGCGCGCGAGCGGTCCTGCGGCGGGTACGTGCCCCGTCCGGCGCACCGGGCGGGGAACGCGCCGATGACCTTGGCGCCAGTGAGGTGCTTAAGTTTGAGGATGTAGAGCTCGATGAGGCCCGGTGGACGGCGCGACGCGCAGGAACCGAGCTTGACCTCTCGCCGACCGAGTTCAGGCTCCTTAGCTTCCTGATGCGCCACCCGGGGCGCGTGCTGACCCGGGCGCAGCTGCTCGAGCATGTCTGGGGCTGGGATTACGGCGGGCAGTCGCAGATCGTGGAGACCTACATCAGCTATCTCCGCCGTAAGCTCGACCCGCTCGGCCCGCCGTTGATTCACACTCAACGCGGTGTGGGTTATGCGATGCGCGTAGCCGCCAGGACTCCGGCCGAGTCGGATCCGGCGGCGGCCAGGGACGGAGGATGAACGAAGCGGGCCATGATTACCCGCCACGCAGGCGCGGCGGCATCTCGCTGCGGGCCCGGCTGCTCATCGGGCTGATCGCCCTCACCGCCGCGTTCCTCGTGGTGATGGGCGTGGTCAGCACCGTTGTGTTGGAAAACCGCTTGAGCAGGCAATTCAGTACCCAGCTCCGGCTGCTGAGCCTGCGCACGCCGCAGCAGCTGACCAGTGCGCCCGTCAACGTCGCCGCAGTGGTGTTCAGTCCGGCCACGGGCCGGGCGGTGACGCTCAACCAGGGCCACCTGACGACTGGCCTTCAGTCCGCACTCGGCCAGATGGCCTTGATCCACTTTGCCGGACGTCGGCTGCACCAGCCATTTACCATCGCACTGCCGGATGGCACGCCGCTCCAGGCGATCATGCGTCGTATCCCAGGGAAGCAGGTGACCAGGGCGGGCGTGAACCCGCCCAGCGCTCTGCGGCTCTTCCTCGTCGTCGGGCGTCCGCTCAGCGAGGTTGACACTCCCGTGCGCATGGTGATCTTTGCTGAGCTGATTACGGGCGTGGTGCTGATCGCCCTTCTCGCAGTTGGCGGCCGCTGGCTCATCGGCCGCGGGCTGGCGCCCCTGGACCGGATGGCCACAACGGCGGACGGCATCACCTCCAGTGGCGACCTCACCGCACGGATGCCAGGCGCAGATACCACAACAGAGACAGGCAGGCTCGCGGGAGCCGTCAACACGATGCTCGACCGGATTCAGCACGCATTCGCCGCACGCTGGCATTCCGAACAGAAGGTGCGCACGTTCGCGGCAGACGCGTCACACGAGCTGCGCACTCCACTGACCACTGTCCGTGGCTACGCCGAGCTCTACCGGCAGGGTGCGCTGGGGGAGGATGAACTGCCTGACGCCATGCGCCGCATCGAGGAGGAGGCGGGCCGGATGAGCATGCTCGTGGCTGAACTGCTCGAGCTCGCGCGGCTTGACCGGACCTACTCGCTCGACCTGACGGGGTGTGACCTCGCCCTGGTGGTACGGGATGCCGCTGCGGACGCCGGCGCCGTCGAGCCCAGCAGGCCGATCAAGGTCGATGCACCGGCCCGGCTGATCGCGGTGGCGGACGAGCCGCGGATGCGGCAGGTTCTCGCGAACCTGGTTGCTAACGTCCGCGAGCACACGCCGCCCGCCACGCCCGTGGAGGTGCGGCTGGCCCGGGCAGGAAACGGCGCACTCATTGAGGTAGCCGACGCCGGACCTGGCATGTCGCCGGAGGACGCCGCCCGCGCCTTCGACCGGTTTCACCGTGGCGTGCGGGGGCGGCAGAGTGACACCCGTCCGCAAAGTGAGACTGGACCGCAGAGTGACGCCCGGCCGCATTCCGCCGGCCGGTCGGGTGGCGCAGGACTTGGGCTTTCCATCGTGCAGGCGATCGCTGCCGCCCATGGCGGCCAGGCGATGCTCGAATCGGCACCTGGCCGCGGCACGACGGTCCGGATCTGGATGCCGAATGCTCGCTGACCGCATGGTCGCTTCTGGGCGGTCCGCATCATGTCGGACAGGTTAGGTGCCTCTTGTCTACCGGCGGGTAGGACTGAGTAGTAACTTAGGACCTAGATGCCGACACCATGTAGGGGGCTGTCATGGCAACGGTCAACCCCGTTGACGAACGCCAGGCGCGCAAGGTCGCTGAGGAGGCACGCGAAACCGAATGGGCGCGGCCCAGCTTCGGTAAGCAGCTGTTCCTCGGCGATCTCCAGCTCGGGCTCATCCACCCACATCCGCGACCTGACGACGAGGTAAGCCGTGCTGGTGATGAGTTTTGTGCCAGGCTCCTCGAGTTCTGCGAGTTGAAAGTGGATAGCGCGCAGATCGAACGCGATGCCGAGATCCCGGCTGACGTAGTGAAGGGACTGGCCGAGCTTGGCGCGTTCGGCATGAAGATCCCGCGTGAGTACGGCGGCCTTGGCCTTAGCCAGCTGTATTACATCAGGGCGCTAATGATCGCTGGTTCGGCCTCACCCGCGATCAATGCCCTGTTGTCCGCACACCAGTCGATCGGCGCGCCGCAGCCCCTCGCGCTGTTCGGCACCGAGGAGCAGAAGCAGCGGTTCCTACCAAGATGCGCCCGCGGCGAGGTCAGCGCGTTCCTCCTCACCGAGCCGGACGTCGGCTCCGACCCCGCACGCCTGGGCACAAACGCCGTCCCCACCGAGGATGGCACGGAGTACGTGATCAACGGGACGAAGCTGTGGACCACCAACGGTGTGGTGGCCGACCTGCTCGTTGTCATGGCACAGGTACCCCGCAGCGAGGGGCACCGAGGAGGGATCACCGCGTTCGTCGTGGAGGGCAAGACTAACGGGATCACCGTGGAGAACCGGAACAGCTTTATGGGCGTGCGCGGCATTGAGAACGGCGCCACGCGATTGCATCAGGTCCGGGT
>WNGF01002554.1_pt1 | contig 25335 bp, 9 predicted proteins | sample 5400641 | NCBI WGS metagenome assembly WNGF01 (sample SAMN13153371, study PRJNA577476) | soil metagenome | isolation source: 80 cm soil or saprolite under grassland replicate 2 | place: USA:California | collected 2016-06-15 | reverse complement strand
TGGGACAGGAGGCAGGGGACAGGAGACAGGAGGCCACTGTCGTTCAATTAGGGACCAACGAGGACCCTTTACTCCCAATGACCAATCAATGACCAAGCCCAAATGCCCAAAGCTCGACCAAAACAGCCGCAGGGGCCGACGTGAGCGCCGTTTGGTCATTGGTCATTGGTCATTCTTTGGTCATTGGTCAGTGGTCATTCAGGCCACGGCCATCCTACATCGCGGCAAATTTGTAAGCAGTCGTGCTTCGGAAAGTCTGTCCGGGGCGGAGCACGACGGAGGGGAAACTCGGGTGGTTGATCGAGTCCGGGTAATGCTGGGTCTCCAGGCAGAATCCAGTGTGCTGTTTATAGACGACGCCGCCCACGCCGGTGAGCGAACCGTCGAGGTGATTGCCGCAGTAAAGCTGCACGCCCGGCTCGGTGGTCCAGACCTCCATGACGCGGCCGGATGAAGGATCCTGCACTCGCGCGCAGCGGGCGAGCGATTTGCCCCCGCTATCCAGCACGAAATTGTGGTCATAACCCTTGGCGAAACTCAGGTAGTCGGCGATACGTTCGCCGATGCGGCGCGGCTCGGTAAAGTCGAGACCGGTCCCCTTGACAGAGAGAATTTCGCCTGTCGGGATGAGGGTTTCGTCCGCGGCGGTGTAGCGCTCCGCGTTGAGCAACAACCGGTGCTCGAGGATGCTGCCTGACTCGGCCAGATTGAAGTAGGAGTGGTTGGTCAGGTTGACAATCGTGGGTTTGTCGGTCGTCGCGGTGTAGTCGATGCGCAATTCGTTGTCATCGGTGAGCGTGTAGACCACTTTGACGTTAAGTGTGCCCGGGTAACCTTCCTCTCCGTCGGGACTGGTGTAACTGAACTCGACCGCCACCTCGTTCTCCATTCCATGGAGTGGGCGGGAATGCCAGACCTTCTTGTCGAAGCCCTTCAGGCCGCCATGGAGATGGTTCGGCGCGTTGTTCACCGCCAGGGTGTATTCTCTTCCGTCGAGTGTAAATTTGCCTTTGGCAATGCGGTTGGCCACGCGCCCCGCGATGGCACCGAAAAACGGATGGCCTTTCACGTAACGTTCGAGATTGTCGAAGCCCAACACGACGTCGCCGGGTTTGCCGTTGCGGTCAGGCACCCAAAGCTCCGTCAGGATGGCGCCGTATTCGGTGATCTTGGCGACCATTCCCTGCCGGTTGGCCAGGGTGTAAATCTTCACCGCGGTGCCGTCGGGCGTGGTCCCGAAAAGCCTCTGCTCGAGTTTCATGGTCTTTCTTTCACCCGAATCAGCCGGCGGAGTCGAACAAGCAGTCAGCAGCAGCAGTGCGGCCAGAGAAAGCGGCATTCCGGCCCGGACGGGCCGGCCGAAGATTGGAAGCGTCATTTTCATCAGCGTCGTGCATGGATGGCTGGAGCGGAGCATAACGGCGAGACGAGCGCGAAAGCAAACCTCAATCAGCGTTCAGAGGTCTGCGGTGCGTTCTCGAAATGGCGCCCGGCCCGAGGTCAGCCGGCAACTGTCCGGAGGGGCCGCTGAAGACGGATCGGCCGTGGACGGATGACTCCACCCGGCCCGTTTCGTCTTGATAAACCACCTTGCCAATCGCCGAGGAGCACATTACAAGAAGCTGCATCGCAGTCCAAGCGCTTCAACCAAACCAGTCGCGTGTCTAGCTGCGGTCTGAACTATGGGCTATTCCCAATCCCGCCGTCAGGTCAACGCTCGTTTTCTATTGGCGCGCTGCGTTTTCATAGGCCGCGGCCTGGCCCTGCTCCTCCTGCTGCCGGCGCTGACGGCGCTTGGGGCGGACGCCACGCCGGACCAGCCCACCTGCCTCCTGCTGACAGTCGAGGGTAAAATCGAAGTGGCCCGCAAAGGAACCCTCCAGTGGACCGCGGGACAGGCGAATCAGATCCTGCAGCCGGGCGACCGGCTGCGCACGGGGCTGCGCAGCCGGGCCACTCTCCGCTGGTCGGACCTGAGCGTGACGCGGGTCAACGAGTTGACGAGCCTGGAAATCCGACCGCCGGCAAAGGACGGTCAGAAGCCCGAGCTCGATCTGAAATCCGGTGCGAGCTACTTCTTTAGTCGCGAGAAGCCGATGGATGTTCAGTTCCGCACGCCGGTCGCCTCCGGAGCGATTCGGGGAACGGAATTTCATCTGGCGGTGCAGGAAGATGGGCGAACCGTGTTATCGCTCCTCGATGGCGAAGTGGAACTGAGCGCCGCACAGCAAACCGAGACGCTCAACAGCGGCGAACAGGGCGTGGTCGAGCCGGGCCGCGCGCCAAAGAAGTCAGCGCTGATCAACGCCAACGGAATCATCCAATGGGTGCTGTATTACCCGGCGGTGGTTGACCCTGATGAAATCGGATTGAGCGCCGCGGAGCAGGCGGCCTCGAGCGAATCTCTCCAAGCGTATCGGAGCGGCGATCTGCTGTCCGCCCTGTCCCGTTACCCGGAGAATCGACAGCCAGCCACCGATCCGGAACGCGTTTGGCGGGCGGCCTTGTTGCTGGCCGCGGGGCAAGTGGGGCAAACGGAAACCAGCCTGGCAGCGGTGACGTCTGCGTCTCCTCTGGCCAGGGCGTTGCGCGAATTGATCGCCACGGTGAAGAATGAAAAGCTCGAAGCGTTGGCCGCGCCGACGACCACGAGCGAATGGTTGGCGCGCTCTTATACCCTGCAATCGCGTTCGCAGTTGGCCGAGGCCCTGGCGGCGGCGCGCGAAGCCACCACGAAATCTCCGAGCTTCGGCGCGGCCTGGCTACGCGTGGCGGAATTGGAATTCAGTTTCGGCCGGACGCCCGCGGCGCTGGCGGCCTTGCAGAAGGGACTCGAATTGTCTCCACGCCATGCGGAAGGACTGGCCTTGCGGGGCTTTCTGCTCGCGGCCAGGAACCGGAACGTCGAGGCCCTTGATTCGTTCAGCGAAGCCATTGCCCTGGACGGCGCGCTCGGCAACGCCTGGCTCGGACGCGGACTGATCAAGATTCACCTGGGTCGCGCGCGGGAAGGGCGGGCGGATCTGCACGTCGCGGCGACCTTGGAGCCGCAGCGGTCGGTGCTGCGGAGTTATCTCGGCAAGGCTTTCAGCCACACCTACGATATCGACCGGGCGCGAAAGGAGCTGGCCCTGGCGAAGAAGCTGGATCCGAATGACCCGACCGGCTGGCTCTACTCCGCGCTGCTCCACGAACAGCAAAACCGCATTAATGACGCAGTGAAGGATCTGGAGCGGTCCAAGGAATTGAACAAGAACCGCAGTCTTTTCCGTTCCCGGCTCCTGCTGGACCAGGATCAGGCCGTGCGCGGGGCAAACCTGGCGGCCATTTACCGGGATGCCGGCCTGACGGAGGTCAGTGTGCAGGAGGCAGCGCGGGCGGTGAACAGCGACTACGGCAATTATTCGGCCCACCTGTTTCTGGCCAACAGTTACGATGCTTTGCGCGATCCCAAGCTCATCAATCTCCGTTATGAGACGCCCTGGTTCAGCGAACTGCTCGTCGCCAATCTCCTGGCACCCGTGGGGGGCGGTTATCTCTCGCAGAATGTCTCGCAGCAGGAATATTCGCGATTCTTCGACACCGATCATCTCGGGCTGTTCTCCAGTACGGAATACCGCAGTCGGGGTGACTGGCTGCAACGCGGCTCGCAATACGGGGTGATCGGCAACACCAGCTATTCGCTCGACGCGTTTTATCGCACGGAGAATGGGGAGCGACCGAACAACGACTTGGAGCAGCTCAATCTCTCCGTCAGGTTCAAACAACAAATCACCCCTCAGGACAGCATCCTCTTCGAGGCATCTTATTTCGATGCGGAGTCGGGCGACGTAGCCCAGTATTACTACCAGCATCACAACGTGCCCGGGGTGCCGAGCTTCAGCCCCGGATTGCGGGCCAGTGAAACGCAAGAACCCAATCTGCTGCTCGGCTATCACCGCGAGTGGGCGCCGGGCAGCCACACCTTGTTTCTGGCCAGCCGGTTCGATGACACGCTGACGTTGAAGGATTCGGCCGCCGCGGTGCTGTATCTCCAGAGCGCCATCTCTCCGTTCAGCGGCCTGACGAACATTTCCTTGCGCACCGCTCCTTTTGTTTCGCGGTTGGATTACCAAAGCGAGCTCGTGGCCTATTCGGCCGAGCTACAACAGATCTGGCAGACAGCTTCGCACACCCTGGTGGCCGGCGGACGCTATCAAACCGCTTCGCCGGAGGCTTCCAGTGATTTAGGGCGGCAGACTCCATTGGATCCCGCCCCGGTGACGATCGTTTCGCAGGACTTCGACACGAGCCTGGAGCGTGTCAGCGTCTACGGTTACGACAACTGGCAACTCCTCGACCAGCTCCGGCTCACCGCCGGGGTCAGTTATGACCGACTGCATTACCCGCGAAACATCGATACGGCGCCGATCACCGACCGCGAGGCCACAAAAAGCCAGGTGTCTCCCAAAGCCGGGCTGATTTGGTCGCCGTGGCGGGACACGCACCTGCGGTCCTACTACGCTCAATCTCTTGGCGGCGTGTTCTTCGATAACAGCGTGCGCCTGGAGCCGACGCAAATCGCCGGCTTTAACCAGGCCTTTCGCAGTTTGATTCCTGAATCCGTCATCGGTTTGGTCCCGGGCACGCGGTTCGAAACCTGGGGCGTCGGCCTCGACCAGGCGTTCCACAAAACCGGGACTTACTTCGTGGTGGACGGACAGTTTCTAAACTCCGGGGCGAGCCGGACCGTGGGCCTGTTGACCAACAGCGACATGCTTGCTCCATTTCCCGATTCGCCCTCCGGCACGCGCCAGTCGCTGGACTACTTTGAGAAGTCGTTGGTGGTCGCGGTCAACCAGCTCCTTGGTCAGCAATGGTCGTTGGGCGCGCGCTACAAGCTGACTCATTCGGACCTGCACGCGCGCTATCCGGATCTGCCTTCCGCCACGACCGGCGCCTCGGGGTTGGACCATGTCTCCGGTTCGCTGCATCAGCTCACCCTCGACGCGACCTACTATCATCGCTGCGGTTTCTTCGCCCAGGCCAACACGGTCTGGTCCCAGCAATCCAACCGGGGTTATTCCCCGGACCTTCCCGGAGACGACTTCTGGCAGCAGAATCTTTACTTGGGCTACCGGTTCTGGCAACGACGGGCGGAGGCGAAACTGGGTCTTCTCAACCTGAGCGATCATCATTATCGTTTGAATCCGCTGACGCTTTACAATGAATTGCCACGCGAACGCACGCTGGTGGCGAGCTTGAAGTGGTATTTCTAACTGCTTCGGTGCGTCGCCAGATCAGAAGAACACCGGTCCGAGCTTCGTGACCCTTCGAGTCAAGTTCAACCGAGCCTGGCTGGCGGCGGCCTTCGGCGCCCTGCTGACCGCCGGCGCGGGGGCGTTTCTGCACACCTTCCTGATCGGTCGCGCGCTGATCAATCATAGCTACGACTTGCAATTGGTGGCCTGCGGCGACCGGGCTGCCCGGGAGGCGGTGATGGTTCATCTGGATGAAGTTTCCTCCGAGCACTTGCAACAGCCCCTCAACGTGCCATGGGACCGCACCCTGCATGCGCGCCTGATCGAACGCCTGACCGACGCCGGGGCAAAGGCGATCGTCTTCGACATCGTCTTCAGCGATCCCAGCCCCAACAATCCGGGAGCCGATCAGCAGATGGCCAGGGCGATGAAGGCCAGCGGGCGGGTCATCCTCGCGATGGACGTAGTGCAAATCGGGCCCGATGCGAAGAGCGGCAAACGTCCCATCGACCTGTTCCTCGACAACGCCGCTGGCATCGGTTCCGCCGAGGTCCTGCCCGACCCCGATTTGGTCATTCGCCAACTCAACACGGTGGACGAAGCTTTGGGCGTTCCCAGTTTGGCTTGGGCGACCGCGGAATTTGTCGGGGCCAAGGCCACGCGGCGCGAGGCCCTTCCGCGCGCCAAACTCTGGATGAACTATTACGGGCCGCCCCGCTTCCTCCCGGCGGTGAGCTATTACGAAGCCCTGGATCCATTGGCAGTGAAGGACGAATTCTTTCGAGGCAAAGTCGTCTTCGTGGGCGCGCATCTCCTGACTAAAGCGGCGGGAGAACGGAAGGATGAATATGTCCACCCATTTTCCTATTGGGTTTCCTCGAAGATGATCCGCGAGGGGATGGGCAATTTCGTTCCCGGGGTGGAAGTGCAGGCCACCGCGTTCCTGAACTTGTTCCGGGGCGATTGGCTGGAGCGGTTGTCGCCCTGGAAAGAGCGGACGATGATCCTCGCCTTGGGCTTGCTCTTTGGCTTCGGGTTGGTGCGCCTGCGTCCGGTCGTGGCCACGGTGGCGGGATTGGCCGGCCTGGGGATTGTGGCCACGGGGTTTCAGATTCTGTTCTCGCAAAAACTGATCTGGTTCCCCTGGCTGATCGTGGCCGGGCAAATCGGTCTCGCGCTCTTTTGGTCGATTCTTTTCAATTCCGTTCAGCTTTACGTGCAGAAACGGCTCTACGAGCACACCCTGTCGCTCTACCTCTCGCCCAAGCTGGTCAAAAAGTTCTCGCGCAACCCGCACCTCCTCAAGCCCGGCGCCGAGGAACAAACCATCACGATCTTCTTCAGCGACATCGCCGATTTTACCGCCATCTCACAACAGTTGGGTTCAGACGCCCTGGCCAGGTTGATGAATGATTATTTCCAGACCGCTGTCTCCAAGTGCATTCACGCGACCGACGGCACGGTGGTGAAGTACATTGGCGACGCCATCTTCGCCTTCTGGAATGCCCCGGAGACCCAAGTGGACCACCCGCTGCGGGCGTGCGAAGCGGCGTTGCGGTTCCGGGAACACGTGGTGCACCGCGCCAATGATCAATTGTTGCGCACGCGCATCGGGATCCACACCGGCCCCGCGCGCGTCGGCAACTTCGGCAGCCTCGACCGGGTTGATTACACGGCATTGGGCGAGGGCGTCAACCTGGCTTCGCGCCTGGAAGGACTGAACAAATACCTTGGCACAGACTGCTTGATCAGCCGCCAAACCAAAGAAGGGATCGGCGAACAATTGCTCTCCCGCCTGCTCGGCCTCTTCCAGCTTAAAGGCTTTGATAAACCGGTGGAGGTGCATGAATTGGTCGGCTGGGCCCATCAGGCAGAGCCGACCAGCCCGTGGCGCCAATCCTTCGCTCAGGCCCTGCACAATTACACCGCGCGCAACCTGGAATTTGCCGAGGCCGGCTTCCGTCAGACCCTGGAGTTGCGTCCAGACGATGGGCCCTCAAAGTTTTATCTCGCCCGGCTGGAGGAGTTGCGATCGCAAGCGCTTCCGGAAGATTGGGCGACCCACACGGTGCTGCGGGAGAAGTGAAGAATTGCGGATTGCAGATTGCGGATTACGGATTGCGGCGCTGTCCATCGACCCAAGCTCCGCGACCAGGCCAGCGAAGGGCATGGACTGCAACCGCAGTGCGATGGTCGGGTTAGATGAAGCGCCTGGTTAGGCCGCGCTTGTCTGTGCATACTGAAGAAACCTCGTCGCAACGCAAAGCCCATCGGCTGCAAGTGGGTGTTGACAACCGACTCCAAACTTTTGCGGATGTCCTTGGCGGTGAGCATGGCGACGCGGCCTAGACTTAAGTTCAACTTCATGTTGTGGGGCAGCGGCCCTGGAATGGGGAAGGTGGAATGCGTTCCGCCTTACGCATTGCTCCTTCTTCAATCCGCAATCCGCAATCCGCAATCCTTAGGGGACCACGACGGCTCGATAAAAACGGCGTCCGGTGAGATTGGCATTCGGGTCGGCAAAGTCAAAAACGCCGGTCGCTGAGTTGGTCGTCAGCAGCGGCGACCAGTCCACCAGGTTGGAGGAGCTATGCACGGTGAAGTGCATCGCCGGGTAGCCGGTCAGGCGAAGTTGGTAATCTTGGTGGGCCGTCAGGGCGAGTGGCGCCTGGGCGGAAGACGCCACCAGAGTGTAGTTCAACTTCAGGATGCCGGTGGCGCCGTTGACGCCGTCGATCACGATGAAATTGGTCTTGCCCGCCTCCACGGGACAACTCAAGGCGCTGTCGTGGGCATCGAGGCCGCTGTTATTGTCGCAGGCCAGCAAATCGAGTCTCGTGGCGTTGGTCGGCGAACGCGCGAAGATCGCCATTACCGTGTCAAACGAGCTGCCATCAGTGTTGAGGGACAGGGTCCCCTGCTCCTCCGCGACGAAAGGAATCCATTGAGACGCTCCGCCGACCACGCCGCAAATGGTCTCCCCCTCGGTGGTGCTGCCGGTGGTATTGAAGATTTGGGTTCCCGTATAACCGCGCACGACGGAAGCCGCCGTGAACTGTAGCCCGCCTGCGCTCACCTCCGCGGGGGTCGAATTGGAGGACTTGCCCAACCGCAACACTCCCGGCGCATTGACCGCGTCCAGGAACTTATCGGTGGCCTGCACCGGTTCGACAACCTGGCCGGTCACGTTGATTTGGAGGCTGGCGGGCAGGCTGTCCACCATCGCCCCGTCCTGTTCCTTGACCCTGACCGTGTAATTGCCCAGGTCGTCCTCCTGCACGTTGGTCACGGTCAACGTGGCGTTGGTCGCGCCTGGAATCGGTTGGCCGTTGACGAACCACTGGTAGAGCAGGAAGGGGATTCGCTCGTACGGATCCCGATCGGGCGGGTCTTTCGACGCATGCCGGCAATCGTGATGACCGTCAAAACAACCGGGTCGCGCGCCGACCGAGAAGGTGGCGTTGTCGCCGGCGGCCACCGTCAGGTTGACCGGCGGGTTGGTGATCACCGGCAGGAATTGGTTGGTCGCAATGAAGCTCCAACTAAAGACGAACTCTCCCATCGCCCCGCCGAAGCCGTCGATGGCAATTTCGTATTCGGCGCCGATGATCGTGTTGAAACTCACGCCGCTGGCGAAGAAGCCGCCCCGATCGTCGTCGTCCTGCACCTTGGTCAGGTTCGTCACGGTACTGCCCGTGTAGACCGCCAGCAACGTGTCAAAGGTGCTGCCCGTCGTCCGGAAAGTGGCGATGCCGTCGGCCGGCGCGGTCCACTTATACCAAACCGAGCTGCCGCCGGGCTTGCCATGAGTCGGCTCGCCTGGTTCGCGGGTGGCCGAAAAATTCGTCCCGGCAGCCACCCCGTTTGTGCCGAACAAAGGCACACGATCGACAAAATTATCGCCGGCGGCCACCGGGGGCACAATCAGCAGGAGCAAGGCGGGATCACTGGTCACGGCATCGAACTGGTTGGCCACAACCACGGTGTAGGTTCCGCCGTTGGCCAGCTGGGCGCTCGGGATGTTCAGGCAAGCGTTGGTTTCATCGGGAAGATTCGCCCCGTTGAGCCGCCACTGATAGAGCAGCGGGGCAGCGCCAATCGCTGTGACACAAAATTTCACCGCTGCTCCGGGCACCACGCTCGTGCCGGCCGGTTGGGTGATGATGACGGGTGCGGTGCCGACGGGCGTCGGTTGGGAAAACTCAGAAGTATTATTGTCCGCGTCCGTGGCCGTGGCGGTGATGAACTGCTCCGCTGATGCCACGAGCGAGAACACCGCCGTGAAGTTCTGATTCCCGGTGGCATCCGTCATCACCGTGATTGCGCCGAGGAACGTGCGGCCTTCGCTCGAACTCTCTCCCGCGTCGTTCAGGAAGAATTCGATTTGGAAAACCGCATTGGGTGTTCCGTTAAGGCTCCCGACCACGGTCGTGATGCCATTGATCGATCCGGCAGAAGAGAGCACGGGAGAATTTTGAACATGATTGGGCCCTTCATCGGGATCACCGACATCGTTATTGCTCACCCCGTCGCCACCCAGGTCAATGCCGAGGCCCGCGTTGGCCACGATGACATTGCCGCGTATCCCGTTCCCGTCGCCCGCCGAGGCGGCGAGAGTGACGCCATTGTTTCCGTTGAAAGCGATGATGTTACCCGCGCCGGGCGTGGTCCCTCCGATGAGATTGTTGGCCGCGCCGTTGCTCAGAAGGATGCCATCCTGCCCATTTCCCAAAGGCGACACGCCGTCGGCCGCGGTGCCGATGAAGTTTCCCTGTATGACATTGCTCACGGCATTGGGCGTGTCCAGGTGGATGCCGCTTCCGCCATTGCCCGATATGACATTTCTCGCCGCGGGCACGCTGCCGCCCACGAGGTTGCCCGGCGACGCGATGTAGACGCCATCGCCGGCATTGCTCGGGACGGCGTTGCCCGACGTCGCCGCTCCGATGTAATTGCCTTGGATGACATGGCCGCCATCGCCCTGGAGTCGCATCCCGACGGCGAAGCCGCTCACCGCCAAACCACGCACCGTGATGTTGCCACCTTCCAGGACCAGGCCATCGGTTCCAGCCGGCAGGCCGCTGCCGTCAATTTGGATCACTGGCGAACCGGCGAATGTGTTTTGCGACCAGCCATCGATCAGGACAGTTTCGACGATGGGCGGCAAGGGCGACAGCAAATGGATCGTATAGGGAGTAGGGCCGGAAAAGTTAAAGGCGATCACGTTGGCGCCCGAAGCGGCGTTGGCGTCAAGGAGCGCCTGCCGCAGGGTGCCCGGGCCGGAGTCGTCCGGGCTCCCGGCCACGATCAGGTAGGGCACAACGCGCACGGTGAACGAACAAACGTTGGTGTTGCCGTCCGCGTCCTGGGCCAGGCAGGTCACGAGGTTGTCACCCACGGGGAAACTTGAACCCGAAAGAGGCGAACAGCTCACGGCCAGGCTGGTGTCGCAATTGTCGGTGGCGATTGGCGCAGGGTAAATCACCACGATTGAGCCTGAGCCCGGAGGATCTTCGCGGAGCGTGATATCGGACGGGCAACTGATCTGCGGCGGCTCGAAGTCACGGACGGTGACCTGGAAACTGCACGGGCTGCTATTGCCGCTGGCGTCGGTGGCCAGGCAGGCCACGGTGACGGCCCCGAGCTGGAAGACCGTTCCCGAAGGCGGCGTGCAGGTCACCTGGACCTGCGGGTCGCAAATGTCGACCGCGGTGGTGCTGAAAAATACTGGCGCGCTCTCCGACCCGCTACAGGCCACGATGATGTTGGTGGAACAGTCGATTTGCGGAGGAGTCGTGTCCACCACGGTAATGGTTTGCTGGCACCTGGCCTGGTTGCCACAGGGGTCGGTGGCCGCCCAGGTGCGGGTGGCGCTGAAGAGATTTCCGCCCAGCGCATTGGTCCTCGTGTCCACGACGCTGAGGATGACGGCGTCGTCGCCGCAGGCATCCGTCGCCGTCGGATCATTGAAGTCCCAGACGTCGCCGCATTCGACATTGCGGCTGGCGACGCAAGTAAGCTCCGGCGGTGTCGTGTCGATTACGCGGATCGTTTGATGGCATACGGCGACGCTGCCGCACGAGTCGGTCGCGCTGTATGTCCGGGTAATGACGAACTGGCAATCATTGGTCAGAATGCTATCCCCCAGATGTGTTACGCTGATTTCCCCTGCCCCGCCGGACAAGATGACGGAAGCAGGATCGGGGGGTGGAACCTGGCTCAAGCACTCGAGGGTGATGTCCGGAGGGCAAGTGACGACGGGTAGCGGTTGGACCGCGAGCGTCGCGCATCGGCTCGCCGAGCCGCAAGTGCCCGTGACCTCCACGCAGTAAACGCCCGCGTCCCCGGCGGCGACATTCGAGATGGTCAGCGAAGCATCGGTGGCCCCGGCAATGACGTTTCCGCCCTTGCGCCACACGAAGGCGAACGGCTCGGTCCCGGCAGCAGTCGTGCTGAATGTCACGCTGGTGCGCGGGCAGACGGTCTGGTCCACCAGGGGAGTGATGCTCGTGGCCGACTGGACCAGCACGTCGCGAGCACAGGAAGAGCTGACACTGCCGATTGATATGATCACGGCGACGGAGTAGGAGCCGCCGGCGCTGGCGGCGACACGGACGGTCGCACCGTTCGTCGACCCGATAATCCTGGCGTCGGACGTATTGTTGGTCAGGGCCCATTGGAATGTCGGACCGGGACTGACTTGGTCGGTCATCGCGGTGAACGAATTGGTCGTCGCCGCGCAGACCACTTCCGGGCCCGCGACCAGGCAGGAAGGAGGAGACACCACCGCGGTGGCCTGCACGGATCGGTCCTGGTTTCCGCCGCTACCATCCAGCGCAATGAGGCGCATGTGATAAGAAGACCCGCTGATCCCGGTGGCGGAGTTGCCGGCGCCCCAATCCTCTCTCCTCGCGATGTGACCGCCCCAGGCGATCACCGCCGTGTCGCTGTCCGCCACAAAGTCAATCGACAGCCGGGTGGCAGCCGAGGAGTTGGTCAAGCTGCCTTGGCTCACGTAGGAAATGTTCGTGATCGTTCCATTCCAAATGGCCATCAATCGCTCGCTGGCCGGCAGCGCTTGGAAACTCGCCGTCGGTTGGCCAGCCACCGGGCTGTCGGCGCTCGAAGGCGCAGGGATGGGAAACAAGTTCGGACCGGCAAAGCCGCCGTTCAGCCCGTCGAGTGGATGGATGGCTTCCGGAGTGGTGTGTTGACCAAACAGATTATGAGGCAGGAGCCGGTCATAATACGCCACGTAGTCGATCGCGTGATGACCGCTTTGTTGGGTGTCCCACTCGACGACCAACTGATGATGACCCGGGCTGAGACCCGAGGCGACGAGGCGGTAGGGAATCGAGTAGCCTTCCGCGTAGTGCGAGTTGGCCGGACCGGAATTGCCTTTCACCCATTCGACCGGGTCGGTCGGCGCCGTGGGTGTGCCATTCCTGGCCTGCCATAAGTCGGCGGACGACGCAGCGTGGAGTGACGAACTGGCGAGCCATTGAGTGCTCAGCAGGACTGGAAAAATTAGCCATGTCCGGCACCAGATCAGAGCGATTGTGTTCATAACGTCGACAGCGCGCTATGGAATCCCGACCATCCTGTAGAGGTCAAACGGCGGAAGACTCTTCGGGCTGTGTGCAACGGGGTTTATAACAGTTCCCCGGAGGAACACAACGCCTATCCGTGCTGGGTGGCTTTTGCCAAATTGTCGATTGCCAGCTGCCAAATCAGCCTCCAGATGGTTCATCTGGAGGCTGAGCAAGGTTCATCAATGGCCGAGAGCACCCGGCCCGGAGGAACTCAATTTTTGTCGCCAGAGACTCCGTTCTGCCGGCGGCCCTGGATGAGCTTCTGCAAGAGGATGAACGTCAGCAGGAGAGCCCCAATCAAGATGCGTGTCCACCAGGAACTGAGCGTGCCTTGAAAGGTAATCAGCGTCTGAATGATGCCGAAGATCAGGACACCGACCAACGTCCCGGCGACGTGACCCACTCCCCCGCTCAACCGTGTGCCACCCACCACCACCGCGGCGATGGCGTCCAGTTCGAGGCCGGTGGCCGCCGTGGCGTTGCCGCTGGAGGTGTAAAGCGTGTAAAGCAACCCGGCCAGCGCGGAGCAAAGCCCGCTCAGCGCATAAGCGCCCACTTTGGTCGCCCCGACCGGCAGGCCCATCAGCCTGGCCGATGCTTCGCTCCCCCCGATGGCGTAGAGGTTCCGCCCGAAGCACGTCAGCCGTGAGAAGCCAATGGCGACCAACAGCACGCCGACAAAAATTATCGCAACCAACTTTATCGACACCGCCTCGCCCAGGGGGAACGCCCACTCGGCGGCCTCTTGCCACAGCGGGTGGGTGATGGAAAGCGATTCCTGGCTCAAGACCAACCCCAGGCCGCGGCAGAAAAACATTCCGGCCAGCGTGACCAGGAACGGCGGCAGTTCGAAAAAATGAATCAAGCTGCCCATGCCCGTCCCGAACGACAAGCCCAGCAGGAGCATCAGTGGAATCACTACTGCCGGGTGCAGGTGCTGCTGATCGATCAGGGCAGCGGTCAGGATGCTGACCCAGCCGATGACCGCGCCGACGGACAAATCGATGCCGCCCGCGAGGATGACGAACGTCATCCCGATCGCCGCCACACCGAGGAACGCATTGTCCGTAAAAAAATTAATCAGGACACGCGAACTGGAGAAGCGGCTGTAGAGCAAACAGCCCGCGAGATAAAGCAGGAGGCAAACCGTTGTGGTGGCGAGCAACGGCAGGTGCCGTCGGGAAAGTCGAAAGTTTGCCAGACTCATTCCATTGGACCAGGAGCCGGGAGCGGACGGCGCTGGCTCCGCTGGTTGTGGAGACGGTGGACGAGGCGGCGGGCATGTCGCAGCCGCGCGGCGACTCGACGCAGCAGTTGCTCTGGCACGGGCCAAGATGCCCGCGCCTGCGGGGAATGTCCGCCGGGGGCCCGACGTGGAAGAGGGAAAGCAGCGTCGCACTACCCCCCTCAAAAATTTCGCAGCTCGCGGGGACTGGAGCAGGCAGACGGCGATGATGACCGACGCCTTTACGACCAGCGTGAAAGTGGGCGGGATACCGCGCGCCAGGATCGTCGTCGTGAGCGTTTGAATCAGCACCGCCCCGACGAGCGATCCGGCCAGGGAAAACCGCCCACCGCCGAGCGCAGTGCCGCCGAGGACCACGGCGAGAATGGCGTCGAGTTCGAGGTAGAGCCCAACATTATTGGCATCGGCCGCCTGGATGTTGGCGACGGCGATCAACCCGGCCAGACCGGCGCAGAGCGCACAGACCGTGTAAGCCAGCAGCTTGACCGCGCGGGTGTTCACCCCGGCGTAGCCGCTGGCGATTTCATTGTCGCCGGTCGATTCGATGAACAGGCCGGCGGCGCTTTTTTGGGTCAGGAGCCAGAGCAAGGCGAGGACCACGATCACCAGCGTAATGCTCAGCGGCAGGCCGAGAAAATGGCCGCGCCCGATGAACGCGAAGGCTGGGGCCTGATTCTCGATGGTGAGGATTTGGCCGCCGGTCAGGAGCTGGGCGATGCCGCGGCCCGAGACCATCAGGATCAACGTCGCGACGATGGGTGGCACCTGGACCAGGCTCACGAGCAACCCATTGCAAAAGCCGGCCACGGCCGCCGCGCCCAGCGAACCAGCCAGGATCACCGTCAGCGGGTAATCGGCTCGGACGAGCAACGCGGCGACCGCCCCGGTGATGGCCATGACCGAGCCAACGCTCAAGTCGACTCCGCCCGTGGCGATGACCAGGGTCATGCCCATGGCCAGCAGCATGACGGGCGCGCCGTTGTGCAACACGTCGACCAGGCTGCCGTAAAGATGACCATTCTTGAGTTCGAGGTGAAAGAAGCCCGACGTGAACGCGAAGTTGGAAAGGAGCAACAGACCAAGCGCGGCCAGGGACCAGCGAAGTTTGGGCCAGGAAGCGGTCAGGAGCGGATGGAGCATGAGCAGGCTTCGGCAAACCCCGTTCGACCGCGGCGGGAACCCTTCATCCCGGTTCCTCCGCTGGCGCAGCGATGGCTTTCATGATGCCGGTTTCCGAAATGGCTGCGCCGCGCAGTTCAGTGATCTTGCGCCGATCGCGCAATACCGCCACGCGATGGCAGTTGCGGACGACTTCTTCGAGGTCGGAGGAGATGAAGAGGAGGGCCATCCCTTCGCGATTGAGCCGGGCCATGAGTTTTTCGATTTCCGCCTTCGTGCCGACGTCGATGCCGCGGGTCGGTTCGTCGAGGATGAGCAATCGCGGCTGCGCGGCCAGCCACCGGGCCAGGATGACCTTCTGCTGGTTGCCGCCGCTGAGCAGGCGCACAGGCTGTTCGCGGTGCGGCGTTTTGATCTGGAGCGCGGCGATAAATCGATCCGCCAGCTCGAGTTGTCGCGCCTTGGAGATGTAACGCATCCACCCCTGGCTGGCCTGGAGGGCGAGCAGGACATTTTCCCGGACGGAAAGATTCGGAACGATCCCGGCCACGTGGCGGTCTTCGGGGCAGAAACCGAATCGCAGAGCAATGGCCTGGCGCGGTGAACGGGGCGAAACGGCGGCGCCGTCCAGCCGCATCTCGCCGGTGTCGGCAGGGTCGATGCCGAACAGCAAGCGCGCCGTCTCGGTGCGGCCGGAGCCGAGCAGGCCGGCCAAGCCGACGGTTTCGCCGGCCACGAGGTCGAGATCGATGGGGTGAATGGAGCCCTTTCGGCCGAGCTGACGGAGCTGAAGGAAAGGTTTCTGGTGGGAAGCGACGCCGGGGTCGGCCGGGGCGTGGAAATCAAGTTCGGAAACGGCTTTGCCCATCAAGCGCGAGATGAGTTCGAGCCGCGGGAGGTTCGAGGTTTCGTATTCGCCGACGAGCTGGCCGTTACGCAGAACGGTGATGCGATCGGAAACTGCATAAACCTGGTCCAGGAAGTGGGTGACAAACACCACGCCGAGTCCATCGGATTTCAGTTGCCGCATGACGCCGAAGAGCCGTTGGACTTCCTTCTCGTCCAGGCTGGAGGTCGGCTCGTCGAGGATGAGCAGCCGGGCCGAGAGATCGAGCGCGCGGGCGATGGCCACCAATTGCTGGATGGCGGTGGAATAGTTGGCCAGCGTCTGGGTGACGTCCAGTGCGAGGCCGAGCCGGGCGAGCGCGCGGTTGGCCCGCCGCTGGATCTGCTTCCAGAGGATGCAGCCCAAGCGGGTGGGTTGGCGGCCCAGGCAGATGTTCTCGGCCACCGACAAGTAAGGGATGAGGTTGGCTTCCTGGTAGACCGTGCTGATCCCGAGCATCTGCGCCTGCGCGGGCGACCGCGGGTCGATCGGCTGGCCGTCCAGCAGCATCTGGCCGTCGTCGCGAGGATCGACCCCGGTGAGCACTTTGATGAGAGTCGACTTGCCGGCGCCGTTCTCGCCCAGGAGCGCGTGGATTTCGCCGCGGCGCGCGGTGAAATCGACGCCGGCGAGTGCCTGGACGCCGGGGAACGTCTTGGTGATGCCGCGCAGAACCAGGAGCGGGGCGGCGGCCGCTGAGTTGCGCGAGGTCTCGGTCAAGCCGGGGTCGGTGATCGGTGATGTTGTTTCCGGGTTAATCTTTCACTCGTGCGCAGCCTGAATGGGCGGGGCCTTGAGCCTGGTCCATTCGTGGGCGTCGTTGGCCCGGCCGATCGTGGGGAAGGCAGTGATCCGCAGTCGAGCGGCCCCCATCGGGATGAGCGAGACGGTCTCGAGCGGCGCGTCGGATTTCGCGGGGCTGAGTTGGAGTTTCCCGACCAGGCCGAACTTGTCGGATTCCCACGCGGCGATGCGACGGGCCTTGGCGCGCAGTTCGAGGGGCGCTGTTTCCGGCGTGAACGGATTGGGCGCGATCCTGCCGGGTTTGGTGACGATCTCGAAGGACCGTTCGGGGTGGGTCTCGTTTACCTCCAGGCCGAAGTTCCAAGGCGTGGTGGGGTAAACTTCCCATTCTGGCCACGCCTCGTTCTTGCCATAACGCTGCCACTTCTCGCCGATCTTCAAGGAAAAGGTGAGCGGACCATAGTCGATCGAGACGGCGTTCTGATTCCGTTCCCATCGCCGGAGGGAGATCTCCCGTGGCAGATGGAGCGTCAGGGTGTCGTTGTCTTGCCAGGTGCGGTCGACGACGGCGTAGGAAAGGGACGGCGCGTTGAGGGAGAGATCGTTTCCGTTGAGGGCCACGGCCGGGTGGTCGCACCAGCGCGGGATGCGCAGGTAGAGTGGGAAAGCCACCGGCTTCGCGGTCGAGACTCTCAGCGTGATCGTGTCGCGGAACGGGTAGTCGGTCTCCTCGGCAATCCTGACTTCGGTGCCGGCGCCGACGTTGGCGGTGACTTCCGACGCGGCATAAAGGGAGGCGCACAGGCCGCGGTCGGGCGTGGCCAGCCACAATTCTTCGGCGTAGTAAGGCCAGCCATGGGCGACGTTGTGCTGGCAACAGCGATAGACTTCAAACGGACTGTAACTGAGCATCGTGCCACCGTTCTCGAAGGCTGGGGCTTTGTTCTGGCGGTCGAGCTGGATCAGGTTCGCGCAAGTCAGGTAGTGCAGCCCTTTCCAATCCGGCGTGAGCGCCGCGGGGAAGGAGTTGAAGGCGATCTCCTCGCAGCGGTCGCTCCAGATCGGGTCGCCGGAAATCTTGGTCAGCATCTCGAAGCTGTGCATGAACTCGACGATGCCGCACGTTTCGAAGCCCTGGCGCGGGTCGCCGTAGCCGGGCCGGCAATCCTCGTCGCCGGCGAAGCCGCCCCCGGGAAACTGGCCGTAAAGGCCCATCACGGTTTGGTAATTTCGCTCGGCCGCCCGAAGGAACCTGGTTTCCTTTGCCTGCTGGTAAAAGACCGCCGGCTCCCGGAAGCCCTGGGCGATGTTCACATTGTGCCAGTTGATGACATCTTCGCTCCAGCGGGCCATGTGGTCGTGAACCTTTCTGGCCAGCTCGGGCAGGAATCGTTCGCCGGTGCGATTGTAGAGCCAGTAGATCGTCTCGAGGTTGTCGCCAAAACGGATTTTCGGCCAGTAGCCGTTCCCGAAGGTCTGGCCTGGCTGGGTCTGGAGCCACTGGTGATACTTCAGCATGAACGGAATGACCCGCTCGTCACCGGTGAATTCTTGAAACGACTGGAGCACGTTGAGCATGACCATGTGCGGCCAGAGGTCGGGGTGGCCATTGAGCGACGTCTTGAGCGAGCGCGGGCCGAACCAGCCGTCCTTTTCCTGGCTGGCCAGCACCGCATCGATCCACTTGCGCGCTTCGCGAATGATCGTGTCTTCGCGCAAGACATAACCGAGATCGCCGTAGCCTTTGAGCCAATAAGGCAGTTCCTCCCAGCCGTATTGGCCCTGCCCGTCGGAAGCCGCCCAGGCGTTGCCGTCGAACTTGCACCATTTCGAGAGCTCCGGCAGGTGGCCGGTCATGCCGTTAGCTTCCAGCACCAGTTGCTGGCGCAGCCAGCCCTTCGGACGGATGCTGCCGATGGGCAGTTTGACAAAGGGACTGGGCAGGAGTGGGTCGCGGTTGGAGAGGTAAAGCGGGCGGGCGCTTCCGTCAGCTGGCGCGACGCGCAGAACTTTAGAGACGCCTTCCGCAGACAGGGCGGCCCCTGGGGCAAGCAGCAGCGGCAGCAGGCAGAAGAGCGCTCCGGCGGGGGCGGGCAGAATGGTTTTCATAGTTCATTAGCTTTTTGAGCGTTGCGTCCGGCGATGGTGAAAAGTCGCGCGTTTCCCGCAAGATCTTTTCATTTCTCCCGGGGCTCGTAATTCAACAGGCCGACGTCGATGTATTGGCCACCGGTGGTCTGGTGACAATGAACGGCGATGACGTTCGGGCCGGGCTTGAGAGATTTGACGGCCTGGGCGCTCAGGTCGAACTCGTCGTAATCGCCGATCCAACGGGGCGCCTTGGCGGCCAGCACGCCGTTGAGATAAACTTCGGCGTCCTCGTCATGGTGCATGCTGAGACGAAGTTCGTTGAATTTGACTTCGGAGAGGGTGAATTCGCGTCGCAGCCAGATGTCGGAAGTCTTCCATTCGGTGCGCACGACCGAGCCGGGGGTGCCCTTGGAGCCGAATCCCCCGGGCCCTTCGCGCCAACCGCTCGCATCGAAGCCCGGCTCGGACCAATTGGCGGCAGGCTTTTCCGTCGTGTATCGCCACTGGACCGGCTCCTTCTGCGAGGTGGGCGAAAGCATGGTCATTTTCGGTTCGGGCGGGAACTGGCCCCGATTTGCCGCGGCGACGGTTTCGACAGGCATTTTGACGACTTCACGGTCGTAGGTGAGCAGGCCGTTGCCTTCGTATTCGACGTCGGTGGTCTGCGTGTAAACCGCGGCGCTCAGGCCGGGGGACTCCTTGAGCGCGTAGATGCCGCGCAGGAGCTTCACGTATTGGCGGGTGAGTTTCTCGATGCTCTCCATTCCGCGATAGCCCCAGGTCTTGCCCGCCCAGGTGTGGCCCTCGACCTTGAAGCCGAGTCCGCCGAATTCCCCGAGAACGGCGGCGCGGTTCTCTTCCGGCGGCGGCGCGCCGGGGCCGGGGTATCGGTGCATGTCGTTGACATCGCCGACGGCGCGGTCACTCCAGCCGCTGGCGTTGTTGACGAGCCGCGTCGGATCCAGGCGCTTGGCCCATTGCGTGACTCGCGCCGTGTCGAACTGGCCCCAACCTTCGTTGAAGACGACCCACATGACGATGGAGGGATGGTTGTGATGCGTCTCGATCAGCGCTTTCAGCTCCGTTTCGAACTGCTTGATTGATTCGGGTGTCCGGACGATGTCCGCGTCGCGCGGGCCGATGAAGCGGTCGCCGCTGGGCATGTCCTGCCAGACGAGCAGGCCGAGTTTGTCGCACCAATAGTACCATCGGTCCGGCTCCACCTTCACGTGTTTGCGCGCCATGTTGAAGCCGAGTTTCTTGGTGATCTCGATGTCCGAACGAAGCGCGTCGTCACTCGGCGCGGTGTAGAGCCCGTCGGGCCAAAAACCTTGATCGAGCGGGCCGAGCATGAAGAACGGCTTGTTGTTCAGAAAAATCCTGGTCACGCCGCTGTCCTGGCCGAGGGCGACTTTTCTCATCCCGAAGTAGCTGGTAACTGAGTCTACCGCTTCGGCGCCCAGCTTCAGGGCGACCTTAAGGTCGTAGAGGAATGGCGTGTCCGGCGTCCACCATTTGGCGTCCTTGATTGGCAAGAGCAATTCCTCTCCCTCTTTGCCGCCGGCGCGCGAGATTTCGCGCCCTTGTTCGAGAGCCACCGCTTCGATGGTCTGAGGGCCCAGCCCTCCGCTGGCTCGTGCCACCACACTCACTCGGAGCGCGCCGGCATCGAGGTCGGGAGTCAGCTTGAGCGACTCGATATGTGCCGCCGGCACCGGCTCCAGCCAAACCGTCTGCCAGATGCCGCTGCTGCCGGTGTAAAAGATGCCCTGGTCCGGCTTGCGCACTTGCTTGCCCCGCGGGTTGGGGCTGGCGTCGGTCGGGTCCCACACGCTGACGACGATTTCATTGGTTCCGGCTGGCACCAGCGCGTCGGTCACGTCAAAGCTGAACGAATCGTATCCGCCGCGATGCTGCCCGACCGGTTTGGCGTTGACCAGGACGGTGGCTTCAAAATCCACCGCCCCAAAATGCAATGTCACCGGCTGGCCGGACCAACTGGCCGGCACGGTGAAGGAGCGCCGATACCAGATGCGCTGCTTTTCATCGATGTTGCTCATGACGCCCGAGAGGGCCGACTCGACGGGGAAGGGGACCAGGATTTTTCCCTGGAACGCCTCCGGCTTGGGTGCGCTCTTGATGGTGATGGCGTAATCCCAGAGGCCGTTGAGGTTGAGCCAATCCTGGCGGACCATTTGCGGCCGCGGGTATTCGGCCAGGACTTTTGCCGGCGAAACCTCCCTGGCCCAGCGGGTCAGCAACGGCGCCTTGGCCGGCCGCCAGGCCGCCTCGGCGGCGCACGCGTGATTGGCGAGAAGTCCCAACCCAAGCAGCGAAACAATCCAGGTGCACACTTTCATAAGCCTGCCATCTTCGTTGGCCGTATTGACACAAACCGATCGGTTCTGCCGGCCCAGAATGCCAGTCGGCGCGGCGGAAGGCGATTCTTTTGCGACTTCTGACCTTGAACTTTGTCTCGGCCGTTTTAGGCTTGTGCGCATGGCTCGGAAGGAACCGACAACCGTTGTGCCCGCGCGAGGATTCAGTGACATCATCGGCATCGTGCTGATTGCGTTGGCGCTGCTGTTGATGGTCGCGCAGCTTTCCTTCGACCGCCAGGACGTGGCCACCAATCGGATTCCCCCGAACGAAACGGCCCACAATTGGATTGGATCGGCGGGCGCGTTCGGAGCGAACGGGCTATTCTTTCTTTTCGGCGCGGGGGCCTTCGTGCTGCCGATGCTCCTGATGCTCTTCGGCCTGGGTTATCTGTTCGAGTTCCTCGGTTATCTCAAGCGGCGGTGGGCCTGGGCGGCCGTGCTCTTTTTCACCTGCCTCGGGTTCTTCGATCTCTACTCGCATTTGCTGGAAACATTGCGCGTGAACCTCAATGCGCCCAGCGCCGGCGGGCTTCTCGGGCATATCATGAACAGCCTGGTCTTTGGCCACTTTGGCAAGCCCGGAGCGACCATCATCTTCAGCACCCTTTATCTGATCAGCCTGCTCTTCCTAACCAATTTCCACCTCGGACCGTGGCTGCGCAGCCGTGTGGCTACGAAACCAAAGAGCGAACCGGCGGAAGAAAGCGACGACCGAAACTGGTCGGCGGAGGAAAAGGCCCTGGCCAAACGCGCCCGGGACCTGGAACATCAGGCCAGAAAACTCCAGGAACAGCTAGACAAGGGGAACGAAAAGGAGAAATCCGGCCTGGGCGCCGACGGCCGGCCCGTGCCTGCGCCGACGGTGCGCGACCTGAGCCTCCCGAACGTGCGTTCGGGCAAATCCGCCAAATCGCGCATCGAGGAGCCAGCCATCGAAAAGGGTGAGTTGGAGGGGGAAGTCATCTCGGCGCAAGAAATCGTCGCCGCCTCGACCGCGGACATCCTTGGCCCGCACGCCGAGCTGGCGAAGAAGGCGGGACAAAACGAGGCCGACTCAGCGCCAGTTGCGGGCAAGGCGACCAGCCGGCCGGGATTGGAGCAGGGTGGTGCGGAGAAGCCGGAACCGGCCGGTGCCGCCGCCGCGTCGCCGGATCCGATCAAGATCACCGACAACACCGGCGCGGCAAAGCGTCCTGCGCCGCGCAAGAAACCCATCACGGTCGCGTCGACGCCGCTGATCGGCAATTACCAGTTGCCCGCGCTGGACTTCCTGCAATACCCCGAACAAGTCGCCCGGCCCACCGAGTCCAAGGAGGAGTTGATGGCCAACGCCCGGCTCATGCAGCAGACGCTGGCCCAGTTTGACATCGAAGTTTCCCTCGGCGACATCACCAAGGGTCCCACCATCACCCGCTATGAATTGCATCCCGCGCCGGGGGTGAAGTTGGAAAAAATCGCCAGCCTCAATAACAACATTGCCGCGGCCCTCAAAGCGGAACGCATCAACATCCTCGCGCCCGTGCCGGGCAAGAGCTCGGTTGGCATCGAGGTCCCCAATGTGGTCAAGACCAAGGTGATCATTCGCGACCTCCTGGAGAGCGAGGAATGGCAAAAGAGCAAGGCGCGCATTCCGCTGGCCCTGGGCAAGGACGTTTATGGCCATCCGATCGTCGCGGACCTGGCCGAGATGCCGCACCTGCTCATCGCGGGCAGCACCGGGTCGGGCAAATCGGTCTCGATCAATGCCATCATCGCGTCGCTTCTCTACAAATTCCCGCCGGACCAGCTTCGTTTCGTGATGATTGACCCGAAGGTGGTCGAGCTCCAGCAATACAATGCGTTGCCTCACCTGGTTGTGCCGGTGGTGAACGATCCGAAGAAAGTGATCCTGGCCTTGCGCTGGGTGGTCAATGAAATGGAGAAACGTTACCAAATCTTTGCCCGAGTGGGGGTGCGCAACATCAAGTCGTTCAACGAACGATCCAAGGACAAGCCGATTAAGCCGGCCGAGCCGGAGCTGCCCCTCCGGGCCAGGAAGGAAAAGGTCGAAGCGGGCGCCGATGGATTCGCCGTGGAAGTCGACGAGGAAATCGTCGTGCCGCGGGACGACGATATCCTCATCCCCGAAAAGCTCAGCTATATCGTCGTCATCATCGACGAGTTGGCCGACCTGATGTTGGTCGCGCCGGCGGATGTGGAAATGGCCATCGCGCGCATCACGCAGATGGCGCGGGCCGCCGGCATCCATTGCATCGTGGCGACACAACGGCCCAGCGTCGATGTCATCACCGGCGTGATCAAGGCGAACATCCCCGCCCGCATCGCGTTCCAGGTCGCGGCGCGGGTTGATTCACGCACGATTCTCGATGCGATGGGCGCCGACAAACTGCTGGGCAAAGGCGACATGCTCTACCTGCCGCCCGGTTCGGCCAAACTGATCCGCGCGCAAGGCGCCCTCATCACCGACCAGGAAATTCAGCACATCGTCGATTTCATCGCCAAGCAGGGCAAGCCGAGTTACGAGGTGGAAATCCATCAGCAACTCTCCCGGCCGAACAGCAGCCTCGATCCCAACAGCAGCTGCAACGAGGACGAGGAGTTGATCGAGCAGTGCATCGAGGTCATCCGCAGCGAGGCCAAGGCCAGCGTCTCGCTCCTGCAGCGTCGTTTGAAACTCGGCTATGGCCGGGCCGCCCGCATCATGGACGAACTCGAGAACCGCGGCATCGTCGGGCCCAGCAAAGGGGCCGAGCCGCGCGATATCCTGATCGACCTCGACGGGACGGGCGCCGATGGCCAGGGCGTCGACACTTCAGCGCGCTAGGCGTGAAGCGACGGTTCGCGCTTTCTTCGGACCCTGGTGCGGCACCGTCACCGTGGTCGCGCCGTGGCTGACGTTGCCGGCGGCATCCTTGCATTCCACCGTGATGGTGTAGACCCGTCCGTTTCCTCGCCCGCTGCGTTCCGCGCGAAGGCTGACCTTCAATGCCCCGGTAATAATCCAATCGGGGGCGGTGTCACCATCACCGAGGCCGTTCTCCGGCTCGTTACTCGTCACCGAAGTGATGTGACAGGTGACCGGCCGGCCGGAGTTGTCGGTGGTCTTCACCGCCAGGGTCACCGACACCATCTTGTGATTAGGCGGCCAGAGCGTTGACGGGCTTGGCGTGAGGCTGATCATCGTCGGCGGTTCGGTGTCCCCGGTGCCGCCTTTGGAGACTGTGACGGTGAAGCTGCCTGTCGTCACATTGTGACCGCCGTCGGTGGCCGTGCAGTTGACCGTCGTCGTCCCCACCGGAAAGCTCGAACCTGAAGGCGGCGCGCATACGACGGTGACCGGCGTGCAGTTGTCCGTGGCGGTGACGTTGTAGGTGACGACCGCGCTGGTTTGATTGGAGGAAATCGTCACCGAGATGTTCGCCGGAAGATGGAGCAAGGGCTTTTCCTGGTCCACCACGGTGACGGTGAAGGCATTGGTGGTTCTGTTGCCCGCCACATCCGAGGCAATGCAGACCACGGTGGTGATGCCGTTGGAGAAGGTCGAACCGGACGGTGGAGTGCAGACCAGGGTGGCGCCGGGCGGGTTGTCCCGCAAGGTCACGGTGTAATTGACGACGGCCGAGCACTGGCCGAGGTCGGCGACGACGATGAGATTGGTCGGCGTGATGATGACCGGCGGTTCGGCGCCCACGACGGTGACGGTGAAGCTGCCGCCGGCCACGTTGTTCGCAGCGTCGGTGGCCTGGCAGTTGACGCCGCTGTTGCCGACCGGGAAGGTGGACCCGGAAGGAGGCGTGCACACGACGGAGACAGCCGAGCAGTTGTCGGTGGCCGTGACATTGAAGGTGACGACGGCGGAGTTCTTGCCCGATTCAGCCGGCACACTGATGTTGGCGGGCAAATGAAGCACGGGCTTTTCCTGGTCCACCACGGTGACGGTGAAGGCATTGGTGGTTTTGTTGCCCGCCACATCCGAGGCGACGCAGACGACGGTGGTGATGCCATTGGAGAAGGTCGAGCCGGACGGTGGAGTGCA